>Ga0184612_10001532_pt1 | contig 11143 bp, 10 predicted proteins | sample PLM3_60_coex_FD_133163 | JGI IMG/M metagenome (GOLD analysis project Ga0184612, IMG submission 133163) | Groundwater sediment microbial communities from an aquifer in East River, Colorado, USA - PLM3_60_coex | ecosystem: Environmental > Terrestrial > Soil > Riparian zone | place: USA: East...
AGTGACTTTGCACACGCGGCACTAGGGTTGGCCCTCTGCAGCCCGGATGGCTCGAGGTGAGGTGACGGGATGTCCGATCGCTCTCGGTCGCGCGGGTTGGCCCGCGGGGCGGTCGTCTGGGACCCGCTCATCGTCCGCCTCGATGAGCTGGCGGCCAAGACAGGGCGGTCCGGACTGGACGTCGTGGACGCCGGTGGGGGTACCGGAGGTTTCGCGGTCCCGCTGGCTGAGCTCGGTCACACGGTCACGGTGGTGGATCCGAGCCCGGACGCTCTCGCGGCGCTGGAGCGGCGAGTCGCCGAGGCGGGTGTCGGTGATCGGGTGATCGGATTGCAGGGAGAGCTGGCGCTGCTTCCCGGGCTGATCGGCGCCGAGCGTGTCGACGCCGTTCTCTGTCACGGCGTACTGGAGTACGTCGAAGATCCCGAGATTGCCCTGGGCGCTGTTGCGAAGTGCCTGCGTCCCGGTGGTCTCGTCAGCGTGATCGTGGCCAACAAGACCGCTGCCGTGCTCGCCCGCGCGATCGCGGGCCGGTTCACCGAGGCCCGACACGCGCTCGACGACCCGGCCGGCCGGTTCAGCGACCTTGATCCGACGCCGCGCCGCTACACCGTCGACAGCGTCAGCGAAGTCATGACCGGGGCCGGCCTAACCGTGACGGCGGTGCACGGTCTAAGGGTCTTCACCGATCTTGTCCCAGCGGCACTCGTCGAGGGCGAGCCGCGAGCCCAGGAGCAGCTGCGCCAACTCGAGATCGCGGCGTCGACCCACCCCGCGTTGCGAGCGGTGGCCGGCCGCCTTCATCTTCTCGCAACTCGCTCGTGACATGGGTAGATACCAGACAGGGCGGGAACCGATGTCTTCGGGAGAACCAGGCTGCATGGGCGTGGCGGGGAAACCTCACCCGTGTCGCTGTCTCGGGTTTCCTGGAGGCACTCGCCTGCCTACCATGGGAGGGCAAGTCCGGTCGCCTGAGCGACCATGACCGAGGAGGATTCCGTGCCGCTCTCTGAGCACGAGCAACGTTTGCTCGAGCAGATGGAGCGCGCGCTGTACGCCGAGGATCCGAAATTCGCCTCGAGTATGCGCGGCGCCGACGCCCGCCGTCATCACCGACGCCGGATTGTCCTCGCGCTTGCGGGGTTCGTCGCCGGCGTCGTTGTGCTCTTCACCGGCCTGGTCAAACAGATCATCCCGGTGGGTGTGCTCGGCTTCGTCGTCATGCTCGCCTCGGTCTGGTTCGCGGTTCTGAGTTGGCAGCGGCTGTCCAAGCCCGCCGGCTCGTCATCCGGTGGCGGAGTGGTGACCCCGCTCAACCCGAAGCGCAAGCAAAAGGCTCAGCGCGGCGGCTTCATGGACCGCATCGAGGAACGTTGGCGGCGCCGCCGCGAGGAGCGCGGCGACTTCTGACCTGCTCCTCCCTGGTGACGGACTCTTCCAGTCTGCCGGTTCCGCGTGCCCGCACGGTCGGGGGCCGAGCATCACGGCGACCGCGCGGCCCGATATGCGACGGCGATGTACGAGACCTCAACAGGATCGGGAAGGTCGGCGATGACCGCGCTCACCCCGTCGTCGATCCGCTGCCGGGCGTCCTCGTCCCCGGCCAGCCATGTCGACCGGCTGTGCGCGAGATCAAGCAGCTGGCTCGGCGAGTACGAGAGCGCATGGCGGAATTCGCCCCGCTCCCAGGGTTCGAACCAGGGACTTGCGTCCGGCATCCCGCGCCAGAAGCCCATCCCGGTCGTGCCGTCCTCGAGCGAAGCGGCGCGGCCGAACGCCGCGACCCACGGGACGGACTCGTCGCGGATGTTCCAGATCGCGCCGAAGACACCGCCTGGGCGCAGCACGCGCGCGATCTCGGGGTGGGCTCGCTGCCGGTCGAACCAGTGGTACGACTGAGCCGCTACGACGGCATCGACGCTGCCGTCAGGCAGCGGCATGTCCTCGGCCGAGCCGGCAACGGTCGTGATGTGGGGTGAGACCGCCACGAGCCGATCCCGCATGAGCGGGTCAGGCTCGACGGCGATCACGTGGTGCCCGGCGGCGCCGAGCACCCGAGAGAAGATGCCCGTGCCTGCACCAAGATCGACGACGGTCCGTGGCTCCGCGCCGAGGAGCCACTCCAACGCCTCAGCCGGATATGTGGGACGGATGCTTTCGTAGTGCGCCGCGGCCTTCCCGAACGATAGCCGTTGCTCGTTGGCATTCATCGCCTGCCCACGGTAGCTCCCACTGTATTCGCGAGGGTGGTGCCGAGGTCCCGGTGGGCGTCTGCCTCCCGCGCTCGGCTGAGCGTGCGATGGCTGCGATGCCGAAGGTCGAGGACGTGAATCGGGAGGAGGCCATGTCCTCCGGCCGGCGGACTCGAAGAGCGATGATCACCGTTCGACCGACGCAAGGAATGCCTTCCCACGCGGCGATAGCCGGTAGCCGACGTCCAGGCTCTCCGTGAGGCCCAGCTCCTTGAGCTTTCGCACGTCCGCCTTGAACGGTCTTTTCTCGCGTCCGAGCTGGGCCGCCAGGTCGGGCGCACGCACGGCCGGCTGCTCCTGGATCATCCGAAGAACGGCTAGCGTCCACGGCCCAGAGCGGCGTGCCCGATCCATGCGTTCGAGGCTCGCACTGATCGCCTGCACCGCCTCCTCGCTGAGGGCCGCATCGTCGCGAAGAGCGACCCGTGGATCAGGGCCGTGCAGGCTCAGCCGCACGCGATAAACCGAGCCCTCGCTGCGCTTATCAAGCTCTGCCACCAGCTCTGAGGCGTCGCGATAGCCGGCCGCTCGCGCGTCGCCGTCGGTGATGGAATCGGGGTCCACCTTCTCAACGGAGCCGATGCGGATGACGCCGATCCGAGTGCGGATGAGTGTGCCCGGCTTGACTCGGGGTCTGTCCCATCGCCGGAAGGCAAGGCTGATCGTCTTGTCGGCGACCCCGTCGAGGACACGCTGACGAAACAGCATGATCAGCAACTACCACGACGGCCGTCAGCGCACAAGGGAGCCGGCCGTGGCCGCGAGGCGACGATTCTGCCTAATTACCGGGAGCGGCACGGGTGCGCCTGAAGACGGAAAGCAACCGTCTCTTGGCTGCTGCGCCACTGCGGTCGATCGCATCCAGCAGGTCGGCGATTCGCTCGCCGAGCCAGTGGAGCACCACGACCGTGGAGGCGGGCAGGACGACAGACCGTACCCGCTGACCACGCCCCACCCGCCGCGCCAAGCCCGCACGGACGGCGCGTACATCGGCGATCACTGTCGAGGTGTCTCCGGCGAGAGGCGCATACCGGGCCTGCTCGACCGCGGTCGTGACCCGTGCCAGTGCGTCGATGTGCTTGTGCCTCAGCTTTCCCTTGCGCGCGAGGCGCGCCGAGGCCTGACGTGGGGTTTCGCTGGCTGTCCAGGAGTATCCGAGATCGCGCGCACTGTCGCGCAACTCGTCCCAGGCGGCGTTCGCCGTCGCGACTTGGTCGGAGCGGGCTCTGCGGTAGCGCCGCCGTCGGATACCGATCCTGAGCAGGCTCGGCGCGACGAGCAGCGCCAGCAGGAGCGGGATGGCGATGGCCACCCAGAGCGGGATGTCCCGCCCGACGACGCCGCCAGCGCCGGTGTTGTTGGTCCCAAGGTCACGTTGGCACTGCGCGAGAGCCTGACCGGCGAGTCCCTTGCATTGGGCAGCCCCGTTAGCCGTCGGCGTGCTCCCGGGGCCACCTTCTGACCCAGGCTGCGTCGGGTCCGCGCCCGCTCCGTCGTTGCCGTTGGGCGCACCTATCGCGGCCTTCTGGTTGGGTGCGGACGCGTACGCGGGGACGCTTGCGCTGCCCTGCCCCGCCCCGCCGAGCGGGGTTGGCTCGAAGCGCACCCAGCCGATGGTGTTGAAGTAGAGCTCGGGCCACGCATGTGCGTCGTGGGCGGTGATCAGGTAGGTGCCATCCGCCTGCGCTTGCCCGGCGGTGAACCCGACGTCGACTCGGGCTGGGATCCCAAGTTGGCGCGCCATTACAGCCATCGTGGAGGCGAACTGCTCGCAGTAGCCAACTTTGTCACTAAGGAATGTCTCGATCGCCTTCGAGCCGGTGCCACCATGGTTGCTGGTCGCGTTGTAGGTGAACCCGCCACTGCTGCGCAGCCAGTCCTGCAGCCGCAGTGCCTTGTCGTAGGGCGTCTCCGCGCCCTTGGTGGCTTGTTGGGCGAGACGCCCAACAATTGGCGGCATACTCGGGACGAGGAGGTAATTGGCGATATTCGCGTTCGGGCCGCCCGGCCCGCTCGGGGCGTCCGATGCGTCGGCGAGCTGGTTCGCAGTGGGCGCAATGGCCAGACTCGTTGTCTCGTAGTTCTTGTCCTGGATCTGGCGGCTGCTCCTCGCGCTCAGGATGTTCTGAGTATTGACGTCGACCCGCCAGGAGCCCTCAGAGATGTTGATGTCGGTCAGCGGATAGGGCACCGGGAGGAACGACGACTCTATGTTTTTCGTCGTCTTGATCTCGCTGTGGACGATCTGCCGCTGCACTCCCTTTGTCAAGCCGGCCGCCTGGGGTAGGCGGTCGAGACGGGCGACGTCCGTAGTCGAGCGTCGCCATTGGGTCCCGTCGAACTTGTCGAGCGTCGCCATCCGCATATAAAGGTCCGAGCCGCTGGTGGCATCCGACTTCACCGTCATGACCGGCAGGTTCTCCCTCTGGAAGAAGTTCCTTGCCAGGCTCACAAGCGGGTCGACGGTCGTCAGTTTGCTGTTGCCGCCGCCCTTGCCGTCATTGCCGAACAAGCCGCCTGCGCCCTTGGTCAGCGCGTCGTTGGCAAGCGGGAAGGCTGCGGGGACGACAATCGCCAGGCCGATCACCGCGGCACCGATCCGGCGCCCTACGGCGGCGAACGGCGCTGTCTGCACCTCAGCGACCGTGCCGCGGCCGGCACGGCCAGGATCGGAGGAGGGGATGAGCGGTCGCCCCCAGCGGCTCAGCTTGTCCCGTCCCTCGGCGATCAACAGCGCGATGTAACCGACTGCGGCAAGCACGAAGAGGAGCCAGTTCAGCCCTCCGTTGACGACCGAGGCCGGCACGGTGTAGAGCGCGAGGAGCGGCAGGCCGGCCAGCGCCGCCCGCCGGAAGGTGACTGCCAGGGCGTCCACCATCAACCCGACCGTGCACGTGCCGAGGACGGTGAGGAACTCCAGACCCTTGGTCGGGGGCACCGGGGTTCCGTAGTCCTGTGCATCCGTCGCTCCGGCGGACGCCAAGCGGGAGAAGTCGCGGAACGCGCCCGGTCCTGGCACGAGGCCGAGGATGGCATTCGGTGCATACTGCAAGGTGATCCACAGCGCGGTGACCCCCACCTGCGCGAGGATGACCACCGCGACCGGCGCCGATCGTCGCCGGAGCAGCGCGCCGGTGCCGCCGATGAGAACCAGCGCGGCGAGCACCGGCCAGAACCAGGTCTGCACGGTGAACACAGGCGTGAAGGCAAGCGAGGTGAGCAAGGTCGCGAGACCGGCGAAGAACGTGACGCGAACCTGTCCGCTCATTGCGCGTCTCCGTTCGAACCGGTGCGGTCGGGCCCGGCCAGATCGGCGGTGGAGCCACTGGCACCCTCAGCGGCGGCCTGCTCAACCCCTGAGGGCACACCTGCCGTGTCGCGGCTTCGTCCTGCCCGGCGCGCGGAACCCCTCATCGCGGCGGTCAGCGTACGGATCCGGTCCAGTGGGAGCTCGAGCTCCTGCCCGCCGCGCGCCGCCTGTGGCCACAGCGGAGGGAGCTCGTCACCGGCGTGTACCGGGATCACCCGCCAACCGGTCTGGCGCAGCAGGCCCGCGGCGCCGTCGAACGCCTTCCTCTCCTCGGCTCGCAGGTCGTCGGGGAGATGCAGCCATGACATCGAGTCGACGAGCACCGCGATGGCGACGGTCGTCCCGTGTCGGAGCTTGGCCAGCGTCTCCGCCTGCTCTGTGTCGATTGCGCCGAGCACGGCGATGAGCAGACCGTCGGCCCCACCGTGCCGCAGCGCCGCGCCGACTCGGTCCAGCCGCCGGTTGGCCGACGGTGTCACGATCGCGAGGGCATCCATGAGGAGACCTTCGAAATTGCCGTCGAGAGCGGCTCGGTGCGCCCCGGTGTCGACTCCCGTGTCCGCATCGGTGACGAAGCGGACCAGGTAGCCCTCCCGGATCAGGTGCACCCCGATGGAGGCGACCGCGGACACTGACCACTCGAAGGACGAGCCAGGCCCTTCGCCACGGTGCGCCGCCCCACGGGTGTCGAGCAAGATCGTCGCCCGGCTCTGCCATGGCTGTTCCTCGCGGCGCACCATCAGGTCGCCGTAGCGGGCGGTGGATCGCCAATGGATGCGCCGCCGATCATCACCATTGCGGTAATCGCGCGGCGCGACGTCGTCCTCCCCGGACGCGGCGACCGACCGTGACCTGCTGTCTCCGCCACCCGACCACTCACCACCGAGCCGGACGTGCGGCAAGGGCTGGATCGCGGGCGTGACCATAAGCGTGTCGCGGTGAGTGAAGCCGCGGGTGAGCTCGCACATGCCGAACGGGTCGGCCAGCCTGACCGTGAGCGGTCCAAGGATGTAGCGCCCGCGCATGTCGGACCTGACCCGGTAGGCCACCTGCCGGCGACCGCGTGGCTCGAGCCGGTCCAGGACGAAACGCGGACGCGTCCCGAGCACATAGGGGATCTTGTCCTCCACGAGCAGCAGACCTGTCGGGATCCTGGACACGTTCGTAAGGTTGAGCAGGATGCGTGCTTGCTCACCGGCCTGCACCCGGACCGGTTGCAGAACGCGAGTGCAGGCCACGCGGTATCGGGTCCTGGCCACAACCAGCGCACAGGCGAGCGGTAGCAGGCCGAGCAGGACCGCGACGCGGAGAAGGTCGCGCTGGCCTAGCACGAGCGCGCAGAGCGCGGCTGTGGCGCCGGCGGCCGCGAAGGCGCGGCCGCGGGTGGTCAGCCCGGCTAGAGCTTCACGCACAGATCAGAACCCTTCCGGCGCACCATCGAACGTGGCCGGCGGTCACCGCCGGCTCCGGTCAGCCCTGGGCAGCGGCACCCGGGCCACGATGTCCGCGACCACTTGCTCCGTGGTCCGGCGGGCAATCTGAGACTCGGCGGTCGGCAGCATTCGGTGAGCCAGCACCGGCACGGCAAGATCCTGAATGTCGTCCGGAAGCACGAACTCCCGATCGTCGAGCGCGGCCGACGCCCGCGCCGAACGAAGCATATGCAGTGTCGCCCGCGGAGAGGCGCCGAGGCGCAGCTCGGGCGCCTGGCGGGTCGCCGTCACAATGTCGATCGCGTAGCGCTTGACCTCCTCGGCGACGTGGACCGTGCGGACCACCTCGATCAGCTTCGCGACCTGAAGCGCGTCGGACACCGCCTCCAGATCGTCGAGCGGACTGGTTGAGCCATGCGTGTCGAGCATCTCGAGCTCCGCCTCAGCGCTCGGATAACCCATGGACACCCGGGCCATGAAACGGTCGCGCTGCGCCTCGGGCAGCGGGTAGGTCCCCTCCATCTCGATCGGGTTCTGGGTGGCGATGACCATGAACGGCCGGTCGAGATGGTAGGTGGTCCCGTCGACGGTGACCTGCCGCTCCTCCATCGACTCGAGCAGGGCGGACTGGGTCTTGGGTGACGCGCGATTGATCTCGTCACCGACAACGATGTTCGCAAAGATCGCGCCGGGCTTGAACTCGAAGTCGCGCCGCTGCTGGTCGAAGACGCTGACCCCGGTGATGTCGCTCGGTAGCAGGTCGGGGGTGAACTGGATACGCCGTACCGTGCAATCGATCGACCGAGCCAGGGTCTTGGCCAGCATCGTCTTGCCGACCCCGGGCACATCCTCGATCAAGAGGTGACCTTCGGCGAGGAGCACGGTGAGAGCCACCCGCACCGCCTCGGGCTTGCCTTCGATCACCTGCTCGACCGCGGCTCTGATCCGGGTCGCTGCTAGTGCGACATCTTGCAGGCTCATGTGGCCCGTCTGTGCTGCTGTCACCGGCCCTCCTTGGCCGTTCAAGGGAGAAAAGCGGCCGCCGGCCGGCGCCCTCTGACCGGAATGTCGCAAAACACTCCTGCCGGCCGGGCCGTTTGCGCGGTGGCAAGCCTCTAACAACAGTACGCGGCCAGGGTTGCCGCGGTTTCACCTTTCATACCTAGTCGAACTGTCCGTAGCCAAGACGTCTAGGCCGATCTTTGCCATTTCTTGGGGGTTCCGCCTCGTCGGTGAGGGTCTGCTGGCATCTGTGCGCCATCCAGGCGTGCCGTAACGCGATCAGGCCGAAGTGGAGGAACCGCCCGCTCGAACGGTTGACGGTGGTGAAGAGTGGGGTACAGTGGCGGGCAGTGGAGCGGCCGGGTGCCGCCGGGGCTAATGGAGGTGGTGCCTGGTGTTTCTGGGCACCCATCAGCCTCGTCTGGACGATAAGGGCCGGTTGTTCCTCCCGGCGAAGTTCAGGGACGAACTCGCGGGAGGGCTAGTGATCACCAAGGGGCAGGAACGCTGTCTCTACGTGTGGCCCGTCGCAGAGTTCGAGCGGATGACCGACCGGCTGCGCACAGCACCGGTCACCAGCAAGGCCGCCCGCGATTATCAGCGGGTGCTGTTCGCCGGTGCCTCGGACGAGGTGCCAGACAAGCAGGGGCGCGTGACGATCCCGCCGCAGCTGCGTGAATACGCCGGTCTCACCAGGGACTGTGTAGTGATCGGCGCGAACACCAGAGTCGAGATCTGGGACTCGTCGGCATGGGACAGCTATCTGGTCGCGCAGGAGCAGGCCTTTGCCGACCTCTCTGAGGAGGTGCTGCCGGGAGTGCTCTGAGGCAACGCGACCGCACCTGGTGGACGTGTCGCCAGGTCTCCACCCGCTCGTACCGCTCTCTGGCGCACCTTCCCCGGCGCCAGATGGCAGCGCCTCGGGTTCCGGGAGCCGTCTCCCCGGGCCTTGCCGGGTGAACCAGAAAGCGGGCGGGGACCTGGCGACACGCAGCCGGGCCAGGCATCCCTCGCCGCCGTCGAGGCACAGCGATGCGGATCGCGGTCGAAGGTAGTGCGGGGCGCCCGCGGAGGTCCGAGGACCGAGGCGCGGGAGCGAGTCGAGGGGGCATCCGATGGAGGCGTACGGGCATATCCCGGTCCTGCGGGACCGGGTGCTCGCGCTGCTGGCCCCCGCCCTCGATCAGCCCGGCGCGGTCGTGGTCGATGCGACGGTCGGCCTCGGCGGCCATGCCGAGGCCGTGCTGGCCACCTTTCCGCACGTGCGGGTGGTCGGACTCGATCGCGACCCGCAGGCACTCGCCCAGTCGGCCGGCCGCCTCGAGCCGCAGGCTGAACGCCTGACTCTCGTCCACGCCGTGTACGACGCACTCCCGCCGGTTCTGAGCCGCCTCGGACTAGAGGCCGTGCAAGGCGTCCTCTTCGACCTCGGCGTGTCCTCGCTCCAGCTTGACGCCACCGAGCGCGGGTTCGCGTACGCCAAGGACGCCCCCTTGGACATGCGGATGGACCAATCGACCGGCCGGACCGCGGCCGATGTCCTCAATACCTATCCGGCGGCGGAACTCGCCCGGATCCTTCGGGAGTACGGCGAGGAGCGCTTCGCCCGGCGGATCGCCGACCGCGTCGTCACGGAGCGGCAGCACGAGCCGTTCGCCGGCAGTGGCCGTTTGGTCGAGCTGGTCCGTGCCGCCATCCCCGCCGCGAGTCGCCGCACCGGGGGAAACCCGGCGAAGCGGACCTTCCAGGCGTTGCGCATCGAGGTGAACGGTGAGCTGTCCGCTCTCGAACAGGCGTTGCCGGCGGCGATCGACGCACTGGCAGCGGGCGGCAGGATCGTCGTGCTCTCCTACCACTCTCTCGAGGATCGGCTGGTCAAGCGGCTGTTCGCGGCGGGGGCGGCGAGCACTGCGCCTCCCGATCTTCCCGTGGTGCCCGCCGGCTACGAACCTCGGCTGCGGTTGCTTACCAGGGGCGCGGAGCGTGCCAGCGAGAGCGAGGTAGCGGCCAACCCACGAGCCGCTTCGGTACGCCTACGGGCGGCTGAACGTACGGACGCGGCGCCGGCCCAGGGGAGCGCGGCATGAGGCGGGGAGCGACTGCCGGAAGCCGCACCTGCGCGGGTCCGAGCATCGGCAGGTCTAGAGAGGGGCGCCTGACTCAAACAATCCAGGCGCAACGGCACTTTCCTGAGGTCGGCGGGTCTCCCTCCCGCACCGCTATTCGAACAGAGGACGGGGAGGCCGGATGAGTGCGGTCCATGCCCAACTCCCGAGGGTCCAGCAGCCGGCGCCACGGCCGAGGCTGGCGATCGTTCCCGCCTATCGGCATCGGCCGTCTCGCACACCGTTCGTGCTGTTGTTGGTGGCGCTGCTCAGCGTGGGATTGATCACTCTGTTGCTGCTCAACACAGCTCTGTCGCAGGACTCGTTCAGGCTCTCCGACCTGCGTCGGCACTCTGCCCAGTTGACCGATGACGAACAAGGGCTCGAGCGGCAGATCGCCGACCTGGAGGCACCGCAGCGGCTGGCGAAGACGGCGAGGGAGCTCGGCTTGAGGCCGAGTGGCAACCCCCTCTTCCTCCGTACACCCGACGGCCGGGTGATCGGAGACACCGGGCAGTGAACCGGGGAACACCTGATCGGAGCGCCACCGTCACCTCCATCGAGGCGGCAAGGGCTGCTCGGGCGAGGCGGGTGCCGGGTGTGGCGAGCGGTCGACCCGGGGAGCAAAGAGTGGCCCGCGGCGCGGCCCGGAGCGGTCCGCGGACGGCGCTCTCCGGCGAAAGAGACAGTAGCAATCGCGCCGGTCGGAGAAGCGTCAGGACCGGCAGCGTCGAGGGGCGGGGCGGCCAGAGCGGGGCGAGGAGGGACCGCGTCGATCAAGCGGTGGGCGCCACGCCGCGTGGGAGGAAAACGGCGCGGGCGGGCAGCCGCCAGCCGGCGCCGACGCCCGCCACTGAGGACCGGCCGCGGAGCCGGCATACGCCGGCTCGGTCGCGGGTTCCGCCACGGACGGCCACTGGAAGGCCCGCGCCGGTCATGCGGAGCAAAACCCCGCGCGCCGGCCGCAGTCGGCATGGCGATCCGGCCCGGGTTCCGCGCGGGGGTCGCAGGCGAACTCCTGAGCTTCTCGTCAGGCAAGGC
>Ga0184612_10001533_pt1 | contig 11129 bp, 11 predicted proteins | sample PLM3_60_coex_FD_133163 | JGI IMG/M metagenome (GOLD analysis project Ga0184612, IMG submission 133163) | Groundwater sediment microbial communities from an aquifer in East River, Colorado, USA - PLM3_60_coex | ecosystem: Environmental > Terrestrial > Soil > Riparian zone | place: USA: East...
CAGTTCTTCGTCCGGGATCAGCGCAATTCCGTCCCAGAAGTTGGCTGCATCGTGCTCGTCCTTCCAGTTTATCCCAAGATAGCGCTCGAATAGTCTGGCCATATCTGGCGCGATCCAGGTGGGAACGTGAACGCCATTCGTAACACTTTTCAGCGGACATTCTCTATCAGGGACGCTTGGCCATAGCTGGGCCCACATATCCAAGGTGACCCGTTCATGGGTTTGGCTTACGGCGTTGGTCGCGCTTGTGCTGCGAATGGCCAAGGCGGTCATGTTGAACATGGGCCCAAGGCCGTTGTCGTAATACCCAAGCCGCAAAAACTCGTCACGGTGTGACCCGGCGTTACCCCAGGACCCCGCCAGATAGGATTCGACCAGATCAATATCGAACACATCATGCCCGGCGGCCACGGGAGTGTGCGTTGTAAAGATCGTGGACCGGCGTACTTTCTCAAGAGCCGCATCGAAGCTCTCGCCTCGGTCCACCAGCTCGCGGATTCTCTCAAGCGTTACGAACGCCGTGTGTCCCTCGTTCAGATGCCAGACCATTGGCTGGTACCCCAGCGCGCGAAGCGCCCGGACACCGCCGACGCCCAATATGATCTCTTGCTTGAGTCTTGTTTCGCGATCGCCGCCGTAAAGTCGCGCTGAAAGCTCGCGATCCGCCGGCTCATTCTCCTTAACGGACGTGTCCAGTAAGTAAATCTTCACGCGGCCTAGGCGGACGCACCACAACGAAACATGCACAGTTCGATCACCTAGTGCGACGGACAAAATACAAGGCTTGCCGTCTTTGGTGAACACTTGCTCAACCGGCGCGTGTTCCCACTCTAGGTATTCGTATACCTCCTCTTGTTGCCCCTCTGAATTGATTTTCTGGTGAAAGTACCCTTGCGGGTACATGAAACCGACCCCAACGAGCGGAATCCCCAAATCGCTCGCTTCCTTACAGTGATCGCCGGCTAAAACCCCAAGGCCACCGGCATAGATGGGTAGCGACTGGTGCAAGGCAAATTCAGCAGAAAAGTAGGCTATAGGACGATTGGGCAGACCCGGGTAGGTTCGGCCCCACCAGGATTCCTTGGAGGTTAGGGCGCGGCCAAGGCCCTCGATGGCAGCATCGTATAGAGCGACAAAAGCAGGATCCCGCGCCGCCTGCCTCAACTGTTGCTTCGTTGTCAAGTGAAGCATGCGCACTGAGTTATGCGACGTCAGTCGCCAGAGCGGGTAGTCAAGCCGTCGAAATACCTCGCGCGCCTCCTGATGCCAAGTCCAACGGAGATTAAACGCCAGTTGCCAGAGCCCGCTAATTCTTTCAGGCAGAGAACGCCGCTCGAATTCCATATGCGTTATTTTAATCGCTCCATCGTGGGCAAACAAACGCCCGTGTTGCTTTGAGCCTTTCTCCCCTAGGCAGGGACGACGAGAGCTGAATTTTGATAGTACGTCACACGACTCTGGCGAGATTACGGCTCGCCGAAGAATCGCACGGAATTATTATAGAGAATCTTTTGCTTCTGCGTTTCGCTGATGTCCTTTCGCTCCAGCAGATTCTGCGCAGCATTTTCTCGCGCCTCGCCGTGGGGATAGTCGGAAGAGTAAAGGAGCTGATCCTCGCCGAGAAGAGCGATTTCCTCTTTCATCAGCGGGTCCTCCATCTCGCCGCACATGAAGATCCGGCCCGACTTGAGATAATCCCGGATGGCGCGGCTGGGCAATTTATCCGACAACATGCGCGGCTGGATCATTCTATCTCTCTCGAGATAATGATCCATTCGGCCGACCATATAGAAGATCCACTCGGCTCCGAATTCCATAAACCCAATTCTGAGATCAGGATAGCGGTCGAGCATTCCTTGGCCCACCAGAGCCACAAAAGCCATCTGTGCCGGCAACGCCATGCTGAGCGCATGTGCGTCGAGAAAGGTCTGCACCATGTCGTCAAACGGCGGATAACTCGCAGCCATATGGACGCAGAGCGGCAGTTGGGTACGAGCAAACTCGTCCCAGAACGTGGTGAAGCTCGGGTCGGAAAGCATCTTGTCGCGGGCCGTCCCAAAGACCACCACTGCGGAGGCCCCAAGATCGATCATCTCCTCCAGAGCAGCGATGGACTCACGGGGCTCACGCAGCGGTACCAGGCCGGCCCACTTGAGTCGCTTGGAATTGACCCGGCACTGCCGGCCCATGTAACGATTGTAGGCCCGAAACATCGCTGCTTCGAAACCAGGGTCCGCTGTCATCCGCGCATACAACGTTGAGGGAAAGAGAAACTGAACATCAATCCCCATTTCATCCAGCTCGCGGACTCTTCCTTCCGGGTTCATTAATGTATGAGTGTCTCGATGCCTTCCCTCCACCACCCATGCCGGAGTGTTGGCCGGCTGCAAACCCGGGCCTAAAATATGCGGCTCCACCCGTCCTTCGATGAGCCAGCCGCTGCTATAAGCAGCCATATCGCCAGCGTCGTTGAACACAGCCGGCCGGGGTCGTCGCGGAACATATTTTTCCGGCAAGTCTTCCCACATCGCCGGTGCCAGGATCACATGAGCGTCCGCATCATAAACGCGATAGCTTCCAAGCATAACGCACCTCTCCCGATCCGATCTAATGCGGCTGTTAACACCGCAGGCAATTCCTTGTCAACATGCTCACTTGGCAAGTGTGACAATAGGCCGCCACTATGGAGAAACTGCAATAGTCCTACCGAGTTCGCTTGGAAGGATCGACGGCTAACTTCCACAGCATGAGATACTCCTAACGATCATTCCATTGCAGCACATTGCCGACAGCCTACATCTAGCCTGACCCTTCAAGATTGACTTACACCCCGGACTTCGGGAAAATCTGGCTGCTTCTCTTTTATCGGCCACAATCGGGAGGTGCCATGTTTTCCAAGCCCAAATGGTACACAATGTTGCCGGATCATCTCAAACCGCCAACACAGAAAATATGGAAACTTGAACTCCTGCGGCAAGATTTGCCGGCTGAGCTGTTCATGAAGGCGATTACAATTTCTCCTTGGGCGGTAATTAGAGTTCAGGAAGAAACGCGAGATTACTTGCGCCGCCAGTACCCTGAAATGACGGAAAAAGACCTTTGGATGTCCGTTATTGCTTCTCGAATTGAAGCGATCTTAAGGAATTTCGGCCCCTCCGCTCCCGCCACTGTAGTTCAGAAACTTGAATCTTTGCCTGAAATTATGGCTGAGATACACTCATGGGACGATGTGCTAAAATTTATTTTTGAATTGAATGACGAACTCGGAGATACTCTACCCGACCCCTTCGGCCTCCTAGATCAGATAAATGAAATGCTCGCGGAGTAGAACCAAATTCCAAGCCCCAATCCGGACTTTCTGAAAATCATAGAAGCGGCGCAGAAAGAGATCCGGGCTGGAAACACGATCTCGTTCGAAGAACTGAAAGAAACTCTCGAAATGCCAGCCCGTGAGAAACCATCGAAGTCGAAACCACGATCGCGGCGCTGCTCACGAGAAACTACAACGTCCCCTTTCCAGTTCCGGCGGAGTTCAGAGTTCTAGGGGACGTGGCTTTCCTAGAGCAGTGGGAGGGTCTGCCGATGAATGCTATCGATAGAGAGATAGAAAAGATAATGATGCACCGGTTCCGGAGCGCATGTGAGAAAAGAATGAAATCCTTAAGGGAGGAAAGAGAAGTTGCCAAAAACGAGCTGGCGTTACAGGGGCTTGGACACTCGGACGCGCTTGTTAAAAAATTGAAGGATATCCGGTCAAGCACGATCAGGGACATTACGTTCACTGTTCTTAACAGCGCAAAAGAGGAACACCTTCAGCGTTCTCTCCCCTGGACTAGAGAGGGTTTGCAACGGACGCTGGGAGCGCTTGAGACGATCATTGAAGATCAGTTTCTTAACCAAGAAGACTTCCTCAGAAAAGAAGTTGTCCTGGCATTCGGCCCACAACATTCTATGGTTGACTGGGCCTTGAAAGAGATGGATCAGACTAAAACGGAATTGAAGGCCGAGGTAATGAGAGAAATTGATGTTTTGCGTTCAGAGGCGAAAATCCAATCTATGACCGGAAACCATAGTGTCCAACGGCTCCGAAACATCGACATAAATATCTCTGGCGGACAAATAGGTGTTCTGAATGTAGACGGGATGATCACCACGATGGAGCAAACTCTTTCCGTAGTGAACGAGGCGGGTAATAAGGATGTCGTTAAAGCAATCACGTCTTTAGCTGAGGCAGTAGTGGCCAGCAAGGAGTTGGGGGAGGCGTGTGTAAAGGAAGCTTTGGAGCAACTGGAGTTTCTGAGCAATCAATGCGCTTCGCCTGTGGAGAATCGATCTAAAAATGCGGTCATCTCAGCAGTTGTTGTTAGCCTGCGTCAACTCGTTTCGACCGCTGCTGATCTGTCTCAGATTTGGTCCACCTGGGGTGCGAAGCTCGAATCTGCTCTTCGGTCGATGGGAATGATAAGCTAGATCGTCCGTTTTCCCCGCGCTGGAGGTTTTGCTGATCTGAACGGGCTCCTGGATTAATCCGGAGATTAAGTGATGCGGATGGATTTATGACGCCACGAAGGAAAAAACTTATTTCCGCTGACGGACCATTCCGAAACGGAACGCATAATTATGGGATGGAGTTGGAAATGGTCCTGACATTGATCCTAGGTGATAAAGCCGATCATACTGCAGGTGGTAATCTGATACCGTCTCGCACGAGAGCCTATCTTTTACAGGTGGCCAAAAAATTGAGGGGCCGAGTCGATAATATTGTAACTATGGATCAGCGTCTGCGAGGTATGCTTTTTAGAAGATTGCACGAATTGGAGAGCGAGGTAAAGCGAATTCGGAAAGATGTCGACTGGATGGAAATGGCTATCATTCTATTGGATATAGCGTGCCGTCTCCTGGGTTACGACGGTACAGATGGGAGGGTATACAGAGAAGTCGTGTTCTTTCGCACCCGAGATCAAGAACTTGCTGACTACCGGAAACAGATGGGGAGTAAATATTTGGAAGAGTATGAGCACCTTCTTCGCGAGCGCTACACAGTCATTTTAGGCCTTAAGAAGAAGGGCTTTACTGACTCCCAGATCGCACAGATAGTTGGTGCGACGGAGTATGCCGTTAAACAGGTGTTGTCTAACGAATTGCTGCGCCAGGCGATGCAGTTGCGCAACCAGGGCCTCCGTCCAGATCAGATTGAACAGCGTTTGAGAAGACGATTAGGAGATATTCTTAACGCCGAGGATGTTTTACAAGTACTTTCTCGAAAATCAAGAAGAGTCCTTCTCAGAGAGATCTAACATTCCATCTGGCGGACAATTATTCAGTTGTAGCAAGTTTGGGTGTTTTAGTTGCGCCTTGACTTTCCAGTCGTACCGGAGTTGACACTTTCTAAACTTTAGGATTTCCCTCAACGTGTATGCGGCACTTTGGCAGTGCCCGTCTCAGATCATCAACGTAAGCATCGGTGATTTGGGCACTCTGGAGGTTTAACCACTCTAGCGCGGTCAGTTCCTTGATGTGTGCTAGTCCCGCATCAGTGACTCGGGGAGCTGTAAGATTTAGTTCCTTCAAGCTACTCAGTCCCCGAATGTTCTCTAGCCCAGCGTCAGTAATCTGTGCACCCCAAAAAAATAGACGCTTTAGCTTCATCAGTCCTGAAAGGTGTATCAGTCCAGCTCCGTTGATCTGAGTATAAAAAAGACCCAAAAACTGAAGCTCGGTGAGCTCTCGAAGATCAACAAGTCCAGCATCAGTGATGCGCGTACCCCAAAAAGCTAGTGACTCCAGATTGGTGAGTCTGCGAAGGTGAGGCAGCCCATCATCGCTAATTCGGGTGCCCTCCAGGAACAATCCTTTCAGTCCAATCAGTCCACGAATATTCAAGAGCCCAGCATCATCAACTTGGCTCCCCAGACTTAAGTCTTGCAGGTCCTCTGCCTCAAGAGCAGCCAGCGGAGAAAGATCGCTTGCAGCCTCCTCACTGACCTGAAGCTTCACTTTGTTTTCCACTGGCACAGCGATCATTCCGCGTGCGTCAACACATTGTCCTTTTTTTAAATCTAATGCTTCTGCCCACGTGACATCTTTGTGCCATAGGTATAGCGTGCCCATTGATCGGTTTGGTGGGAAGCGAACGATGCGTGCCTGCTGTGAAATAAGGTCTTCTAACCCGCGCCGTACGAGAGAGGATGAACGGGTCGTGAGCGAATTATTCCTCGTGGGTATAAGACCAGTTTCTTTTGGATCAGGTTTGTCACTCATGCGTGCGACTGCTTTCGACGGAAGCAAAGCGCTCTTTGGCGGCCTCGATCTGTTGCTCAACCTGGGATGCCATTTCCCTTAAGAGGTCTTGCCTGTGTTTCTCCGCTTCATCTGTCTTGGCTCTAAGTTGATACAGGTCGGACGTATGCAGTTGCTGGGTCTCAGCTTCGATGTTAGACAGTCTTTTCTGGATCTGCGCGATCTTTCGAATCGCACGGATAAGCTCCGCTCCGACTCCCCGACCCTCAACTGTGTCTGGACTAGTTTTCCAATCCGTAAGAATGCTTCGCAATTTTGCTTCATCCCCGTTCTCATAAGCAACGTTAGCCTCTGCCATGAGCTTTTGCCGACGCGCGCGATCGGCATCATTTGTAGCCAAGTCCGGATGGATGCATTTGGCGACTTCCCGAAATAGTTTTTTCAGAATTTCTGTAGGCTTTGGTCCTGGTTCGGCTGCGGGTCTCGCGGTCTGAGCAGATTCCTCCGCCTGTGCACGGGCGCGCGTGGCCTGTTCCTGGGCCTTGGAATCGCTCGGCATGCGACGAGCCTCAGCCTCAGCAATTTGCGCCTCGATTTCGTCAAGCTCGGCATAAAGAACACCGACTGTTGCGAGGTAACGGCTTTCAAAATCTCTTAGGTCGGCCCGCAACGTCGCCAAATCGAGCTCACGCTGGATGAGCTCCGCTTCCAGCGACGCTAATTCGGCCTGTTTCCTTTGCAACTCCAGTTCTTCAGGGGTCTGATTGCGTACGATATCACTGCTCATTTGAAGAAGTTTCTAGTATCTGTCAGTACGGATTACGATCACCATCTGGCTAACTCTCCGTGAGGCGCGATCTCAATCCGGGCTTATCTTTTCCAACTCCATTTCCTTGGCAGTAAACAATTGGGAGTCTCGTGTCTCTATTTCGTACCACACTTGATAAGAACCTGGAGGATATTCGCCTTCAAACCAGCCGTCCTTAATTATTCCGCTCACGGAATAATCGGACTTGAGCCGTACGCGGTTTCCAACTTCGAAAACAAATGGCACCTTCAGGGCGTCTGGCTCACTGATTCTGATCCTTCTTTCCATAACATCCCCTGGCGATTTTCGGTGAACGTATCTGACGGTGAACTCTTATGTCAACCTGAATGCAGCTTCTAGTCTCCCGGCCTAAGTGACACGAAGTTTTGATCGTTGCTATAACCCCGGCTACGGTTGGCTTCTGAGCTGAAAAGCAATACGTTAATAGCGTCGAAGCTTCGCTAAACTAGGTAAAATAGCGAGCAAAATTACTCGTCAGGAAGGAGACGGCATATGGCCGAACCAATCATCGGTTTCATCGGTCTCGGCATCATGGGCAAACCCATGGCGCGAAATCTTTTGAAAGCGGGTTATCCGCTCGTGGTGCACAACAGAAGCCGCACGGCAGTGGATGAGTTGAGCAAAGAAGGTGCGCAAGCAGCCGCGAGTTCGCGGGAAGTGGCCGCCGCAAGTGAGATAGTGATCACCATGCTTCCCGACTCTCCGGATGTGGAGTTAGTCTACGTGGGAGAGCATGGCGTTTTCGCGGGTGCCAAGGCGGGCATGCTCTTGATCGATATGTCGAGCATATCGCCGGTAGTTGCAAGGAAGCTCGCCGGGGAAGCTGAAAAACGGGGCCTCGACATGATTGACGCGCCGGTGAGCGGCGGCGAGGCAGGAGCGATCAGTTCAACGCTGTCGATCATGATCGGCGGCAAGGCTAATGCGGTTGAACGAGCCATGCCGATATTTCAGGCATTGGGCAAGAACATCGTTCACGTCGGTGACCCCGGTGCGGGGCAAGTGACGAAGGCGGCGAATCAGATGGTGGTAGGGACGACCATCGCCATAGTCAGCGAAGCATTGGTGCTCGCCGCCAAAGCCGGAGTCGATCCTGCGAAGGTGAGACAGGCGCTGCTCGGCGGCTTTGCCCAGTCAAAAATTCTGGAAGCCCACGGCCAAAAGATGCTGGAGCGCAACTTCAAGCCCGGCTTTCGCATCCGCCTGCATGAGAAAGACATGAAGATCGCGCTATCGACAGGTTCTGAATACGGTGTGCCGCTGATGGTCACAAGCCAAGTGGCTCAAATGATGACCGCGATGAAATCAATGGGCAACGGTGATTTGGATCACTCAGGGTTGGTGAAATTCGTCGAGGAACTGGCAAAGACTGAATTGGGTAAGGGTTAGTGTAACTGACGAAAAAAACTACTTGCCATCGCGGGCCGACGGCTCAAGCCAGCACTACAGATTATTTGAACGCATCGTTGGCAATTCCCGTGAAAACGGAATACCAGCGTTTTTCGTATCCTGGGCTTCCCGCTTTCGCGGGAGCGACAAACTTCTTCGACCCGAACGCGATGAGTACCATCCCGGAAGCTGATACCAAAACATATAGTGCCCGCGCCGACCTTCTCGTTTGCTTAAACAAGCGCACATCCTTGACAACTCCGATGCGAGTTGACTAGCGTATCGGCAGTTCAGCGGGTTAGCGCCGGCGAGCTATTCTATCCAGTCCAATCAGGAGGCACGGATGACAAACACAACAAAGAGAGTAGTAGACGCAGATACTCACATTTCCGAGTCACAACACATGTGGGACCTTATTGACCGCGAGATGTACCACCGTAGACCGGTTTTGGTATCTGTTCCGGACGACACTCTGTATGGAGAGCGCAACGCTTTCTGGCTGATCGACGGAAATATTTTTCCAAAGCCGGCAGGCCGAGGCGGGTTCAACCTAATCACTCCCTCGGCGGCTAAACGGCAGCAGTTAAGAACCGATATCAGCCTTGGTTGCCGCGATTTGACTGATCCCGAGGCGCGCCTCAAAGACATGGATCGTTTGGGCTTTGACGTTCAGGTAATCTACCCGACGTTGTTTCTTATCTATCTTACCGACGATGTCGCGTTGGAGGTCGCGTTATGCCGAGCTTACAACAGATGGCTGGCCCAGGCTCACGCCAAAGGAAAGGACCGACTAAGATGGGTGGTCATCCCTCCGCTCAGGTCCATTGAGGAATCCATCAAGGAAATACGATGGGCCAAGGATCGCGGTGCCGCGGGCGTCTTCTTCAGAGGCATCGAGGGCAATCTTACCCTCGACAATCCGTACTTCTTTCCGGTTTATCAAGCGGCCAGTGACCTTGATCTTCCGATATGTATCCATCAAGGTTCCGGTTCCCCCACGTTTATCAACTTTTTCAATCTTGAGCGAAACCGCCAATGGTCCCATTCCGCGGTTCTGCCGCTCTTTGCGTTCAACGACATCGTCAACAATAAAATCCCCGAGCTGTTCCCGCGCCTCAAATTCGGCTTCATCGAAGCCTACGCCAGTTGGGTTCCCTATCTGTTACATTCCTTTAAGCGCCAGTTTCGCGGCGAGTGGAAGTACTCGTCGAGCGCGGATCTGTTTCGCGATTATAGAATTTATGTGGCGTGCGAGACTGAAGAAAACCTGCCGGCGCTGGCTGACTGTATCGGTGAAGACAATCTGCTGATCGGATCGGACTATGGGCACAACGACCCTTTCGAACAACGCAACTTTCTTCCGACACTGAGGTCACAAAACGACATACCAAGCCGTGTTGTTGAAAAAATGGTGCGCGACAATCCTTGCACGTTCTATGGGCTTTAGAGGGACCAGGAGGCGGCTGTGGTGAAGGTGAATATTCCGGGAAGCCGACGATTAAGTAATCGTCGGTTAAACTCCATTGTCTTGAAACTTATCTTGGTTGCCGCGACAGCTGTTGGCTTGCATGGACTGCCCAATCAGGCCAGCGGCCTGGAGACCGTGAACCTGGCCCTAACAAATAGAAACTTTCAAATGGCCCTCTATCCTATCGCTCAAGAGCGAGGTTATATGCAGGAAGAAGGCATCGACGTGAAGGTCATCTTGGTGAGGTCAGAACTGAGTATCCAGGCCATGATCGCTGGTAGCTTCCAATTCAGTATGGCTGGGACCATGGGATTAGTGAACGTCGCCAAAGGAGGCGCGCCCCTTAAGGTCATCCTTGCCACCAACGATAAAGTACTCAGTTGGATTCTTAGCAAACCGGAGTTGACGAGCTTGAAAGAACTTAAGGGAAAACGTGTTGCCGTCAGTGGGGTGACTTCCGCGACCACGATCATGGCTAAGCAAGTCTTGGCCAAGCACGGTCTTGACGTTGACCGCGATCTGTCCCTTATCAACACCGGAGGGACAGGCAACTCGATACGGGCCCTGATGGCGGGATCCGTGGATGCCATCGTTGCGTCTGCCGGTGAACGCTACGCCGGCCGGCCCAGCGGCTTTCGGGAACTTGTTTTCATCGGTGACGAAGTGAAAAACTCCTGGGGAACGATGGCAACCACAGATCAACTGATCCAAGAGAAACCAAAACTCGTTGCTGGCATCGTAAAAGCCTCGCTCAAAGCGCTGAGATTCATCCACAAAGAACGAGAAGCGACCATCGCGACTGCCATGAAATTCGCCGGCCTGGACAAGAATCTCGCGACACGGATGTACGATGACCTGGTGGGAACCTTCACACAGAACGGCATCGTTGACGAGGAAACTCAACGCAACGACATCGAGGTCATCCGGCAAATAACCAAGACAACAGAGACCATTCCAATTCAGCGGGCTTACGACTTCCGCTTTGCGCGAGAAGCCGACCGCCAGCTCACACAGTCAGGCTGGCGCCCGTAGTCTAGCCGGCAAATATTTCACGTTGGCGAGTTATTGAATCAACTCGCGTTGCTCTGTCGGTGTGCAAAATGTTTCTCAAACAGCTCTTCTGACCTGGCTAGTCCTTCTTCAGTAAGAGCAACCGACCTTGCCTTGTTCTTGGGATCGCGGATAAATCCTTTCTCGTGCAAG
>Ga0184612_10001535_pt1 | contig 11125 bp, 11 predicted proteins | sample PLM3_60_coex_FD_133163 | JGI IMG/M metagenome (GOLD analysis project Ga0184612, IMG submission 133163) | Groundwater sediment microbial communities from an aquifer in East River, Colorado, USA - PLM3_60_coex | ecosystem: Environmental > Terrestrial > Soil > Riparian zone | place: USA: East...
AAACCATCACGGTTTATATAGGGACAACGCCGGGGGCGCTTTACGACCAATGGTCTCGTCTACTGGCCCAATACATGCCGAAACATATTCCCGGCAAGCCGGACATGATCTCGCAAAACATGCCGGGCGCGGGTCACAAGATTGCTGCCAACTACGTTTATAACAAGACTAAACCCGACGGTTTGAGTCTCATTGGTTCGATTGTGCCAGCTCTTTATTTCGACCAGCTGATTGGTCGACCTGAGGTGCAATACGATTGGGGCAAGTTTGTCTGGATCGGCTCCCCGGTGCAGGGGGAATCGCAGATGTATATGCGTGCCGACAGTCCGTACAAGACGATGGATGATGTCCGCAACGCCAAGGAGGCGCCGCGGTGCGGGGCCCAGGGGACATCGGACTCGGCGTACTACTTGCCGAAGCTTTTTGAGGACGCACTTGGAGCGAAGTTCAATTTGGTTACTGGTTATCAGGGAGGACCGGAGATCGATCTTGCGGTCGAGCGGGGAGAGATCCAGTGCCGCGCTTTTACAATCGAAGCCTTTCTATCGCGAGAGCCTTATCATACCTGGCGCAAGAAGGCGTTCGTGCGTAATATCATTCAAACCGGGCGGAAGAGAGATCCAAAGTTAACTGAAACACCGACGATCTGGGAGCTTATGGATCGTTACAAAACCCCGGAAGCGAGCCGGCGGCTTGCTACGGTGATTCTCGCGGCAGGTGCTTTGGGCCGGCCGATGCTCGGCACGCCCGGCATTCCGCCGGATCGGGTAAAAATCCTGCGCGATGCTTTCAACGCGACCATGAAAGATCCGGAATTTCTCGCCGACCTCGACAAGCGGAAGTTCGATCTCGACCCAGTGGCGGGAGAGGAACTTGAGAAAATCGCCAAGGAGGCGATGAGCCAAACACCGGAAACCGTCGCGAGGATGAAGAAGTTACTGGGCGAGTAAGAGAGTAGTTCAAAAGAAACTGATCAAAAGCTTGAGTTCTTCCAGAGCGGCCGCCACACGATCATGCAAGTGTGGCGGCCGTTCTTTTTTGGGTTAATTCCCGGTAGCTCGCGGCGTAAAGGTACTCTCAGACTCTAAGAATCTGTCATTCCCGAACGCTTCTATCGGGAATCCAGACGAACCTGTAACAGGACTCCCGATAAAAACATTCGTGGGTGACACCTTTCGGATAAATTATCATGTACACGTCCAGCCTCAGCGATAAAGCCCGTCGATGTAACCGGAGCGATCGAATTCTTCGAGGAAGCTCGCCTCGATGAAATCCTTCGGATTAGCTGTTTTCGCCGCTGGTAGCCTGTCACTCACATCTTTAAAGATTGTCTTGAACCCCTCCACGGAGGGATAAGGCTTGGGCCTCACGATTTCGCGCAGCGTCTCGTAGGCTTCGTCAAGTTGCTTCTCGTCGGTGGTCTTTCGGTACTTCGCAAACGCCCGTTTCGAAACTTCCGGGTTCGTCCTGACGACATGAATTGCTTCTACATAGGCTTTCACCATGCGTCTTACTACATCGCGGTTTTTTGCGATTTGGCGCTGCGTCGTGACTAGCCCGGTGCCTTGATACGCGACATTCAGCTCGCGCATGTTGAAGAGAATCTTCATACCGGCTTTGGCTGCCACCAAGTGGTCGGGGGGTGAAAAGCTCGAAGCGTCAATGGATCCGCCAACCAGCGCGATGACGCGCGCCGGTGTGTCACCGATCTGCAGGAAAGTCACATCCTTCTCGCCAAGCCCGAACCGCGGCAGGAAATTGAGGACGCGCATGTGGGAGGCGGCGCCGAAGCGGGAGATGCCGATGCGTTTGCCTTTGAGATCCTCGATGGATTTGATAGTGGGTCGCGCTACGAGCCGATCGTCCAGATAGTCCTGAACACTGGCAAGCATCACCGGGTCGCCGCCTTGAAGGCGAGCAGGGGCCATCAACGCCCCGGTCATCTGGGCGAATTGGATCTCGCCGGATAACAACGACGGAAGCGAGATGTTGCCCGGCATGTAGACGATCTCGAGATCCAAGTTGTTCTTCTTAAATAGGTTGCTGGAATCTGCCACCCAGAGCACGCCGTGGTTGGGAGTCGGCGAGGTGTAACCGATCCTAACTTTGTCCGCTGCAGTACACAGGGTGTCTAGAGCGATCACTAAAATAAACACAGCCAACCCAAGGTTCACCAATTTAGGCAATGTGTTTCGGCGTGAGAACATTATGTCCTCCCTATGAGGGTTACCTATTCTTTCCGGTCGAAGTGAAAATCTTGAAAGCCGTTTCGACAACGAACTTAGTTCTCCGGAGCGGCGGCCGTCAAGCAAAATAAAAAGAATATCAATAAGAATCTGTCATTCCCGAATGCTCCAATCGGGAATCCAGGCGAAACTCTGACCCTTCGATAGACTCAGGGTCAGGTGAGCATAGTCGAACCATGACTGGACCCCCGATAAGGACATTCAGGGGTGACAAGCCGGGGATAAATCAAACTCTTATGAATCTTTTGTCGACTTGCTACGAGGAAATTCGTTCGCTGCCCTGCGTTTCCACTTCTCCGCCATTGTGATAAGAAATCCTCCTATGCAAAACAAAATCACAAGCCGATTTGTGGAACTTTTGAAACGTCCCGAGTTGCTCGTCATGTCGGGCGGCTTTAGCCCGCTTCACGCCCGCATCTCGGAGGTGCTCGGCTACGAAGCCTTCTTCATGTCGGGCTCGCAGGTGGCGGCGTATGTCTACGGTTACCCCGACGTCGGTTTGCTCGGCTTGAGCGAAATGGTTGAGTCGGTGCGGCGGATTACTAATGTTACCGACATTCCCGTATTCGCCGACGCCGACACAGGCTATGGCAACGCGGTTAACGTCCATTACACGGTCAAGGAATACATTCGCGCGGGAGCTGCCGGTTTGCACATCGAAGATCAGGAAGCCCCAAAAAAATCGGGTACGTTGGCGGGGCGCCGCCTGGTTTCAGTTGAAGAAGCTGTCGGTAAATACAAAGCGGCGGTAGCAGTGAAAAAAGAACTCGACCCGGACTTTGTCATCTGCGCGCGCTGCGACTCCATCGGATCGGAGGGTGGAAACTTCGAAGACGCGGTTCAGCGGAGTATCGCCTATGTGAAAGAGGCAGGTGTTGATGCGATCTGGGTGAACACGCTTACCACGCGGGAAGAGATTGAAGAAGCTTGCCGGCGCATACCTGCGCCGGTGATCGCGCCCTATTATGGTCCGCGGCCGTCGCCGACGTTCGAAGAGTTTCAGAAACTCGGTGCCGCGGCGGTTTTATATCCGAGCCTCACCACCGCGAACGGTCTGCAAGCGACCTGGGAAGTGCTCCACGAATTCAAAGAACGGGGTCCTGTCGTGCTCGATGAGTGGAATAAAAAAGCGCAGTCGTCGAAATGGGGCATGGTCCCGCGCACGCAAGATCCAATTCTGCCCGCCGAAAAGATTCGTAAGCTCGAAGACGAATTCATTCCCAAAGAGTTGCAACGTGACTACGACAAAACTTTTGGGCACAATCGGCACTGAGCTGACATGGCGGCTCATAACTAATCCAGCAAAGGAAACTTTATCTTGAACTCCTTCCGACCAATACCATGGGCCTCATACCGTGCGTTTCCGCAGCCGCGATGCCTTACGCGTCACGCGGGCAATCGTGCGTAACGCCTCGTTAACTGCACGCGTGTCAGGAAAGATTTCTGCTACATCCGGGTCGAGAAGCACAACGTTGGTACCTTCTGCGTATCTGGCTGCAGTTGCGCCGCGGACTGCCTTTGAAAAATCGTACTCGGGTCGCATTGTGTCCTCGTCGGACCCAAGCGGTCGTGCCCTTCCTTTATTCTTCTTCATATTGTCTCCGTTCATGTCGAGTTGCCAACCGGGCGCTGACGATTCGGGTTCGCGGTGGCCTATCGGTATAGGACACAACCAGCAATCGATAACGGTCCGACATGCCAAGTACGATAAACCGTTGTTTGCTCTCAGAATGGTCTGGATCTGGCATGTTCATGGATAACGGATCACCGAAGGCGGTAACCGCCTCTGCAAACGAAACGCCGTGTTTTCTCAGATTCTCTTTCGCTTTCTTGGGGTCCCACTCAAAGTTGTAGCCCACTGATACATCTTACCACTCGACTCCTAAATGCTCCACTGGCATAGCGCAAGGCTGAGCCGTTGAGCGCCAAGTTAGCCTGAAATCCAGAATGTTCCCCTATTATTGATTGCCGTGTCTTCTCAAGACATTCTCTTTTTTAAATAAGCAATCAATCAAGCTCTTTAATCATCGTATGCTCGGGGGATTTGAAAGCAAAGCGACAATGCGAAGGAGGACAACTCGTTGGCAACCAATGGAATAAGTCAATACGAATGCGTGGCACCGACAATGGGTCCAAGATCCGATTCTGCCCGCCGAAAAGATTTGTAAGCTCGAAGACGAATTCATTCCCAAAGAGTTGCAACACGACTACGCCAAAACCTTTGGGCACAACAGGCACTGAGCTGTTCTAAGGGAATCGAGGGGGAAAGCTCGATCCGGCATTTTAGGAAGAGCCGAAGACTTCCCCAGCTGTAGCCAAAACGCGTCTCACATCCGACTAGTGAAGGTCGCGCTTCCTGAGCAGCTCAGCAACATATTGAGATCTGGTGCTCTCATTGACAGATAAGCCCCAGCTCTTACACCAAGTTAGAAGCTCCTCCAGGTCAATAGTGATCTTTTCCGTGTCCACACCTTGAGCACGTAAATCGCGTAACTTTTCCTCCGCTAGGGATTCCCACTCGGCAAAAGTTTCCTCCAAGTCTTCACGGTCTTCCGATATTTCAAGAAGTCGCGACCACTGCTCCGACCGAAACCACGCGATACCAAATTTCAATTGCCCAGAGGGTTTCATCTAGTGTCACTATCCGGGGGCTTTAACGTCGGGCTAACCCGCGAGCCGCGCCGCACGGTGCGTCAATCAGGCCGACTGTAGCGCGGCCTAGGTCTCCGCGTCGAAGTTTCTTTTGGCCGGGGCCTGCTGCGCCAACACGCCGTTGACGCCAAGACCGGCAACAATGGCGAGCGCTAGGCTGGTGGCCACCTCGTTAGAGCGCCGTTTTTAGTTTGGAACCCGACCCCGGAGGAGCGGGAACAACGCCAAGTTGCTGCATAATGCCCAGAGTATCCAAGAGAATACGCGTCGACTTCACCTTTCCTTCTTCAAACCGATCAATGACCATTCCCCAGACCCGGATAGTACGGTTGGTCGCGGGAATGCCCAAGAACTCGCCCTGATGCGTGCCTGACCAGACAAAGCGGGTGAGGACTTTGTTGGCCTCGCCAATTTGTTCTTCGACGCTCCATTTCGAATCCGGAAAGGCATGTCGAATTCGAGCGAGTGTCTCTTTGAGCCCCTGAAGCCCGGGACCCTGTCCGGGAAACGGCACTTCCTCTACCACATCCAGGTGGAAATACTCGTCAGTCGCATCTATCTCACCCGCTGTGAGAACCGTGTCGATAAACTCTCTGATACGGGCTTTTTTGTCCTCGGACATAATATCTCCAATGGTTCATGTGAGCAGTTTGGAAAAAAGACTATGCGCTCAGTCTCCTAAAATCCCAACGCACGATGCATGGCGTGACTAGTTTCGTTTTCGACCGCTGCATCCGAGGCGAATTCCCGACGCCCTCTGCTAATAGCCCAGCGCTCTGCCGCGGCAATCAGGGCTCGAGCGATGCCCATTCGTCTTGCCTCTGGCACAACATAGATACCTTCGAGAAACGCGACCGGCGAAGAGTCGGTTCCGTTAACGTAATCCGTGCGTACCACGACCTCGATAAAGCCAACCGCTTGGTCTGAACCTGCGTAAGCAACGAACTGGGCGAAGCGCTCGGGCCGCACACAAAATGAAGACATTTCGCTTAGATGCTGTTCACTTGGACGATGCGGCCAAAGCTGCTGGCGCAAATGAAGCCAGCCTTCTTGTTCGACCGAAGTGCACTGTTCAATCATGATGCCCAACGTATAAGGTTTTATCTCTAAAGCCGTGATGCGATCAAGTTCCGGAATCATCGCGATCGGAGCGTAGTCGTGGGAACGAGTTGGACTAAACCGGGGACCAAAACGTAGCTGAACCGTGCAGGTCCGAGAACTGCAGGAAAGCTGAAAGCAGAGGAGCTCTACTCAGGTCGATCTTCGTGCGACGATTCTTCGCGCGCCAGCGATTCCACTGCTCTGGTGCGTCGAAGTCACGACGCCACAACAACTTCACGGGTATCTTTTGTCCACTACAATCTCTCCGACAGCCTAACGCCCACGCCCACCGGCACGCGTCCACTGGTGCTGCCAAAGCACGGCGCTCGCGCGCGCGTCCGGGTGGGGCGTGCTGTTAGCCTGCAAGCCGTCAATGTGCATGACCAGATGGAACGAATTGCTCCAAGATCTCGTAAAGTTCCTGCGCCTGGTACGTTTCAATGTCGAGACCAAAGTGAACCGTGTCGAGATCTTCCAGAACGGCTGCCATGCTGGTTGCAAGCGCCCGCAAATTCACGACTTGATGCTTCTTCGTCGAGGGGCGGCCCTTCGTATCAATTGGATATCGGTACGCATCCGAGCGGGGGTCGATCTGAGCCCAGTCCTTGCAGATTGCGGCCACCGTGACATTCAGACGGGCCAAGCATTTCGTCGTTCGGGAATAGTAGTGAGAGCACCTTGCCAGCGGTCCGTGAGAGATCAACCAGGTCATGGTTGTTCTTCAGCTGTTCGCTTATGTCATCCATGCGCCTAAACGCTGCCAGTGCGACGCCACCATAGATGATGTGCTTTAGTGAAAGCTCAAGCGCGTGCCTGTACAGGAACACCACGGGATATGCCTCGTAATCCGGGAACCTCGGAGCTTCGAGCAGTGACGCCGCCAGACGATTTGCCGCGCGCGTGTAACCCTTCGCGAATACCCCGAAATCTCCCTTCGGATCATTGGTGAAGGAGATAACAAAACTGCTCATGTCGCTGATCTCGTCAAATGGCATAGCGCGTCAAGTCTTGCAGGCTAACGTTGCCGTTCAGGGGCCGCGTCAGCGGAGCAAAGCTCAGCGCACCAACGCTGGCAAGCGGTCCCCTGCAACGGCCGGTTAGGCAGTGCGCACCTATCGTGACTTAGTAAGAAGTCCCTCTAGTCTCTGAAGTACATTTTCGGCAAACAGCCCAGCCAAGCCGGCGGTGACCACAAGGCGCATGGAGCGCTTGTCTCCTTCCGCTATGTCACCGCCAAGGCCAAGCAGACCCAGGTCGACGGCAAGGGCGAAGAGTAGTCCTAGAGTCGCACCCACCAAAGGCTTGACAAAAAAAAGTTGCCAGGACTCGAGAGGATCGTAATCGTCCTCCATGTCTTTGTCGTCTTTGAAACCGTAGACTTTCATGACCCAAGGCGACGAATGTTTAGCGATTCGCAGGTAGTGAAAAGCATAGTTATCCACCAAGAAGGAATAGAGCGCCCGCGCTAGACCACCAACCGCGCCGCCCAGGATCGCGATGAGCCAAGCTCTTTGGGCAGGTATCGACAGGATGACGAGTTGCGCCTGATCAGTCGCAGTGATCAATGTAAGGCAGCCTAGTGCTCCAACGGTAGTCAACAGAAGCCCTACGAAAGTCAGAGGCAGCTTCCACCAGCGGCCGCGAGTGAGCTCCGGTGTTTGTCGCCCTTTTTCAGTCACGTGAAGCTCCAGAACGCAATCTGTCGAAACGCTGCCTAACGTATAGCGTTTTATCCCCAAAGCCTGGAGGCAATCAAGCTCCAAAATATTCTGGCAAGCGCAACGGGGGGATAAAACGTGTTGGACTAAACCGCGGAGCAGCACGCAAGCTGCGGCTATGGGGATTTGAAAGCAGCAGAGCAGCGCACAGAGGGATGTTTGAAGGGTGATAGAACGGTGAGTCGGTGAAGGTTGAGTTCGACGCTGGTAGGTTTCGCGTGATTACCACGATGCAATCGGGTTTCACAGCCACTTCTTCGCGCCGGCAGATACACCCCCGCAAAGACATCAGATTGAGAGATAAATGGGTTTAAGAGCATTTGGATCTCATGAAGAATCCCATTGAGACGGGCTTCTTGATATCGGTGGCAGTTCTGCGACGACGATCAGGGTTCCCTGATGGCAGGAAGGGCAGCGGTTCAGATCGATGCCCGTAAGTTCGAGTAGGAGATCGTGGGCTGATTTTTTAGGGATTTCAGGCAAAGCCGCATCGAGTTTCAGAAGCTTGCGGCATTGAGCGAGGGCGTGCTTCTTGGCTCGGTTGGCTAAGAAGCCGAAGTGACGGATGCGCATGAAGCCATCAGGCAAGACGTGAAGCAGGAAGCGGCGGATGAATTCATGGGCCTCAACAGAGACCGTCTTTTTTTTATCCCCATCTTTGCGATCTCGATAACTCAAGGTGACCTGACCGTTTTGGACCGAAAGGATGCGCTCGTTGGACAGCGCCACGCGGTGGGTATAGCGGCCGAGGTAATCAAGCACGGTCTGTGGAGAGCCGAACGGCTTTTTGGCGTAGACCACCCAGCTCTTTTGGCGTGCGACTTTGGTCTCGTTGGTGGCCGCCGGGATTTTTCCTTTTTCACAGGCCTGTTGTAACAGAGCCAGAAACTTTCCCCGAAACACCTGGGACAGAGCGGTGACGGGAAACAGAAAGTTTGGCCGTGCTCCAATCCAACGGCTGTGATCCAAAGACAGGGCGCCGGCGGGAACCAGGCAGTGCAGATGAAAATGATCTTTGAGAGTTTGATCCCAGGTATGAAGCACGGCGATGATCCCCATCGTTGCGCCAAAGCGCCTTTGGCCAAACTCAAGCAGCGTCTCACTGACGGCTTTAAACAGAAGAGCTAACAGGATCTTTTTGTGGGCGAGGATCAGCCGGTTAAATTCATGCGGCAAGGCAAACACCAGATGGAAATACCCCACCGGCAAAAGCTCACAGGTTTGTTTCTTCAACCACTTGGCTTTGGCCAGCGACTGGCATTTAGGACAGTGGCGGTTACGGCAGGAGTTATAAGTCGGGTGCTCAAAGCCGCAAGTGTCGCACTTTTTGAGATGACCTCCCAGCTCCTTGGTGCGACAGATCTCAACGGCCCGCATGACCTGTCGGTGAGAGGCTGATAAGCAATGCGTCTTACGGTAACTCTCCCCGTATTGGCGAAAGATATCGGCCAGCTCGGGGCGCCCCTTTTTCTCTCCTGCCGCCAGCTTATGGCTGGCCGGCACCATGACCGTGCCCGGCTAAAGCGGGCAATCCGGTAAATCCAGCAGGTCCAGGGGACTGGTGGTGGAGCCGAGCTTGGGCTGGCGGATCTGCAGATAGCGCTGGGTGCTCTGCAGCGAGTTATGGCCCAAGAGCGTCTTGATGGTACAGAGGTCCACTCCGCCCTCTAAAAGATGCGTGGCAAAACAGTGCCTCAGCGTGTGAATGCCTTTACCCTTTTCAACGCCACTTTTCTGCTTGGCTAGGTTGTAGACCTTCTGTGCTGCAGTGATGTCCAGAGGGCAATTTCGGTTCTTGCCAAAGAAGACCCAGCAAACCGGTTGATACGCCTGCTTATACCTCCTTAGCTCGCCGAGCAGGCGTCGGGAGAGAATCGTGTAACGGTCTTTTTTCCCTTTACCCTGTTCCACCCGGATCATCATCCGCTCGGGATGGATGTCACTGAGTTTGAGGTGGACCAGCTCACTGACTCGAAGCCCCGCCGAGTAGGCGGTCATCAGTAAACAGCGATCTCTGAGCTTGACGGCGGCACCCAGCAATCGTTCCACTTCCCTGGGGCTTAACACCTCCGGCAATCGCCACGTCCTTTTTCTGGGTGGCAAGAACAGCTGCTGTTCATTCCACCCCAAAACTTGCTGATAGAAAAACCGTAGCCCCGAGATGGCCACGTTCTGCGAATTGGCAGACAAGCCTCGGTCCTGGAGATGCAACAGATAGGCGCGGATCTGCTCTTGAGTGAGTTGATCCGGGAATTGACGATAGTGCCTGGCCAGCCCCACCATCGCTGCAACGTAGGACTTCTGCGTCCTCGATGCGAAATTCCTCAGCTTCATTTCCGCGATCATCTTCTCGCGTAGTGCTCCCATAAAAAATCCTCCTTGGATTTAAATTTGGGAGCTACGCTAAAACAGATGATGACAATGAGCCAGCAAGGTGAAATGGAAAACAAAAGGCGAGTGAATGGCACCGACCGCACATTAAGGCCAGTGCCACCGCGAAGCGGTTTAGTTCAATTATTAAGTGAACTGCCCGGCTCTTCCGGCGGGGTATCCAGAAACCCGCAATCGAGGAAGAGCAAAAACAGCCGCAATATCCGCCAACAAACGCCGCCTTGTCAATCTCTTGTCCCGACAAAGGCTGCCCGTGGGGCGGTGTATCCAGATATCAGCCCGCGGTGTAGCACGGTACTGGTCAACGAATCTCAACACAAAGGAGTCGCTAAGCGAAGGCGTGTCTGACTTGCCTGAATTGCTTAACCGAATTGGCGAGTCTCCTTTCCGAGCCGTTTGTCATTCTCGGTTGGGTTCGTGTACAAGACGAAACATGCCTCACACTTCGCTTTCCAATATCTCCAACCCATCCAGCCGGTCGATCAAATACAGCAGACCGTTGTCGGCGCGGAAGATATCGTTGCTCTTGACCGTTTTTTGGCCGCGCCCGGGTTCGGGCACGTAGTAACCGATCTCCGTCGGGAGATAAGGATTGCTGATGTCGACGACGCGCAGGCCGCCGCTGAACCAGGTGACGAACATCTTGTTATCGTAGACTTGTTCGGCGGGTTGGTGCGCGCCGTACTGATGGGTAGGGGCGATACTGTGAGCTTCGGCTGGATTAAAAGTCGCTATCGGTATGGGCCGGGTTTCGTCCGTGATATCGACCATCCACATAAAAGCAGGCGGAGTCGGTGCGCGCTTGCCGGCTTCCTCGTCGGAAACGACCATTACGTCGCGGTTCATGAGTTTCCACGGGATCGGCAGGGTCGTGTGGATTGGCGAGGGGTAGGGTGGCGACCAATTGAGGCCGCTGACAAATTTTGGCCGCGCCATATCCGCAATATCGAGGATGACAAAACCACCATGCCAGTAACTCGTATATAGCCGATCGCCGCGGCGGATCGGATGGTGGCA
>Ga0184612_10001537_pt1 | contig 11123 bp, 9 predicted proteins | sample PLM3_60_coex_FD_133163 | JGI IMG/M metagenome (GOLD analysis project Ga0184612, IMG submission 133163) | Groundwater sediment microbial communities from an aquifer in East River, Colorado, USA - PLM3_60_coex | ecosystem: Environmental > Terrestrial > Soil > Riparian zone | place: USA: East...
ATCAGGCTGCCCCCAGCTTCATCCGGCCCGCTGCGACGAGCCGGAGGCGGTGTCCTCTCACCACCGCACGGTTCAACAGCGCCTCGTGGCGCTCGAAGTCGGTGACCCAGACCCGGTTCGGGGAATCGGCGGTGAAGTCGCGGTCGAGCAGGTCACCGGCCCTGGTGCCGTCGGTGGCCGGGATCGTGGTGCGGATGCCTTTGTCGCGGCGCACCCCGGACAACCCGAGGGTCCGCATAGCCCGATCGACCGCCACGGCACTGACCTGCGGCATCGACGTGCGGCGCAGGTAGGCGGTCATCTTCCGCCGCCCATACAAGCCCTCCGCGGTCAGCCTGCGCCGACCATCTGGGCCTGTCGTCCAGGCGATGGCGCGCACCGCGTCGACGACCTGCGCGTCGCCGATCGTGCGGGCCGCCGGCCGACGCGAGCGCCAGGCCCGGTAGGTCCGCGCAGCAACCTGGCAGCCCTGCTCACGCAGCACCCGGCAGATCGACTCGACTGCGTGACCTTCGGCTCTCATGGTGTCGATGAACCCCATGATCAGCGGTTGCGGGGGTCGAGTTCCCCGGCGAAGAAAACCGTCGCGGCCTTCAAGATCGCGTTGTCTTCCTCCAACCGGCGGACCTTAGCCTTCAGCGCCTTGACCTCCGCATGCTCCTCGCTGCTCACACCAGGGCGGGTCCCGGCGTCGATGTCGTACTGCACGATCCAACGGCGGACCGTCTCACGACCGAGACGTTCACGAGCAGCGATCACCTTGGCCAGCTCCGTCGGTGTCGCATACTCCGAACGGTGCTCCACGATCGTCCGCATCACCCGCTCACGAACAGCAGGATCGATCTTCTTCGGCATGGTGCACATCCTTCCAACTCAGAAAGATGCGGCATCAAACCTGGGGCGCTTCATCGGCACTGAACCCGGATCCACGGACGTGATTGCGTGATCGGGGTCGGTGGCCGTGACCGGGTTGTTCGGGGTGTGGGCAGGCTGTCTGTCGCGCGCAGAAGGGCCTATCGGGGGTTCGGGGGGCGCCGAGCGTACGGACCGCAGCGGAGCCGACTCGGTCCTTTCGCATGCCCACGCAGGAAGGCCCGTTACGTGTCGACGCGACTTGTCCAGCTCTGCGCCGCGACCCCAGTCGATGCGCTTCAACACGAGTGGATCGACGTGACGGCGGTGCAGAAAACGTTCGTGGACGACGAGGTCGACATGCCGGGGAAGCTCACGTGACGTGATCAGGCGGCGGCGAGTCGCTCAACAGGCTTCAAGGAAGCTGGTCGACCAGTCGGGCAGGCATCGGTAGGAAGGCACCCAACTGCTTCTGCCTGGACGTGCGGAGCTGCATTCAGCTTGCCGAGCATCCAGCAAAGAACCCGGTCGACAGCGCGGCAGAGCACCTTCATCTGGTGCATCGGGACGGCGCCCTCGGCGCGGGCCCACGACAGCCAGTCGCTCTTGTCCGACATGAGACGGTGACGCTCAGGTCGCCACGATACAGCAGCGCCACCGCGCGCTCGATGCGCCGCGTCATCAGAGCGCGATCCGGAACCCTTTGCTGCCCCTCACGCACTCCGCGAGAGGTCGTCGCTCCAGCTCACCGAGGAACTCGGGGGGCGGCCAGATCGTCACCGAGTCGTCGCGTCAACGGACGCACCGTTGACTCGAGATCGTCGTCGTGCATCGTAGCCTTTCCAACACAACGAAGGGGGGCGCCGGGTGGAGAAAAGGTCGATCGACGTCGCGCGGGGGCGGTGGGTCCCCGAGACGCCGGCGTGGTGGCAGCGCGGGGTGATCTACCAGATCTACCCGTGGAGCTTCGCCGACGCGTCCGGCGACGGGGTCGGGGACCTCCGCGGCATCCGCGACCACGCCGAGTACCTTGCGTGGCTCGGTGTGGATGCCGTGTGGCTCTCGCCGATCTTCCCGTCCCCCGGGGTCGACCTCGGCTACGACGTCTCCGACTACCAGGACGTCGATCCGCGCTTCGGCACGCTGCGGGACCTCGAGGAGATGATCGCCGCGCTGCACGCCGTCGACGTGCGGCTGATCCTCGACCTCGTCCCGAACCACACGTCCGACCGCCATCCGTGGTTCCAGGAGAGCTGGGGCGACCCGACGAACCCGCGTCACAACTGGTACGTCTGGCACGACGCTGGTCCCGATGGCGGGCCCCCCAACAACTGGGAGAGCTACTTCGGGGGGCCGGCGTGGACGTTCCTGGATCCGCCCGGCCAGTGGTACCTGCACTCGTTCGATCCGGGACAACCGGACCTGAACTGGGACAACCCGGCCGTGCGGGACGCCATCCGCGCGGCGATGCGGTTCTGGCTCGACCGCGGCGTCGATGGCTTCCGGGTCGACGTCCTGTGGCTGCTCGGCAAGGACCCCGAGATGCGGGACAACCCGCCGGATCCGGACTGGCGCGAGGGAGTCCCCGACTACCTCAGGTTCCGCCGGGCCTACTCGGAAGACGGGCCGCGGGCCCACGAGTACGCCCAGTTCCTTCGGGCGGTCGTCGACGAGTACCCCGACCGTGTCATGATCGGCGAGGTCGTCCTGCCACCGGACCGCGCCGTCGCCTACTACGGCACCGACCTACACGAGGCACACATGCCACACAACTTCGCCCTCGTGTATGAGCCGGGCCTGACCGAGGAGGTCGGCTGGAGCGCCGATGGCATCCAGTCCGTGGTCGAACACTACGAGTCCGTCCTGCCCAATGGGGCTTGGCCGAATTGGCTCCTCGGCGACCACGACTTCCCCCGCGTGGCCTCCCGCGTCGGGCCGGAGCGCGCTCGCGTGGCCCAGATGCTGCTGCTCACGCTGCGGGGCACGCCCACGTGCTACTACGGCGACGAGCTCGGCCTGCTCGACGCGCCGCCGCGGACGGGGGGCGCCGTCAGCGACCCCCAGGCCCGCACCGGCGAGGATCGGGGTCGCCTCGTCGCGCGGACGCCGATGCCGTGGACGACGGGGCCGTACGGCGGGTTCTCGACCGCCGAGCCGTGGGTCCCCCTTGCCTCGGACGACCCGGCCCTAACGGTCGAACGCCAGCGGGCCGACCCCGGGAGCCTGCTCAACCTATTCCGGGCACTGATCCGCCTCCGCCGCGAGCGCCCGGCGCTCGCCGTCGGCGCGTACCGGTCGCTCTCCGCGGCCGAGGACGTGCTCTCGTTCGAACGGTGGCACCCGGAGGGCGCCGTCCACGTCCACCTGAACCTCGGCCCCTCGCCCCGCGAGGTCAACCTGGTCGGCGGCCGGGTCCTCCTATCCACCGCCGGTCCCGTCGGGGACCGCGCCGCCGGGGGACCGATCCTCACCCTCGTTGGGTACGAGGGTGTCGTCGTCGACGTGGGCCGCCGGGAGACCTGAGGGGCGTGTCGTCCCCTCAGCGGACGCCGATCTCGTCGAGTTGCAGGAGGAGGTCGGCCGGGTCGTCGTACACCCGATACGCGCCCGCGCGCTCGAGCTCGCCAGCCCGCTCTGATCAGAGTTCAGTTCGCATTCCACTGGCCCATCCTCGATGGGCGGCGTCGGGCACATCCACATCAAACCCGGCATGCCGCGTCTCAACGGAGGTCGAGCGCAACGGGCTGTCGTCACTGGTCCCGCCGGAGAGGATTGACGTCAACCCTTCACGGCACCCGCCGGGTTAGGCGAACAGAAGATCCAGTTCGTTCGCTACCCCTGCGGTCTCACCGGTGGTGCGGGCGTTCGGCGTAGGAGCGGTTGTCGAGCCGCCGCTACGCGCGATGGAGGCAACTCGCGTCGTTATCAAGCGCACGGCGTGCAATCGTCCGCGCCTGCCGCGGCAAGTGCGGCCATACCGACTCTGACGGTCCGCGCCACTTTCTTGGGCGGTCAGCCACGCTCACGTTGTGGTGACCTTCCGGGAATGGACAACCAGTGCCTGGCATTGGTGGTGGACTGATCTTCGGGGATCGCCGAGCTGGTCCGGGTAGTGACGATGATTGAAGCGGTGCAGGTCTTCTGGTCGCCGGTCGGTGCGAACATGCCGTCGCTGGGGGCCCGGGCGCTGGTGGATGTGACCGACGGAGACACGCCGAACATCCGGATGCCGGTGCGGATGCTGTCGGTGGATACGCCGGAGGTGACCGCCAGGACGCAGGTGCGGGCGGCCGCGATCGATCGCGAGTTCGCGGATCTGGCGCGGTGGATCCGTGCCGGTGTGGCGCCGATCGACGCGCCGCTCGCGGAGTTTCTGCTGCCGAAGCTGGAGACTGGCACGGCGGGCAGCCTGCATTCCGGCAGGGTCGGGATGCCTCGGCCTTCGGCAAGCAGAACATCGCGGCCCGCCCGCTCAGGCCGAATGGCACGAACCGCAACATCTTCATCCGGGTCGCCGACAGTCCCTTCGACAACAACAACCGGCTGCTTGCCTACATCGCCCCCGACTACACCGCAAAGGAGCGGCAAGAAATCCCGAGGGACCAGCGGGCCACGTTCAACCTGGATCTGGTTGCCGGCGGCTGGGCCGCGCCGTTCGTGATCTATCCGGCCATTCCCGGCGGGCTGGACCTGCCGCTGCTGATCGAGGCTGCCGCCGCCGCCCGCTCGGCCGGCTTGGGTATCTGGGCCGACGCCAACACCCTGCTGGTGTACGAATACCGGGCGATGGAGAAGCTGCACCGGATCACCCGCAAGAAGGTCAACAACCAGCGCCTCGACCCCGGCGAGGAGTCCTCCGGGCGGGAACGCTACTGCGTGGACATGCGCACACCCGCACCCTGCACGGCCCGGAGACTACTTCGGCGTCCACCCGAGTACCGGCTGTGGATCTGGCCCAAGGACATCCACGAAGCCATCGGCCGACTCAACCTCACCCCCTCGCCGAAACTCGTCGGCGTCGGCTAAGACCCATCCCAGTCCGCCGAATTGAGGATGCGTCAGTCGATCTTGCTGTCGTGCGATTGGGCGTGGAGAGTGGTCCACCTCAACGGCTCCGGCTGGCGTCTCCGCGGTCTTGGTGTGGTCTTGTTCGGCGTCGGTCGCTGGTTGCCGAGGGTGGCGAGTACTCCTCCTCCGGTGTGAGGTGATCACTCCACTCGGTTTCCGCGCTTCGTCGGCGGGGCTTCCCATACAGCGATGTGGGTCATGAAGTGGTCGGGGGCGGGACGCCGTGCCAGTGCCACTGGCCGGGCGGGGTGTGGATCGTGTCGCCGGGGCGCATCACGACGACGTCGCCGCCGCGGGATTGGACCAGTCCGATGCCCTGGGTCACGTGCAGGGTCTGACCGACGGCGTGACGGTGCCACGCTGTGTGCGCGCCGGGTGCGAGGTGCACGGTGTTGGCGCGCATGCGGGACGGCTGTTCGCCCTTGAGGATCACGTCGAGCTAGATCTCCCCGGTGAATAGCTCGGCGGGGCCTCAGCTGCCGGTTGCCTCCCGGGTCGTCGGTGCCCGCCCCGGCGTCGGCGAGCGAGCTCACCTTGTCGGCTGCTGGTCCTATCGACGGCCCTGAACCGGGACGGCGCCGGGTCCGTGGGTTCTGGTGTCAGCCCACCAACGTGAAGGGGGCAGATCCATGCTTACCCAACGCACCTCCGCGCTTCGCCGCGGACTTGTGGCCGTGTCAGCGGCGCTCGCCGCCACGGTCCTGGGCTCGGCCGTCGTGCCGGCCGACGCGGCCCCTAAGGACAGCCGGTTCGATCAGATCAACGCCGTGTCGGACCTGCCCGGCGTGGCATCGATCAACGACCCGCTGCTGGTCAACCCGTGGGGGTTGGCGCTGTCGCCCACCAGCCCGGTCTGGGTGGCGAACAACGGCACCGGCACCGCGACGCTCTACCGCGGCGGCGGTGGCGGCACGCCCTTCGCCAAAGTGCCGCTCGAGGTCACCGTGACCAACGGCTCGCCGACCGGCCAGGTATTCAACGGCACGACCAGCTTCCAGGTGCCAACGCCGCTCGGCCCCCGCCCGGCCCCCTTCATCTTCGACAGCCAGACCGGTGACATCACCGGGTGGAACCCGGCCAACGGGACGACCGCGGTGGTGGCCGCGCACTCCGACGACGCCATCTACACCGGGCTTGCGCTGCTGCAGACGCCCAGCGGCCCATTCCTGCTCGCGGCGGACTTCCGGCACGCGCGGATTGACGTCTTCAACGCCACCTGGCAGCCGGTCAACCTCGGCTCGGCGTTCACCGACCCGGACCTGCCGGCCGGCTACGCCCCGTTCAACGTGCAGGTCCTGGGCGGGGCGGTCTACGTCGCCTACGCCCTCCAGGGCGAGGGCGGCGAGGAGGAGGTCACCGGCCACAACCTCGGGTTCGTGGACAAGTACACCGACTTCGGCCAGACCGTGCAGCGGATCGCCAGCCGCGGCAACCTCAACGCGCCATGGGGCCTTGCCATCGCACCGGGCAGCTTCGGCAAGTACGCCGGCGCGCTGCTGGTCGGCAACTTCGGCGACGGGAAGATCGGCGCCTACACCGACGGCGGCGAGTACCTCGGCTTCCTCCGCGACCGCGACAACGAGGTCATCGCCATCGACGGCCTGTGGGCGCTGCTGCCGGGGACCGCGGCCAGTGGCGGCACCGACGCGGTCTGGTTCAGCGCCGGCCCCGATGAGGAGACGCACGGTCTTCTCGGCGTCCTGCGCCCGGCCAGCTAACCGCCGGCGCGGGTCGTCGGACCGCGCCGCCAACCCTGGAGGTAGCAGCAGGCGAGAACCAGCACCGGAATGGTGCCGGTGAAGGTCATCACCCAAGGAGTGCGCCGGAGCGGGGGCAGGGACGCCTTTGCTCGACGGGCTTGGTCCGAGGCATTCGACGAGCTGACAGCCGCCGACGCAGAGGCTCCCCTGGAGCCAGCAGACCTCGTGTCGACCAGCGTGGGCGGCGGGCGGGGCTGTCCCGCCGGGTGTTTGCCGGGCCATGTTCGTGTCGACCCACCTCCGCCATGTGCGACGGAACCTGCGCCATTACACGGGCCAGGCCGTGTCGAACTCTCCGAGGCACAACGGCTCCGACACAACATCAGGAACGTGCCCGGCGGGCCGGCGAGCGCTGGCGCTGAGACGCACGCCGCCGTTGGCGCAGCCTACCGATGGGCGAACGAGGGCGGGCAATAACTGTGGTCGGAACTGCGCGGCGTGGTGACTTCGGTGATCCCATCGAGCGGGGAGGAAGTCGAGGAGGCGCTGGAAGTCATGGGCGAGGTCATGCGCGACGTTTGCTAACGGGAGGCCAGCGTGCTTCGTCGTAGCGCGGCACGCGAGGCGCAGAAGGCGGACGGCCGCCCATACCACATCGCCCGAAGTTCGGGGAGATGAGCCGATGGTCAGGACGGAATCGGCTAGCGACCCTTGGTCGCTAGGGCATTGACACTTGAGCCAAGTCTTCAGGCGGCCATGCGGGCCTCGGCGATGTAGTCCTCGATGTGATGTTCGATCGTTCGCAGCGCCTGCCGTAACGGCAGCGGAGCGGGTGGGGAGTTCGCCGCGGTCAGTGGGCGCAGGAGCCGATCGTGGACCTTGACGTAGAAGACCGCGACCCGCTGCCCGTCCGGGGTGAGCAGGTAGGTGTTGGAATGCTTCAGCCGACGGATCAGTCCTTTGAGGCGGAGCCGGCGCAGGTCGTAGCTCATCTGGGCTTGGGTGTAGTCGGTGCCGAGGAGGGCGGCGACGTGGGCGCGAAGGCTCCGGTTGGTGAGGCCGCCGACGGCGTGAATGCTGGCGCACAGGGCGCCAGCCAGGGCCATGACCCGAGGGTCGCCGAACCGCAGGGCTGGGGCCCTCCGACCGTCCTCGACGGTTGGCCGCGCGACCCGCTCAAAGGCTGGGCTCGCAAGGACACAGCCCTGGCCGACACGGAAAGCATTGACCATCCGGCGGTTGACGTCACGCCCCCGGGTGAACAGCTCGTCCAGGTGATCCAGGCGCCGGGCCACCCCGAGGTCGCCCGGGTCGTTGACCACGGTCTCGATCCGGAAGGCGCGACCTTCCTTCAGGTAGGACTTGACCCGGGAGTGCCGGAAGTAGGCGTTGATCGTCACCTGGTCGCCGGCGCGCAGCAACCGGGTCCGGTAGCCGCCGACCGGGTCGGTGCGCACCCGCCGGCCGAACACGATCTGCATCTCCTCCGGGCGGCCGATGTCGAGGTTGTCCACCAGCAGGGCCTCGAAGAACGCCCGGGTGTGCCGCGGCGCGTCGAACACGAGCGTGCGGGACACCTCCACCTGGCGCATCGAGATCTCCCACCAGTAGCCGCCGGCCCGGTCCTCGGGCGTGAGCGGTAACGGCAGCCGGGCCCACCAGCGTTCGCAGAACACCCGGATCGTGCCCGGGCCCAGGGTCCGGCATATCGCCTGCAGACCCGCCGGGTCGTCGGTGCCGGCGAAGCCGTTGGCCAGCGCGGTGAACCCGATCCCGGCCCGGGTGGCGGCGCGCTTGGCGTACTCGTGGCCGTTGCACCAGATCTTGATCGGATACGGGAAATAGGCGCAGACCTTGATGAACGCCGGCCCGAACACCTCGTCCACGACGTAGAAGTAATACGCGGTGACCCGCCGGTCGGCCTTGGCGTAGCTGAAGTGCGGGGCGCCGCCGCCCTCGCTGCGGTGTGTGGTGCCGGTGAACACCCGCTGGAACTCCTGCGCCACCCCGATTGCGGCCACCCCATTGCGACCCTCCCGGGCCAGCCGGGCCAGGTGCGGGCGCATCACCTCCAGCTTGCGGTCGCCCCTGGCGAAACGCACCCACGGGGATGCCGTTCGCTTCGGCGTAGGTCTCTACCGCGTGGCGGAACCGCACGCCGTTCTTCTCCAGCAGCGCCGGCGACGGGATCCGGAACCCGCGGTGGGTCAGGAAGTTCACCACCTGACCACCCACCTGCAGGTTCGGCACGTAACCGTTGAGGTAGACCGATCCAGGCACTCCAGATCCAGCGTCACATGCCCATCGAGGATGTCGTTCACCGTCACCGCACGCATGGCCATCGACGCCACCTCCGCCGAGCAAGCCTCCCGCAGACGACGTCAGCGCGCACGGGCAGCATTTCGCGGCGAAGCCGCGACACCTGAGGACAGCCTCGGACCGCCCAACCAAACTGCCAGCGACAGCTACCAGATCACCCCAGCCGCGCACCTCGGCGGTCCGAGGCTGTCCTCATTGGGTGAAGCGCTTCCAGGCGCTGCGCCATTTCCGCACCTGCTCGGGGTAGATCGCCGCGTGCTTGCTGTCGGGATTACGCGGTCGAGTGCCACCCTGGGACGTCACGTAGTCGTCGTGTCGCTTGCGAACATCAGCGCGCAACTTATCGCCGGGACAGATGTAAAACTCTCGAAGGCCATCCGTCACGTCGACCAGCACGATGTGCCCGATGGTGGCGGCCGCCCCCACCAGGTGCATGAGACCACTCTGGTTGACTCCATTTCGCGTCACGAATGATGTCACGCCCGCCCGCACTGAGCTTGGTCGGCACTACTGGGTCTCCACCTTGTCCCGCAGCTCATCGACGCAAGCGACCAGCGAGCCGACGACGATCGTCACTGGGGTCCTCCCCGGTCCCGGCAGCCCGAACCGCTCTTCGCGATGTCGTCGGCCGCGGGCTTGCCGAACCGTGCTTACATCAGCGTCGCCCCACGGGCGCGGTCGCGAAGGTGAGCATCGCCGCGGCGAGCCCGGCCACCTTGCCGCTAAAGGGATCGTTCGTCCATCTCAGGTGGTTTGCCGATCGACAAGTCGTCCCATGCGACCTGCGATCGAGCGTCGAACGCCCGACATGGCCGCGATGCCCGCGGATCTCGGGGAGGTGCGGGTGCGCTCGTCGAGTGCGCCCTGGGTGGATGGCTGAAGGCGGGATCTCAGAGCCGTCGTCGATTCATTGCGACGCTGGCCACGGCGGCAACGGCCAGGCCGGTGAGCAACGCCACCGCGGCCCGCAGAGGTACCGGCCATCGGCCTCGGTCGATGTCCGACGCTGCGCGTACACCGAGGTCTGGGAGGAGTGCCGAGGCCAGCTGAAATCGGCCAACCCCGTAGTTGCTGCCTCCCGGTATGGCGCTGAGTCTTCGAGGGTCGCCGCCGTTGAGGGGGACCGCTGTGACCCAGTACGTTCCGGGGTCGAGGCCGGCGTCCGTGAGGCTGTTGCCGGCGAGCACCGCCACCTCGTTGGGTGCGGTCCAACCGAGCACCCGGTTACTGCCGAGGACATCGACCTGCAGCGGGTCCGGCACTCGACGGCCCTGCCCTGTGGCGTCCACGAAGGAGATCTCTGTCGCACCCCCGAGCTGGCCCCTTGTGATGGCCAAAAGACGTCCATCAGGTGACCACGCGGCGGGTCCGTCAAGATAGCGGCCCGGCGCTTGGATGACGCGCGATGAATTGCCGACGAGGCTGACAACCTCAAGGGTTCCGCCGGTGAGGGCGCTCACCGGGCCCTCGGCCTGCCTGAAGTCCATGACCCGGACGTGTTGGAGCGCCAGCTCCGTCCCGTCCGGATCGAACGCGGCGGTCCACACGTCTGTGGCACCGGGTAGCCTTTCCACCTTCCCGGTTTGCATATTCAGCAGGCCCACATCGCCAGCGATCGGGAACCCACTATGTGGATTCGTGGGTTCGGCGGTGAACAGGTACGCGATCCGGCTTCCATCCGGAGACCAGGCGAGCGGCACGACACTGTTACCGGCCGGCAGTGGATACCGCGAGGTGCGGCCGGTCCTTAGATCCACGATGGCCAGGTCAGGTCGCCCTGTGTCGTGGTCACCCACAGCTACGTGGGTGCCCTGAGAGGACAAGAGCATCGGCGCCGGGTCTCCCTGGGTCTCCGGACCGGCTCGGTCCTCAGCTTCGTCCAAGCGTCGATAGACATCCCCGTCAGCACCGACGACCACGGCTTGTGGGAAGTCAAGAAACTCCACACCGAACCCGTGCTGGAAGAGCGCTACCGCACGTCCAGGTGGAGAGCCGGATACGCTCCCGGTGAGATAAGAGTAGGTGGCCATCCGATCCGGGACCGTTGCTGCTCCCGACCGGGGCTGAGCAGCATCCTCAGGGAGAAACGCCACCGCGAGGACCAGCAAGACAGCTGCTGCGCCAATCAGCCTCGGGAGCCGCCGCGCAGGCGCCATTCACGGAAGATACACCGCCGCCCAGGCG
>Ga0184612_10001538_pt1 | contig 11120 bp, 11 predicted proteins | sample PLM3_60_coex_FD_133163 | JGI IMG/M metagenome (GOLD analysis project Ga0184612, IMG submission 133163) | Groundwater sediment microbial communities from an aquifer in East River, Colorado, USA - PLM3_60_coex | ecosystem: Environmental > Terrestrial > Soil > Riparian zone | place: USA: East...
AACATCCTGCCGCTTCTCCGGGGAGTAACGGCCCACCATGAGTATTCGGAACGGCTCATCGGCGCCCCGTAGCCGGGCCGGTCCCGGCCGAAAGCTGCTGCCCACTCCGTTGGAGATCACGTGCAGCCGTGCCCGGTACCCGTGGTGGCGTAGCTGCGCAGCGATGAAGGTCGACGGACAGTGGATGTCGGCGAAGCGTCGGTAAAACGCGAGGCGCAGCAGGAGGTACACGACATGCGCGGCTGGTGGGAACCAGCCCAGGCCGACGTTGTAGGTGATGTGCTCGGGCTGTATGTGGAATGCGGCGATGGCCGGCACGCCGAGCTGGCGTGCGATCCGCTCCGCGGCCCGGCCCAGCGGCCAGGGTTGGTAGATGTGAACGACATCGGCGCCCTTGATCGCCGCGGTTAGCACGTCTCGGTCGGGCTTGGCGAACACGGTGTTCTGACGATGCGCGAGGCGACTCGCGATCGGGACCACGAGCTCCGCAACCCAGAACATTTCGGGCCGCTGCCACCCCGGCCCGGTCGCGTCACCCGGTTCGCCGCACGCGACCACCCGCACCGTGTGCCCTCGCGAGATGAGGGTGGCAGCCAGCCGCATCGCCGATACGGTGGTTCCGTTGTTGTTGACATTGAACGTGTCGATGACCAGCGTGATGATCATTGCCGCGCCGCCGCTCCCGGGTCGTTCGGTGCCGGCCCACCGGGTTGGCCGACCTGTTCTACTTCCTCCCGACTGATAGATCTTTCCCGCTGGGCCGCGAACCGTATCGGCGGGGTCGGGTCCGGCGCCGATCGGCGAACCGAGCAGCCCGGGCGGGGCGCTCGGCCTGCGGGAGCCGGTTGGGGTTCGAGCCGACCGTGGTCCGCCACGCATACGGCGACTGACACGCCGATGTGTCGCTGGAATGCCAGTGAGACCGGGAGCCCGAGCGTGGCCTGCAGACGTGTTCTGAGACGGCCGAACGGTGACCAAGGTCAGCCCGCACGACGGTCACCAGATCAACGCGGCCGCCTACGCCGATGAGACGCTCGGCGGCGCCGCGTACCGCTCATCGCACTGTTGCTTCGGACGCGGCCGAGCAGCTTCCGGCCCTGAGCGATCCAGGCTACTGGCCCGTACGGCCGTCGATGCGCTCGCGCAGCAGGTCTGCGTGCCCACAGTGCCGGGCGTACTCCTCGATCATGTGAATAAGGATGTCGCGGACGCTCGTCTGCTCGCCGCGTGGCGTCAGGACCACGGCGCCCAGGTCGATCTGCCCGTCCAGCCACTGGTCGGCGGCCGCAATCTGCGCCTTCCAGACGGCGAACGCCTCCTCGACGACGGCCGGGTCAGCGACCGCGCCGTTGAAGTCCAGGTCGTCGTCGTCCGGGGACCAGAACAGCCGAGGCACTTCCCGATGGCCCTGCAGCGACCGCTGAAACCAGTTGTGCTCCACCCGGGCCATATGCCGAACCAGGCCGAGCAGGCTCAGCGTGGACGGCGGCACGGATCGGGCGGCGAGCTGCTCCGGCGAAAGATCCTCGCATTTCATGCCGAGGGTAAGCCGGTAATTGGAGAGGTACTCGCGAATGGTCGCGAGCTCGCCGACGGGGCTGCCCGCCACTCGGGGGTCGTCCTCCGACTTCGCCCACATCCCGTCGTAGCCGACCACATGTTCCTCTGCCACGGGTCTCACCCTTGCCGATAGGGCACGATCGGGCAAACCGAATTCGACCGGCGACAGCCATGGAGCATCGGAGCGGCGTGGCCTTGCCAGCCGGAGATGTGACATCTAACATTTCAATCATGGAGACGCTGCGACCGATCCGTCGGACGCTGCTGCGCGAGAGGGCGTACGAAGCGATCCGCGATGCGATCGTTCGCGGAGATATCCGTCCTGGCGCGTCGGTGAGGAACGCCGAACTCGCCGAGCGACTTGGGCTCTCGCGGGCACCGGTACGCGACGCGCTGACCCGACTTGCCGACGAGGGGCTGGTGGAGACCAAGCCGCAGAGCTACACCCGGGTGACGCCACTGGTGCTGCGCGACGTGCGCGACGCCGCCGCAGTTGTGCGCGCTATGCACGAGCTTGCCGCGGGCACCGCCGTACCGGTGCTCGCGAGGGAGCACATCGAGGCCATGCGCGCGGCGAACCGGCGGTTCGAGGCCGCCACGCGAGCGGGTGACCTCGACGCGGCGATGCGGGCCGACGACGAACTTCACGACGTGCTCGTACGCGAATGCGACAACCGCGCTGTCGCCGCGACGATCGAGCGTTACACCCCGCTGATCCGGCGACTGGAACGGCGACAGTTCAGCCGGGCCAGCGCGCGCCGCTCCGTCGAGCTGCACGATCAGTTGATCGACGCCTGCGCTGCCGGCGACGCCGAGCGAGCAACCCGGGTCACCGCGCGGATCTGGCAGGCGCTGGAAACCCTCGCCGAAGACCCATCCACCCAATGACCGCAGGAGCCTGCTATGTCGATCCAGTCGTTCGTGCGGTACCCGCTGCTGTTTGGCCCTTCGCCGGTGCACCGGCTGGACCGGCTAAGCCGGCACCTGGGTGGTGCACCCATATGGGCCAAGCGCGAGGACTGCAACTCGGGCATCGCCTACGGCGGTAACAAGACGCGCAAGTTGGAGTACCTGGTCGCAGACGCCCTGGCCAAGGGCTGCGACACGCTCGTGTCGATCGGCGGGGTTCAGTCCAACCACACCCGCCAGGTCGCGGCGGTCGCCGCCCACGTCGGCCTCAAATGCGTACTCGTCCAGGAAAGCTGGGTCGAATGGCCGGACGCCGTCTACGACAAGGTCGGCAATATCCTGATCAGCCGGCTCGCCGGCGCCGACGTTCGGTTGGTGCGTGCCGAGTTCGGCATCGGCTTCAAGGACAGCTGGGAGCAAGCGCTGCAGGAGATCGAAGCATCCGGCGGCCGCCCATACGCTATCCCGGCCGGCGCTTCCGACCATCCCCTCGGCGGCCTGGGGTTCGCCAACTGGGCCTATGAGGTCGCGGAACAGGAACGCCAGCTCGGCGCCTACTTCGACACGATTGTCGTGTGCTCGGTGACCGGCAGCACCCAGGCCGGAATGGTCGCCGGCTTCGCGGCAATCAACGGCGCAGGCGATCGGCCGCGCCGCGTGGTCGGCGTCGACGCGTCGGCCAAGCCGACGCAGACTCGCGACCAGATCACCCGTATCGCGCGCCACACCGCCAAGCTCATCGGCGTCGAGCGTGAGCTGCATGAGGAGGAGATCCAGCTCGACGAGCGCTACCACGCGGGCACCTACGGCATCCCCGACGCTGCAACGCTTGACGCCATGCGGCTCGCAGCCCGCACCGAAGGCATGATCACCGACCCGGTCTACGAGGGAAAGTCCATGGCCGGGCTGATCGACCTGATAGCCCGCAGAGAAATCCCGCGCAGCGCCACCGTGCTCTACACTCATCTCGGCGGCCAGCCAGCGCTCAACGCATACAGCGCACTGTTCTCCTAAGGCGCGCGCGGGACGCAATCATCTCGGCAGGCCCGCCATCGGTTCGCCTAATGCCTGGCGAGCTGTCCCCTGCTCGTCTGTCGATCGCTGGCGGCGGGCACGGTTAGCCTGTGCATATGCGGGAGGCGGTGTCCGGGAGCGATCTCTATGGCTGACGCCGACGATGTCCGTCATCTGGCACTCTCCCTGCCTTACGTGACGGAGATCGACAGCGACGGCTTCGACTTCCGGGTCGCCGACAAAGGATTCGTCTGGTCCTACCCCGAGCGCAGACCGGGCAAGCCGCGCCTCATCCGGGCCGACATCGCGGTGCTGTACGTCGGCGACGAAGCAGAGAAGCAGGCGCTCCTACTCGGCGAGCCCGAGGTTTTCTTCACCACGCCCGCCTACGACGGGTTGCCGCTAATCATGCTGCGGCTGGCGCAGGTGGACGTCGATCGCCTGAGGGAGCTTGTCAGCGACGCATGGAGGATGCGTGCCCCAGACGTGCTCGTCCGCGACCTCGACGATGGCGCCGATTCGTGGCGCGCAGATCTGCGCTGACCAGAGCCCCCTATCCGTGCGGGCGAGACGGCTTGGACGTCCGCCCACTATGGAGCGATAGCGGGGGCGCGCGCGTGCACTACTGCCAGCGGCGGTCGACCCGATCGACCGCGCGACGCTCAGGCCCCGAGGGAGCGACTTTGGAGCACTGGCTGTGAGGAGCGTGGATCGGAGGCCAGACGGCTTCCGGTACGGCTATTCGGGGCAGCGTCTGTGGGGTTACGGGGTTGGCAGCTGGGGCCGGGCTGGGTAAATCGTGACGATGACCTTGCCCGAGGGGCTTGCCTCCTCGACGAGCCGCACGGCGGCGGCTGCCTCGGCGAGTGGGTAGGCCCGATCGATCACGGGGTTGATGCGGCCGGACTCGATGAGGTCGCCGACCTCCTTGAGGGCTTGGCCGGTCACCTCGGCAGTGAATGACTTTAGGGTCTGGCCGACGAACGGGTTGAGGGCCGCCGCCTTGATGATGTTGCCAATGGGGCCGAACCAGCGACTGCCGTCGCCGAAGGACTGAATGAGCGTTCCATGTGGGGTAAGTACCTTCCTGACGGCTGCCGGGGAGTATGTCCCACCCACCTGGCAGGCCAGGTCGTACCGGGCGGCACCGGCGGTGAAGTCCTGCTCGGTGTAGTCGATGACGTGGTCGGCGCCGAGGCGCCGCACGAGGTCGACGTTCTGGGTGCTACAGACGCCGGTCACCTGGGCACCCAGGTGTTTGGCGATCTGCACCGCGAACGTTCCAACGCCCCCCGAGGCGCCAACAATGAGGACATGCTGGCCCGGCTGGATCCCTCCCGCGCGCAGGCCCTGCAGCGCGGTAACCGCGGCCAGCGGCACCGCGGCGGCCTGCTCGAAGGTAAGATTCCTGGGCTTGGGCGCGACCTTGCCCTGGCGGACGGCGATGTACTCCGCGAAGGCGCCGTGGCCGAAGCCGTAGACCTCATCGCCTGGCTTGAATGCCGTGACGCCGCTGCCGACCTGCTCCACCGTTCCAGCGAGGTCCCCACCAGGCACCGGGAACTTCGGTCTGCGGACACCCCCCAGTCCTGCGGGGCGGAACACGACCGGCTCGCCGCGGATGAAGTGCCAGTCCCACGGGTTGGCCGAACTCGCACGCACGCGCACGAGAACGTCCTCCTCACCGACGATCGGCATCCCCACATCGGCCAGCTGCAAGACGTCCTGTGGCGCGCCATACCCGTGCTGGACAATCGCCTTCATGGTGCCCCCTTACGGACTCTCCCGTCATGGAAGCACCGTCTGGCTCGTCGTACCCCGGCTCAGCCACATACCCGAGTGCGATCGCCCAGAACGCAGCAATCCCATGCGGGTCGGCCGCGTCGCAACCGAGCGTCCAATGTGTCGCCATGCCTGCAAAGTGCCGCTGTGCGCGCTCATCGGCTATGAGCGCCCGCATCGCGGCCTGAGCGGGCATTGGCTTTAGGAGGGGTACTGCTCGTCACGCCGGGCAGTCTCTAACGGCCGACCAAGGTCTTACGGACCCGTGACCGCGCCGTACGCGGCTCAAGAACGCGGTTTGCGGGTGCCCATAGACTGGATCCGAGTAGATCACCTGGAGGCGCCGTGATCGCGAGAGTTTGGCGGGGTTGGGTCGGGACGGAGCGCGCCGGCGAGTACGTCGAGTACATCAGCCGAACCGGGATCGCCGAGTACCTGCAAACGCCCGGCAACCTAGGTGCCCAGATGTGGACGAGGGATCTCGGCGATGGCCGAACCGAGGTGTTGACGCTGAGTTGGTGGGAGTCGGCCGAAGACATCCGCGGCTTCGCCGGCGACGACATCGACCAAGCTGTGTTCTACCCCGAAGACGACAACTACCTGATCGACCGAGAGACCACGGTCACGCATTACCAGGTTGCCCGAGGGGACTAAGACGTCCAATGCCATCAGCACGTGGTCAAGGTCGTTCGCGGGCGCTGTCGGGCATACTCAGGTCGACGACATGACGTACCGAACACAGCGCAGGAATGGGACTCCGGTACGAATCGGCGTACGCTCCGGAGTCCGCCCATTGAGGAGAGACCGGGTGTGGGCGGCATCGGCGAGCCTCTCGAAGGGCGCGGACGGGAAGTCGTAGATGTACATCCGCCCGCCCGGCCGCAGGACCCGTGCCAACTCCGGTACCGCAGACTCCGGATCGTCCCAGTGGTGCAGGCTCAATGAGGAGACGATCAGGTCGAACGAGCGGTCCGGGAAGGGCAGGCTGGTCACATCGGCGACACGGGCCAAGGCCCGGTCGCCGAACGGCTTGAGGTTACGCTTCGCCACCGCGATCATGTCGGCGGACAGGTCGACGCCGGTCAGCCGCAGATCGGGGCGGCTTGCGGCGAGCTCGACCAGCAGCACACCGGGGCCGGTACCGACATCCAGAAGCGCGCCGCCGTCCGGTGCTACCCCGGCGACGTCGGCCGCCAGCCGGCGGTACAGGCCGCGCAGCACCCGCCTGGACACGACGTCATAGACCCGGCTGGATCGGCCCTCGAAAGCCCCCGGCATGTTGCGGCGCCGGGCATGGAACAGGCTGTGCACGGCATCCTCCGTACGAGTTGTGTCTTACAACTATTTCGACTGTACGATGATAAGTTGTAGAGCACAACTGTTGCCGGTGGGTGAGAGCGTGGGAACGCATCAGGTCGACTCCGTAGAAGCACAACGCATCCACAAGCTGTTGTTGGACCTCGTCCGGGCCGCTGGCCTGCTGCAGCCGGACCAGACCGTTCCCGGGCACCCGGTCTCCATGTCTGAGGCGTTCGCGCTGCACGAACTGGACTCCGGCACCTCGCTGTCGCAGCGCGACCTGGCCGAGCGGTTGCGGCTGGAGAAGAGCAGCATCAGCCGGATGGCCGCGGAGATGGAACGAAAGGGACTCCTGGTGCGCGAGCGAGACCCCGACAACCGCCGCCAGTACCGGCTGCGCCTGACACACCGGGGCCACGCCACGCACGTACAGATGGCATCCACATTCCACGAGCAGTACCAGTGCTGGGTCGCGGCCATGACCCGAGCCGAGCGCGCCGCGCTCCTCAAGGGGCTGCCGGCGCTGGTCCGGGTAATCCGCCAGCATCCATGAGCAAATCTGGATGTCGCGGGTCGCATTCCATGGCGAGGACGCAGCTGCCCGAGCGATCGGACAGTACTTCCCGTACGTCCGCATACCTGCATTGTCGTACTGGGGCGGGGGTTGGTGTTGAGCAGTTTTAGTCCTATCCATCTGCCGCGGAGCGGCACAGGGTGAGATGCATGGAACAGCGTGGGAAGGGCAGCGGTACGCGGTGGGGTCCCCTGTTCGGCGCTCGGGCCAGAGCCTGGGCGGACACCTGGGAGGGATCCCAGGGCTGGGGCTCCCACGTATACGAGTACGTCCTCGACCGTTCGAATGTCGCGCCGGGAACGACCGTCCTTGATTGCGGATGCGGCGCCGGCCGCTTCGTTCGCCTAGCCGCGGACCGCGGTGCGGATGTGGCAGGCATTGATGCCGCGAGCGAGCTGGTCGAGATCGCGGCCAGCCGCTCGCCGCGGGCGGATCTGCGCGTTGGTGACTTCGAGGCGTTGCCCTGGCCCGACGGCTACTTCGACATCGTGACCGGCTTCAGCACCTTCCAGTTTGCCGACGATCACTCGAAGGCGTTGGCTGAGGCCCGACGGGTGTCCAAGAGCCAAGTCTGGGTGATAGTCCCGACTCGACTGGCCGACTCCGCGATCCCGCAGGTGTTCGCGCCGCTGATGGCGTTGATGCCACCGGAGGCGCTCCCAAGCCTCAAGACAAGCGGCATGTTCGCCCTATCGGCACCCGGAAGGCTCGAGGAGGCATTAGCTACTGCGCGCATGAGCACCCGCAGCGACGCCACGGTAGAAGCGACGGTCGTGTTCCCCGACGCCGATGCCGCCGTTGGCGCTTTCCTGAGCGCAGGGGCGACGGCGCTCGCGATTCGGCACTCCGGCCAGGTTGCGGTGAAGAATGCGGTGCACGCCGCGGTCGACCCCTTCGTCGGCGATCTTGGCCTAGTCACGCTGCCTGGATGGTTCCGCGTGGTCGAGGCCGGCTGACCTCCACCTATTTCAGGGTGAGCAACTAACCTCCGACACAGACCTGCCAAAAGGCTCTGATCGACCGTTGGCCGGGTGTAGAACGGGTGTGAGCCCAAACGAATGGAGACACAGACTGGAGGCATCATGAGCCAGGCGAGCGCAATGTTGGACACCTACCCCATGGACTTGGGTGGGATTGACAAGCGGGTCCTCTCGGCCTGCATCGAGGCGTGCTTCGACTGCTCCCAGACGTGTACGGCGTGCGCAGACGCGTGTCTGAGCGAGGAGATGGTCGCGGAGTTGACCAAGTGCATCCGCACCAACCTTGACTGCGCGGACATCTGCGACACCACCGGGCGCATCCTGTCGCGGCACACCGGCTACGACGCCAACCTAACGCGGGCCGTGCTGCAAGCATGTGCGCAGGCTTGCAGGTCCTGTGGTGACGAGTGCGCCAGCCATGCCCAAATGCACGAACATTGCCGTGTGTGCGCCGAAGAGTGCCGACACTGCGAGCAGGCGTGCCGTGAGCTGCTTGCCGCGCTTGGCTAACTACGTCGACCCGGAGAAGTAGCTTCGCCCATCCTGTCCGTTGTGGTCGTTGTCAATGGGGACGAACGAGGGAGTTCAGGGTGAAGCCGATTCTTTTTGCGGTTCACGAGCAATCTCGCGAACTTGGGATGATCCAACGGGAACTTGTCAGTCGATACGCGACTGACTACGAGATCATATGTGAAGAGTCGGTGGCGTCCGCCCTCGCGCGCCTGGACGAACTACGCGTGACGGCGGGCGCTCAGGTGCTTGTCCTGTTCGCAGCCGAAGAGATGACTGCGATTACGGGCATCGAGTACCTGCAGCGGGCGCACGAACTGCACCCGCGTGCGCAGCGGGTCCTGCTGATCCCTTGGGGTAACCGGTCGGCGTCGAAGCCGATCCTGAGAGCCGTCTCCCTGGGTCGGTTCGATCGCTTTGCGACCTTACCCGGCCAGTCCCCTGACGAGAATTTCCATCACCTCGTCACCGAACTGCTCCGCGACTGGCAGCAGCAACGACACGCGAGATCCACGGTGGTAACTGTAGTCGGCGAGCGCTGGGATCCACGCTCGCACGAGGTGCGTGACCTTCTCCAGCGCAGTGGCCTTCCGTTCGCCTTCCACGCCACGGATTCCGACGAGGCACAGGCATTGCTGCACCAGGTCCAGCGCACCGCCGGTCCGTTCCCCGTATTGATCCGCTTCGATGGTCAGGTGCTGACGAATCCCACGAATGAAGAGGCGGCGGTCGCCCTCGGCGTTCGACACAGTTCCGAGGAAGGCACCTTCGACGTCGTCGTGGTCGGTGCCGGACCGGCTGGATTGTCCGCCGCCGTCTACGCCGCCTCGGAAGGCCTGCGGACAATCGTCGTCGACCGCGAGACGATCGGTGGCCAGGCGGGCATGAGTTCACTCATTCGCAACTATCTGGGCTTCCCGCTCGGAATCAGCGGTGCCGAACTGTGCAACCGGGCCCTCGACCAGGCCTGGTCGTTCGGAGCAGAAACCTCCGTGCTGCGCCAGGCAACAGATCTAAGGACAGAGGACAGCGACCATGTCGTGGTTCTCGCCGACGGAACGGAACTCACAACCCGTGCCGTTGTCCTGGCGACGGGAGCGAGCTACCAGCGCCTTGGCATCCCTAGCCTCGAGTCGCTCGTCGGCGCGGGGGTTTTCTACGGCGGCGGAATAACCGAGGCCCAGGCGATGGACGGACAGCAGGTCTACGTGGTCGGCGCGGGCAACTCAGCAGGCCAAGCCGCCATCCATCTGGCGAAGTATGCCGAACGCGTGATGATGCTGGTCCGCGGCGGAGCGCTCGGCGCGAGCATGTCGGACTACCTGGTGAGAATGATCAACGCCGCCGAAAACATCGATGTGCGGCTGCACACCACGGTCATCGACGGCCATGGGGCCGGGCGACTGGAGGAACTAGTTCTGAAGAACAGCGACACAGGGGAAGCGCGAACCGTGCGAGCGGCTGCCCTGTTCGTCCTTATCGGTGCGCAGCCTCACACAGGATGGCTGCCGATAAGCATCGAACGGGACGAACGCGGCTTCGTTCTCACCGGCGAGAACCTAACGTCAGCCAACGCCAGCGTTGGACGGGCAGGGCAGCGGCGCCCGCCCTTGTTGCTCGAGGCCAGCGTCCCCGGCGTGTTCGCGGCCGGGGACGTCCGACACGGCTCCGTCAAACGCATAGCCTCCGCGGTCGGCGAGGGCGGTATCAGCATCCGATCAGTGCATCAGTACCTGGCACACCTCCGCGAGTCGAAGGTAGAAGCGTGAGCATCGACCGACGTTTGCCGTTTAGGTCCGCTGGGCAGCACCGACTGGCCGCTGCGACGGGCCGCCGGGTAGCGGCAGCCACAGCCAGAACGTTGCCCACAGTCGGCGGGCCGCTGGCAGTCGGACCACGTCAACGTCGAAGCGCGCACGCTGGCCGCTGCAAGCTACTCGACGACGACGACGACCTTGCCTTTGGCGTGCCCTTCGCCGAGATACCGCAGCGCCTCGGGCACCTCACTCAACCGATACCGACGGTCGATGACTGTAGCGATCTTTCCCGCTTGGCAGAGATCAACGATCGGCGCCAGGTGCTGCGCACCTAGTCGAACGACTAGGAGGCGTATCCTCTTGCTCGCGGCTCTTCCGGCCAAGGGCCCGATCAGCAGGACCTGGAGGAGCGTAGCCACCGACCCGCCAACATACAGATATCGTCCTCCGGGCGTCAGCGAGCGCTTGTAGGCGAATGCCGAACGATGTGCGGCTAGATCAAGAATCAGGTCGTAAGTGCGCCCATTCCTGGTGAAGTCTTCCCGCGTGTAGTCGATGACGTGGTCGGCGCCGAGTGAGCGCATGAACTCCAACTTCTCCGCGTTGTCCACCCCGGTGACCTCGGCCCCGTGCAGCTTGGCGAGCTGCACGGCGTACATGCCCGAGCCGCCACCGGCGCCGTTGATCAACACCTTCTGTCCGGGCTGGACGTTTCCCTTTCCCCGGATTCCCTGC
>Ga0184612_10001539_pt1 | contig 11117 bp, 15 predicted proteins | sample PLM3_60_coex_FD_133163 | JGI IMG/M metagenome (GOLD analysis project Ga0184612, IMG submission 133163) | Groundwater sediment microbial communities from an aquifer in East River, Colorado, USA - PLM3_60_coex | ecosystem: Environmental > Terrestrial > Soil > Riparian zone | place: USA: East...
ACTGCAACTTCCGCTGCGTCTTCTGCATGCCTGCCGAGGGGCTGAAATGGCTGCCCAAGGAAGAGATCCTCACCTTCGAGGAGCTCACCCGGCTGCTCGGGATCTTCGTCTCCCTCGGGGTCCGTTCCATCAAGGTGACCGGGGGCGAGCCAACCGTCCGGGCCGACCTGCCCACGCTGGTCGGGATGTTCCGCGAGGCCGGGCCCGAGCTGGACATGTCCATGACCACGAACGGGATCCTCCTCGACCGCCTGGCCGAGCCGCTCGCCCGGGCGGGCCTCGATCGGGTCACGGTCTCGTGCCACTCGCTGATGCCGCACCGGTTCGAGGGGATGACCCGGCGCGACGCGCTGGACAAGGTCTTCGCCGGCTTGCAGGCCGCCGAGAAGGCCGGCCTGACCCCCATCAAGATCAACTGCGTCGTGATCGGGGGGGAGAACCAGGACGAGGTCGTGGACTTCGCGGCCTGGGCCCGAGAGACCGGGTACGTGATCCGGTTCATCGAGTACATGCCGCTCGACGCCGACCACGCGTGGGAGCGGGCCAAGGTCGTGCCCTCGCGCCAGATCGTGGAGGCCATCGACCGCGTGTTCCCCCTGGCGTCCGAGGGACCCGACCACGAGCCGGCCGCTTCCTACCGGTTCGCCGACGGCGCGCCGGGCGGAATCGGGGTCATCGCCTCGGTCACCGAGCCGTTCTGCGAGACCTGCAACCGCCTGCGACTGACCGCCGAGGGCCAGGTCCGCTCGTGCCTGTTCGCCCTGGAGGAGCTGGATCTGCGCGAGCCGCTTCGAAGGGGCGCGAGCGACGGCGAGCTCGCTTCGATAATCCGGACGGCCGTGTGGCGCAAGTGGTCGGGGCACCGCATCAACCACCCCGACTTCGTGCAGCCCGAGCGAAGCATGTCGATGATCGGCGGCTAGGCCGCTCGGTCAGAGCCCGGCCAGGCGAGCCAGCCCCGAGATCTTCCGAAGGACGAACCGCCGTCCGTCGCGCTCGACCAGTCCCCGGCGCTGGAAGTCCGAGAGGATCCTGGTCACGTTCTCCCGGCTGCCGCCGCACAGGCTGGCCAGGTCGGCATGGGTCACGATGGCCGGCAGGACCGCCCCGTCCCCCGGAAGCTCATCCAGGCTGGGAGACACCAGCTGGAGGAGCCGCTTTGCCACCCGGCCCTTGAGGTCCAGGAACAGCAGGTCGTCCACGAAGGCCTCGTGTGCGCTCACCTGGCGGGCCAGCGCCCGGAGGAGGGCCAGCGAGGCCGTGGGCTCCTGAGCCAGGAAGTCCTGGAACGTCTGTCCCGGGGTGACCCAGACCTCGGTCTCCTCCAACGCGAGGGCCGCCGCGGTCCTGGGCATCCCGCCCAGCAGGCCGAGCTCCCCGAAGAACTGCGGCTGATCGATCGTGGTGTGGAGCATCCGCTGCCCGCTCGTTGACAGGGAGCTGATCTCGACGCGACCTTCCATCAGGAAGTGGATCTCGTGGGATGGATCGCCCTGATGGAACAGGTACGTGTTGCGCCGGTAATGGCGGAGGGTCCCGCTCGAGGCGAGGTCGTGGATGGCGCCGGGGTCGGTCCCCTCGAACAGCGGCGTCCCCGCCATCTGCTCCTCGATCGCCGCCCGCGACTGCACCGCTCGAGCCATCGCCGCAAGCGTACCCATTCGGTCCGCCGGCAAGCCAGCCCTGGATGGGGACGGGCCCGGCGCGAAGCGCCGGGCCCGTCCAGGGAATCGCGGTACGTGTGGCTACGCCTTCTTCATCTTCCTCATCGTCGTCTTCCGCGTCACGCGCGTCGCGGCCTTCTTGCCCTTCTTGGCCGCTGGCTTCCTCGGGGAGACCTTCTTCCTCGCCACCCGATTCACCTCCTCCCACATATTTTCATCACAGCTTCATCGGCATCTAACAGCCTCATCCTGAAACCTGATCACCTGGAAAAGGGTGTTGCGTGTCACCGACCCTTGGGTGACGTCGATCACACCGAATGATGTGACGCCCGTCACACGGCGGGGCCGGGTCAGTCGAGCTCGGGGAGGTCCAGGGGATCGGGGCGGGGCGTGCACGCCCCGCAGTACAGGGCGTCCTCGACGACCAGCGCCCTCGTCACGTCGCCCCCGCGATACAGCTCGAGCACGTAAGGGAGGGTTTCGACGTGGTCCTCGCAGATCCCACGGCCGCAGAACCGGCAGGTGCCCACGGCGGTCCTGCGACAGTGCCAGCAATCCATCCGCTCACTCCTCCCCTGGGCGGCCTAATGCTGCCACGTTCGCTCCGCTCCGGATGAGGGTTTCAGCGTCCCCTTGCGAAACGCCCCCGCCATCAGCCCGTCGAAACCGGCCCGGTCCAGCCGGAACGCCCGGACCGGGGTCCTGGCCACCACGCTCGCCGTGCGTGGAACGTGCTTCAGGAGCGCGATCTCTCCGAAATGCGCCCCCGGGCCGAGGGTCCGCACCAGCGTTTCGTCCTCGAGGACCTCGACCTGACCCGAGCCGATGGCGTAGAAGGCGTCGGCCGCCTGGCCCTGTTCCACGATCGGCTCGCCGGGCACCACGTTCACCCACCGACCGTGCTCCAGGATCTCGGACAGCTCGTCGGGCTCCAGGGTCGCGAATGCGGGGAGCGCGCGGAGCTCGACCACTGCCTCGAGCGTTGGCGCGAACTCCGGCACGTGGATCATGTCGGCCAACAGGTGCTCGAAGGTGCTTTTGTCGATCTCGAACAGCTGGGTGTCCTCGATCGCCTCGACCGTGGCCGTGCGAGGCGCCGCCTCCGTCAGCCCCAGCTCGCCGAAGGACTCCCCGGGCCCCAGGACCCGCAGGACCCGCCGGTCCCCGGTCTGCTTGTCCTCCTCCACCACCTGGAGCGTTCCCCGGCGGACGACGTAGAAGGCCTGTGCCCGGTCACCCTGGCGGACCACGGGCTTTCCCGCCGGGAAGGTCCGCAGGCGCACCCGCCCCGCGAGGTCCGAGAGCACGTCCTCCGGCACGTCCTCCAGGATCGGGAGCCGGTCGATGAGGTTGGCGGCCTCGACCCTCCACGACGTCTCCAGACGGAACCGGATCTGCTCCCACGCAGCGCGCAGCTTGCGAAGCATCGCGCGGGCCAGCTCGATCAGGCCCCGGAGGAGGGGACCGGCCACGAACGCGGCCAGGGCGATCAACAGCACGCGGCCCACGACGCCGCCGTTCCACAGCTTCCCGACCAGGCTCCCGAAGATCTCCCTCCAGAAGTAGAAGGAGGTGCCGAAGGCGAAGATCGTGAACGCCACGCCGAGGGTCCCGTACAGGCCCAGGCCGGCCTCCTGCTTGGAGAACCGTTCCCGGGCCCGCAGCTTCCTCCACAGGTCGTACCGGATGAACTGGAGCGACATCGGCCGAAGGTCGGGCACCTGGATCAGGTCCGACAGGATCCAGTACCCGTCGAGCTCGAGCAGCGGCACGAGGTTCAGGAAGATCACGAAGTAGTTCAGCAGGGCGAACTTGTAGAGGAGTGGCGCGATGGCCGAATCGGGGAACGCCCATACGATGCTCGCCGCCCCGCCGGCGATGATGAGCTCCGCGTAGGGACCGGCGAACGACTGCACGATGCGCTGGCCCCTGTCCATCATCAGGCCGTCGGAGGAGTCGACGAAAAACGCGGGGGCGCCGAAGTAGATCATGAAGCCGGCGCTCTTCACCCGCCGCCCGTAGTGCACGAGCACGGTGGCGTGGGCCAGCTCGTGGGTGAACGTGAGGGCGTAGTTCAGGACCAGGATGACGAGCGAGGCCGCCGCCGCCGACTCGCCGCCGATGCCGAACCGGCCCGAGCGGTACACCGCGATGAACGCGAAGAATCCGACGATCGCGATCAGCCCGACCGACCAGGTCACCCATCGCTTGAAGAACCATCGCAGGCCGTTCTTGTAGAACCAGGCCACCATGTCCTGTGCCCCCGACCAGTCCACGGAAAGCGTCTTGACGAACTGGCGGCCCTTCTGCCGGGCTGCGGACGCCGGGTTCAGCGCCCGCCGGACGACCGCACCGGAGTCGACGAACCTCGTCTCCAGGAAGTTGCCCACCCGCAGCTGCCGCACGAGGTCGGCGACGCCCGAGAGCTCCAGGTCGCCGGACTCGCGGAACCGTTCGACCACGATCTCCCGCACGGTCCTCGTGCCGTCCATCAGCCGCAGGAGATCCACCTCTCCGGGCCCCAGCCGGTAGTGAACGAGATCCCGGGGGTTCGCCACGACCGTGTAGTCGTTCCCCCACCGAAGCGAGAACTGCTTGACCTCGACGTCCGGGGCGAGCTTGGGCCGGAACTGCGCGGGGTCGACCTTCGCGGCGAGGTCCACCCACAGGCCGCCCTGGCCGTCGGAGGGCTGAACGGCCACCCGGTCGGACAGGGTGCGCCAGAGTCCGCTGGGCGATCGACCGGCCGTCACGGGGCGGGAGTCTGGGCTCGGCGCTCCTCGTCCATGCGTCGCTGGATCGAGGAGTACACCGACAGACGGGGCGGAGGCCGCCGCGACGAGGCGAACAGGTTCCCCAGGAACGCCCCTCCGAGCAGCGCGACGCAGACCGTGGCGATCACGGCCCCCCAGGAGACCCCGCCCCCACCCTTCCCGGCCTGGAGGGAACGGGTCACCGAGGACGTGAGTCCGGCGTCGTCCGTCGCCGCGAACAGGAACCGCGCGTCCGCCGGGATGCTCGACAGCACAGAGGCCGTCGCCGAAAGGGAGAGGTTCGCGCCGCCGGTCGTGACGACGACTTGCGCCCCGCTCACCTGGAGGTAGGAGCCGGCGACGAGCCCGCCGGTCCCGGCGAAGACCTCCTGGTCGCCGATAGCCAGCTTCTGGCCCTCGACGTCGTACGTGATGGTCTCGACCGCTTGCCCTCCCACAAGCAGGGAGAGGTCGAGGCGATGCAGGCCCAGCCACCCACCGACCTCCGCCACGTCGATCCGAAGGACCAGCCGGTCTCCTGGCGTGAGCTCCCCGGTGGCGCTTCCGTCCACCCTCGGCCCGGCGGTCGCCGCTTGGGCCTCCCCCACCCCCGCCAGGGCGAGCAGGATCGCCGCGCCGACCAGCGCGCCTCCCAGCGCGGGACCAAGAAGCCTCCTCATGACGGCGCCATCTTCGTCCCCGTGCCCCGCGCACCGCAAGGCGCCGGCCCGGTGTGCCTGGGAGCCATGGAGGTGACGGACGGCACAGGGGGTGGGTAGCGACGGTCACCGAAGCCGGCCGGGCCGCCGCCTACGCTCGGGCAATCGGGAAGCACGACACGCACGACACGCAGGAGGCGATGGAGATGCTGGCCGGAGAGATGGCAAAGTACCGGATCGACGACCGGGTCCGCGAGGCTCAGGCCGAGCGCCTGGCCCGCTCGACCCGGGCCGGCAGGGCCGGGGAAGCCAGAGGCGGCGTCCGGCGCGTGGTGGTGGCGGTCGCGGCCGCCGTCCTGTGGCCGATCAGGCACTGAGCGGCGACGCCCGCCCGCCCGCCCGCAAGGTGACGCGCGGAGGAGAGGTCCTCACCGCCTCCCCACCACGACCCGGGTCACCCTCAGCTCACCGCCGGCCGTGCTCCGCACGTCGCGCAGCTCGTGTCGCCTGACCACGGTGGCGACGGCTCGGGCCCGGTCGGGACTCACCTCGATAAGCAGCCAGCCGCCCGGCTTCAGCCACTCGCCGGCCTCGGCCGCGGCGCGATCGACCAGCGCCAGGCCGTCGAGGCTGTTGTCGGTCAGCGTGTGGGCAGGCTCGAAGCGGCGGATCTCATCGGGCAGCTCTCGAAGCTCCCGACGTCCCACGTAGGGCGGATGCAGGGTGATGACGTCGACCTTCCCCCGGATGTCCTTGGGTAGGGCGCCGAACAGGTCGCCGGTCACGAAGGTCGCCCGCAGCTCCAACCTCGCCGCGTTCTCCCGGGCCACCCGGATGGCGCGCGCCGACAGGTCCGTGCCGAAGACCTTCACCCCTCGGGTCTCGTTGGCCACGGCCAGGGCCACGGTCCCGCCGCCCGTGGCCAGGTCCACGGCTATCGCCCGGCGACGTCCCCGCAATCGCCGAACGGCTTGCTCCGCAAGGAACTCGGTGGAGTCTCGAGGGACGAACACCCCGGGCTTGGCGATCAGCTGGATCCCCCGGAACTCGGCGTAGCCCTCGATGAACTGGACCGGCTCGCCCTTCGCCCGGCGAGCCACCATGGCCTCGAACCGCCGGGCCGCTCGCGCGGGGACCTCATCGCTCGGGTCGAGCTCGTCGACCTCCACCTCCATGGTGAAGGCCAGCAACTCCTCCGATTCGATCTCCTCGCGGTCGCTCTGCCAATGGTCGATGGCCGGGGATGCCTTCAGGGTCTTCACCGCCCGCGCCAGAAGATCCTTCGCCTTCGCCATCGCCGACGAATCCTATCGACCACGCCGTGGGCTGACCGCCCGCAGGCGGAGGCTAGAATCGCGTCGAGATGCCCCGCCAGGCCAGCGCCCCCTCGACCCGCCGGAAGAAGCGGCCGCCGAAGGAGGACGTGCGGCTGACCGGGGATCGCATCGTCGTCCGCAATCCCGATGACGGTGAGCGCAAGACTCGCGGGGGCCTGCTGATCCCGGCCACCGCCGTCCCCGCTCCGAAGCGCTGCCTATGGTCCTCGGTCGTGCTGGTCGGCCCCGACGTGCGGGCCGTGAAGGCCGGCGACCGCATCCTGTTCCTCCCCCAGTCCGGCCTGGAGGTCGAGCTGAACGGCGAGGAGTTCCTGCTCCTTCGAGAACGGGACGTCCAGGCCGTGGCCTCTCCCCTCGACGGGCAGGAACGGACCCCGGGGCAGTACCTGTAGCTAGCCCGCGAGCACCGCGATCCGCACGCGGCGCCGGTCGTTGTCCCGGCTCGGGTCCACGATCACGACGCTCTGCCACGTCCCGAGCACCAACTCACCCTGATCGACGGGAAGCACGAGTGACGGCGACACCAGCGCCGGCAGCAGGTGGTCGCCTCCGTGCCCCCGCGCGCCGTGCCGGTGCGTGTAGCGCTCGTCCCGGGGAAGTAGCCGTTCGAGCAGCTCGTCGAGATCCGCCTCGGATCCCGACCCCGTTTCCATGAGGGCCAGTCCCGCCGTGGCGTGCGGCAGGAACACGTGGGCCAGGCCGCTCTCGCTCCCCTCCGCGACGAACGCGCGCACGCGGGAGGTGATGTCGAGGACCCGTCTCCCGCTCGTGTCGATCTCGAACTCGGTGACCCGCATGCAGCCGAGTGCCTCCTTCTTCGGGCTCCCTGGGAGTCTGGCACCCCCGCCCAGGCATGTCCCTTGAGGCTTTGCACGAGATCGGGCTCCTGCACAAAGGAGTCTGGCGTCTGCACAAGAAATCGATGGGCGTGGCCGCTAGCCGAGGTATGAAGAAGATCCAACCGCTACGCACCTTCTGAGCGACCGTCGCTGCCATCGCCGCATTGGTCGTCTTGTCGTACGCGATCCAGGACCTATGGCACTACTCGCGGAACCTGCCGGCTGGCTACACCGAGTGGGCCGTGTCCGGCCAAGGCTTGTGGCAATTGATGTGCGGCGTCGGGGAAACGGTCGGCACCGTCGTGCTGCTCGTCGTGGGCGGCCGTCTGCTCGGAACCAAGCTGGTCCGGTAAGTCGCCTCTTCTACCCACTGGGGTCGAGGCCTCCCAGATCGAGCCTTTCGCCCCCGCGTGCGGAAGCCAGGGCTTGGGCTTGGGGCATTGACCATTATGTGTAATGGTGTAATCATCGCCCCATGAGAGGATCAGTGCACGTTTCCGAGGAGGAACTGGCCGGCTGGTTCGCCGGGCGGCTTCCCGCAGTATGGTTCGCCGGCCCCCCGGAGGTCTCCGGTGACAGGGAGGAGATCCTGGTGGTGGGGACGCTCTCCGAGCCCGACCTGGCCAAGGACGCCGCAGCCGAGGCGATTGCCGCGGCGCGCGCCGCCCGGATCGACGGCTTCCGAGAGGACACGCGGGGGCAGCGGATGCGCATCGCCGACGAGGCTCAGGGCAGGTTCGGCCGGCGGGTCTCCTGGGGGGCGCGGTGCGGGGACCTCACGAAGCTGTTCACCACGGTCTCGGTCCCGGCGATGACCCGGCTTCGGATGCCCGAGCGACGGGTGCTCGACACCCTGGTCGATGCCGGGGTGGCCCGGTCTCGCAGCCACGCGCTGGCGTGGTGCGTGCACCTGGTGGCCGAGAAGCAGGACGAGTGGCTGAAGGACCTTCGTCAGGCACTGACCGAGGTGGAGAAGGTTCGCTCGGAGGGCCCGAAGACCTAGCGGGGCTCACTCCTGTCCCAGGCCCATTCGGTAGATGCGCTCGCCCCGAATCCGGTCGTGCAGCACGACCTCCTCCACGCCGTTCTCATAGAGATCGCGCCACGCCGTGCTGAGCCATTCCTCGGCCGAATCGGTGTCGGGGAAGGGCTGCGAGTGCCCCAGTTCCTGGCCCGTCGCGTCGAGGTAGGTCCACTCGAACATCGGCCCGGAAGCCTAGTGCACGCCCGGCTGCCGATGGTTCAAGGTCGCCACGCCGGGGCCCGAGGTGGCAGGTATGGCACCGTCCCGGCCCCACCGGCGCCTGCTGGCCCTGCTCGCCCTGCTCGTCGGCGTGGGCTGCCTGGCCCCCACCGCCGGCCGTACCCTGGCGGCCACGAATGGGATCCGCTCGTCCGACGTCCCCAAGCGGCATTGGCCCCGGACGACCGTGGACCTCGTGGGCGCCTCGAACGACTGGATGCGCGACTACCCGGCCAAGGCTGACGGAACCGATCCGTTCCACCCGAACGACCTCGAGTCCCGGATCCTGCTCGCGCGGTCGGTGGTGCGAGCCTTCGCTCCCGAGGAGCCGGCCGATCCCGCCGTGACCTTCCCCGATCTCCCGGCCGAGGATCCCCTCGCTCCCTTCGCCAACGTGGCGGTGAAGCTCGGATGGATGGCAACCGACGCCAGCGGCAACTTCTTGCCGTACGATCCGGTCACACCGAGGATGGTGCATCGTGCGCTCGTCCTCGCGGTCGAACTGGGCGACCTGGCGGCGGGTCTCGACGCCATCCACACCCGCGACGGCACGCCGTTCCAGGTCCCCCGGACTTCGGCACGCTCCTCGTCGGCATGCGGATCGGGTTGCGCTACAACCATTCAGAGGACTCCCTGGACGTGGCTCCAGATACCCCACTCTCCCGGGCAGAGGTGGCCGTCGCTGTCCCACGCGGGCACCATGCCCACCTGGATGCACGACTCGCTCGCGGGCTACGCCTCGATCGTGCTCCCGAACCTGGGGCCGGCCATGCGGCGGGTGGTGCAGTTCGGGATCGGATCAGTCGGCTCCCCTTACGTGTGGGGAGGCGAGTGGATCGCGGTCGCACCTCCCGGCTACGCCGGGTGGTCGCTGCCCCAACGGAGCTCCGCCGACATGGCCTCCACGGGGCAGACCATCAAGCGGTTCCGGGACGTGCGCCCCGGGGACCTGATCTTCTACGACGAGAGCGGCGACGGGGTCGTGGACCACGTCGACGTGTCCATCGGTGGGGGCTGGGCCCTCGACTCCTCGGGAAGCGCCGGAGGGGTCACCATCACGAACGTCACGTCCAGCTGGTATCGGGACAACTTCGTGCACGCGCGGCGGATCATCGGTGCCGCGGTACCCGCGGCGTAGGTCCCCGGGCGCCGGCGGATCGGGCTATCAGCCGCCTACCTCCAGCTCGCGTTCCAAGGCCGAGCGCTCCGCGTCGGTGAGGGGCCGGGACTTCCCGGTCGTGGGATCCCGAGCCACCAGGACGGACTCGGCCTCGGCGGGCACGGTCCCGTCGAGCTTGGCCACCTCTTCCCGCGTCCGCAGGCTGGCCCGGCCGATCGAATCCAGGCGGCAGCGCACGAGGACCTCGCCGTCGTCCTGGGTCAGCTCCGCGCGGTAGTCGATGGCCACTCGGGCCAAGACGAAGTCCCACGTGCTGGTGGCCGGCCCCAGCACCTTCTGGACGAACGCGTCGCGGGCCTCCTCCAGGTAGTTCAGATACACCGCGTTGTTCACGTGGCCATAGGCGTCGATGTCGCGCCATCGGATCCGGATCCGCTCCTCGTGCATCAGGACTCCTCCTCGATCCGGTCCACCTGCACGCCTTGCTCGGCCAGCCAGGTCACGGCTTTCGCGACGGACTCCTCGGTCCCCTCCATCTCCAGGATCACCCAGGCGTGACCCTCCTCGATGTTGGCCCGGCGGATGTTGGTGACGAGGTCGAAGTCCATGCCAACGCGGTGGATGACCGGCTCGTTGATCAGGCGCTCGGGGAAGGTGAGATGGAACTTCCCCCTCACTCGCTCCCCTCCGGGTTCATGCTTCCCGAGCGGAACCCTTCGAGGTCCAGGGTGACGTAGCGGTAGCCCAGGGCCTTCAGGCAGTCCACCACCTGCGCGCGGATGCCCGGCTGGGCCAGGCGCGGGAGGTCGGCCAGCTCGACCTCGACCCGGGCCACGTCGCCGTGCACGCGGACCCGGCACTGCGCGAACCCGAGGTCCTTCAGCAACCGTTCGGCCCGTCCCACCTTCGACAGCTCCTCCACGCTGATCCTCACCCCGAACGCGATCCTCGACGAGAGGCAGGCCGACGCGGGCTTGTCCCACGTCGGGATGCCGAGGCCCCGGGCGGCCTCCCGGACCTCCGCCTTGGTGAACCCCACCTCGACCAGTGGATGGCGGATCCCGTGCTCCTTCGCCGCCCGGAGCCCGGGCCGGTAGTCCCCCAGGTCGTCCAGGTTGGCCCCCGAGACGACCACCGAGCCGCCGGCGTCCTCGGCCACTCGGCCGAGGACGCCGTACAGCTCCGACTTGCAGTGGTAACAGCGATCCACGCCGTTCGCCAGGTAGGGCTCGTCCTCGGTCTCGCGGGTTCGGACGGTGCGGTGGCGGACCCCGATCAGGCCCGCCACCCGGCGGGCCTCGGCCAGCTCGCCCGGCGGGAGGGAGGGCGAGACCGCCGTGACGGCCAGGGCCCGCTCCCCCAGGGCTTGGGCCGCCGCGGCGGCCACCAGCGTCGAGTCGGTGCCGCCCGAGTAGGCCACCACGACGCCGGGAAGCGGCTCGAACCACCGTCGAAGTTGCAGCACCTTGGTCGAGACGTCGGCGGCCACCATGGCCTGAGGA
>Ga0184612_10001540_pt1 | contig 11116 bp, 9 predicted proteins | sample PLM3_60_coex_FD_133163 | JGI IMG/M metagenome (GOLD analysis project Ga0184612, IMG submission 133163) | Groundwater sediment microbial communities from an aquifer in East River, Colorado, USA - PLM3_60_coex | ecosystem: Environmental > Terrestrial > Soil > Riparian zone | place: USA: East...
GTTTTTCGGCTTGAATTACATTGCGGTCTATCGAGCAGAGCAGTATTTGTCGTCGGGCCTCGTCGCCGTGCTCTTTTCGACGATGGTCTTCATGAGCCCGGTCGGAATGCGGCTCGCGTATCGAACGCCGCTGACGATCCGCGCGCTCGTCGCGGCGATTTTCGGCGTCGGTGGCGTCTGCCTAATGTTCCTCCCCGAGCTTCGCCTGGCCCAATACGGCGGGGCCGCGGCGCGGGGCATCGCGTATGCGCTGGCCGGCACGCTGATCGCTGTGGGCGGTAACCTGATCGCCGTGCGCAACCATCGCGCGGGCATACCGACGTTTCCCGGAACGGCGTGGGGGATGGCATACGGTGCGTTGACGGCGGCCATCGCCGCGACGCTCGCGGGCACGCCGTGGACTTTCGACACCAGTGCGCCGTATCTGCTTTCGCTCGCGTACCTCACGGTGTTCGGCAGCGTGTTCGCGTTCGGGGCCTATCTCACGCTGCTAAAGCGCGTGGGGGCCGGGCCGTCGGCATTCATCACCGTATCCACACCCGTGATCGCCATGCTGCTGTCGACGCTCTTCGAGGGTTACCGTTGGACGTGGACGTCGGCGCTGGGCGTGGTGCTCGCCGCATTCGGCACCTGGCTCGCCTTGCGGCCGCCCAGGAAGGGCGCCGCAGTGGACAACTCTTCTACTCCAACGTGATCTTCGCCTCGACGATCAGCTTTTTCCATCCGGCGAGATCTGCTTCGATCAACGTGGCGAGCCGCTCCGGCGGACCGCTGATGATTTCGGCGCCTTCGCGCTCCAGGCGCTCGCGGACCTCGGGTTGCGCCAGCACCTTCTGCACTTCGGCATTGAGTTTGGCGACGATCGCCGGCGGCGTGCCGGCCGGCGCGACGATACCCCAGTAATTGATCACGTTGGCGTTGGCCACGCCGGCCTCCTGCCAGCTGGGAACGTCGGGCAACTGCGGAATGCGCTTCGCCCCCGTCACCGCCAGCACCTTCATTTTTTTCTCGGCGACCTGCGGGAGCGTCGCGGGAATCGATGCGGTCATCGCCTGGATGTTGCCCGCCAGCAGGTCCTTGGTCGCGTCGGCGATGCCGCGGTACGGAACGTGCACGATATTGATGCCGGCGCGCACGTCCAGCAACTCGAGTGCCAGGTGATTGATGCTGCCGGCGCCGGCGGAGCCATAGTTGAGCGTGCCCGGATTCGCCTTCGCGAGCGCGATGAATTCGACCATCGTGTTCGCGGGCACGGCATTCCCCACGACGAACGCCAGCGGACCCGCCGCGATGGGCGCCACGGCGACGAACTGCTTCACCGGATCGTACCCTGGATTTTTTTGCGATGCCGCGACCGTCGTGAACGGTCCGGCGACGAACAGCAGCGTGTAGCCGTCGGGATCGGCGCGCGCGGCCTCGGTTGCGCCGATCGCACCGCCCGCGCCGGTCTTGTTTTCGATGACGATCGAGGCCTTCATCGACTCGCCGACCTTCTGCGCGACAAAGCGTGCGACGGTATCCGTGCCCGCGCCGGGCGGGAAGGGAACGATCAGGCGGATGGGCTTGGCGGGATAGGGCTCCTGAGCGAGCGCTGCCAAGGGAAGCATTGCAGCCGCGACGATGGCGAGCAGGCGAGCGAGAATTTTCATGGCAGGGTGACCACAAGTAGAAAGGTCAAATCACGCGCTTTGACCGAGGTTGAAGAATTCGCGGCGCGACCGCATGCTCGCGACGCGCGCCAGCAGCAGATCGAGGTGCGCGGGGACGTCGACAAAGTTGAGCCGTTCGCTGTTGATGATGAGGCACGGCGCCTCGTCGTACTGATAGAAGAAGCGGGAATAGGCGTCGGCCAGCCGCGCCAGATACTCGTCCGGGATCGACTGTTCGTAATCGACGCCGCGTTGTCGCACGCGGTGAACCAGCGTGTCCACGGGCGCTTGCAGGTAGATCACGAGATCCGGCGTCGGCGTCTGGGGCTTCAGGTGGCCGTAGACCTTTTCGTACAGGCTGTACTCGTCGCCGGTGAGGTTGAGTCGGGCGAACAGCGGATCCTTGTCGAGCAGGAAGTCCGCCACCGTCGGCCGCCGGAACAAGTCGAGCTGCGACATCCCGCGCAACTGGTCGGCGCGCTGGAACAGGAATGTGAGCTGCGTAGGCAGCGCGAACCGCGGCATGTCGTCGTAGAAGCGCGACAGGAACGGGTTGTCCTCCGGCTGCTCCAGCATCATCTCGGCGTCGAGATGCATCGCAAGCTGGCGCGCGGGACTCGGCTTGCCTGCGCCGATCGGCCCCTCGACGACGACGTAGTGGCATTTCTCCAGATCCATGGGTCAGCGCCCGCGGAATGGAGCCATGCGGCTACGTGTGCGGACAATTCGCTGACCGCGCACCGCATGCCAACCCCGCCGCGCCAGACCGCGGCTGGGAATCGTGATCGCCGGCGCGATGTCGAGTAGCGGTGTCAATACGAAAGCCCGCTCGTGCATTCGCGGGTGGGGAACCGTCAGTTGCGGCAGCCGAATCCGGCGGCGGCCGTATAGTAGCAAATCGAGGTCGAGCGTCCGCGGCGAATTGCGCGGCGTTGCGGCATTGCGGTGGCGTCCCTGCCGGCGCTCGATCGCCTGCAGCCGGCGCAGCAGCGAGCGTGGCGCGAGTGACGTGCGCAGGGCAACGACTGCGTTCACGTAATCCGGTTGGTTTTCGTCGCACGCGATGGGCGCCGTCGCGTAATTGGGAGAGAGCGCCACGATGCGGGTCCGGGGCAGACGGGCGATCGCGGCGATAGCGGTGGCAATTTGCCTGCGCGGGTGAGCGAGGTTGCTGCCCAGCCCGACGAACGCCACCGTTGGCATTGTGCCCGGCCCCCGTGTTCTATTCGCTGTCCGCCGGTCCCGCGTCAGGCGTGCCGCCCGCGGCCAGCGCATCCTCCCTGTGCTTGCGCCCGCGGCCACGCGAACGGCGGCGCTTCTTCGGCGCCTCGTCCGGTTTCAGCATCGCTTCGCGCTCGGGCTCGCCCGCGTCCTGGAATTTCGTCCACCAGTCGACGAGCGCCTGCGGCGTTTCGCCGCTGGCGCCGCGCAGCACCAGAAAATCGTAGGCGGCGCGAAAGCGCGGATGCTCGAGCAATCGAAATGGGCGCGAACCGGCGCGCTGCTCAAAGCGCGGCTGCAACGACCAGACCTCCTTGATCGTGGCTTCGAAGCGGCGCGGGATCGATATTCGCTGCGCCTGCTGCTCCAGCACGCGATCCATCGCATCGAACAGCGCGGGGAGCGGCTTTTCACCGCGACCCTTCGCCGCGTTCCACGTTTGCAGCACCTCGTGCCACAGAAGCGTCGCGAACAGAAACGCCGGCGACACGGACTGGCCTTCGCGAACGCGGCGGTCGGTTCCGGCGAGCGCGGCGTCGATGAATTTCGTGCCCAGCGGTTGCTCGAGGATGACGTCGAGGAGCGGCAGGAGCCCGTGCGAGAGTCCGTGCGCGCGCAGGCTTTTGAGCGTTTCCACGGCATGACCCGACAACAGCAACTTCTGCATTTCGTCGAACAGGCGCGCCGGCGGCACGTTCTGCATGAGGCCGGCCAGTCGCGGGATGGGGGCCGCGGTCTTGGCGTCGATCGCCACGCCGACTTTCGCGGCGATGCGCACGGCGCGCAACATCCGCACGGGGTCTTCGCGGAAGCGCGTGACCGGCGGACCGATCAGCCGCAAGCGCCGCGCGCGCACGTCGGCCACACCGCCGACATAGTCCCAGATCTCCTCACTCACCGGATCGAAATACAATGCGTTGATCGTGAAATCGCGGCGCGCGGCGTCCTGCGCCTGCGAGCCGTAGACGTTGTCCGACAACAGGCGGCCATGCTCGTCGGTGGCATCGTCGCCGGTCTGCGCCGCGCGGAACGTCGAGACCTCCAGCACTTCCGCGCCGATGTGAACGTGGACGAGGCGGAAACGGCGGCCGATGATGAACGCGCGCCGGAAGAGCGGCTTCACCTGCTCCGGCGTGGCGCTGGTCGCAATGTCGAAGTCCTTGGGGGTGAGCCCCAGCAGCAGGTCGCGCACGGCGCCGCCGACAACGAAAGCCTTGAACCCGGCCTCGTGCAGTTTTTCGGTGACCATGCGCGCGCCGCGCGGGACCTGTTCGCGGCGAACGGCGTGCTGGTCGGCGCGATAAATCTTCGCTTCGCGCGTCGTCCGGCCGGGAATCAGGCGGGCGAGCAGGCGGCGGATCATCGCGGAGGTAACAGGATCACGGGCGGCGCGCGATCATAGCATGGGATCCTCGCTGTGCTGCCGGCGCCACGCCCCGGGCGCGAGTCCGTCGAGCGTCCACGGACCGACGGCCCAACGCACCAGCCGCAGCGTGGGCAAACCCACCGCCGCGGTCATCCGCCGCACCTGCCGATTGCGGCCCTCGCGGATGACGAGTTCGAGCCACGCGCTGGGGATCAAGCGGCGCACGCGAATGGGCGGATCGCGCGGCCACAACCCGGGTGGTTCCGCAATGACGCGCACCTGCGCGGGCAGTGTCAGGACGGAGTCGAGCGCAACACCGCGCGCCAGGTTCGCAAGTTGCGCGGCCGACGGACTGCCTTCGACCTGCACCCAATAGGTCTTCGCAAACTTGTTGCCGGAGATGCGCGCCTGCAGCGCACCATCGGCGGTAAGGACTACGAGCCCTTCGCTGTCGGTATCGAGTCTTCCCGCGGGATAGACATGCGGCACGTCGACATAATCCTTCAACGTCGGCCGCGTGCCGTCGCCGCTGAACTGACAGATGACGCCGAACGGTTTGTTGAGGAGAATCACGCCCGAGTTTGATCCGGTCCAGAATGGCGCGCGCGGCTGCGTGGCAGGATTCGTCGGATTCACGGATAATTGAAAGTTTGCAAAACATCACGCAGGAGTGCGCATGCCCACGTTCCAGCACGTCAAGGTCCCGGCCGGCGGTGCAAAAATCACCGTCAGCAAGGATGGGAGCCTCACCGTCCCGGACAACCCGATCATCCCCTACATCGAAGGCGACGGCACAGGATTCGACATCACGCCGGTGATGATCAAGGTCGTCGATGCGGCGGTGGCCAAGGCCTATGGCGGGAAGCGCAAGATCCACTGGATGGAAATCTACGCCGGCGAAAAGTCGACCAAGGTGTACGGCCCGGACGTCTGGTTGCCCGAGGAGACGCTGGACATCCTCAGGGATTACGTCGTCTCGATCAAGGGACCGCTGACCACGCCGGTGGGTGGAGGCATCCGTTCGCTCAACGTCGCGCTGCGCCAGCAGCTGGACCTCTATGTCTGCCTGCGCCCGGTCCGCTATTTCAAGGGTGTGCCGTCGCCCGTAAAGGAGCCCGAGAAGACCGATATGGTGATCTTCCGCGAGAATTCCGAGGACATTTACGCCGGCATCGAATGGGCCGCCGAATCGGCCGCCGCGAAGAAAGTAGTCGACTTCCTGATCAACGAAATGGGCGTCAAGAAGATCCGCTTCCCCGCCACGTCGGGCATCGGCATCAAACCGGTGTCGCGCGAGGGCACGGAGCGGCTCATGCGCAAGGCGGTCCAGTATGCGATCGCCAACGACCGCAGGTCGGTGTCGATCGTGCACAAGGGCAACATCATGAAATTCACAGAGGGCGGCTTCCGCGATTGGGCCTATGCGCTGGCGGAGAAGGAATTCGGCGCCAAGCCGATCGACGGCGGGCCGTGGTGCTCGTTCAAGAATCCCACGACCGGCCGCGAAATCATCGTCAAGGACGTGATCGCCGACGCCTTCCTGCAGCAGATCCTGCTGCGGCCGGCGGAGTACGACGTGATCGCCACGCTCAACCTGAATGGCGATTACGTTTCCGACGCGCTCGCCGCGCAGGTCGGCGGCATCGGCATCGCGCCGGGCGCGAACATGTCCGACACGGTGGCGATGTTCGAGGCCACGCACGGGACGGCGCCGAAGTATGCCGGCAAGGATTACGTCAATCCGGGTTCGGAAATATTGTCGGCGCAGATGATGCTGGTACACATGGGCTGGAAAGAGGCGGCCGCCTTGATCGAAACCAGCCTCGAAAAGGCGATTCTCGACCAGGTTGTGACCTACGACTTTGCACGCCTGATGCCCGGTGCTACCCAGGTGTCGTGTTCGGGCTTCGGCCAGGCAATGATCGAGCGGATGTAGCGCCTGGCCAGGTGTTGGCAGTTTAGTATCGCGACGAGCCTCGCACGCAACGCGGGTTTTGGACGCTTTGCGCCATGGTAAGTGTCGGTATCGGAACGTTCGTGACGCGCCGGAATTGCCTTTGCCGCTGTGCCGAACGGGCCATTCCCATGCCAATGCCCGCCGCTATGCCGATGACTCCTAGGCCGATCGTCAACGTAAACATCGCTCGCTCCTGCGTTTCCCCGACTTGGGGCATGCCTGCTGTGCAGCAAGCCGCGTGCCAACGAAGATCAGGGGTAACCGTACCCGCGCGCGTGCGAACACCAAAATCGCGTTTCAACCTGATCACCACAGAATGCGCCGCGACGGCTCTCGCAGGGCGCGCCTCACGGTGAAGGCGAAATTCCTTGAGCGACCTTAAGGGAAATCAAGGAACCGGCGCGGACAAGCGGACCGGTGCGGTGGGCTGACGGACGGTCGGCGACGCAGCACGCAACATCCGTGTCCGATGTGGGGTCAAAGAGTTGAATTTTCGGCGCACGTTCGTACAGCGTCAAGCAAGCCGCCGTCTGTCAGCGTCCCTCTTGTTAAAACTGTTGCAATCATCAAACATTGACCCCACTTATTGACCCCATTTCGATCCGGAGTATCGTTACAGGACATGGCCAACCAGGAACAGCACGGCACCGTACTCGAGGCGCTGAATGTCAAGGTCAAGCCGCCGCCGCTGTACAAGGTCCTGTTGCTGAACGACGACTACACACCGATGGACTTCGTGGTCGTGGTCCTGCAAACTGTGTTTGCGATGAGCCGGGAAAAGGCCACGCAGGTTATGCTTCAGGTACACCGGGAAGGCATGGGCGTCTGCGGCACCTACACGCGCGAGGTTGCCACGGCAAAGGTGGAACAGGTCATAAACATCGCGCGAAAGCACCAGCATCCATTACAGTGCACGATGGAGGAGACGTAAGCGTTATTGCAAAATGAGTGGGAAATGAGGCCGTTCGGGCCGGGAATCTTCCCGGCCGGGCGGACAGGCGTGAAGGAAGGTCGATGATTGCGCAGGAACTGGAAGTCTCCCTCCACATGGCCTTTGTCGAGGCCAGGCAGAAGCAGCACGAGTTCATCACCGTCGAGCATCTCCTGCTCGCGATGCTGGACAACCCGTCTGCGGCCGAAGTCCTCAAGGCGTGCGGCGTGGATCTCGATGAGCTGCGCGGCGTCCTTTCCGACTTCATCCAGGAGCACACGCCGAGGCTGGCGCCGCACTCGGATGCCGACACGCAACCCACCCAGGGCTTCCAGCGCGTGATCCAGCGCGCGATCCTGCACGTACAGTCGTCGGGCAAGAAGGAAGTCACCGGCGCCAACGTGCTCGTCGCGATCTTCGGCGAAAAGGAATCGCACGCCGTCTATTTCCTCAATCAGCGCGGCGTGACGCGGCTCGACGTCGTCAACTACATCGCCCACGGCATCACCAAGACGCCGCAGCAGAAGCAGGAAAAGCAGGAAGCCAAGAACGACGACGAGAACGGCAGCGAATCGCAGGGCGCGCTCGATGCCTATACGATCAACCTGATCGCGCTCGCCAAGTCCGGCAAGATCGATCCGCTGATCGGCCGCGAGCACGAGCTCGAGCGGGTCATCCAGGTTCTGTGCCGCCGGCGCAAGAACAATCCGCTGCTGGTTGGCGAGGCCGGCGTAGGCAAGACCGCGATTGCGGAAGGGCTGGCCCGCCGCATCAACGAAGGCGAAGTGCCGGAGCTGCTGAAGGAGTACCAGGTGTACTCGCTCGACATGGGCGCGCTGCTCGCCGGGACCAAGTACCGCGGCGATTTCGAACAACGGCTGAAGGCCGTGTTGAAGCAGCTCGCGGACAATCCCAAGTCGATCCTGTTCATCGACGAGATTCATACGATCATTGGCGCCGGCGCCGCCTCGGGCGGCACGCTCGACGCGTCCAACCTTCTGAAGCCCGCGTTGTCGACGGGGGCTCTCAAGTGCATCGGCGCCACCACGTATAACGAATACCGGCAGATTTTCGAGAAGGACCACGCGTTGTCGCGGCGGTTCCAGAAAGTGGACGTGCCGGATCCGTCGATCGCCGAGACCATCGAGATCCTGAAGGGCCTGAAGACGCGCTTCGAGCAGCACCACGGCGTGAAGTACGCGCCGGCGGCGCTAACCAGCGCGGCGGAGCTTGCGGCGCGGTTCATCAACGACCGGCACCTGCCCGACAAGGCGATCGACGTCATCGACGAAGCCGGCGCCGCGCAGAAGATCCTGCCCAAGTCGAAGCAGAAGAAGGTGATCGGCAAGGCCGAGGTCGAGGAGATTGTGGCCAAGATTGCGCGCATCCCGGCCAAGAGCGTCTCGTCCGATGATCGCAACGCGCTGAAGACGCTCGACCGCGATTTGAAGAACGTCGTGTTCGGCCAGAACAAGGCGATCGACGCGCTCGTGTCAGCGATCCGTATGGCGCGCTCCGGCCTCGGCAATCCGCGCAAGCCGATCGGCAATTTCCTGTTCAGTGGCCCGACGGGCGTGGGCAAGACGGAAGTCGCGCGGCAGCTGGCCTATTGCCTGGGTGTCGAACTGCTGCGTTATGACATGTCCGAATACATGGAACGCCACGCCGTGTCGCGGCTGATCGGCGCGCCGCCGGGTTACATCGGATTCGATCAAGGCGGCCAGCTGACCGAGGCGGTCACCAAGCATCCCTACAGCGTCGTGCTGCTGGACGAGATCGAAAAGGCGCACCCGGACGTCTTCAACATCCTGCTGCAGGTCATGGACCACGGCACGCTGACCGACAACAACGGGCGCAAGGCCGATTTCCGCAACGTCATCATCATCATGACCACCAACGCCGGCGCGGGCGAACTCGCCAAGGGCTCGATTGGATTTACCCAGATGAAGCAGGCGGGCGACGAGATGGGTGAGATCAAGCGCATGTTCACGCCGGAGTTCCGCAACCGGCTGGACGCGACGATCTCGTTTGGATCGCTCGACCACGACATCATCCTGCGCGTCGTCGACAAGTTCCTGCTCGAGCTCGAAGCCCAATTGCACGAAAAGAAGGTCGACGCGTCGTTCACGGCCCCGCTCAAGGAATTCCTGGCGAAGAAAGGCTTCGACCCGCACATGGGCGCGCGGCCGATGGCGCGGCTTATCCAGGACACGATCCGCAAGGCGCTGGCCGAGGAGTTGCTGTTCGGCCGCCTCACGGGCGGTGGCAAGGTGACGATCGATATCGGCAGCGACGAGAAGATCAAGCTCGTGTTCGAGGAAACGCCGGAAGAGGCCCCAGTGGCATAGGCGAGACCTGCACCAGCTAAAACGGCGATCTTCGGATCGCCGTTTTCGCATTTCGGTGTTTCGTAAGTTTAGGTCAAAAAATCGGCCCAGATGTTCTTGGCCCACGCGAACGCGTACTCGCCCTCCAGCGCGTTCATCGCCGGCGACAGTCCTCCGCTGCCGGGCACCGTCAACAGCGTCTTCTTTTCGCGATCGTACTGATGCACCGATGCGACATGCACGACATCGCGATCGGTAATGAAGGAGTAGCACGTGTTGTTGAGCACCGGCGCGGGATTGACCGGCTGCCCGGTCAGCGCGGCGAGCACGGCGGCCGCGGCCACCTTGCCGTGCTGGTTCGCCATGTGGCCGGATTTGGGCATCAGCGGCGCGGTCTGGATCGCGTCGCCCAGGACATGGATATTCTTCACCTTGATCGATTCGAACGACAGGAAGTCGACCTCGCACCAGCGGTTGTTCGCGGTGATGACACCGGCCTGCGCGGCGATGCTGCCCGCGCCATGCGGCGGAATCACGTTGAGCACATCGGCCTTCACATTGTCGGCGGTTTCGAATTTGAGAGTCATTGTGCGCACATCGACATCCACGAGTACGTGGTTCGGGCGGTATTCGACGATGCCCTTGTACTCCTCGTTCCAGGCCTTGGTGAACAAGCCCTTCTTCGAGACCACGTCCTCGTTGCCGTCCAGCACCAGCACCTTGGCCCGGGGTTTGGCGCGCTTGAAATACCATGCGACCTGGCACGCGCGTTCGTACGGCCCGGGTGGACAGCGGTACGGCGCGCGCGGGATGGAAATCGCGTAAACGCCGCCATCCGGCACGGCCACGAGTTGTTGCCGCAGCGCGACTGTCTGCGGCCCGGCCTTCCAGGCGTGCAGGACCTTCGCTTGCGCTTCGGGATTGTCGAGTCCCGGCACCATCTTGTAGAGAAAATCGATCCCGGGGGAAAGGATCAGGCGGTCATATCGAAGCTCGCTTCCACCCGCCAACCGGACGGTGCGTTTTTCGGAATCGACGGACACCGCCGTATCGCGGACGACCTTGATGCCACGGCGCACGAGGCCGTCATAGCCCAGCGTGAGGTCCGCGATCTGCTTGCTGCCGCCCAGGACGAGATTGGACAAGGGGCAGGAGACGAAATTGGCGCTGGCTTCAACCAGCGTCACGTCGACCGCGCCATCGCTCCACATGTTGAGGTACTTCGCCGCGGTGGCGCCGCCATAACCGCCGCCGACGACGACGACCCTGCCAGCACTTCCGGCGCGACCCATCGTGGCACAGCCGCCCAACGCCGCCGCAAGCCCCGAGGCGCCCAATGCGCGCAGGAATTCGCGGCGCGGCATGCCCGAAGCGCGCTGTTTCATTTTGCCGACCTCTGCGCGGCGAACCATCCGGCGACGAGGTTGATCTGCTCGTCCGTATAGCCTTTCGCGAGTTGCGGCATGATGGTTCCGCTGCGTTTGCCGGTCTTGAATTCTTGCATCTTCGCGACGAGGTCGTCCTTCGGCTGTCCGGCCAGCGACGCGACCGTGCCCGCGCTCACGCCGTTTGTTCCGTGGCAACTCGTACAGGATGCGGCGAGATTGCGGGCGGTGTCCGTGCCGATGCCTTGCGCTGCGAGCGGTCCGGACACGCCAACGGCCA
>Ga0184612_10001543_pt1 | contig 11108 bp, 11 predicted proteins | sample PLM3_60_coex_FD_133163 | JGI IMG/M metagenome (GOLD analysis project Ga0184612, IMG submission 133163) | Groundwater sediment microbial communities from an aquifer in East River, Colorado, USA - PLM3_60_coex | ecosystem: Environmental > Terrestrial > Soil > Riparian zone | place: USA: East...
GCGCTGCTCGACACCGACACGCTGCTCGACACCGACGCTCATCCCGCCCGCGCGGCGGCCAGCGGCTCGGCGAGCGATCTCGCACTGGCCATCTGGGGTCGGGTGGCGTTCGACGTCCTCGACACTGCGGGCGAACTGACCCTCCTCGAGGCGCTCCGCGTCAGCCAGTAGCTAAGACCCCGTCGATCTAGGACTTATGCTCGTGATTGGAGATCCACTAACGGGAACAACCCCTAGATCGACGGGATCGGGACGGCGCGCGAACGCTAAGATCAACGGGGCAGGGAGACTGGTTAGGTCATGGATTTCGTCGCACCACGTACCTGGACCGACGCGCTGCACGCGAAGGCGGAGCACCCGGATGCGGTGCCGATCGCTGGTGGCACCGATTTGATGGTGGGCCTCAACTTCGGTGCGAAACCCCCGGCGGTCTTGCTCGATCTGACCCGCATCACCGAGCTGACCGAGTGGTACCGCGAGGACGGTGCCATCCGCATTGGGGCCGGCGTGACGTACTCCCGCATCATCGCCGAGCTCGCCAACGCCACGCCCGCGCTCGCCGCGGCATCCCGCACGGTCGGGTCGCCGCAGATCCGCAATCGCGCCACGGTCGCGGGCAACCTTGGTACGGCGTCTCCCGCCGGCGACGCGCACCCACCGCTACTGGCCACCGGCGCGGTCGTCGAGGCCGAGTCGGTCCGCGGCACACGCCTCATCGGAATTGACGAGTTCTTTCTGGGCGTCAAGCGGAACGCGCTCGCCGCCGACGAGCTGATCAGAGCGGTACGGGTACCGGCGGCGCCGGGACCGCAGCAGTTCGCGAAGGTTGGTACTCGGAACTCGATGGTGATCGCGGTCTGCTCGGTGGCCGTGGCACTGGACCCCGCTACCCGCTCGGTCGGCACGGGAATCGGGTCAGCGGCACCAACTCCCCGTCGCGCCCCCCAGGCGGAGTCCTTCGCGGCGGCGGCCTTGCCGTGGGCGGGCGGGGGTGCACTGGACGACGACGTCGCCCGGGAGTTCGGCGCACGGGTGGCGGCGGCCGCCGCCCCGATCGACGATGTACGCGGCACGGAGGCCTATCGACGGCACGCCCTGGCGGTGCTCGCCCGTCGAGCGTTGACGTGGGCCTGGGCAGACCTGGGAGGGGCGCGATGAGGGTGAGCCTGCGCGTCAACGGCACCGAGCGCACCGCCGACGACGTCTGGCCCGGGGAGAGCCTCATGTTCACCCTGCGGGAGCGGCTGGGCCTGCCCGGCACGAAGAACGCCTGCGAACAGGGCGAGTGCGGCTCGTGCACGGTGCTGCTGGACGGGCGGCCCGTGTGCTCCTGCCTGGTGGCCGCACCGCAGGCGGCCGGTCTAGACGTGGTCACCGTCGAGGGCCTCGCCGAGGGTGACCGACTCGGTCCGGTGCAGGAGGCATTTGTGGAGGCCGGCGCTGTGCAATGTGGATTCTGCACGCCCGGTCTGGTCGTGACGGTCGCGGACCTGGTCCGGCGGCAACCAGACGCCTCCGATGCGGAGGTCCGCGAGGCGTTGGCCGGCAACCTGTGCCGCTGCACGGGGTACGAGAAGATCCTCGACGCCGTGCGCCTGGCCGCCGCCCGAGTCCAGTCATGACCGAGGCCGGACTCGTCATCGAGGGCGCCGCGATCGCCACCGTCGACGGGGCCGGCACCGAGTACTCGTCCGGCCATCTCGTGGTGCGCGACGGCCGGATCGCCGCCGTTGGTGCCGGCCCGGCGCCAGTAGTGGCGGGAGCCCGGCGGGTCGATGGCTCGGGGTGCCTGCTGACGCCGGGCCTGGTTAACACGCACCACCACCTGTATCAATGGGCCACCCGGGGATACGCGCAGCAGGGCACGCTCTTCGAGTGGCTCACCGCGCTCTACCCGGTGTGGGCGCGGGTCACCGAGCCCGTCGTGGGCGCGGCGGCCGCCGCCGGGCTGGCCTGGCTGGCGAGGTCCGGCTGCACGACGACGACGGATCATCACTACCTCTTCCCTCGCGGCAGCGGGGATCTGCTGGCCTCCACTGTGGAGGCCGCCGGACGGATCGGCCTGCGCTTTCACCCATGCCGGGGGTCGATGGACCTGGGCGTGTCACGCGGCGGTCTCCCTCCCGACGAGGTAGTAGAACCGATCGGCGCCATCCTTGAAGCCACCCGCGTTGCGGTCGAGCGGTTCCATGACCCGGAGCCCGGGGCGATGGTCCGCGTGGCGGTGGCGCCGTGCTCGCCATTTTCCGTCAGCACCGAGTTGCTCGCCGAGTCCGCGGCGCTGGGCCGCTCGATGGGGCTACGCCTGCACACGCACCTCGCCGAGACTTTGGACGAGGAGGCGTACTGCCGCGAGCGGCACGGCTGCACCCCGGTTGAGTACCTCGACAAGCTGGGCTGGCTCGGAAGCGACGTATGGCTAGCGCACACCGTGCACCTGGCGCCGGCCGAGATCACGCGCCTCGGCGCGACCGCGACGGGCGTGGCGCACTGCCCGTCGTCGAACGCGCGGCTCGGCTCGGGCATCGCTCCGATCCGGGCGCTCCTCGACGCCGGCGCCCCGGTCGGGCTGGGGGTGGACGGTGCCGCCTCGCAAGAGGCCGGACGCCTCGTCGAGGAGCTGCGCCAGGCCTTGTACGCCGCGCGCCTGCGCGGCGGGCCGGCGGCGCTCAGTGCCCGACAATCGCTGGCGTTGGCCACGATCGGCGGCGCGAGGTGCCTTGGCCGTGACGACGAGATCGGCTCGCTCGAGCCGGGAAAGCTCGCCGATCTGGCCCTGTGGCGACTCGATGGGCTCGGCCACGCCGGCATCGCCGATCCCGTCGCGGCGCTCGTCTTCGGCGCGGCGCCGCCGCTCGAACTGCTCACTGTGGCCGGCTCGGCGGTTGTGGAACGTGACGAGCTGTGCACGGCCGACGAGACAGCTCTCGCCAGCGACCTGCGCCGCGCCTGCAAGGAGGTTGGCAATGACTGAAAGCTCCACTGTGGATGTCGCCGCGACCCGGAAGAGCGAGTCGGGCATCGGGGGGAGCCCACTCCGCCCCGACGGCACGCTCAAGGTCAAGGGGGAATTCGCCTACTCCTCCGACCTGTGGCTGGACGACGCCCTGTTCGGCGTGACGCTCCGCTCCCCGTACCCAAGAGCCCGCATCGTCCGGATCGATCTGAGTGGCGCGCTCACCGTACCCGATGTCTTCGCGGTGCTCACCCACGAGGACGTGCCGGGTGTCAAGAGCTACGGGCTTGACCATGCCGATCAGCCGGTGCTGGCCATCGACGAGGTGCGCTACCAGGGCGAGCCGGTGGCGGTCCTGGCCGCGGCGGATCCACACACGGCGCGCCGGGCGGTGGAGCGCATCGTCGTCGAATACGAGGAACTTCCGCCGCTGACGGATGGCCGCCGGGCGGTCTTCGACCCGTCGGCCCCTCTCGTGCACCCGGACGGCAATGTCGTGCGGTACCAGCCGATCCGCCACGGCGACCCGGACGTCGCGGCCGCCGACGTGGTCGTTGTCGGGGAGTACGAGGTCGGCATGCAGGACCAGGCCTTCCTTGGGCCCGAGTCGGGGCTCGCCGTGCCGGCGCCGGACGGTGGCGTAGATCTCTACGTCGCGACGCAGTGGCTGCACACCGACCGCGAGCAGATCGCGCCCTGCCTCGGCCTGCCGGAGGACAAGGTGCGGCTGACGCTCGCTGGCGTGGGCGGTGCCTTCGGCGCCCGGGAGGACCTGTCCATGCAGGTCCACGCGTGCATGCTGGCCCTGCGCACAGGCCGCCCGGTCCGGATGGTGTACGGGCGGGAGGAGTCCTTCTTCGGCCATGTGCACCGGCACCCGGCGTGGATGCACTACGAACACGGGGCCGACCGCGACGGCAAGCTCGTGTATGTCAGGGCGACGATCGTGCTCGACGGTGGGGCATACACGTCGACCACCAAGGCGGTGGTGGGCAACGCCGCGTCGCTCGGCGCGGGCCCGTATGAGGTGCCGCATGTGGCCGTCGACGCGTACGGAGCCCGGACCAACAACCCGCCGTGTGGTGCCATGCGCGGCTTCGGTGCGGTGCAGGCATGCTTCGCGTACGAGTCGCAGATGGACGCACTCGCGGCGAAGCTGGGGATGGACCCGGTCGATTTCCGCGCCCGCAACGCCGTCTCCCAGGGTTCGCGCCTGCCGACCGGTCAGGTCATCGACAGTCCCGCACCGCTGGCGGAGATGCTTCGCAAGACAGCGGCGATTCCGATGCCAGGAGAGCCGGTTCCGACGCCGTCCACTGTGGAGCTTTTCGGCACCGTCCTGGGTGGGCTGCCGGGCGGCTACGGAAACACCACGCACGGCGAGGGTGTGCGGCGCGGCGTCGGCTACGGCGTCGGGATCAAGAACATCTGCTTTTCCGAGGGCTTCGACGACTACGCGACGGCCCGCGTGCGGCTGGAGGTGGTCGCCGGCGAGGCCGCCGCGACCGTCCACACCGCCGCGGCGGAGGTGGGGCAGGGTCTCGTGACCCTGCAGGCTCAGGTGGCCCGCACGGAGCTCGGCGTCGAGCGGGTGACCGTGGCCTCGGCCGACACATCGATCGGGTCGGCCGGCTCCTCGTCGGCGTCGCGTCAGTCCTACATGACCAGCGGATCTGTGAGGGCGGCCTGCGACGCCGTTCGAGGAAGGCTCGCGACACTCGTCGGCCGGCCCGAGCATGAGATACGACTCGAGGGCGGCAAGGTCGTCGAAGCGTCCACCGGCACGGTGCTGGCGGACCTGGTCGAGCTGCTCGGCGGCGAGAGCATCGAGGAGACGGCGGTGTACCGGCACCGGCCGACCCAGCCGCTCGACCCCACGACCGGTCAGGGCAACTCGCACGTACAGCTCGCACTGTGCGTACACAGGGCCGTGGTCGACGTGGACGTGGAGTTGGGCCTGGTCAAGGTCGTCGAGCTCGCGGCCGTGCAGGACGTCGGCCGCATCATGCATCGCGTCGCCCTGGAGGGCCAGATCCACGGTGGCACGGCGCAGGGTTTGGGCCTTGCTCTCATGGAGGAGATCCAGGTCACCGACGGACGCATCCGTAACCCGTCGTTCACCGACTACCTCATCCCCACGATCCTCGACATGCCGCCGATGAAGCTCGAGATCCTCGAGTACGCCGACCCGCACGCGCCGTACGGGCTTCGTGGCGCGGGCGAACCGCCGACCCTGTCGTCGACGCCGGCCATTGTCGCCGCGATTCGCGAAGCCACCGGACTGCCACTGCGCCGGGTTCCCGTGCGCCCGGAGCACATCACCGACGCATCGCGTTGATCTAGGGGTTGTTCTCGTTGGTGAGCGTTTACTCGGGATCCCGTCCGGAGGACTGTGTGGGCGTTTACTCCGGATCCCGTCCGGAGGACTGTGTGGGCGTTTACTCCGGATCCCGTCCGGAGGACTGTGTTGATCTCCGATCACGCGAACAAAGCCTAGATCGATGATGCGTCGCGCACCCGGCGGGCCGCGTCCAAGGTGGCCGATCCGAAGAGGACCAGCCGAGCCTCTTCCACATTGGTGGGTGTGTCGCGCAGTGTCGCCAGCGCTTGGCGAATCGCGTCGTCCAGGGGCCAGCCGAACGCACCGGCCGAGATCAGTGGAAACGCGATCGTCTTGGCGCCGAGGCCGTCGGCGACGGCGAGCGAGTTCGCATAGCAGTCACACAGGACGCGGGCCTGGTCGACGGTGGGCTCGAACACCGGCCCGACGGTGTGGATGACCCACCGGGCGGACAACCGGCCAGCGGTGGTCGCGATGGCCTGCCCCGCCGGCAGGCCGCCTCGATAGCGCGAGGCGCGCAGGGCGCGGCACTCCTCGAGGATCGCCGGCCCACCCTTGCCGTGGATCGCGCCATCCACGCCACCGCCGCCCAGCAGCGAGGAGTTGGCGGCGTTGACGATCGCGTCGACGCGCTGCTTCGTGATGTCGCCCTCGACGAGTTCGATCCGCATCACGATCCCGATTCGTCGGGCAGGCCAAACAGCCGGCGTGACAACAGGGTGGCACCCGCGACGGCGGCCGGCATGACCAGCACCGCGCCGAGCGGTACGAGGAAGCAGACGAACGTCGCCACACCGAAGCCGAGCGCCATCGATCGCCGTGCGCGCAGCATGCGTCGCCGGTCGCGGAAGCGCAGGCCACGACGCTCGAACGGGACGCCGGTGAGCTCGAGGGCCAGCATCCAACCGCCGACCATCCCGCCGAGGACCGGCACGACAGTCTCGCCGACGATCGGGATGAAGCCGCCGACGAAGAGCGGGATCCCGAACAACGCCGTCACGAGGAGCAGGCGCACGCTGTCGACGGTGCTCCGAGGCAGAGTCCGCCAGAAGGAGACGTCGATCTCCCCCGGTACTCCGCCCAGGCGGTCCTCGACGTTCTTGGAGATGGCCTCGTAGAAGGGCTGTCCAATCAGGAGGGTGAGAGCCGTGAACAGAAGGATGCTGAGCAGCAGCCATACGCCGACGATCGCGATGCCGGCCACGACCCGCGCGGTCTGTCGCACCCCGCTCGCCCAATTGTCGGCGAACGGGGTGACCAGTGTGGAAAGGTCGTCGACGAAGTAGATCAACGCGATGAAGCCGCCGAGCAGCAGCGCGCCCGAAATGGCGGCGGGGACGAGGCCGAGGAACATCAGCCTCGGGCTGCGGGCGTACATTCCGATGCCCCGCAACAGGAAGCTCACGCCGGTGAAGAACTCGCGGCCGGCCCCCGCGGTCGCGCGCGCCGGGGCAACCGACCCGGCATCCGGATTCTCAGTGCGCTCAACATCGGCTCCCACGCCCGCGACACTAGTGCCGCCGCGCCATTTCCGCAGGCCGTAGGCGCGGCCGGCCGGGCCCAGGACCGGCTTGACCGAAAGAGGATCGCGGCGACCGCACTCACCAAGACGACGGCCGCGGCGGTTACTGACCAGGCGCGCCAACGCGCCTGCGCTCGCGCGACCACGACGGTGCCAGGCGAGGCCGAACTCGTGCGCGCCTCCCTAGCGGGGTCAGTCTGTGGGCCCGATGGCCTCGATGTCAGTCGGCCAGCCGTACCCGTACCCGGCGATTGGCCTTGCCCTTGCTCTCCACCTTGACGACGGCGACCTTGCCGATCTGACTCGTCGCGGCGACGTGCGTGCCGCCGTCGGCCTGCACGTCGAGCCCCACAATGTCGACGATGCGGATCTCGGCCTCGTCGGCCGGAATCAGATTCGACTGGGTGCGGATGATGTCGGGCAGGGCGAGGGCGTCCTCGCGTGGCAACACACGCACGTCGATGCGCCGGTTGGCCACCACCTCCGCGTTGACAAGCTCCTCCACGCGCGCCTTGAAGTCGGGCGGCACCTCGGGCAGGTTGAAGTCCATCCGCGCCTCGCCGGGCTCCATGTTGCCGCCCGTCACGAGGGCACCAAAGTCACGGAAGACAACTCCACATAGGACGTGTAGGCCGGAATGAGTACGCATCAGCAGCGAGCGCCGAGCGTCCTCGACAGCGCCGCGTACGGCCGTGCCGGGGGGCGGGACGGGGTCACCCGGCGCGGGGATGAGGTAGAGATCGTCGGACTTGCGCGTGTCGACGATGCGCGTCTGCACGCCCTGCCACAGGAGCACCCCGTGATCCGGCGGCTGCCCGCCGCCGCCCGGGTAGAAGGCGGACCGGTCGAGGACGATGCCGGCCTCGGAGTTGGCCTGGTCGGACCAGACCACCGTGGATTCCCACTCGCGTAGGGTCGGGTCGGCGAGGTCCAGCCTCTCTGTTCGGCCGTGCTGCGTCACTCCCATGCGGGCCAGCCTACGACGGCCCCCCGGAGCCTCATTCGTTGAGGAACTCCGAGACTCGTTCGCGCAGGTCCGTACGGTTGGTCCACAACACGGCCGGCTGGTCGTAGATGTATACGGTCGAGTTCGGCAGGGATGCCGCGAGTGCCTCGACCACCGACGGCGCGTGAGCCTCGTCACCGCGACAGCCGATGACCAACGCCGGCGCCTTCACCATCTCCAGCACCGAACGATCGGGCAGGGCGGCCTGCGCCGGCAGACCCGACAGCTCGGAGGCCAGCCCGTCGCGCAGCAGCGTGTCGAGCCGTTCGCGCAGGTAGCGCCATGCCGCGGGCCGGTCGCGGGCCGCCGGCGGAATCTCCGACGAGAGGAGCGTCGCCGCGGCTGGGGCGTCGTCGGACTCGACCGCCTCGAGGAGGGCCCGAATGCGACTGTGCGCGGCGGGTGGACGAGGCTCGTCGAGCACCGTCGGGAGGAAGAACACGACGCGGTCGAAGCGGTCGGGGGTCTGCGCGAGCACCCGACACAGCGCGCCGGCACCCAGGCTGACACCAAGCGCGCGGGTCGCGCCGAACTCGTCGGCCACGCCGCGCAGGTCGGCGGCGAGTTCCGCGTAGGTCAGCGGACCCGGCGGCGCCTCCGAACGGCCGTGCCCGCGAAACTGAAAGAAGATCTTGCGGCCCAGGACGCCACTGCCGAGCGGGCGCGTGTCGGGGATGCCTCCGGCCAGACCGTGGGCGAATACGGTGGCGGGTTCGCCGCTGCCCGCGAGCAGATACTCCAGGCTCACTCCGTGTGGCATCTCTTTCAGCTCAGTCGGAGTGACGCTAAGTAGTGGCCTTCCGGGCTCGTCCCGCCCACGCGGGGCGGGCCATCTCTTGGATTTTCCGTCCGGCGGCGGCGGCCAACGGAAGCTTCTCACCAGGAGCCGGTCCCGTCGGTGGCGTCGCGCAGGGCCGGACGCACGTCGAGCATGTAGATCGCGGCTGCGGTGATCGCGGCGAGCGCGAAGATCGACATGTCGTTGAACGAAAGGGAGCAGATCAGGGTCGCGAGTATGGAACCGCCCAGGATCGCGAGCCATCCGGTCTTCGACATCGATCCGACGACGGGGAAGGCGTCGGCCCGCTGGGTCAGACAGTTGACGAAGGCCACGATCTCAACGACCAAAAAAGAGATCAGCAGAACGCGCGTGACAAGGTTCTGCACGTCTGCGAAGAAGAGCGCGGCGGTGGCCATGAACAGAGCTTATCCACAGCCACTGCCGCGCCTTCGGATCGGGCGTGCCTACTTCCCCGAGGTGGGGCGGGTGGTCTTGGTCGCCTTGGTCGCCTTTGCCGGCGCGGCCTTGGTCGTAACCGCCTTGCTCGTCTTGGCAGCTGACTTGGTGGCCTTCGCGGCGGGCTTCCGCGCTGCCTCGCGCGCTCCGATCGCCTGGGTCTTGGCCTTGCCGCGACCGCGGGTACGGCCACCGGCGACCACGCGCTCACCGCGGGCCACGAGCCCGGAGTAGACGTGCAGCGCCTCGGCGACGAAGTTGTTCACGGCGGTCGGGAACTCAGCCCGCAGCTCGGCCACTCTCGCCGGGAGCTCGGTGCCCAGCGCGGCCACCCGGGTGGGCAGCTCGTCGCGCAGTTCCGCAGCCCGGACGGGCAGCTCCGCCCGCAACTCGGCAACTCGCGTGGGAAGTTCCGCGCGCAGCTCCGCCGTGACGGCCGGAAGCTTGAGCAGCTGCCGGTACGCGAGCTCGCCGGCGCCAGCGACGGCGAAGACGGGAGCGGGGATCTTCGTGGTGGTGTTGTTGGTCATGATCGGGGAACCTCCGTGTCATCCGCGGCCGACACATCGTCCGCCGCACTGGTCTCCGCTCGGGCGTTCTCCCGACGGAACGTTTCATAGATTTGCGTGAGCGATTGTTTCTGCGCCATGGTCAGGTCGGGATCGGCCGCGATCGCGGCGAGCACACCCTGGCCTTCCTTTTCGTTGAGTAGCCCCGCCCGCAGGTACATCAGCGGAGTGGAGACTCGCAGCGCACTCGCGATCTGAGCCAGGACCTCTGCGGACGGTTTGCGCAGACCCCGTTCGATCTGGCTCAGGTACGGGTTCGAGACGCCAGCCCGGTCGGCGAGCTCACGCAGCGAGATGCGCGCGTTATGGCGCAGGTCGCGGATAAACCCTCCGATGTCGCGAGGCAGATCTCGTTGGCTGGGCACATTCCCGACGCTACGCGGGCGTGCTAGCTATAGCAAGCAAAATGCTAACTCCCGCTAGCGTGATCTCTGTCACCCGAACCTGTCCCTTGCCCGTTGATCTAGGACTTATTCTCGTGATTGGAGATCAACACAGTCCTCCGGACGGGATCCCGAGTAAACGCCCACCCACGAGCATAACCGCTACATCGACGGCAAAAGGGGCGAAGGCCGGGTGGCGCGGACGACGCCCACGCGAGAGCCACCGCCGAGAACGGGGACCTCCGCCAACTCGTCCAGGTTGGGAGCGTCGACGTCGAGCCGGCGCAGCGCGGCGATGAGCGCAGGCATCCGTGCCCGCATGGCGCCATCGTCGATCTTCAGTGCCACCGCGCCAATGCCGGGCGCCGCCACGGCGACCACTCCCTCGGCGCCGCCCTTCGACAGCAGCCTCGGCAGGCTTCGCATGAGCCGGGCGTCGTCGGCGCTCGTGCCGGAGACGAACTCGGGATGCTCACGCATGGCGTCCGCGACGGCCAGTTCGGGCGTACCCGGCTCGGCCGTGACTAGCCGCCAGAAGGCCCGGGCGAGGCCCGCCAACGAGATCGCCACCACCGGAGCGCCGCACCCGTCCACACCGACCGCGGCCGCGGACTCGCCCGAGAGGTCCTCGATCGCGGTCCGGCAAGCCTTCTGCAGCGGGTGGTCCGGCGCACGGTAATCCTCCAGCGGCCAGCCCGCCGCCTGGCAGGTCAGAAGCATGCCGGTGTGCTTGCCGGAGCAGTTCATCAGGATCCGCGCGGGGCCCAGTCCGGAGCGGAGAGCAGCCTCCCGGGCTGAGTCCGCCAGCGGGAGGTCCGGCGGGCAGCGCAGGTCATCCTCGGTCAACCCGCCGGCGTGCAACATCGCCCGTACCCGCTCGATATGAAATGGCTCGCCCGAGTGGCTCGCGGCAACCAGGGCGAGTTCGGCGGAGTCGGCGAGCCGCAGGCCGGCGCGCAACATCGCCACGGCCTGCATCGGCTTGTTCGCCGAACGGGGAAAGATCGCACCATGGGGGTCGCCGGCCGACGCGACTAATGCGCCGGATGCGTCGAGGATCGCCACCGAGCCGCGGTGAAGTCCCTCGACGAAGC
>Ga0184612_10001544_pt1 | contig 11102 bp, 6 predicted proteins | sample PLM3_60_coex_FD_133163 | JGI IMG/M metagenome (GOLD analysis project Ga0184612, IMG submission 133163) | Groundwater sediment microbial communities from an aquifer in East River, Colorado, USA - PLM3_60_coex | ecosystem: Environmental > Terrestrial > Soil > Riparian zone | place: USA: East...
AGCACGATGCCCGCGGGGGGAGGCCGGCTCGCCCTCAGTGTCAGCAAGGCGATGATGACAGCCGCCGGCGTGAGCGTCGGCCAAACCGCCGAGTTCGAGATCTCGACGGTGGGCCGCGACTGATCAGCGCCAGCCACATCGGAGTAAGGACGCGTGTCATCTGAGCCTCGCCCTGATGGAGCCGGCGTGGGCCGGATGAGAAGGCCAGACCCCGGAAGAGGCCGCGGTGTGCGATCACTTTCGGGCGATCTCGCAGATGCCTGCGGAGCGGCGGATGGCGGCCTTCGTCGAGGCGCAGCCGGCGCCTGGGGTCGAGCCGCCAACCCAGGCTCCGGGACCGCCGCAGCCGTGGATGCCGTCGCGAATGATCGCGCTGGCGAGCTGGTTGGAGCGTTCCCTTCAGCCCGGATCGATGACTGCACGTAAGCCCAGAGCCGCACGCCGCCGCACGAGTTGCGCTCTCGCTCCGGGCTGCCCGTGGATGTAGGCTTCTGGTATGGGCCAGTTCGTTGGCCGGAGCGAGGAACTAGCCGCAATCGAGGCGGCAGCAACGCTCGTACGCCGGGAAGGCGGCCCGGCGGCTGTGCTCGCGATTGGTGGGCCGGGCCTGGGAAAGAGCCGGCTGCTGGTTGAGGCTCGCGAGAGATTCTGGGCGGGCCAGCACCTCGCGATCGTCGGATATGAACCCGAACGCAGCGTCCCGCTGGCCGCCTCGACGGGCCTCCTTCGAGTCCTGGCGAGGACCTCCGGGGAGGTTGCCGCCTTCACGTCAGGAGCGGCGTCTCCGTTTGGAAGCCTCGACCCCATCCGTCTATTCGAGTCGGCTCACCAAGCCGTGAATCGGCTCGGCCCGGTGCTCATCACGCTCGACGACCTGCAATGGGTCGACGAGCTGTCACGGGCCCTCTGCCACTATCTGCTTCGCGGATCGATGACGTCGAGACGTCCGCTTGCCTTCGTCGCCGCCGGCCGGACGTCCGAGGTTGCCAGCGTCTTTGCCGCATCACTGGCTCAGCTTCTCGACGCGAACGGCAGGTTCACGGCCGTGGAGCTCGAGCCCCTCGCAACGAGCGAGGCCGCGGACCTCGTCCGCTCGATCGTCTCCAGTCTTGACGATGAGCAGCTGGCGGCGCTCACCCGCTCGGCCGCCGGCTCACCTTTCTGGCTCGAACTGCTCGCACAGGCCGTTCAATCGGGGACCCACCCTGGTCGCATCGTCGCCGGGCGTCTGAGGGGCCTGACCTCCGATGCGTCGGCCGCCCTGGCGGCCATGACCGTGACGGCCCGGCCGATTGCCGTTGCCGATTTGAGGGAACTGCTCGACTGGTCCCTCCTTCGAGTAGAGGCTGCACTCGCCGAGCTCATCGCTCGCGGCTTGGCCGTCGACCAGCCGGGTGGGGTGAGGCTCTCGCACGACCTGATCAGGGCCGCGGCATCCGAACGTCTCCCGGCGACCTCGCGCCGGGACCTCCACCGTCGACTAGCCACGTTTCTCGAGGTCGAGGCGGGCGACGATGTCCAGGTCCTCCGGGCGGCCTTGGAGCACCGGCGCGCCGGGGCCCTTCCCTTGGTCGATCTGGCTGTGCGTCTCGCCACCTCATCGCGACGGCGTTGGCTCGGCGTCGAGGGAGTCCATGAGCTTGCCGAGATCGCCGACGAGGCCGGCCGCATCGATGGCTCGACCACCCTCCTCCTCGAAGCGATCGCCTCGATGGCCTCGGAGCTGGCAGCCCATGAGTTCGGGTTCGAACGCTGGGCGCGGCTTGCCGATGATGCCCCCGATCTCGCGACGCGGAATCGAGCCGGCCTTGCCGCGGCACGAGAGGCGTACTACCTCGACCGGGGCCAGGAGGCCAGGTCGTACCTTGCCAGAGTCCGACCCGGCGGCTCCGGCTCGCCAGTGGTTGGGCTGTCCGTGGACTCGCTCGAGGCCTTGGTTACGATCTGGATCGACCATCGGGTCGACGCAGGCGGCGCTCTCGCGCATCGAGTCGTGCGCGTCGCACGGGCCATGGCTCGGCGTGCAGGCGGCGCAGACTCCCTGGGCGAGGCGAGACGGGCCTACCTTGACGCCCTCCGCGTCGGGTTTGACACCGCCATCCAGCAGGACGACTTTCGGGCGATGACCCGGCTGGCCGATGAGCTGATAGCCGATACCAGGAGTTTCGACGAATTGGCCCACCTGGAGGCGATCCATCTCAGCGGACTGGCCCTTCGAATCTGCGGTCGACTGCGCGACGCGGAGGCCCGCTTCCGGCGGGTCTGGAACGAGGCCCGACAGCGCCTGTTTCCGTCGGCTGCGGTGGATTCCGGGCATTTCCTTGCCGCCACACTTCGGGACCTTGGATTGCTCGGGGAGGCGGAAGCGGTGGCCCGCGAAGCTGCCTCCCTGGCCGCTCGTTCCGGCGACTTCGCGCGCCTGCGTGGCCGAAACCGACTGGTCAAGCATGAGCTCTCCATGGAGCGCGACGATTGGCGTCTCGCCGCGAGCGCGATCCTGGCGCAGGCAGAGGGCGAGCGCGACCCGCACCAGCGACTCACGTTCCACGAGGTGCTCGCCCAGTGGTTCGCCCTCCTCGGCGGAGGGGAATTCGAAGACGAGGTCGCCAACCACATCGCGGCCGGGCGGCGTTTCGCCGATGCCGCGGGCTGCCCGCGCTGTCGGCTCGAGCTTGAGCTGGTCTCGGCAGAAGCCCTGGCCCGGCTGGGGCGCGCCCGGGAAGCGAGGGCCGCGGCAAGCGCCTGGGACCGTGAGCGGCCCGAGCCCAACGTCACCGACGCATTCCTCCGCCACCGCCTGGAGGGCCTGCTCGCCTGGACCGAAGGCGACCGGGCGCGCGCGCTCGAGATCTTGACGTCCGCCGTTGACGAGGCCGATAGCCTCGAGCGCGGCAACGACGGCCTGTGGTGTCGCCTTGATCGGGCACGCCTGCTGGTCGAGATGGGTCGAGACGACGGACCTGAGGCGCTCCGCGATGTCGCCCAGCGCGCCGATCGCATCGGGGCTCGGACGGTGGCGCGCCTGGCCGATCGGGATCTTCGCGCGCGCGGGGTTCGAACCTGGCGCCGGAACGCTGCCACGCCGCCGGGGGGCCGCACGGACCTGCTGACCGGTCGCGAGCTGGAGATCGCACGATTGGTCGCCGCCGGCGCGTCGAACCCGGAAGTGGCGAGCACGCTGTTTCTGTCGCGTAAGACAGTCGAGCGCCACGTGTCCAACATCCTCGCCAAGCTCGGCGTCCGCAACCGAACCGAGTTGGCGGCGGTTCTCGCCGGAGACGAGATCGCCGCGCCACGCTGAATCTCGGGCGCGACACGAATTTGAGGGAGCTCCCCGATGATCGGCTCGGGTCCGCGGCCCAGGCTTGCCTTCTATTGAGCCGTCACACGACGGAGGAACCGATGGCGAGCCTGATGTTGCTGCTGGACGGGGCCGACACCGACGTCGCGGTCGGCCAGGCGGAGGCCAAGGGTCTCGCCCGCCTCGGCATAACGGCCCTGGCCGTGTTTCGTGACGAGACAACGCTAGGCGTCGTACTCGACGGGTGGGCATTCGCTCCCGAGGCGGGTGAAGAGGCCGCCCGCGTGCTCCTGCCTGCCGGACAGCAGCTTCGTCTACTCACGCCCGTTCTCGAGGTTTCGTTGTCCTCGGTTCCCCTGGCCACGACGGAACCCACGTCTGGAGAGAGGTAAACGCCATGAGATTCAAGGTCCTCGTCGCCGCAGTTGCCGTTGCTGCCTTCAGTGGGGCCGGCATCGCATCGGCCAATCACGTCACGCAGGTCGATCCGACCACAGTCCCGGGCGGCTTTCTGGTCGTCCACAACGTGGTCGCGGACGTCCCCATGTCGTCGTTCGCCCGTGCCGCGTTGGCTGACGGTGCCGACGTTTTCATCCAGCACGTTCAGTTGGGGGCAAACGTCGCAACTGGCTGGCATACCCATCCGGGACCGGCCATCGTCACGGTCGTCGCGGGCTCGGTTACCTACCAGGATGCCAAGGGCAGCGACTGCCGCTCGCGCGCCTACGTGGCCGACCAGGGATTCGTGGATCCCGGCTTCGGACACGTCCATCGGGCAATCGCCGGACCTGCCGGCGTTCACTTCTATGCCATCTATGTCCTGCCCCACGGCGCGATGACGCACGTCATTCCCGCGGCGGCCCCCGAGGAGTGCGTGTCCTAGGTGGAGGTCCTGAGCAAAGTCTCGGGGTTTCCACGTTACGAAGCGGGGGGCTCGCAACGAAGGTCCACTTACACATCTACCTGTGCAAGGGAGGAAGCGACATGAGGCGGCGGTTGGTTCGCGCGGTGGTCATCGGGGTGGTCGCAGCGTTGGCGACGGCCGGTACGACGGCGGCGGTGGTTCCCGCGAACGGCGGCGACGCCGGCGGCACCTTGATCGCGATCAACGACGGTCCGGGCGACCAGACCGAGCCGCGCGTGAGCGGCGATCTCGCCACTTATACGGAGAAGGACTTCTTCAACGGGTCGAAGATCCACTACTACGATTTCCTCACTGGCTTCGACCGAATCGTGCCGGGTAGGGCTCTTGGGGATTCGGACAACCTGTCCGATCTCGACGGCAGCCGCATCGTTTTGAGCCGGACGCGAGCGACGGATAACCAGACCGGTGTGATCCTGTTCGACACGAAGAGCGGGGTCACGACCGAGCTCGACACGCAACCGCAACCAGTTCCCGAAATTCGGTTCGGAGTCGTCATCGGCGGCGACACCGTCGCCTACCAGGAACTCAGCAGCGGGGGCGGCGACATCTTCGCGTACGACCTCGTCACGGGGACGGCGACGAATCTGACGGGATCCCCCGAGAGCGATGGATTGCCTGCCGTCGCTCCGGGCGGCGGCGTCCTCGTCTGGGAGCGGTGCGTCGGCAGCAACTGCGACATCTTCCAGTCGGTGCGGAGCGGTGGGACCTGGGGGACGCCGACGATCGTGGCCGAGACACCCTCGAATGAAGGGAATCCGGACACCGACGGCACGACCGTCGTCTACGACAGCGAACGGCCGAGCGCGACCGTTCAAGACATCTACCTTCGGCCGGTTGGAGGAGGCGCCGAGGTCAAGCTCGATCTGGCTGGCTTCCAGCGCAACCCGAGCATCTCGAACGGCGTGGTCGCCTTCGAGAGCAGCTCCACCTTCAACGGTGTAAGCAACGTCTACGTCTATGTGATCGCGACGAACGCTCTGTTCCGGGTAACGGACACGCCAGCCCTGAACGAGACGCTGAACGACATCAGCGTGTTGCCGAACGGGGCTGTTCGAGTCGTATGGGCAGCCACCGAAGCGGCTCCATCCACTGATCACGACGTCTACGCGCGGACGTTCAGCCTCCCGGCGGCAGGCGACACGACCCCGCCGGCCGTCACGATCACGGCGCCCGCGCAAGGCGCCACCTACACGAAGGATCAGGCCGTCGCCGCCGACTACTCGTGCGTGGACGAGCCCGGCGGCTCGGGGCTCGCGTCGTGTGACGGGCCGGTCGAGCCGGGCGACCCGGTCGACACGACCACCGTCGGCAGTCACGCGTTCACCGTCACGGGCACCGACAACGCGAACAACTCCGCCACGCAGACGCACGACTATAGCGTCGTCTACGACTTCGACGGCTTCCTCTCGCCCGTGGAGAACCCACCGGTCCTCAACCTGGTCAAGGGTGGGCAGGGGATCCCGGTGAGGTTCAGTCTCGGCGGCGACCAGGGGCTCTCGATCTTCGAAAGCGGTTATCCGAAGTCGCAGCAGGTCCCGTGCGACCCCGCCGCTCCGGTCGACGGGATCGAGGAGACCGTGACCGCGGGAGCGTCGAGCCTGAGCTATGACGCGAACTCGGACCAGTACTCGTACGTGTGGAAGACCGAGAAGGGCTGGGCCAACACCTGCCGCCAGCTCGTCCTCAAGCTCGCGGACGGCACGTACCACCGAGCCACATTCAAGTTCCGCTGAGATCCGAGGAGGAAGGGGAAATGAAGGAGAAGCAGCCGATGCGTCGATCCAGATGGCCGGTCGCGACCGTGGTGGCGGGGGCGCTCGTACTGCTCGCTCCGATGGTGGGGCAGGCCGCCGGAGCGCCGGCGCTTGCCTTCACGCCGTCCACGAACGGTAGCTTCGACTATGGGACGGTCGCTCCCGGCCAGACGGCCTCCCAGACGTTCACGCTCAGGAACACAGGAGGCTCCGGATCGGGCGGGCTGACGGTCGCGCTGGCGGGGTCGGGGGCGTTCACGAAGACGTCGGACGCCTGCACGGGGGCAGCCCTCGGTCCCGGGAAGTCGTGCGGTGTCACCGTTCGGTACGCCCCGAACGTGGCTGGCCAGAGCGACGCGGCCACGCTTACCGCGACCGGCACGAGGCCCGCCGTTCGCGCGAGCATCACGCTCACGGGAGCCGGGACGCCGGCGAACGACGTCGCGCCGACCGTCCAGAGCGCGTCGCCCGCCGACGGGGCCGACCACGTTGCGGTGAACACGAACGTCACGGTGAACCTCAGCGAGCCGGTGACGGCGACGACGAACTCGTTCTCGATCGAGTGCCCATCCGGCAGCGCGTCGGAGAGCTTCACGGTGAGCGGCTCGGGCACGTCGTCGGTCACGCTCGATCCGACGAGCGACCTCCCGGCGGGGACGCTCTGCACGGTGAAGGTGATCGCGAACCAGATCAGCGACGTCGACGCGGTCGACCCGCCCGACCACATGACGGCGAACTACCAGTTCTCGTTCGCGACCGATTCGGCGCCGTTCGTGACTGCCACAACTCCGGCCGACGGGACGAGCAACGTCGCGGCGAACGCGCACATTGAGGTCGACTTCAGCGAGCCGGTCACGGTGGACTCGAGCTCGTTCACGATCTCCTGCGACGGCAACCCGCAGACGTTCGGCCTCAGCGGCTCCGGGACCTCCTCGATCACACTCGATCCCGACAGCGACCTGCCGACGGCGAATTGCACCGTCACTGCGGTCGCCGCCAACATCAGCGACTCCGACACCGGCGATCCGCCGGATCACCCCGCGGCGAACCACGCTCTCTCGTTCACGACGCAGGACGCCGCTCCTAGCGTGACGACCACGTCGCCCGCGGACGGTGCCATTCACGTGGCTGCCAACGCGAACATCGTCGTCAACTTCAGCGAGCCGGTCACCGCGACCGGCAGCTCGTTCACGCTCGAGTGCCCGGCCGGCACGCCCCAGAGCTTCACGGTCAGCGGCTCGCCCGGCTCATCGATCACGCTCGATCCGACCAGCAACCTGCCCGACGGGATGATCTGCTCGGTCACGGTCGTTGCGAACCAGATCAGCGACGTCGATACGGCCGACCCGCCCGACCAGATGGCTGCGGACTACCCATTCTCGTTCACGACCGATACCGCGCCGACCTCTGGCCACATCTACTGGGCCACCGGCAACGGCTCCGAGATCGGGCGAGCAGACCTGGACGGCCAGAACGTCGACCATAGCTTCATCGCCGGCCAACTCGCCACTTGGGGGGTGGCGGTTGACGCCAGCCACGTCTATTGGACCAGCCTCGCGGGCACGATCGGCCGCGCCGACCTGGACGGTGGCAACCCGAACTCGAGCTTCATCACCGGCGCGTCCGACATCAGGGGGGTGGCGGTCGACTCCAGCTACATCTACTGGACCAACTCCGGCGCCAACGCGATCGGCCGCGCCGACCTGGATGGGAACAACGCGAACCAGACCTTCATCACGGGTGCGTCCTTCCCCACAGGCGTGGCGGTCGACTCCGGCCACATCTACTGGACCAACTGGACCAACGGCACGATCGGCCGAGCCGACTTGGACGGGGGGAACGCGACCCAGAATTTCATCGGCGGTGGGCAGCACCCCTTCGGAGTTGCGCTCGACTCTCGTTACATCTACTGGACCAACTATGAACTCGGCACAATCGGCCGCGCAGACCTGGACGGCCTGAACCCGACCCAGAGCTTCATCACAGGTCCGTTCGGCGCCGCGGGCGTGGCGGTTGACTCCGGCCACATCTACTGGACCAATTCCCCCAACTCGATCGGCCGCGCCGACCTGGACGGCCAGAACCCGAACCCGAGCTTCATCACCGGGACATCCGGCGCCTTCGCGCTTGCGGTCGACTCCGGCGGCGGAACGCCGGTGCCATGCTGTGTCTACTGGACGGACAACGCGACCGACTCCCTCGGCCGGGCCGACCTGGACGGGCAGAACGCCAACCAGACCTTTATCACCGGTGCGGCCAGCCCCTTCGGGATAGCAGTCGGTGGCGAGCATATCTACTGGGCCAATGCCCATACTTCTACGATCGGTCGCGCCGACCTGGACGGCCAGAACGTCAACCAGAGCATCATCAGCGGTGTGTCATACCCTCAGGGTGTGGCGATCGACTCTGGCCACGTGTATTGGGTCGACTACGACACCGGCTCGATCGGCCGCGCAGACCCTGACGGGCAGAACGCGAACCAGAGCTTTATCACCGGTGCGTCCGGCCCCTCTGGGATTGCAGTCGATTCCGGCCACGTCTACTGGACCAACTACAACAGCGGGACGATCGGCCGCGCCGACCTGGACGGGCAGAACGCCAACCAGAGCTTCATCACCGGTGCGTCCGGCCCCTCTGGGATTGCAGTCGATTCCGGCCACATCTACTGGGCGAACTACGGTAGCGACACGATCGGCCGCGCCGACCTGAACGGGCAGAACGCCAGCCAGGCCTTCGTGGTCGGCGCGTCCCTCCCCCTCGGCGTTGCGGTTGGATGTAGCCACGTCTACTGGGCCAACTCCAACAGCGGGACGATCGGCCGCGCCGACCTCGACGGGCAGAACGCCAGCCAGGCCTTCATCGTCGGCGCGTCCGTCCCCCTCGGCGTTGCGGTTGGATGCGGCTGAATAGGGGCGAAGCGGTTGCCCTCCGTGTCGTCGAAAACGACCAGGACAGTACTCGTTCTGGACACATTGCGGGAGGGCTGTGTGCCCGGCTGTGGGCGGACCGAGCGCGCGCCGAATTGGGGCGGATCGGCGGTCGACCATCGACACCGTACGAGCTCACCGAGACCGAGAAGAACATTGCCGCCCTCGTCGCCCGTGGACGCACCAATCAGGAGGCCGCGGACGCGCTGTTCATCAGCCCCAGCACCGTTCAGGCCAACCTCAAGCGCGTCTACCAGAAGCTCGGGGTTCGCTCGCGGACGGAGCTGGCGGCCAGGCTGGGCCGGGTCGAGGACAGTTGAAGCCGACTGGCTCCTGATCAAACGTACCCGCCCGGGGGGTTCATTCGGTCCGTTCGCCTCGTACGGTCACGGCCTAATCGCTCAGGGCATCTGCGACTGGGGAGGCTTCCCAATGAAGCGGTTCACGATCTCCCTTGCTGCCGATGGCCCTGGTCCACGGAACGACGGGGGAGGAGTCATGAGGAACGTCGCCAAGCTCGACGTGCCGATGGCCTCGGCGCCCGTGGCGTGGCGCACGTGGGGAAGGATGATCCGGAAGCTGCTCGGGCCGACCCTGGTGGCGTTGGTCATGGCGACCACGCTCGCGACCCCGGCGAAGGCCGCCCCGACGGTGGTCCCAATCTCCGCCGGCGTATTCCACTCCTGCGCGCTCACGACGACCGGCGGCGTGAAATGCTGGGGGGCCGGCGGCGATGGGGCGCTCGGCGACGGTACGTTCGACAACAGCAACGTCCCCGTCGATGTGACGGGCCTGGGAAGCGGCGTCGCGGCGATCTCCGCCGGCTGGTACCACACGTGCGCGCTCACGACCTCCGGCAGCGTGAAGTGCTGGGGGGACAACTCCTCCGGGCAGCTCGGCGACGGCACGAACACAAGTCGCAACGCGCCCGTCGACGTGACGGGTTTGTCGAGCGGCGTGGCGGCGATCTCAGGGGGCGGTTTCCACACGTGCGCCCTGACCATGACCGGCGGCGTGAAGTGCTGGGGCGCCAACAGCGACGGCCAGCTTGGCGTCGGGACGTTGCTTCCCAGCAGCATCCCGGTCGACGTGACCGGCCTGTCGAGCGGCGTGGCGTCGATCATCGCGGGCTACTACCACACGTGCGCGCTGACCACGGGCGGGGGCGTGAAGTGCTGGGGGGACAACGCCTACGGGCAGCTCGGCGACGGCACGACCACGGACCACAACGATCCCGTCGACGTGACGGGCCTGTCGAGCGGCGTGGCAGGGATCACCGCGGGCGAGGCCCATACGTGCGCGCTGACGACGGGCGGCGGCGCGAAGTGCTGGGGCGACAACGGCTACGGGCAGCTTGGCGACGCCACGTTCGACAGCAGCAACCTGCCGGTCGACGTGACGGGCCTGTCGAGCGGTGTGGCGGCCATCTCGTCGCACGGGATTCACACGTGCGCGCTCACGACAGCCGGCGGCGTGATGTGCTGGGGGGACAACTTCCGCGGGCAGCTTGGCAACGGGACGAACAACAACGTCAGAAACGAGCCGGTCGACGTGACCGGCCTATCGAGCGGCGTGGTCGCGATCGCCGCGGGCTACTACCACACGTGCGCGCTGACCACGGGCGGGGGCGTGAAATGCTGGGGGTACAACTTCTACGGGGAGCTCGGCGACGGCGCGAACATCAACAGCGCCGTTCCTGTGGATGTCCCTGGCGCTTTCATCAGCGGCTTTGTCGCTGTCCCCGCCAACGACGACTTCGCCGACGCGCAGGTGCTGACCGACGGCACCAGCGACGTCACCGGCAGCGTGTTCGCCGCTACCCGTGAGAGCGGCGAGACGGCCGTCTGCTCGTCCTTCGCGGGCAGTGTGTGGTACGCGTGGACGCCCGACCGCGACGGGCTGGCGTCCATCCAGTCCGCGCCGCCCGGCTTCTGTCTCGGGCTGTTCCAGGGGAGCTCGCTCGCCACCCTCACCCCGGTCGACACGACCCCCTCCCTCGGCGTCTCGACCTTCCGCGCGGCCGCCGGCACGACCTACCACTTCTCCGTCGAGGGCAACCCGACCGGATCGCTCACCAGCTTCAGCCTCAGCCGCGCCTTCACTGTGGATTCGACGCCGGCCTCGCTCTGGTCCGCACGGTCGATCCCGACGGCAACCTGGTGCCCGGCGCCTGCTACGAGATCCTGGCCAGCGCG
>Ga0184612_10001545_pt1 | contig 11101 bp, 11 predicted proteins | sample PLM3_60_coex_FD_133163 | JGI IMG/M metagenome (GOLD analysis project Ga0184612, IMG submission 133163) | Groundwater sediment microbial communities from an aquifer in East River, Colorado, USA - PLM3_60_coex | ecosystem: Environmental > Terrestrial > Soil > Riparian zone | place: USA: East...
ATCGAGTTCAGCGCGATGGTGAGCGGCGAGTACGACGTCCGCCTCGGGGCATCGAGCTGTAACGACGGGACGCAACTCGCCGCGGGCCACTACGGTCCCGGCTGGGACGAGACAGACACCGGCACGGCGCGGGAGAGCGTGGTGATCGCGCGGCGATCGCTCGAGAGCGGCTTGAACACGGTCCGGGTCTGCCTGCGTAACGGGATCGGCCTTGGGCAAGCGACGGTCGTCATCGAGGTGGACGAGGTTCCGCCTACACCGCCGACCTTGAGGGCTGAACCCGTGACGATGGCTGGTGACACGGCCGTCGCCGACACGCGCAAGCTGCGCTTCTCGGGAACGGCAGACCCTGGAGCCCAGGTCGAGGTGCGGCTCGACGGTGCGGAGTTCGCGAAACCGCGCGTCGTGGACGGCCGGTGGGGCATCGAATGGCAGTTCGCGTCGACGACCAAGCGAGTCGTCGTCGAGGTGCTCGCGTTCGATCGGGCGCTGAACGAGGCCCGCTCGACACCACTGACCATTCGCTTCGACGGGACCGACCCGGCGGCGGTGTTCAGCCCGGCGTATCCCGCGATCGCGATCGAATGCCGGGGACGGGCAGCGGACGCGGCCCCGACCACCTGTCGCGATTGGGGGACCAAGGTGTTCGACTCGGTGCCGCAGTTGGTGCCATCCATCATGCGAGCCGTGCTGACCGACGACGTCGAGGGTTGCGTGGCCATCCTCGTCGGGATGCGCGAGGTGCTGGTGTCGTACCACCGTCAGGCGTGCCCTCCCGGCATCTGAGTCATGAACTGGTGCACCGACGAACCACATAGGACCTTTGGGCCTTGCGCGGCCAGGACCATCGGATAAGGTGGCCGCATGCCTCGTACCGTCGTGATCGCGCTCGGTGTGCTCCTCTGGACGACGTTCGCCGTGGTCGCCGTCGTGCATGCGCTCCTCGGCGACTGGATGGGCCCGGTCGCCGCAGGGATCGTGGTGACGACGGTGGTCGTCGCGTGGCACATGCGGCAAGGGCGCCTCAAGACTTCCTGACGCCCAGGTCGGTCAACGCTTCGACGCCCACGCCGGATCGGGACCGGCCAGCCACTCGGTGTCGAAGCGTCCGGCGGCATGGATCGCCGTCAAGCGCAACTCGTCGGCTCCGCTGTTGACGAACCCGTGGGCCTCACCCGGTGGGCTGACGACGATGCGACCCGCGTCGACGACGGCCGTCGCATCGCCGATCCGGAAGGTCGCCTGGCCGGCTTCGACGACGAACACCTCGGCATACGGGTGCCGATGGAGCTTGGGGCCGACGCCCGGCCGTGAGTGGACCAGGATGATCGAGAACGGGACGTCGCCATGCTCGGCGCCGACGAACTCGTGGGCGTGCTCGGTGTGTGCCAGGTCGTCGAAGTCGACGATCGATCCGCGCTGCTCGTCCACGGCTTCCCTCGCTGCTGCACCCTCGTTGCGGCCGCAGCCGGACGGCGCGTCGCGGCCGTACCATCGATGGACCGATGAGTTTCTCGGCGGGCCGACGTTACACCTCCCAGATCGGCCATTCCGACCGGTCACGACAAGGAGGCTCGACGCATGGACTGGACACTCGAACTGGTGGTGGTCCCCGTTTCCGACGTTGACCGCGCAAAGGCGTTCTACATCGACCAGGCGGGCTTCAAGCTCGAGGTCGACACCGGCACGAGCATGGGAGCCGAGTTCCGCGTGGTCCAACTGACACCGCCAGGCTCGGCCTGCTCGATCGCGATCGGGACCGGGATCCAGCAGATGGAGCCGGGCTCGCTGCACGGTCTGCAGCTGTGCGTCAGCGACATCGAGACCGCGCGTGACCAGCTCGTCGGCCGCGGGACGGAGGTCGGCGAGTTCTTCCACTTCGGTGACTCCGGCCAGGCGCCTGGCCTGGACCCGGAGCGGCGCACCTACGCGACGTTCATGCCGTTCCGCGACCCCGACGGCAATACCTGGCTGGTCCAGGAGGTCAAGCGCGACTGGAGGCTCCAGGAAGTCAAGATCGAGGGTGCCGCCGCATGACCGATCAGGTCGCGGGCGCGTTCGCCGGTGGGGAGTCCGCGTTCGCGGCCCTCACCGAGCGATACCGGCGCGAGCTCCACGTGCATTGCTACCGGATGCTCGCCTCGTTCGACGAGGCCGAGGACGCCGTCCAGGAGACGTTCCTCCGGGCGTGGCGGGCGCGCGAGTCGTTCGACGGCAGCGCGATGGTCCGTGCCTGGCTGTACAAGATCGCGACGAATGTCTGCCTCGACGCGATCCGACGCAGCGCGCGCCGGTTGACCTCGCTGCAAACCATGCGGGAGGTGTCGTGGATCACGCCCTACCCGGACCGCCTGCTCGACGAGGTGGCTCCGAGCGAGGAGGAGCCGGAAGCTGTCGCCGTGACCCGCGAGACGATCGAACTCGCGTTCCTCGCGGCACTCCAGGTCCTCCCCCCGCGCCAGCGCGCGACGCTCATCGCGCGCGATGTCCTCGGCTGGCCCGCGACCGAGACGGCGTCGGCGCTCGACACGAGCGTGCCGGCCGTCAACAGTGCCCTCCAGCGGGCGCGGGCCACGATGCAGGCCCACCTGCCGGCGCGCCGTTCGGAGTGGTCAGCCGGCGAACCGAGCGACGAGGAGCGGGCGCTGCTCGCGAACTTCATCGAGGCTCACGAGCGGGGCGACGCCGCCCTCGCCGTGTCGATCGCTTCGCAGGACCTCCGCATCACGATGCCGCCCTACCCGATGCTATTCGAGGGCATCGACACCATCGCTCCGCTGCTGGCGCGCGCCATGTCCGACGGCGACTGGCGGTTGCTCCCAACCGTGGCCAACCGCATGCCGACGGCCGCCAGCTACCTTCGCGCTCCGGGCGACACGATCCATCGCGCATTCAAGTTGGACGTGCTGCGGGTGGTGGACGGCCGGATCGCGGAGATCACGACGTTCGGACCGGAGCTCTTCCCACAGTTCGGCCTGCCGCCCATGCTCTGAGGCGCGAACGACAGACGGATCGGCCTACCCTCGACCCGCGACGAACGCCGCGAGGACGGGCGCCAGCACATCCGACGCCGGGCCATGATCCTGGCCGTCGAGCGTGCGGTACTCGGCGTTCGGCAGGATGCCGGCCAGCGTTCGGGCTCCGTTGCGCAGCCATGGCGGACTTTCCCCGCCATCGAGCACGAGCGTGGGTGTCTCGACGGACGCCCATCGGGCAAGGGGCTCAGCGCTGCCGCGCACGGTGTCGCCCATGATCGTGCCGTCGTACACGAGCGTGTGGGCGACGCGCTCGAGGCCCGGCCACATCGGGGCCGACCGCATCCCCGCGACCACCTCCGCTGGGACCTGCACAGCGACGGTCAGGAAGTACTCCACGGCATCGCCGGGTTGGCCGGCGACCACCATCGCGTCGATCCGCTCCACGTAGTCGATCGGGGGGAGCTCGCGCGTGTCGTCGATCATGAACGGCGGTTCGTACAGGGCGAGCCGTTCGATGGCGACCCCCGACTCGGCGGCTCGCAGCGCGAGCACGGCGCCCGAGGAATGACCGAGGACCGACGCCGATCCGCCGACCTCTTCGATCAGGGCGTCGAGGTCCTCGATCTCGCGCTCGACCGCGTACGGCGCGCCGTCCGTGCTGTCGCCCCTGCCACGACGGTCGTAGGCCACGACGGTCAGGTCGCGATCGAGGTGGGAGGCAAGGTCAGCCGCCGCCCGGCGATCCGACATCGCACCCCCGATGAGGACGAGCGGCGGTCCAACGCCGGTCCGATCGAATGCGATGGTCGTGCCGTCCTTCGACCGTATCGTGCCCATGGGACTACCGTAGACCAGCCGGGGCCAGGCCGGCAACGTCGGCGGCACTCCCCGGACGCGACCAGACTCGTCGACCTTTTGCGGCGACTGGAGGTGGAACCATGACGCCACGGATCCGACGGCTGCTGGCTGTCCTCGTGTCAAGCGCCGCCATTGCCTGCGGCCCATCGCCCAGTCGCTCGCCCGCGGTCACGGTGACGGCCTCGGCCTCGGCCTCGGCCGCTTCGATCTCGGCCACGCCCAGCCCAACTACGGTGGCCACGCCGTCGCCGTCGCCCTCCCCGGCCGCGTTGCCGCAGGGCAGCGAGCCGGTCACGCTCGATCCGGCCCGGTTCGCCGGCGTCCCCATCGATCACCCGTTCTGGCCGATGGCTCGTGGCAGTCGCTGGGTCTACCGCGAGACCGACGCGGAGGGCGGCAACCAGAAGGTCGAGGTCACCGTGACCGACCAGGCGAAGACGATCCTCGGGATCCAGGCGACGGTCGTCCATGACATCGTGACCGAGGATGGCGAGGTGGTCGAGGACACCATCGACTGGTACGCGCAGGACACGGCCGGCAACCTCTGGTACCTCGGCGAGGACACGAAGGAGTACGAAGGCGGGGTGGTGGTCACCACCGAGGGTTCGTGGGAGGCCGGCGTCAAGGGCGCCCAGCCGGGGATCATCCTCCCCGCCGCCCCGACGGTGGGGATGACGTATCGGCAGGAGTACTACGCGGGACAGGCGGAGGACGCCGCCGAGGTGCTGAGCCTCAGCCAGCACGTCGCGGTGCCGTTCGGCACATTCGACGGCGTCCTACAGACGAAGGACTTCACGCCGCTCGACCCGGCGAACGTCGAGCACAAGTTCTACGCGCGCGGGGTCGGCCCCGTCCAGGTCATCCAGGTCGCCGGCGGCTCGAGTCGCGAGGTGCTCCTGACGTTCGAGGCCGGATGACCCACCAGCGTCACTCGGGGACGGCCGGCGGCACGTTCTGGTTGAGCCGGAACAGGTTGGTCGGGTCGTAGCGAGCCTTGACGGCAACGAGACGATCCCAGGTCGACCCCGGATACGCGGCCCGGATCCGCTCATCCCCCTCGTCGCCGAGGAAGTTCACGTAGGCGCCGCGGTCCTCCTGCTCGAGCGCGGCGACGAAGTCGGCGACCCATGCCTCGCGGACGCGCTTGTCGTCGGGCCCCTCGTAGAACGCGGCGACGTTGACCATGATCCGGCTCGTCCGGTGGGCGAACGCGGTCGCGTCCGCGGGGATCCGGGCCATCGCTCCGCCGAGCACTCGTAGCTGTGCGACGCGCATCGAGGCATCCGACGCTTCGAGCCGAGCCACGATAAGCCGGGCGACGTCGAGATCGATCCGGTCGACGAACATCGTCTTCGAGATGGCCATCGGGTGATAGTCCGGATCGTCGGGCGGGTAGATCTCGGGGTACGGCATCGGCCGGACGAGGTCGGCCAGGGGCTCGGCCAGAGCTCGCAGTGGCGCGATCGCCCGCTCCCCCGCCGCAGCGTCGCCGGCATACGCCACCAGGGCCAACACGACCAGCTCGCCGTGGCGCTCCTCCGGTACGAACGGCATCGGCGGGCAGGGCATCACGTTGGCGATCGTCGACAGCTCGTCGGGGGCCGCCTCCGCCTCCGCGATGAACCCGGCGACGACGTCCGGCGTGGCCGGCAGGATGAGCATGCCGCCGACGATGCCGTCGAGCCGGTGCAGTCGATAGCGGAACCTGGTGGCGACCCCGAAATTGCCGCCGCCGCCCCGGATGGCCCAGAACAGGTCTGGGTGCGCCTCCGCATCGACGTGGAGCAGCCCGCCGTCGGCCGCAACGATCTCGGCGGCAATGAGGTCGTCGATCGTGAGACCGAACTTCCGGACGAGGTAGCCGACGCCTCCGCCAAGGGTGATGCCGCCGATGCCGACCGATCCGGTGTCACCGAATCCGACGGCGAGGCCGTGCTCGCCGAGCGCGGTCGTGAGCTCGACAGCGGTCAGTCCGGTCTCTGCCCACGCGGTCCGGCCTTCGACGTCGATGTCGAGGGCCTTCATGGCCGAGACGTCGAGCACGATCCCGCCATCGCTCACCCCGTGACCCGCCCCGCTGTGGCCTCCGCTGCGCACGGCGAGCTCCAGCCCCGTGTTGCGCGCGAGGGCGACGACGTGAGCCACATCGTCGGCGTCCGCGACCTTGACGATCACCGCGGGCTGGCGATCGACCCCGCCGAGCATGACCGTCCGGGCTCGGTCGTAGTCATCGTCGTCCGGGGCGATGACCTGCCCAGAGACGTGGTCCCGGAGCGCGGGGATGGACAGGTTCGACGGATCGGCGGAACGCTGGAGCATGAGATGTCCTCGCGCGGGATGGCTGGGTGGGAATCGTACCAACTGACGCGCGAGGCCGGTCCGCGCCCGCATCATACGTTTGGGGGACGGAGGGACCGGATGTGATTCGCAAGCGAGCCATCGCTGCGCTGCTGATCGTGGGCGTCGTCGCGGCATGTGACGCCGAAACCCCCACGCCGAGTCCATCGCCGTCGCTGACGGCGGTGGCGGCGAGCCAGGCGGCCTCGGCCTCGCCCTCACCGAGCCCGACACCGTCAGCCGCGCCGTCGCCCACGCCGCAGCCCACCGCGACCCCGACGGTCGTCCCCACGGCCACGCCGCTCCCGACGCCCGTCCCTACACCGGTGCCGTGGCTGGCCTACAAGTCGAAGCGTTTCCACTACTCGATCAAGTACCCGCCGACCTGGATCGTCACCCCGGGGAGCGTCAAGCTCGCCGACGAGTACGACGAGTTCTCGTATCCGGTCGTCTACGTGTCTCGCGACGTCGTGACCACGTCGGTATCGGTCAGCCTGACGGTCTCGCACGACATCGCGTACTACAAGAGCCATTACAAGGCCAAGGTGGTCTCGAACAAGGCGATCAGGTTGGCGGGATGGTCGGGCCGGATGATCATCTTCCGGGGCACCGATGACGGCCGGACGCTGCTCTTCCAGCACATCATCTTGGCCAAGGGCCGCGTCGCCTACTTCCTCGACATGGTCGGCGACAACGCCGAGGCCACCCCAGACCAGGCGTTGTTCAAGAAGATGTACCTGACCTGGCGTCCGACCTGATCCCGCCAGGCTCCCCGGCGGCCCACGAGGAGCCTCAGTCGAAGAACCAGCGGTAATAGATCAGGGGGCTGCCCGGTGGCGAGATCTCGACCATGACCTTGTCGGAATCGCTCGGCCTATGGCAGGTCGAGACGATGTAGTCGGCGCCGCTCTTGAATGGCGACGGACCGTCGAACTGAAGGACGTTCCAGGGCTTCGAACCGACCGCCACCCAGGGCTCCTCGGCGTCGCCCGCATCGGGCCAGGTCATCGTGAGTTCGTAGCTGACGAGCTCGGTCCATCCCTGGCGGTCCGGGTCGTCCGTGACGCAGGCGAGCGCCCCGTCTTGCGGGGAAGCCTTCGCGACACGGGCACTGACGCCCTGCACCGTCAGGGTCTGACCGAATGATCCCGCCTTGGTCGTGATCCTCGGTGTCCCTTCGGGCGTGGGATCGCGCGTCGGCCTCGGGGTGGGTTTCGGCGTCGACTTCGGCGTGGGCTTCGGGGTCGGCGCCGCCGTCGGCGCTGCGGTCGGCAGCGGCGTGGGGGAGGCGGCGATCGTCTCGGACAGGGCGACGGTCGGCGCCGCCGTCGATGCGGGCGCCGGGGTCGGGGTCGAGGAGTCGGCCGCCGATGGCAGCGCACCAAACCCAGCAACGAGGGACGGAGACGGCGATCCGGTCGGGTTCGCCGCCCGACTTCCCAGCCCGACGACCGCGACGGCGATGACGCCGACCACGATCACCACGATGCGCACGACGCCGCCGAACCCGGTGACGAATCGACTCATCGGGCTCAGGCTCTGGTTCGACATCGGGGGCATGGTACGGGCTCGCGACCCGGACGGCCTATGGCTCGTTGGTCGTGGCCGACGTGCGCCGCTCGGAGCTACGCGTCCGCGACGATCGACTACGGCTCGACGACCGTCGTCGCGAAGCGCACCGTGCTGTCACTCGCGATCGACAGGATCGTCGCCGAGTACCCGTGCGTCTCGGGCTCGATCGCCAGCGCCCAGACGCCACCGGCCGGGTTGCCCACCACCGACCAGAACGCCGATCCTGCCCGCTTCAGGCCGACCGGCCAGCCGGCGCGGACCCGGCCATCCGTGCCGACGGCGACGATGCTGCCGCCGCCCGAGGTCGAGGCCGCCTGGAGCAGGTAGAGGACGTTCGCCTGTCCGACCGCCGGCATGGTTCGAGCCTGGCCGCAGCCGGTGTCACCCCCACCGCAGAACCCGGTCCACTGCATCGCGAGGCTCGATCGGTACGGCCACCCCGTCCGGGCCTGTCCGTTCGGATCCAGGGCGAGGACCGCCGTCCGATCGGCCTCAGTGCTGACAATGAACGCGCTCCCATCGGCGGCCACGATCGGCGGCCCGGGATAGTCATCACCCGCGCCGTTCCAGGTGCCGGTCGAGACGATCGGCTGATCCGCGGAGCCGGAAGGTTGCAGCTTGGCACCGCCATCGAGGACCACGGTCCGAGCCGGCCGCTCGGTCGACCAACCCACGACCAGATAGGCGAGTCCGCGAGCGTCGAACGCGAGCTCCGATGTGTTGCCATCGATGGTGGCCGGCCAGCCGGGCTGCACGCCCGCCAGGTCGAAGGCGATGACATCGGTCTTCACCGAGTCCCTGGTCTCGAAGTCCCGACGGTACGTGCCGTAGGCGATCCCATTCGGGCCGACGGCCCACGTGTTCTCACAGCATTGACCGAACGACACCTCGGAGCCTCGCACGGCACGTCCCCCGGCCCGGATGACAACCAGGTTCACGAAGTCCTCGGGTGGCCCCAAGTCGCCGTAGTACGGTCGCTCGATCATCGTGAGATCGGTGCCGACCACCCGTCCGGTGAACGCGTCACCGACATCGACGGGCCACCCGGCCAGCGCCAGGCCACCCGAGTCGAAGGCGAATGCGCGCCGGACCGCACCATTGAGGCCCTCTTCCTGATTGGGCACGAAGCAGACCACCCGGACCGACCCGTCGGATGCCGCCAGGAGCAGGTCGCACGAGTCGACGCCCGACAGGCGGATCGGCCAACCCGGTCGCGGCCTCCCGCCCTGGTCGAGGAGCGCGACGACGCTCCCGCTCCCGCTGCCCCTGGCATCGGTCGTCACCGGGATCGAGACGTACACGCCCCCGCCGGGTCCCGGCGCCATCCGGATCTCGGTCCCGGCGTCGCGCCCGTTTCCCTTGACCGGCAGGAGCTTCGGCGCCGTCGAGGGTTTCGATGTGGATGTCGCGTGGGACGCCGCCGGCGTTGCGGGCGGCGTGCCAGAAGGTGCCGCCGTGGGACCGTCGGACGGGTCCGATGTCGATGACGGGCTGGCGCTGGGAACGACCGCGACGGACGGGGACGGAGCCCCCGATCCAGCGACGAATCGAGCGACCCCGCCGAGCAGGACGCCGCCGACGATCACGCACGTGGCGATGAGCGCAACGATCCGGGGCGGGGGCATGCTTCGGGTCGCGCCGGTGGGTTGGATTGGCTCCATGGCCGTGAGACGTTCTGCCTTCCCGAGTGTTACCAGGCGTCGTGGTAGGCCGGGTCCTCCCCCGACAGGCGGCGGAGGTACGGCCGACCGCTACCCCATGTAGGCCTCTCGCGCCGGCGGTGGTCAAGGCCGTACGCTGGTGCCGTCGGTCAACGCCTTCCCGGGTCGCGACCGATCGACAATGGCAAACCCGTCGCGAGGCGGGGACGCAAAGCCACGGGCCTCTCGCAGGTAGCCGGGCTGCCGAACAGGAGGTGGGCCTTGGAGGTCCAGAGCTCCCCACGTGTGCGACTGATCGCACACGCGGCCATCACCCTTGGCGCGGTCCTTGCCGTGCTGCTCACAGCAGCCGCGAGCTTCCACCGCTGAGGCCACCGCGGCCGCCGGTCACACGCGCGCTCGGCGGCCGCATCACTCTCCGATCGCACGTCAGTCGGGCACGTCGCGTGGCTCCGGCGCCTTGCGCGCCTCGAATCCGAGCCGCCGGGCCTCACGCACCGTGAGCGGCTCCACTCGTTTCCACGTGAACGCGGTCGCGATCGCATCCCACACCGGATCGAGCTCCCAATACGCGCTGTGAGACTTCGGAAAGTCCTTCCCCGAGTGCACGCGGAGGTCGACCACACTGGCCAGCCCGTCGGACCGGCGGAAGAGCGGCTCGGCCAGGAATGACAGGAAGTCGCGCGTGTCGTAGATGTTCAGCCACGAGACCGGGAGATGGGGCGGGTTGGCCTCGTCGTACGGCATCGACGGGATGGCGTCGAAGGTGTAGAGCAATGGGGCCTGCGACCCGACCGTGACGCATGCCTCGACGGGCGCCTCGGGCCAGCTCGCCAACAGATCGACCAGCGCGATGCCGCCGAGGCTGAGCGCGACCGGCAGGACGGGTCTGCCACGAGCCGCTCTCGCCGCCGCCGTCAGCTCCGACCTCAGGATCGCGTGCACCGACTCGCGATGCGACTGGTAGCCGATGACGTCGGCCATCATCTGCGCCCCGAGCGCATCGATGAGCGCTTCGCGCCGGTCCTCGAAATAGTTCGTTGCGATCTTCATGACCGCGTCCTTGCGCAGCCCCGCCTTCAGGATCGGGACCGGCATCGGCGAGGGACGGCCGCGCCGATGGACCGCCTTGCGCCACGCCCCGAGACGCAGGTCCGAGCGCCGGCGCCATTCCGGTGCGACGACCGTGACATCCCAGCCTCGGGCGCGCACCTGGTCCTCGATCCGGGACAGGTTTTCGACCAGTCCCTCCGAGGTCTCGTTCGCGCCGTGGATGAACACGAGCACGCCGCTTGGTTTGGCTGGCACGTCGGGCGCGGACGGGCGTGCGGCGGGGCGTCGAGCCATGGCGCGACCTTACACGCCTGGCAGGGCCCTGCGCCCGCTAGCATCTCGCCATGCCAGTCGCTCCCCCGAGGCGGATCGCCTTCGCCGCCGTCCTGGCCTGCGCGGCGCTGGTGCTCGTGGGCTGGGCCGGCCTCCTCGTTCCATCGCTGATCCGTTCGATCGAGCTCGACTTCGGGCAGACCGACGCGGGCATCGGTGTCTTCTTCTTCGTCAATTCGCTCGCCTACGTCGGCGGATCGCTGGGCGGCGGGTACCTGACCGAACGGTTCGGCCGGCGCCCGGTCCTGTCGCTCGCCGTGGTCCTGATCGTGGTCGGCCTGACGGGTCTCGCGACGGTGCCGACGTGGG
>Ga0184612_10001546_pt1 | contig 11100 bp, 11 predicted proteins | sample PLM3_60_coex_FD_133163 | JGI IMG/M metagenome (GOLD analysis project Ga0184612, IMG submission 133163) | Groundwater sediment microbial communities from an aquifer in East River, Colorado, USA - PLM3_60_coex | ecosystem: Environmental > Terrestrial > Soil > Riparian zone | place: USA: East...
CGCTGGCCTGAGCAACAACCAGATCGCGCGTGCGCTCTACCTATCAGAGGCAACCGTCGGCAAACACCTCGAGAACATCTACACCCGGCTAGACGTCACCAACCGCGCCGCGGCCGCGAGCGCGTTGACCCTCCTCGAGGATGCCGCGCCGTGGAGGCCGTCTCGTACAACCCCCGATGCAGCGGTCCGGGACGCCCCGGATGTGGCGCCTGGTCTGTGAGGTGCGGCAGACCATTTGCTTTGTAGTCCCAGCCAGGCTCCGACTGCCCGACACCCCATCGCCGGCGGCGACCGCGGTCACCGACACACCCGGATCGAACCTCCATGACCGGCGACAGCGATGGTCCGCGACACCTAACTTCATGAGCACAGCCAACGTCCCCTCCATCGCGAGAACCCCCGCGAGTTGTTAGGCGTTCGTCGGGTTGGATTGCGGCGAGAACATCGATAGCTGTCGTGGCTCCGATTCGCGACGCCTTTGCTACGTGGATCATTGGCCAAGCGGACGGCTCCTGACGCTGACGCCGCCCCAAGCCGCGCACGGCCCGCCAACCGACGGACGCCGGGAGCCTTTACAAGCGGGGGTCGAGCTTCCCGCGCGGCAAGCAGGTGGCAACGAACCGAGCCGAGGCGGCATCTCCTAAGGTCGTAACCTTATGGATCTCGGCTTTGAAGACCGCCGACAATGACCGAGGCTTCACTCGCGTCCGTCGTCCGTTCTGGGCGTGCCGACCATCGCAAGATCGAACGCGCTCATCTCGGCATGATCGGTTGGTTGATCAACGTGCGATTCGCGGCAGATCCGGTCGTCCCGCGCCCCTTCGGGCGACCCCCCTCACCCATTCGGTGATATTGATGGGCGTTCACTAAGCGGCTACTGGCCGACTCGGCCGTCAATCCGCTCTCGCAGGAGATCGGCGTGCCCACAGTGCCGCGCGTACTCCTCGATCATGTGCACCAGCACGTCACGCAGCGGCACGCCGGTCGTGCCGCGAGCGCCCAGGTCGGCACTGTCGGCGACGAACTGCTCGGCGAATGCCACCTCGCTCCGCCACGCCCGCCACGCTTCGTACACAACCGCGGGGTCCGCGACCGCGCCGGTCCAGTCGCCGTCGCGGTCCAGCTCCGAGCGGTACAGGTTCGGTGCGTCCTGCCCAGCCATCGCGCGGCGAAACCAGGACCTCTCCACCCCAGCCAGGTGCCGGATGAGCCCGAGCAACGACATGGTGGACGGCGGAATTGACCGGCGGGCCAACTGCTCGGCGTCCAAGTCTGCGCACTTCATCTCCAGCGTGAGCCGGTACCGGCGCAAGTAGTCGAGCAAAGTGCTGCGTTCGTCGACGGTCTCGACGCTGGTTTCGCGCGGGTCGTCGTCCGGATCGACCCACATGTCCGGATAGATGGTCGACTTGGTCCATCGCGCCGCCGCTGGTTCACTCATGTGCTCGGGTGAGGCCACTTGAGCGTGGTCGAGCATGCCGGCGCCCTCCGCCACCGATATTGGGAACACGACGTGACCCGCCAGAGCACGCCGAACATGCGCTACTCGGCAGAGTCGGACACTTGTGTCGGTGGACGGTCGGCGGCATGAGAGTAAACGTCCGAGAGCACCGGACAGGACGGGAGTGCATGGTCGCGGAGCCTGTCGTGCGCTTGCGGTTACGAGCCGCCGACTGAACAGCTAGCCGTGCTAGTCGCGCCAGAGGAGAAGGCGGCCTGCCCGCTGCATGGCGGCTTGGAAGCCGAGTGTGCCCACGTCGACGTACGGCAACCGTTCCTTGCGGCACTCGGCGTGTAGTTGATGGCTCCGTTGTCGAATCCAGGCTGCCGCCTCGTCGAGTTCCGTGCGCGATGCCTGGGTCTCATGTTGCGGCTTTGGGCCGCGGTAGCTGGCAAGGTCGTCGGCGGAAAAGGTACGATGCCCGAGGAAGCATGCACGGACGCTTGTTCCCGGGAGAGCGTCCTTCAGGCGCGCGGGGTATGTCGGCGCCAGCTCGAAGCCCTCGATGAGGAATTGCTCGGCTTCCTCGACGCACACCTCGGCTGCTTGTTCGATGTGTGGGTACATGAGTTCGGCCAACCTCGCGGCGTCGACAGGGTCTTGGTCGACCGCGTCAAGCTCGGGCAGGACACGACGCAGCACCGTCCGGATCACGTCGCTCGGAAGCCATGGGATCCCGTCAGTTGCCAGGAGTCGCTGAGCCAGCGTGGACTTACCCACCCGAGGTGCGCCACCGAGGAGGTAGAGGATGCGGCCAGTCATGGCGGCATTCTGCCGACTGATCCCAGGGGCCTGCTGGCCGAGCCGTGTGATTGACGACGCCATGGGCAAGAACGCGGCGTCGGCCGGGACCCCCCGAATGCGGCGATGAGGAATCCCGGGAGGGCAGGCGGACGGGCTCGACAATGGTGCCGCACATGCGGTCGGGCTTAGGCTGGCGTGGATTCATACGCATACAGGGAGAGTGCGACGTGCTGACACAAGTTCCACGGATACGCCTGACGGGGCATGGTGACCGACTGCGTCTACGGCAGCGTGGTCGATGGCAGCAGGACCCGCTAGAGGCCGTACGCGAATGTTGTCGGGCCTCCATGGCCGTCGAGAAGGCGCTCGGAGAGGCGATTCGGGCCGCCGCGGCATCTGGTGCGTCATGGCAAGAGGTTGGACGCGTGCTCGGAGTCGCAGAGACCGCCGAGAGCGAAGAAGACGTAATGGACGCGCTGGCTAAGAACAGGCGCGAGGTCTGGCGTCGGTTCTGGGGATAGTCCTGGGAGGATCTCCAGCGTCTGCCCGGCATATTTACTCATTTCGGCAGATCCGGTAGCGCGTGATGTCGGTGGCCCGCGACCATCGTGGGAACGGAAGCCTTGTGCTATGCGGCGCGTGCGTTGTCGGCCAAGGCGTTGACCAGCCCCGCGGCCACCGCCGCGTTATCCACTGTGACCACCACCGAACGGTCGCCAGTGCGTTCGACCAGCAGGGCCTCACCGGCACGGAGCACCACACCTATTCGGCCGGCACGGCCGACCCGCGAGCCCCAGCCGCCGAAGTCCCGCAGGGGCCGCACCATGGTCACGTCGGCCCGCACGATCTCGTCCAACGGGATCCGGGTGCGTGGCCACCCGAGCGAAGAGCGGATGGTGACACCGCCTTCATCGATGCGCACCACGACGGACGACATCACGGCGACGAGTGTCGTGAGCAGCAGGACCACGATCAGCAGGGCCCACAGGTGGGTCAGTGCCACGAGGGCGATAACCAACGCCACGGCGGCCAGTCCGACCAGCATTGCGGTCGTGGACTGCGCCACGCCGCGCCAGTGGACGCGCTCGCCGGCGGCCAGGTCCACCCGAGGGGCGAAGCGGTCGATCGGTTCGGTTGTGGGCTGATGCGGATCGCCGGCTACCGCCGCTGCGACGATGATGGCGGGCACCAGCGAGCCGAGGATGGCCAATAGCAGCACGCCGTCGATTCCCCCGGCGTCCCGGGCATCGGCCAGTCCTCGTTGCATGCTCAGAGAGCCGAGCGTCAGCGTGGAAACGAACAGTGCGGACCAGATCGTGCCCGCTGCCCCGACCCGTCGGGTCCATGCCGACTGACCGAGCCAGAATGTAATGGCGCCGAATCCCAGCACCAGCATGGTCCCGCCAATGAGCATCGCGCGCACCACGGCGTTCAGCGAGGAGAAGCCGTTCGCAGTGCCGTCCGTGCCCCAGTGGGTGGCGATCGGGTCCGGAAGCTCAGTCCGCCAGGAGCGAGCGGTCACTGCGGCACCGATCAGCACAGCGAGGCCAGCCAGGGTGGTCCAACCGGCGGTTCGTCGCCTCCGGCGCCGGGCTCGCGCCTCAACAGTCAAAGACCCACTCATACGCTCTAGCCTGCTCCCCGCGTCGGTTCGAGTACAGGGCCGATCGTCCACCTGCCACTCGTCCTGGATTCCGACGTCGCAGCCGATGGTAGGCAATGCCTGTGGGACGCGGGTGATGATCTGCGGTGCGGACGCTGCTATTGGGCTGGTCGCTCTCGGCCACGCTCGTCCGTGTCCGGCTCGTGAAGGTCGGCGAGTCGGCCGATCGGCCCGATTTCATTGGTCACGCTTGGTCTAGCGCAGAATTGTGGCTGCTGGGTAGATCGGCGACGAGCTGGGTGCCGGCGTGGGGTCGGCTGGTGATGGTGAGGTGGCCGGCGATAGAGGCGACTCGGTCGGCCAAGCCGGCCAGGCCGGAGCCAGCGGCTGCGTCGGCGCCGCCTACACCATCGTCCGTGACGGTTACGACGAGCCGGCTGTCGCCGTCGCCAAGGTTGACGGTGACACAGCTGGCGTGGGCGTGCTTGAACACGTTGGCCAACGCCTCGTTGACCACGAAGTATGCGGTGGATTCCACCGCCGGAGGCAGGCGAGCGGGGTCGCCGGTAACGACAACCGGCAGCGGAAAGCGCATGGCCAGCTGGTCGACGCTGCGCGCAGCCCCAAGTCGGTGAGGATGGCCGGATGGATTCCGCGAGCCAGCTCACGCAGCTCCTCGTAGGATTTGCGTAGCTCGGTTTCGGCCTCGGCCAAGAGCTGTTGGCGGTCGGGGTCGAGGTTCGGCAGCCGTTGGCTCAGTATCTGCAGGGTCAGCCTGGCAGTGAGCAGCCGCTGCTGGGCGCCGTCGTGCAGGTCACGTTCCAACCGGCGGCGGACGGCGTCGCCCGCGGCGACCAGCCTCGCCCGCGAGGCATACACCTCTGCGAGCTGCGCCTTGACCTCGGCGTGCAGCCGGGCGTTGTCCAGCGCCAGCTTGGTGGCCGAAGCCGCGGTCTGTAGCAGCTCGGCTTCTTCGACGAGGGCACTGTCGTGCACCAGCACTGCAACCGGCGCACCCCCATCACCCAGCGGCGTGACCGAACGGCCAAAGGATTTTGGCGGCGCTTCGGCAGGTCGACCCTGCTCATCGACATACCCACCGGCAACCGGGAAGAGGAGCTGGAGGCTTGGATCCCCGAGCGCGCGCGCCAGCGCCGGCTGCACCTGACCGGCCGGTAAACCATCGAACGCACGGACCAGATCACCCAGCGACGCGTATGCTAATCGCTCCATCAACAACCCAACCAAGAAGGCCACTGGCACCGCCACCGTAACCACGACGGTCATAACGGGCCGCAGCCACGGCGGCACGGTTCCCGTCCACGTCCCGATCGCCCGGCCCACGAGCCACCCCTCCCGCAGCACGAACATCGCGGTAATCGCTGCGACTGCGGTGAGCGGGAACACCAGTATCCGTCGCTCGCGCGTCGTCGCGCGCATAACGCGACGCAGCAGCAGCACGACGAACCCGGTGGCGAACACAAGCCAGCCGGCGACCGCAACTCCGCCGAGCATTCCTTCGCCACCTAGATCCGTTCTCACCCGAATCAGGCTCTGCACCCAGGGCACATCGGAGTCATTCCCGTAGACCAACGTCAGCAGTATTCGAACGCCGTCGAGTACTCCGTACATGTATGCGGCGACAACGAACCAACGGTCGAGCCGTTCGGCCAACCGTCCAGACGGAAAGGCAAAGATGACGTGAATCGCTGCCGCCGGCAGCACACCAAACGACAACAATGAGACAGCGACAAGCAACTCTGCAGTCGGACTCGAACTGCGCAGTCCGGTGTTAGCCGTAGTGTTGGCCGCAACCAGCAGTCCAAATGTCATCATTAGCATGCCGATCAGGCTACGCGGTTGTTTTGCGCCCCCGACCGCCCGGGTTTCCGGTGTCCTATGAGGAGAACGCTCTGCCCGCGAGTCGGTGCTTTGGGGCCGTACGTGTCCGGAGAATCCGACCTAGTGAGAGGAGCGCGGCACGACAAGGCCCGACTCGTACGCCGTCACGACCGCCTGGGTCCGGTCGCGCAGCCCGAGCTTGGCCAGCACGCGGCTCACATGGCTCTTGACCGTCTCCTCGCTGACAACGAGCCGGTCGGCGATCTCCGGGTTGGACAGTCCCTCAGCGATGAGGCGCAGAACCTCAGTCTCGCGCGGCGTCAGCGCGCCCAACACTGCCGGACTAGTCGGCGAGCGCGGCCGGAGCCGAGCGAATTCACCAATGAGCCGGCGCGTCACCGATGGCGCGAGCAGGGCCTCCCCTGCCGCGACCACGCGTACCGCGTCGAACAACCGCTCCGCCGTGATGTCCTTCAGCAGAAAGCCGCTGGCGCCCGCGCCTAACGCGTCGTAGACGTGCTCGTCGAGGTCGAAGGTGGTCAGCATCAGGATGCGCGGGCCCTCACCGCCGGCCTCCGCCACGATCCGGGTGGTCGCCTCGATGCCGTCCATGACAGGCATGCGAACGTCCATAAGGACCACGTGGGGATGACGCTCCCGACAGATCCGGACCGCTTCGGCACCGTCGGCCGCGGTACCGACGACGAGGAAGTCCGGCTGCGTTTCCAGCAGGGCACCAAAACCGGCGCGTACGACCTCCTGGTCGTCGACGACGACGATCCGTACCCTTTGCTCGGGGTTCATGTGTCCGCCCTCGACGCCGGCAGTGTCGCCTCCACCAGGAAACCGCCCACCGACGCCGTCGCGATCCGGAGCGTTCCGCCGACCATCGTGACCCGCTCGTGCATACCGGGAAGCCCGTGCCCGTTGACCAGGGCGTCGCCCTGGGGTCCAGGTCCGTTGTCCCGGACCTGCACGCGAAGGGTGTCGTCGGAATAGATGAGCTCGACGTCGACCGCCGCACCCGGCGCGTGGCGACGAGCGTTGGTCAATGCCTCCTGGACGATACGGTACGCGGTGAGTGCGACCCCGGGATCGAGCGGAACGACGCGGCCACGCACGATGAGGCGGGTGCTCGCGCCGCCGAGGTCGCGCGCCTCGTCCATCAGCTCGTTCAGCTGTTCCAGCCCGGGCAGTGGTCTCCTGGTGGCCTCCGTGCCAGCGTCCTCGCGAAGGACGCCCAGCAGCCTTCGCATCTCGGTTAGCGCCGCACGAGCGGTGGCGCCGATGGAGGACAGGCGCCTGGCGCCCTCGGCCGGCATGCCCGGCGTGGTCAGCCGTGCGGTCTCCGCCTGCACGGCGATCATCGAGATGTGGTGTGCGACGACGTCGTGCAGCTCCCTGGCGATGCGCGCCCGCTCAGCCCGGGCGGCATGCTCAAGGAGCGTGTCGGCGATCGTGCGGGTAGACGCGTTCCGGTCGCGAGCCGCGCCACGTGCCCGTCGGCCGGCACCTACGACGGCCGCCCCGGCGGTCAGGGCCAACAGGAGCACGCCGGAGAACCTGCCGCCCGGCGGTCCGGGGCCGAACGGCGTGATGGCGTACACAACGAACGGCATCACGAGCGGCACCCACACCCGCCGGCGGCGGTGGCGGCCGAGCAGATAGCAGGCGGCGACCTGGGCCACCAGCCCCGCACCGGTCGGCCCATGCTGGGCGAGCAGCGTCAGGAACGTCGCGGCCGTGATCATGACCATGGCCGCCACGAGCTGGATCCGCACAAGAGCGAGCGGCAGCGTCGCGCACAGGGCCAGCAAGAGCGCGAGCGAGTCCCCGGTGCCGCGGTTGACGACCTCGATCATCGCGACGAGGCCGAGCACCCCGGCGGCGATGTACGGCAAGTCGGGTGCCCCGTTGACGCGCGCGACAGTGGCGACCACGCGGTCGGTCAGTGCGCCTTGTCTCACGTATGCCATTGTCGCGGCTCACGGGCGATCAGGCGTCACCCAGATCAGCGCGCCGGCTCTCCCCCGTGTGAGGGAGGCCGAAGGTGGCCGTCCCCCGCCGGTGCGGCACGAAGACGGCTCCGCGGCGTGACGACGGCACTGGTGGAACTTCGTAGATTGACGGGCATGACACCGACGATCGAGGCCCGTGGGCTGAGAAAGCATTACGGTCGGACGGCCGCGGTGGACGGTCTGTCCTTCACCGTCGCACCCGGACAGGTGACGGGGTTTGTCGGACCCAACGGGGCCGGCAAGTCGACGACCATGCGCATGATCCTCGGTCTGGACGCTCCCGACGAGGGAACCGCTCTCGTCGGTGGCCGGCAGTACCGCAGCCTGCGTACGCCCCTCCGCGAGGTCGGAGCGCTGCTGGACGCGGCCGCGATCCATCCTGGCCGCCGCGCGCGGAACCACCTGCTCTGGATGGCGCACAGCAACGGCTTGCCCGCCGGACGGGTGGATGAGGTGCTGGAACAGGTCGGGCTCGCGTCGGTGGCGCGGAGGCGGGCCGGTGGCTTCTCGCTCGGGATGCGTCAGCGGCTCGGCATCGCCGGCGCCCTGCTCGGCGACCCCCCGATTCTCATGTTCGACGAGCCGGTGAACGGGCTGGACCCCGAGGGCATCGTCTGGATTCGCGGCCTGCTGCGATCGTTGGCCGCACAGGGAAGAGCCGTCTTCGTGTCCAGCCACCTCATGAGCGAGCTGGAGGACACCGCGGACCACCTGATCGTCATCGGTCGGGGCCGGCTCATCACCGACGCGAGTGTGGATAAGTTGATCGCCGCCGCGTCGGGCGACCGGGTCGACGTACGGACCTCCCGTCGCGCGGAGGCCATGACCGTGTTGGCCAACGCGGGCGCGACGGTCGCCGCGTCGGATCACGAGGTCCTGACCGTCAACGGGCTGACCGGCGAGCGGATTGCCGCGTTGCTGACCGAGCGTGGCCTGTCCTTCTCCGAGCTGCGCCAGCACCGCGCCTCGCTCGAGGAAGCGTATATGGAGCTCACCCGCGACGCCGTCGAGTTCAACGTGCCCAGTGTCAGGCCGGCGTCATGACCACCCCGACCTACCATCCCGCGGTGACGACCGCCCGCGACGGCTTCGGCCAGCTCCTGCGCGCCGAGTGGACGAAGCTGCGTTCGGTGCGCAGCACCGCGTGGTGCCTGATCCTCGCGGTCGGGCTGATGCTCCTGATCTCCATGCTCGGAGCGACCGGCAGCACCACCGACGTCAACGAATCCGGCCCGAACCGCGTGGACCTGTTCCATTTCGTGTATCAGCCTCTGACGGGCGACGGCTCCGTCACCGCCCACGTGCTCACTCAGCAGAGGACCGGCCCCTTGGCTCGCGCCGGCCTCATGATCAAGGGAGGACTCGAGCCGGGCGCGCCGTACGCGTCGATCGCGGTAACGCCTGCACGCGGCGTGCGGATGCAGGCCAACTTCGAGCCTGACGTCGCCGGCACCGCGAGCGGGGCTCCGGTCTGGCTCCGGCTAACCCGGACCGGGAACTCCATCACCGGGTACTCCTCGGCCGATGGCACCACATGGCGCGAGGTCGGCAGTGCCACGGTCGCGACACTGCCGCAAAAGGCGCAGGTGGGTCTCTTCGTTACGTCGCCGCCAACGGCCCTGCGGATCGTCCGGCAAGGCGGTAACACCGAGACCAGTTCCGCGTTCGAGCCCAGCACCGCGACGTTCGACAGTGTCGACGTGGCGCCGGTGTCACCGGCTCCAGTTGCGGCGTGGAGCGACCTCGACGTGGGCAAGCCCGGACCGCGGGTGGACGGGACCCCGGCCACTGGCTCTTCGTCCGAGTCCGGCGGAACGTTCACGGTGACGGGTGCGGGGGACATCGGGACCCTCCCGCCGGGAGGCGACAACGACATCGTCCGGGACAGCCTCGCCGGAGTCCTCATCGGAATGATCGCGATCGTGGTCCTAGGCGTGGTGTTCATGACGTCCGAGTACGCCAAGGGCTTGATCCGGACGACGTTCACCGTAAGCCCTCGCCGCGGCCGGGTGCTCGCGGCGAAGGCGGTCGTGCTCGGCTTGGCCGTGTTCACGGTCGGGCTGTTCACTGCGCTTGCCGCGCTCGTCCTCACCCGTCCGATCCAGCGCCGCAACGGCTTCGAGGCCCCCGCGTACCCCGATCCGTCACTCGCCGACCCGCGGGTGCTCCGGGCGGTCATCGGCACGGCTCTGTTCCTCGCCGTGCTCGCGCTCTTCGCCCTGGGTGTAGGCACGGTACTGCGCCGCGCGGCCGGAGCCATCACCCTCGTCATCGCGCTCGTGGTCGTTCCATCGATCATCGGGGCGTTCCTACCGATGAACACGGAGCTGTGGCTGAACCGGACGACGCCGCTCGCCGGGCTGGCGATGCAGCAGACCAGGGACAGGTTTGACAACGCGATCGGCCCATGGGCCGGCCTCGGCGTGCTGTGCGCCTGGGCGGCGGTCGCGCTCGGCCTGGCGTACTGGCAGCTCCGCCGGACTGACCCGTGAGCGAGCGGTGGCGCGCCGTACACATGGAGTGGACCAAGCTCCGTACGGTGCGCAGCACCGCCTGGTTGCTCCTCGCCACGGTCGGCTTCACGCTCGGGGTCGGCGGCCTGGCGGCATGGGCGGTTGGCACGACCATGTGCCCGACGCCGACCGGTTGCGCGGGTGAGGACACACCGAGACTCGCCCTCTCGGGCGTCTACCTTGGACAGATCGCCGTCGTGGTGCTCGCGGCGCTCGCGGTCACGACGGAGTACGGCACGGACACCATGCGGCTGACACTGGCGGCGTACCCACGCCGGGGAATCGTCTTCGCCGCCAAGGGGACGGTCGTCATGGCACTCGTGCTCGGCACGGGGACGCTGGGGGTGCTCGGCTCGCTTCTCGCCGGCCGGATCGCCCTGCCGGGGAGGCGATTCGTGGAAGCGAACACCGTGCCGCCGCTGTCGCTGGCCGACGAGCCGACGCTCCGGGCGACCATCGGGACCGTGCTGTACCTGGGACTCATCGCCGTGCTCGGCCTGGGCGTGGGAATGGTCGTACGGCACACAGCGGCGGCGCTGTCGACCGTGCTCGCCATGCTGCTCCTCCCCCAGATGATCGCGCCGCTGCTGACTAACGAGCATTGGCGGGAGTGGGTCCTGAAGGCCTCTCCGATGACCGCCGGGCTCGCGATCCAGGCCACGAAGGGGCTCGACAGTCTGCCGATCGGCCCGTGGCCCGGCCTCGGGGTGCTCGCGGCCTACGCGGGCAGCGCCTGGCTCGTCGGCGCGGCGCTCTTCTGGTTGCGTGACGCCTGACCCCCGAATGCGGCGGTCCGGTTCCAGCAGGTCACCCTGCTGGCCGGCCGCCGCGTCGGGCGCGGCGCGGCGAACTCGGTGCTCCTTGCGCCGGAGCGACCGC
>Ga0184612_10001547_pt1 | contig 11098 bp, 9 predicted proteins | sample PLM3_60_coex_FD_133163 | JGI IMG/M metagenome (GOLD analysis project Ga0184612, IMG submission 133163) | Groundwater sediment microbial communities from an aquifer in East River, Colorado, USA - PLM3_60_coex | ecosystem: Environmental > Terrestrial > Soil > Riparian zone | place: USA: East...
AGTCGTGGCTCACTGCGTCTGGTTGGATGACGGCGAGATCGAGCTCCTCGCCCAGACGGGTACGGGCGTCGCCCACTGCCCATGCTCGAACATGAAGCTCTCCTCGGGATCGGCCCGTGTCGGGGACATGCGCCGCCATGGGGTTTCGGTCGGGATCGGCTCCGACGGGGAGAAGGAGAACAACAACCTCGACCTGTTTGAAGAGATGAAGTTCGCCTCGCTTCTGCAGAAGGTGTCGACGCACGATCCATCGGCCGGCGACCCGTGGGACGTACTCGCGATGGCGGCGCTCGAGGGAGCGAGAACCCTTGGACTTGCCGACATCACGGGGTCGCTGCAGAAAGGCAAGCGGGCCGACATCGTCACGGTCGACCTCCGGGGCTTCCACATGACACCAGTGATGCACGGAGTCGACTTCAACGTCGCGGCTCACCTGGTCTTCTCGGCGTCGGGCCACGATGTCGCGGACGTCTGGATCGATGGTCACCGGATCGTCGAGCGAGGTCGCGTCGTCACCATCGACGCCGACGAGGTACGGGGGAGAGCGCAGGCTGCCGCGGAGGAGCTGTTCGCTCGCCGAGCAGGGCTTCCCGACGCTCCCGCCGCCGTCAAGACGGACCCTTGAGCGCCCTTCGGTGGCCTCGGACCCTCGGCGCGTGCCCCGTGGCGGGCCCTTCCTCAGCGCGGTACCCTCAGCCCGGTTCAACGAGCTGTCAAAGTGCATCGGGAAGGAACGGGCCCGACGGGCAGACGAACATGAGGAGCGGATCGCGCGGAGGGAGGCACGATGAACCAGCCTGGAGCTCCCACGGCAACCATTGACTCGAACATCGAGCACCACCACCACTCCGCGAAGATGCCCGACCCGTGCACGTTCTCCCCTCAAGAGTGGGAGACGCTCTCCGGCCTCTGGCATCCGGTTGCCTGGAGCGCCGACGTGGCCGATGAACCCGTCGGCGTGACTCTCCTCGACGAGGATCTGGTCATCTATCGGACCTCGGGCGGTGTGGTGGTGGCCAAGGACCTGTGTCACCACCGAGGCTCGCGCCTCACGCTCGGATGGCTCGACTCGGACGAACTCGTCTGCCGGTATCACGGGTGGCGCTACAGCGTAGATGGGAGGTGCACGAGAGTTCCATCGCAACCCGCCGGTCGCAAGATCTCACCCCGCGCGAGGCTGTTCACCTATCCGTCGGTTGAGCGGTATGGGATGATCTGGACGTGCCTCTCCGGGTCGCCGAAGGAGGACCTTCCCGAGTGGCCCGAGGCGGAGGACCCAAACTACCTCTGGCTGAACCTCCCCACTCAGGAATGGCGAACGTCCGCCGCGCGGCAACTGGAGAACTTCCTGGACATCAGCCACTTCTCGTTCGTGCACAGAGGGACGTTCGGCAACCCGGACCTGGCCGAGATGACGGATTTCGACGTGGAGATCACGCCGAACGGGCTGCACTACGAGTACCCGTACGTCGCCAGCAACCCGGACTTCTCCGCGCTCGGCTCCACCCCCACCATCCTTCGCCTAATGACCTACGACGTCACCCTTCCATTCGCCGTGAAGCTCACCATCCACTATCCGGAGAAGGGGAAGGACGCGAAGCACATCATCTTCAATACCGCGTCTCCGACGTCGGCCAAGCGGATGCGTATCTTCTTCTTCATCGCCCGGAACTTCGACCGAGACCGCTCGCCCGAAGACCTGCTCGGTTGGGAGGAGAAGATCGTGGGCGAGGACCGGCCCGTCGTGGAGAGCCAGCGGCCCGAGGAGCTTCCGCTCGACCTCGCCGAAGAGCTGCACGTCCAGTCCGACCGGATGACGATCGCGTACCGGAAGGAGCTGACCAAGCTGGGCCTCGGGCCCTTCTACACCCGCTAGTGGACAGAGCCCGTTGCATGCGAGTGGTCCTTCAGCGTTCCTCGCGAAAGTAAGGCTGGGCGAGCGCGGCCGGAGCCACCGACGATCGGACCTTCACCCCGAATCGCCCGAGTGCCGGGGGAAGGACGATCAATGCGAGGGTGACCACATAGGGAAGCATGGACAGAACCGAACTGGGGATTCCCCAGTTCTGTTGCTGGGCGATGAAACCAAGCGAGATCATCGCCCCGAACAGCAGGGCGCCGAACACGAGCAGCGAGGGCCGCCACGCCGCGAAGATGACGACGGCCAGCGCGACCCAGCCGCGACCCCGCGCAACGTTCGGCGACCAGGCATGCGTAAAGGACAGCATCAGGAAGGCACCGCCGGCTCCCGTGAGCGCGGCACCGAGCGACGTGTAGAGCAGCCTCATGGCTGTGACGTTGATGCCGGCGGCGTCGGCCGCCGCCGGGTTCTCTCCGACGGCCCGGAGGTTCATCCCGTGCCGCGTCCGAAACAGCAGGAACGTGACGACGACGGGCAAGGCGACGTAGCTGAGGAAGACGATGACGTCGTGTCTGAACAGGGCAGGGCCGATCTGGGGGATGTCGGCAAGGAGCGGGATGTCGAAGGGCACGAACCGATGGACCACCGGGCTGCCCTGGTAGTTGTTCCCCAACTGGTTCGACAGCCCGACTCCGATCAGGACGACGGCGAGGCCCGTCAGGACCTGGTTGGTGCGCACCACCACGACCGACGAGGCGAACAGGAAGCCCAGCAAGCCGGCCGCGGCCATTCCGGCGAGCAACGCCACCCAAGGGCTTGTCACCCCCTCCGCCACGATCACCGCGGCCACCGCCCCGATGCCGATGAGCCCCTCCTGCCCCAGGTTGAGCACGCCCACCCTCTCGGTCACGAGCTCGCCCATGCCCGCCAGCACCACCACCGTGCCGGCGTCGATGGCCGTCCGAAGGGACGCCAGGAGGATCCTCACGGCGGCGCCTCCTTCGGGCCGGACGCCAAATCGCGCTTCCCGCCCAGGACCAGGCGGTATCGGGACGCCATCTCGCCGACGGAGATCCCAATGAGGACGACGCCGTAGATGGCCAGAACGATGTACACGGACAGGCCCGCGCTCTGGAGCACGATCCCGGAGTGGAGCAGCAGGGCGATGAACAGACCGCCCGCGAGGAGCCCAAAGAACGAGGCCCCGGCGAGCGCGGCCACGATGAAGCCGGACAGCCCGTACGCGTTCGAGATGGTGCCCTGAAGGCGTCCGGTCGCACCGCTGAGGTGGACCATTCCGGAGACGCCGGCGATCGCGCCGGAGAGGAGCATAACGCTGAGGATCCGGCGCCGGACGGCGATGCCCGCGAACTCGGCCGCACGGGGATTCCCACCGACCATGTCGACCTCGAACCCCCAGCGCGAGTTGCGGAACACGAAGAAGAACACGACCGCGAGGACGAGCGGGAGGAGGAAGCCCACGTGCAGGATGATCGAGCCGGGCAGGAGCGGGAGCCGGGCGCCAACCGGGGGCGTGGCCTGGACGACCGCCGCCTCCTTGTCCCGCCATAGCCCGATCGAGAACCACTCGACCCAGGACACCGCCACGAAGTTGAGCAGGAGGGTCGTGATGATCTCGTTGACGTTCCAGTAGGCCCGCGCGATCGCCGGGATCAGGATCCACGAAGCGCCCCCGGCGGCCCCTGCGAGGGCCATCAGGATCAGGAGGACCGGACGGGGAGCGTCCACGAAGAGCCCGACCCCGGCGGCCGCCCATGCGCCCATGTAGAACTGGCCCTCCACGCCGATGTTCCACAGGTGCATCCGCAGCCCGATGGCCACGGCGATCGCGTCGATGAGGATCGGGGTCGCCAGCACGGCGGTCTCCTCGAGCCCGAACCGCCCGCCGAAGGTCGCCCTGAAGACCTCACCTGCAAGCGTCGGCGCCGACCGTCCGCTGGCCTGGAGCAGGATGCCGGTCACCACCAGAGCGACCAGCAGGCCGGCGATTCGCACCAGGGCGGAGCGACGCGTCTCGACGTGCAGCCTCCGTTCGAGCCGAACCCTGGCCGGGGCCCCAGCCTCCGCGCGGGTGCCGATCACACGCTCGCCTCTTCCGCGTCGGCAGGCCCGATATGGCCGCCCATGAGCAGGCCGATGCGCTCCCGGTCGACATCGGTTCGCGGGAACTCGCCGACGATGCGTCCCTCGTACAGCACCACGATGCGATCGCTCATCTCCAAGACCTCGTCGAGATCCTCGGAGATGAGCAGCACCCCGCAGCCCGCCGACCGGCGATCGATCAGGGACTGCCGGACGTCCTGGGTGGCGTGGACGTCGAGCCCACGTGTCGGCTGGTTGGCGATGAAGACCCGTTCGGCCACGAGCGCCTCCCTGCCGGCGATGAGCCGTTGCTGGTTGCCGCCGGACAGGTAACCGGCCGGCGAGTAGATGGATCGAGTTTGCACCCGAGCCGCCTCGACGAGGCGGCGGGCGAATTCGGAGATCCGACCGCGTCTCAGGGCCAGGCGCCCTGAGTGCTCGGGCTTCCAATAGTTGCGGAGCACCGCGTTGTCCCGCACCGGGGCCGACCGCACCAGCCCCACGCCCAAGCGGTCTTCTGGGATGTGTCCCACGCCGGCCTCGGCGAACCGACGGGGCGCGGAATTGGTGTTATCGAAGCCCTCGATCGACACTCGGCCCGAATCGACCCTGCGGAGGCCGGTTGCCACCTCCGCGAGCTCGGTCTGTCCGTTCCCCGAGACGCCCGCGATCCCCACGATCTCACCGGCATGGACCGTAAGGCTCGCCTCGTGGATCGCGATGAACCCACGCGATCCCCGCGCGGTCACATTCACGAGCTCCAGCACCGGACGGTCGCCCACCTTCGTGCGAGACTTCTCCAGGAGCTCGCGCTCCTCGCCGGTCATGAGCTTGGCGAGCTCTCGGGCCGTCGCCCCCGCGGTCAGGCGGCTGATTACCCGGACACCGTCCCGGAGCACGGTGATCCGATCCGACACCTCGAGCACCTCGTTCAGCTTGTGGCTGATGAACACCACCGTGCGCCCTCCCTCAACGAGCCCGCGGATCACCGAGAACAGGTCCCGGGCCTCCTGTTCCGTGAGGACGGCCGTGGGCTCGTCCAGGATGAGGATCCTTGCCCCGCGCGCCAGCGTCCGAAGGATCTCGACCCGCTGCTGCTCGCCGACGGAGAGCTGCCAGATCTCGGCTGAGGGATCGACGTGCATACCGAGCTCGCCCATCACGCGCTCCGTGCGCTCGATGAGCTCCCGCTTCGTGACGAACTGCGGCGTGTCGCGCCAACCCAGATGGATGTTCTCGGCGACGGTCATGGGATGGATCAGCCTGAAGTGCTGATGCACCATCCCGATCCCAGCTTCGATCGCCTGGGCGGGGGACCGGAAATGGTGCTCGACGCCGTCGACCAGCACCGTCCCACTATCGGCCCGGTAGATCCCGGCCAGCACGTTGCTCAGCGTCGTCTTGCCGGCGCCGTTCTCGCCGAGCAGCGCATGGACCTCTCCGATCCTGAGCTCCAGGTCGACGTGATCGAGCGCGAGGACCTCGTCGAAGCTCTTGGTGATGTCTCGAGCCTCGACGACGAGCTGGCCGGGCGCTCCAGCCGGCGCCGGCAAGACCTACTCCGCCTCTCTTTCTTCGTGTGCCGTCCTAGACGACACCCGACTGGCCCTTGAGCCCCCAGTCGATGGCGTACGCCTCCGCGGGCGTGAGGGTCTCCCCGGCCGCGACACGCTCGGTCCCATGGTCGTCGACGAGGGGACCGACGTAGGGGGTGGGTGCCGTCCCGAGATCCTCGTCCGCCGCGGCGACCGCGTCCTTGACCTCCTGAGGGACGTTGTCCCCCCACTCGCCCAAGCTGAGCGGCAGGAGCCGGACCTCAGCCTGCGAGGTCCAGGTGCCGTCCAGGACCTTCTGCGTCTGCTCGACGTAGAAGTCCCCCCATTCGAGCTGATAGGTGTTGACGTAGGCGGTCGGGCCGAATTCGCGGATGTCGAGGTTCCAGCTGGCCCCCCAGACCCCTCGCTCCTCGCAGACCTGCAGGAACGACGGCTCGTCCATCACCGAGAAGATGAAGTCCGCTCCGCCGTCGATGAGCGCGTTGGTCGCCTGGGTGGCCTTCTGGGGGTCGAAGAACGAGCTGATCATGACGGCCTGCACCGTGGCGTCGGGATTGATGGTCCGAGCGCCGAGCAGCATCGGGTTCACGTCGTTCCAGGCGGTGGCGGTGGGGAAGGCTCCGACGTAACCGAGCTTGCCGGTCTTTGACAGGACGCCGCCGGCCACTCCCAGCAGGTAGTTGGGCCTGGAGTGCTCGACATAGTACGGGTAGAGGTTGTCCGTGAACGTGTGGCCGTCGGCTTCGAGGAAGGCGACGTCCGGGTGGCGATCCGCGACGTCGGAGAGGAAGTTAGCGTACTCGGTATTGGCGATGACGAGTTGATTCTGGGAGGCCAACTGCTCGAACGTCTGGCCGGCCTCCGCCGAGATGGGAACGTTCTCGACGAAGGTTGTGGTGACCTTGTCCCCGAGCGCGGCCTCCATTGCCTTCCGGCCCCGATCGTGGGTGGTCGTCCAGCCGTTGTCGGTGACCGGTCCGATGTAGCCGAAGCCGACGTTGACGTGGTCGAGTGCGGCTCCGGTCGCGCCGGTCGCTGCGGGTTCCTCCTCGCCGCCGCAGGCGGCCAGGAGCGCGCCGCTGGCGAATAGCCCGACCGCCCCCAGACCCGTAGTCCGGAGGAGTTGGCGCCGAGTGATGTGCGTCCCCCACATCGCCCTCTCGGCCAACCCTCTCTCCCGTCGATCCCGCTGATCCATACGGCTGCCCCCCTTCCGACTTCCGCGGATTCTTTGCGTTCTCCTCTAGGGGGTCAAGTCACGTTCAACCCGTCCGGGCGGAGAGGCCACGCTCTAGTCGGAGCTCGTCGAACTCCCCCTGGAACCGCTCTCGAAGCAGCTTCTTCTCGTCCTCTGGCGCCCAGCAGGAATCGATCCCGGCGAGGCTGATGGCCTCCATGTCCTCCAGCTCGTACCTGAACGCTTCCGCGACCGCCACGTACTCGTCGCTGACATCGAAACGCATCATGCCAGGGTCATCCGAGTTCAGCGTGACGAGGACGCCGAGGTCACGCTGGCGCTCGAACGGGTGGGCAGCCACATTCGGTACCACGTTGGCGATCATCACGTTGGAGGTGGGGCAGGCGGTGACCGGGATCCGGCGTTCGATGATCTCGTCGGTCAGTTCCTTGTCGTCGAGGAGCCTAAACCCGTGGTCGACTCGCTCGCACTCGCACTCGTGGATGGCGATCCCGATGTTGTCGGCTGGGCCGTCCTCGCCCGCATGCATCGTGCGACGCAGCCCGAACTTGGCGCTCTCCCGGAAGGCTGTCGCGAACGCGCGGTGGTCGACCCCTCGCTCGACGGAGTCCGCACCTATGCCGACGAGGAGGTCCCGGTCGGGCTCCGAGCCGGCGAACTCGGCCATCTCCATCGCGTGCGATGGCCCGCTGGGTTTGTCGAAGTCGAGGATCATGCGGCACTGGACGTCGAGGTCACGACGCGCGTCGAGCAGGCCCGCCTTGATACCCGTCCACACGGTCGGGGCGAGTACACCCAGCCGGATGACGAAGCCGGGTGAGAAGAACATCTCCCGATACCGAACCCCCGCGTTCACCGCGTCCTCCAGCGCCTCGTACGTGATGCGATGGAAGTCGTCGGCGGTCACGAGGCTGCGACAAACCACATCGTAGATCTCCAGGAACTGGTTGAGGCTGGAGAACTTGAAAAGGTCGGCGGGGTCGTCGACCGGGAAAGCAACGCGGTTCTTCGCTGCGAGGTCGCGGATGGTGGGCGCCCGTGCCGATCCTTCCAAATGGCAGTGGAGTTCCACCTTGGGAAGGCGACGCAGGTGGTCGGGGTCGGCCTTGGTCACACGTGTCCCCTCGACGAGTCACGGTCGACGATGCCCCGGGCGTCGTCGAGGCGGAACTCCAGCACCGGTTGGACAATCTGTCAACCCAACCGGCAGGAAGCATCGGACGCGACCTCATCGACTCCCGGCCGATAGAGTCCCAGGCCGACGAGCGAGTTGATGATTTGTGAGGCCGTCGGCTTGAAGGAGGAGGAAGCGGCGATGAGGGAGCTGTCCTCATTCATCGAGGGGATGCCCAAGGCGGAGCTGCATCTCCATCTCGAAGGTACGCTGGAGCCCGAGCTGAAGTTCGAGCTGGCCGCTCGGAACGGCCTTGACCTTTCGCTCGGCTCCGTCGAGGAGATGCGGGCGGCCTACGATTTCGACGACCTGCCGTCGTTCCTCGATGTGTACTACGAGGGGATGAGCGTCCTGCTCACCGAGCACGACTTCTACGACCTTGCCATGGCCTACTGTCGAAAGGCGCACTCACAGAACGTCGTGTACGCCGAAGTCTTCTTCGATCCGCAAGCTCACACGTCCCGGGGCATCCCGCTCGAGACGGTCATCGGGGGGTTTCGCCGCGCCCAGCAGGATGCGGAGTCGTCGCTCGGCCTTCGGACCCAACTCATCATGTGCTTCCTGCGGGACATGACGGCAGACTCCGCAAGCGAAACCCTCGAGCAATCCCTACCGTACCGGGACTGGATCATCGGCGTCGGCCTGGATTCGGACGAGAAGGGCAACCCGCCGATCAAGTTCAAGGAAGTCTTCGAGCAGGCCAGAAGCCACGGCTTCCATCTCACGATGCACTGTGATGTGGACCAAGAGAACTCGGTCGAGCACATCTGGCAATGCCTCAACAACATCGGAGTAGAGAGAATCGACCACGGCGTCAACTCCTTGGAAGACGACGGTCTAGTCAAGGAGATCATCGCAAGAGGCCTCGGGCTCACCGTCTGTCCGATCTCGAACAGCTACGTGACCGACGGTCTGAAGGCGCGTGAGTTCAAGACCATGCTCGACCTCGGCATGCGAGCCACCATCAACTCGGACGACCCCGCGTACTTCCCGGGCTACATGAACGAGAACCTGACCACGGTGCAGGAGGCGGTGGGATTGACGCGAGACGAGATCGCGCAGCTGGCGCGGAACGCGTTCACCATCGCTTGGCTGGACGAGCCGGCCAGAGGACGGTACCTGGACGCTCTCGAGACCTACGTGGCCGACACGGTTTCTTGACCTGCCAGGTCTCTCCGGGGGGTCAAGCCCAGCAGCCGTCGTGGACGACTCGAGCCTGCAGGATTGTGCACCGCCTCGCGGAAGCCAGTGAGACCAGGGCCGCGATGACCCAGATATCCTGAGGGTCCCGGTTGGAGCACCGGGTGGGGCACGGATCGAGCGAGGGAGACACGTGGCGGGACGACGGACCGGGCGCACCGCTGGCCCCGAGAGCGAGCGGCTGACCAAGGCCCAGCGGAAGGAGGAGGCCCGGCGGGAGCGCCTGGAGATCCAGCGGCGGATGGCCCGCACCCGGCGCACTCGGTGGATCGCTCTGGCCGTCGCGGTCCTCGTGGTGGCCGCGGGCGCGACGTATTACGCGCTCCGCCCCCAGCCGAAGGTCCAGGACCCACAGCAGCTGCTTGCGGCCGCGCCCCAGGCGGCCAAGGCCGCAGGGTGCACGGACGTGAGGAACGTCGGTCCGTACCAGCCCGAGACCCTGGACGCCGCCCACATCGGCACCCGGGGAGGCCCGGCGGCCATGCCACCCTTGTCGAGCTATCCCTCCGTACCGCCGGCGTCGGGTCCGCACAACCCCACACCGTGGAGCCGTGGCGTGTACTCGACCCCTCCTCCGATCGATCAGGTGATCCATTCGCTGGAACACGGTGCCGCCGTCGTCTGGTATTCGTCGGATGTCTCGGGCGACGAGTTGGCCAAGATCGAGGACTTCTACCGGGACCCGTCTCATGGGCAAAAGGTCATCGTGGCCCCCTACGACTATCCGGACCAAGGAGCCGAGGGGACCCTCCCGGGAGGGTCCGCGATGGCCCTCGTGGCTTGGCATCACGTCGAGATGTGCTCACGTGTCTCGCTCGCCGCAGCATTCGGGTTCACCGCGCGCTACGGCATCCCTCCGTTCGGGGGCCAGCGCTATCTCGGCGACGCACCCGAGCCCCAGACCCCGATCTGATGGCCAAGAGGAAGCGCAGGCAACGGCATCACCCTGCGGCGGGGCCCGGGCGAGACCGGCCCACAACGACCAGCACCGCCGAACGGGGCCGCTCGACCAGGTCCGAGCGCAAGGACCAGGTCCGCCGAGCCAGGGAGACGGCGCTGCGCCGGATCCGCCGGCGTCGGACCGCCAAACGAGCCGCGTGGATGGGCGGCCTGGGCGCGGTCACCTTCGTCGCCTTCCTCCTGCTGACGCGGGTGGGCGGCCCCCAGCCCATCCCCGAAGCGGCCCTGGCGGCCGCGAGCGACGCGGGCTGCGGCGACATCGAGACCCCCGCGGCCTCCGCGCCAGGGGGGATCCATCTGTCCCCGGGCGAGAGCCACACCTATCCGGAGCACCCCGCGACCTCGGGGCCGCACGACCCCAGCCCGCTCCCAGGGGATCCGCACGTCTACGACTCCCCGGTTCCGGAGACCAGGGCGGTCCACAACCTCGAGCACGCCTACGTGCTCATCGATTACCGGGCCAACGGGCCGGACGCCATCCCGCAGGCGGTGGTAGAACGCCTCGCCTCGCTCGCCCGGTCGCAGGACAAGGTGATCATGGCCACGTATCCGGACCTCCCGAGCGGCACGTCGCTCGCACTGACGGCGTGGAACAAGCTGTGGGAATGCCCGGCAGCCGTGACGGCGGATCAGGCGCGAACCATCGCATCGGGCTTCATCCAGGCCTACCGAGGCACCAGCAACGCGCCCGAGCCACGCGCCGCCTGAGATCCGGGCTCTAGCTCGCCCGGCAGGCTCCCCAGACCGAGCAGGTGATCCTGCCTCGCTCGAACGTGGCCCGGGTGGCGTCGTTCTTCAGCTTCACCACGTCGCTCGTGGGGAACCCGAACCTCCCTTTCGGTCCGCCCTTCTTCAGGTAGAACTCGAGGACCGAGCCCGACAGCATGTGCGGGCCGATCCCCGATTTGACGTAGATGGCCCCCCGCTGGAACTGCTGACGAACCCCTCCGGCAACGGGCGTCGCCCGCGTGGTCGCAAGCCCCGCCCGGCAGTTGGTGGCGTCGTACTTCTGGCGGATGGTCCCGGTGATCTGCCGGTTCGCGTTC
>Ga0184612_10001548_pt1 | contig 11096 bp, 15 predicted proteins | sample PLM3_60_coex_FD_133163 | JGI IMG/M metagenome (GOLD analysis project Ga0184612, IMG submission 133163) | Groundwater sediment microbial communities from an aquifer in East River, Colorado, USA - PLM3_60_coex | ecosystem: Environmental > Terrestrial > Soil > Riparian zone | place: USA: East...
CACTCGGCCAGGTCATGCATTGCGCCAAGAGTAGGTGCCAGCGATCCAGACCGGCAGGCTACGCCATCGAACCGTCGTCCTGCCTGTCGGCGTGCCTGTCCGGATACATTCCCGAACGCTGTGGCACCAGGGGGACACCTCGCTGTACGTTGTGCGTGGCCTTGCGGTGAGGAGGGTATGCGCATGGCGACTGATACCGTTGCTGCTCAGGCTTCAGGTGGCAGGGTCGTCGAAGCGTGGTGGTTTGGCTTCCTCGTGCGGAGCGCGCTTGCCCTGCTCGCGCTTTGGACATTGTCGTTCGCCTCGGATCGATACCGCGTCTTCGGGCTGGACGCCTCGGCGAACTTCCGGTACGACACCTCTTTGTGGCTCACCTGGGCCGGCGCGATGGTTGCCGCGGGCTTCCTGTTCGGATTGGCGACGTGGCTGCCATTCGCCAAGGTTCGCTTCCTGCCGAGCCGCCTGCTTCTGGCCGCTCTCGCGCTGCTGCCCCTCGCTCACTTCTGGTGGGTCTTCATCCAAGGTCACGGGTCGGGCGGGTGGCTGGCGCGGGGCTACTGGTTCGACGGGGCGCAGATCCAGTTCGTGTTGCTTGCTCTTGCGGGAGTCGCGATCGCGTCAGGCTTCAGGGCCAAAGCATCCGAGTAGCGGCGCCCTCCAGGTACATAGACGAACACTCGTGCATCACGGGGTCCTGGTCCTCGACGGAGTTCGTCAACGCCGACTGGTTCTAGATAGGCGCTGGGTGGCGCATTCCCCCAAACATTCCCCCACGCGGTGGCGTAGCCCGGGTATCAGGGCACCACGAGGCCCACTAGGTCACCCGCGTTCGTGCAGGTGAGAGAACTCGACGGCATGAGGCGACTCTCGACGCCACGAGCCGATATGGGCTCATAACCCAGAGGTCACGGGTTCAAATCCCGTCCTCGCGACGAGAGAAGCAGCAGGTCACGAAGGGTGCCGGTTTCCAGGCGCCCTTCAGCATTTGGCGGTGAGTTGACGCCGACATCAGTCGTTGCCCTGATCCGTGCCTGCCTTCCCACTCGGTCAGTCAATGGGTCGGGCGGTGACCTGAGATCTGCCTCAATGTCTTCTAACCGATTGCAAGACCGCCACATCCCGCGATACCGGCTGCCGCCGCAAGCTCGCGTTCGTCTCTGACGTCCCCTCGAAGGCTTTGTCGGGCGCGGGCGACCTTGCGCTTGCCACCGCCAATCGTTCTCTCCAAGCGCGTGATCGATGCGTTCGTCTCTCCGAATGCCGAAAGGAACCTGCCCACCAGCACGGCATCGTGTTCGGACGGCTCAAGGGCTCGAATCGCATCGAGCGCCTTGAGCCGGGCATTCCGGGCGCCCTCGAGCCCGCGGCGCGTTGGATTTCTGCCCAGATCCACACCCCTCCCCGATTGCTGCACGGTCGTGCAGGCATCGTTGGCGCGTGCGGCGAAGGCATTCTCGGCCGGGCGGTCAAGGGGTCTCGCGTACGCGATCACTCCTAAGAGCACGAGCAGGACGATGGCCCCGACCGCGAACCAGCTCCTGTTAGAGCGGGCCGGTCGCAAACCGCTCTCGAGCATTCGGGAGGGCAAGGGCTGGGTCGAGTTCGCGTCTTCATGCTCGGCGACGGGATCACCGGACGGCCGCTCCTCGGCGGATCGGATCTGATCCGGCTCCAAGGCCGGCGACGCAATCGTCTCTGCGGCTCGCCAGTCCGGCTCGATCTCAAGCGTGGTCCTCCCCACCCTGACCTGGTCGCCGGGACCCACTGTGATGGGCTTTCGGATCCTTTCACCCTTGACGAAGGTGCCGTTGGTCGAATCGAGGTCTTCGATGACCACCGATTGGCCCGAGCGTCGTAGCACCGCGTGGCGGCGCGACACCTCGGGGTCCTCCAACACGAGATCGGCGTCCTGGCGACCGATGACGACCTCGACGCCCAGTTCCACACGCCGGCCGGCCTCCGGGCCAGTCTTGACCACAACCGCTGGCAACCCTCACCCCCTGGGGTTTCCGGACGACACCAACCACGGTGGTCGTACGCCTGGTCTTCGATATCGGTCGCGTCACAGCGGACCTTGAAATTGGGGCTGTCTCAGCCCGCGCGCTCGAGGCTGGAAATCAGCTGGGGCACGACGACATCTTGACGACTTGGCCGCCGATCTCGAGCGTCTTCACCGTGTCGCTGTCCTTCCACGCGACGAGCACTAGCCGCGTCTCGCTGTGACAGCACGGGTTCGGTTGGTGAACGAAGACGATCGTTCCATCGGGAACCGAGAGTCCATCCACCGGGCGGGCGTTGCCGATCACGTCGTCGACGTGGTCCTCGAGCCAGCCGAGGTACGCTTGGGCGCCCGGCGCAGTCTCGAACACCAAGATGCGCGCGAGCGTCATCCGCCTGCCCCCAACCGTTCGGCTGAACCGTCGCTCCGTCCCGGCAACGAAACCCGCGTTTTTCAAGGAGCACCTCGAACTCGTCGACGTCGACCGCGTCCGTCGAGACCTCGTGCGTGTCAAGTTCCTTCGGCTGGGCCGCCCGTCCGGGCAGGGCCTCGGCCGGGATCGGCTGGATCGTGGGACCCCTCGGCGCGCGCGACTGGGGTTCCGAGCCGCAGGAGGCGGCAAACGCTCTCGTTCGACGAGTACGCGATCGCCTCGTTCCTCGCGGGGAGCGAGGAGACCTGGCCGGTTTATCTGTTCGCCCAGCTACGCGTGCCGAGCCTGTTGCCTCAACTGATCGCCGTGTCCTCCGTCGTGTTCATCGCGTCGATGCTGCTCATCCTTTCGGCCGAGATCGGCCGGCGCATCGCGCAACGTTGGTACGGACGGGAATTCACTGCACAAGGTCTCACCTCGTCTCGCTGAGTCACATCCCGAGAGGTCGATCGCTGGTCAGGGGGCCAAGAACTGGGTGGGCGCGAGCAGCCTCATCTACGTCAGCTGTCACGAGCCCGCTCGAAGGCGGCACGCTCGTCGGAACTCACCACCAGTGCCGTCCGTGCCTCAATGACTGAGTCGGTTCCTCGCGATCATGACGCGGTAACCGATGCTACGACGTGTGCTGCTGAGCCACATCGGAACTGGATTGCCCGGGAGCGAGTTCATCTTCTCCATCACCTGGCGGCGAACGTCGCCATTCGGGCTGTCCAGCCCGGTCGTCGACAACACCTGCGTCGCCCGGTGAGAAGTCACGGACGGCGCCGTCTGGCGACCGATCACCACGCCCAGCAAGAGCGCGACGACCAGGGATGCGATGACGACCAGAATCTCGGTGCCGGTGACTCGACGTCCTCCCAGGGCCATCCCCTCGGGCGTTGCGCTCATGGTTCCTCCCTCGCCATCCTCATCGTTGATCACCGATGGTCAACTCAACGATGGCCCCGTCGTCGACTCTCACCAGCCATACGTGGGGCCGCGCGTAGGCCACGTCCGGGTTCGACTCGATCTTCTTGCGAAGGCCGGCCGCATCGACTCCTCGAACAGGCACGCCCTCGCGACAGATGGAGGCAACGATGTCGGAGCACATCCGAACGGACCCGCCGGAGGTAACGAGCAGCGTCCCCTGGACGGCCATCCACTCCTCAGTCGTATCGTTGGCTGCATCGACGGGTGAGTCCCAGATCCGCGATGGGTCGATAGCGTGACCGATGAACTGGTCGGGAGAGGCTGTCACCGATCCGCAGGCCGTTGGGTCGGCTCGCTGAGAAGTGATGCTGGCGTGCCCGGACGGGATGGGCGGACCGATCTCGCCGACGCGGACCTCAACCGGATCGCCGACCGCGTCGCGTCGAAGTACGTCGAAGCCGAACGAGGCAAGTCCGGGTGGAGCGGGCCGTCCTCCCCTCCAGGTGCCGTACCGGTCGAAGTACGACCCGTCAGGCCACGACGCGAAGTAGTTCGCCGGACACCAGAGGAGGAGCTGGCTGATTCCCCAAGCTCGGTGCGGCGAGAAACCGTCGACCACGGTGATGCTCCCGTCGCGAGTGTGGACGACCCAGACGGGCCGCCCATCCGCCAGGAATGCCGCATCTGCTTTTCCCCGGGGGGGAACGTCGAGGATGTTCGATTCGGCGAGCGTGCCGGGAGTCCTGCGAACTGGTTCGAATCCGGTCCATAGGAGGGCGCCGGCGATGGCGAACACGGCGAGCGCGACAACGGCGGTGGTCACCCGCCCCACTCGCTGCCGGCGGCCGTGGCGGCGCACCAGCTCATCGGGCCCGACCGGAGGCGGTTCGTACCATCCAGCTGCCCGATCGAGCAGGTCCTTCACGTCGTCACGCATCCGTTCCTCCAAAGCGTTCCCGCAGCGTTCGTCGAGCACGATGCAGGCGACCGCGGACCGAGGCCGCGGCGATCCCGATAAGTCCGGCGACTTCCTCGATGTCGAGGTCGAGCCATTCGACGAGAACGAGCGCTTCGCGCTGACCGCGCGGCAACGCGGCAACGGCGCGCAGCACGTCGAGTCGGCTCTCTACGGCCTCGACGTCGCTCGGACGTCCCCCCGCGTTTGCGACGTGACGCGCTCGTACGGCCAGTCGTCGAAGCCGCTTCCGGTTGAGGTTCAATGCGGTCCGGTACAGGTAACCCTCCGGGGAGTTCATCGATCGGATGTCGTCCCACCTCGCGTATGCCCGGACGAGCGCGTCTTGCGCGAGATCTTCGGCTTCGGCTGGATTCCCGGTGAGGAGTAGACACGCCCGGGCGAGCCGCCCGTACTCGCGACGAAAGAACTCGCCGAAGTCCTCGTGCGCCAGATCCAGCTGGGAGACCCCTCGCATCGTCGTTCATGAACCCCTTCTGGGCGGCGCTTGTTTGGCTGCCTTCCCGATTCGGCGAAGAATCTTGTCCGAGCGGCCTGGCACCACAAGGCCTTGCCTCTTACGTCCCGATCGACTCCGGGTGAGGGGGTCTCGGGCATGCTCCGGTCTTCCGAGCGAAGGAGCCGCGCCTGACGCCCCAGTCTGAAGGCGGCTTTCCTCCCTCCCACCCACGTCCGAGGTGCACACTCCGAGCATCGCCGGATTGAGTGACCCGTGGACCCCGGAATCCACTGCGGCGAAGAATAAGCCTGGTCGGAACTCGAGCACGCGGCCCGGCTGTCCGAGCCCGACAGTCGTCTACGTTAGAGGTACGTGTCGAGGAACGCCTGCGCCGTGGGCGCGTCCACTCTGTACGCGAAGTTGGGACCGTCGCAGCGATAGCTGAAGGTCCACGTGTTGATCCCGACAACGGCTCCGTCGTGGAACAGCGGTCCTCCCGAATCACCGAAGCAGGTGCTCCTGGTGATCTTCACGAACCGGTCCGAGAACGCGTCGTGTGTGGTGATTACCGACACCTCGCGGTAGCTCCGGATGCCGTCGACGACGATGATCGCCTTCGGCGAGACGATGCTGCCGGTGATGAAGTCGTCCACTCCGTAACCGACGACGGTGAACGTCTCGCTCGTCAGGTCGAGCCCGTCCAGATAGCCGGCGTCGGCGACCGGCGCCGGATCGACACCTGCGACGGACTCGCTCAGCCACACCAGGGCGATGTCTTCGGCCGGGGGCGCGAGGCACAGGCGCTTGGAGTTGCCGAGGCAGGCTGGGGCCGTGAACCAATCAGGATGCACCACGATGTGATCGACCGAGTAGTAGGTGGAACTCTCGTCCGGATCCGGATCGAAGGAGATCCGCAGGTCGTCCGGCCCGAACCCGTCCGCGCCCTCCTCCTGGAGGAAGTCGGTGCAGTGGGCCGCGGTCAGGACGACACCGTCTGCCACGAGCGTGCCCGAGCAGAAGTCGAACCATTCCTCTCCGATGTGGAGCTGGAGCACCCCGACGTTCTCGAAGAGGTTAGCCGTGTCATCCGTCCCACCCACAACGGCGCCAGCTGGCACGGGCAGTAGAAGCAGAGCCGAACAGATCATCGCCACGGCGAGCGGTGCGCCGACGCGGCCGAGAACATGCCGATCGTTCATGTCTGCCTCCTTGTGGCCCTCATCCCTTCCCGATCGACTAATGCCAATCGTCGCGTGAGGGTCAAAGCAAAGAGTGTTCGTCCTGCCTAGCTCCCTGATCCCCCGGCGTTCTCATCTGGTCCGGTTCGACCTCTCCGGGTGATCGTGTCCTTGGCCTGGGCGGCTTTCTGTTTGGCCAGATTCAGCAAGCGCTCGGCCCAGACGTACTCGGTCGCGAGGACGGCCAGCCCGGCGATGATCAGGAGGATCCCGGGGCCGGGGGTCACGATCATGACGATGCCTGCCAGGAGCAGGACGAACCCGACGACGGTGACGGCGATCCGCTTGCCGCTCCGGGCGGTGAAGCGCAGGACCACCCCGAACGGGAACCACACCCAGTGTCCGACCCGATTGAGCGATGGACTCATCCGTGGCTCACGAACGGAAGTGTACGGGAGGCACCCCAGCGCTGTGGGAGATCCTCCTGCGCGGGGGGCGCCAGTTCCCGCCACGAGCAGCGGAAAGACCGTGTTGTACCCTGGTTTGGGACTGCCCGGCAGCATCTGTTCATCCGAATGTTGCGAGTTCGAGTCTCGCGGAGCCGAGTAGCAGAGAGGCTCCGGCGGCCCGCGGCCCTGATCGGAGGGTGAAGCGTGAGCGAATGGGAGGATGCCCCCGTCGGTGCGGTTCTCGTGCAATTCGAGGACGGCAGCGCGATCGTGAAGAGCGATGGGAACCAGGCCGACATCGAGGAGATGGCCCGATTCTTCGCGGACGTCGAGGTGGGCGGGATCAGCGATGAGGCGCAGACCCTCATTCGGGTACTCGTCGAGCACGAGCTGACCGTGAAAGCATACGTTCCTAAGAATGAGCCTCGCGCCTCCGCGCGAGACCACGTGTGGATGGTCGCCAACGCACTTCAGGACCTCGGCGTGATCGACTGATCTCCGTTCGTTCGGTCCGCCGTTCAGGGCGCGGCGTGGCAGGGCCAAGCGATGCGAGCGGCATGGGCCCCGAGGACTGGGGTAGGGCGAGGAACGTTGGGGGAAGGGGGTCCCGAGATGAGATCGCCTGCTCCGGCACAATCGATGTTCGAGGAGATGTTCGGGGAGATCACCGGCATGTGGTGGTTGTTCCTGATCACCGGGATCGCGTGGGTGTTCATCGCGCTCGTCGTTCTGCGGTTCGACACGACATCGTTGGCAACGGTTGGGGTCCTTCTGGGGGTGGTGTTTCTCCTCGCTGGCCTGAAACCGTTCGGCGGAGCTGGAGGTGGGCCCACTTCGTGTTGGGAGTCATCTTCGTGATCGCTGCGATCGGGGCCTTCGCGACTCCGTAAAGTGCGTTCGGGCGCTCGCATCGATCCTTGGCTTCCTGCTCGTCCTGTAGGGCAGCCTGGACATCATCGCGTCGGCCATGACGAAGGACGTCAACGAGCTGTGGGGCCTCGGCCTGCTGACCGGCATCTTCGAGCTGATCCTTGGCTTCTGGGCCTCGCAGCAGTTCTTCCCTGCTCGCGCGGCGCTCATCCTGATCTGGGTGGCGCTCATGGCGTTGTCCCGGGGCATTTCGGAGATCGTTCTGGCGTTCCAGGTTCGCCGGCTGCACGCGACCGCGGCGTAACGTCGCGGGACACCTCGGCGTGTCAGCGTCGGAGTCCCATGCCTGCCGACCATCACGTGCATGGCGGCTCGACCTTAGGGTAGATCGGCGTCGTCAAACGGCGCGTGGGCGACGGCCGACCAGGAGCAGACGCAGGGCGAGGCTGAGGGCAGAGGTAGCCGACACGGCGATCAATGTGAGGGTGGGCCGACCAGCCAGCGACCCCACGGCCACCAGTAGCAGCCGTCCGTCCCTGCCGCCCAGCAGGAACGCCAATGCCCGCTCGGGGGCGGGGACAAGCCCGAGCGCCGCGGCCCGGTCCTTGGTCGCCATGGATAGGAGGGCGCCTGTCGTGGCCGCCACCGCCAGGACGAGCACGACCGAAGGGCTGTCGGCGCTGTCCAACGCCCACAGCGCCAACCCCGCCATGATGGCGGCATCGGCGAGCCGGTCGAGCACCCCGTCGAGCATGGCTCCATGTGGTCGCGCTCTGATCTGGAGGCGCGCCACCTCCCCATCGACTCCGTCGACAACGGAGGCCACGTGTGCCGTCACGCCTCCAAGCACGCCTTCGCCCGCGGCGAGGAGCCCAGCGGCGAGCACTCCGAGAAGAAACGCCACGAGGGACATCAGGTCCGGCGACAGCCGCAGCGGTGCCAGGGCCATCGACAGTCGGGTGGAGAGCGGCCGGTTCAGGTACCGGGACACGGGCCCGTCACTCTCCCGGACCAGGGACCTGCGCAGTCCCACACGGGCCGCCCGGAGGTCCTCCGGGGTGTCGACGTCCTGCCACCAGTGGCCTGGCGGCAAGGGGATCGCGGTGACGGGAATGGTCTGTGAAAGCCGGGTTACCGCTCGCGCCAGGCTGAAATCACCCTCCGCCGCCGCCCGCCGCTGACACTCGAAGACCGTGGGGGGGAGCAGGAAGACTCCGCAGTCGATCGCGGGCCGCTCCAGGTGCTTCCCCAAAGCGAGCACCCGCATCCCTTCGAGATGCACCCGGGTGCCCTCGGCCCAGGCGGATGCTTCGGGGCGAAGGTCGACCAGGACGGCCGGCCTTCCTGCCCGGATCAACCCTCGCTGCGCACCCTCGGTGAAGACGTGATCGGTGGTCTGGAGCAGAAACAGCGGCTCGTCGGCAACCAGCTCCTCCGCGGCGGCCAGGGATGCGCCGTTCCCCGCCTCCCACCTCTCGGCGTACACCGCCCGCACCCGCCCGGGGGCGATCCTGCCCACCGCTGCGGCCACTGGACGGGCGCGGTATCCCACCACCACGACGACCTCTTCCAGGCCGAGCGCAAGGAGGGATCGGACGGCCCGTTCCACGAGTGGCAGCCCTCCCAGGCGGACCAGCGCCTTGGAGCCGCCGCCGGTCATGGGATGGAACCGCTCTGAGCTGCCCGCGGCCAGGAGGACCCCGATCCGGGGGATGGGACCTGGACCAGCCGATAGAACCGCCCCGGCCGCCGGATCGGGGTCGGGTCGCCTGGCCAGCCGGCCGACGCCTTCGGACGTGACTGTCTCCGACACGCTCCCTCCCCGATCGGAAGTTCCCTAGCCCCCAGGGCCGGCAAGAGTATGGAGCCCGGTCAGCCATCGGGGCAACATGCCCCACGACAGGACGAGCGACCCGCTTTCGGCGGGCCGCTCGCCGTGTTCCTCAGCTGGTCCTATCGGCGAGTCGCCGACTTCCTCCGGGTGGTCGATTTTCGCCCGGTCGACTTGCGGGCCGCGGTCTTCCGGCGGCCCGTCGCCTTCTTGCGCGTGGCCTTGGCCCGGGTCGTCGCCTTCTTGCGCGTGGCCTTGGCCCGGGTCGTCGCCTTCTTGCGCGTGGCCTTGGCCCGCGTCGTCGCCTTCTTGCGCGTGGTCTTCCGGCGCCCGGTCGCCTTCCTGCGCGTGGCCTTGGCCCGGGTCGTCGCCTTCTTTCCCCTGGTGGTGGACTTCTTGGCCGAGGTCCGGGCCTTGCGGGTGGGTTTCTTCGCTGCCCCACGGGCGCCGGTCGACGCCTTCTTCCCCGGCGTCCGAGCCGGCTTCACCGCCTTGGTGGTCTGTTCTTCTGTCGCAGTCCCGACCGACTCTCCGGCCGGCTCCGCCACCCGATCGACGGGTTCCCACGTGCGCTCCGGAGGTGGCTCCGGCGAAGGCGCCGGCGGTGGCGCCGGCGCCGCGGGAGTCTCGGGCGCGCCGCCCCACGGCGAGGTATACCCTTCCCTCCTCGGGTCCTCCACGTCATACATGGCGACCTCCTTCCCCTGCTTTCGGAGCATGCTACTCCGGTTCGGACGAGGCGTTCCGCGCCGGAACGTGGTACAGCGTCGAGTCGGAAGCACACTCGAACTGGCCGAACGCGCGAGTCGTTCAGCCCCGGTCGTCGGCGTGGACGACGAGCCAGGGGATGACCGCGTAGGGCAGCGGCGTGACGAAGAGGGGCCAGTACGCGTCGAGGGCGTCCGCCAGCGCCACCATGGCGAAGCCGAGCAGGAACAGGACCACGATAGCGGTGAAACGTCGGCCTTCGGTCACGTGCTCATCCTAGAGCGCCGGCCGGCCTTCGCGCCGTGCGCCGATCGCGATAGGATCCGAGCCTGCTCTACCAAGCGGTCACGGCCGCCGCGCGAGGGGGTCGACGGTTGGCGAACGACGACATGATGGAGATGCTGGCCAAGGTCCCGCTCTTCTCCGACTGCTCCAAGCGGGAGCTCGCCATCATCGCCGAGGCAGCGAAGGAGGTCAGGCACAAGGCCGGCACCGTGATCGCCCGGGAGGGCGAGCACGGGATCGGGCTGTTCCTGATCCTCGAAGGGAAGTGCCGCGTGACCATCGGGGGCAAGGAGAAAGCCATCCTTGGGCCCAGCGATTTCTTCGGCGAGATCGCGCTCATCGACGGCGGGCCGAGGACGGCGACGGTGACCGCCATCACCGACGTTCGGCTTCTCGGCATCACCGAATGGGTCTTCCGCGGCTTGCTGAAGGAGCACCCTTCGATCGCCATCCACACCCTCGAGGCGATCGCCGGGCGCCTGCGAGCCCTGTCGAAGGAGTCGGTCTAGGCCGCTCGCCGGTGGCCGTCCTTGCCGCTCTGCCCTTCGTTCGGAGGCATCAGACGTGAGCGACGTGCCAGCTGAGGTTCGACGACTGGCGATCGAGCGAGAAGAGCGACGGAAGGCCAAGGACTTCGCCGCGGCCGACGAACTCCGCGCCCGTATCGAGGATCTGGGGTTCACCATCGTCGATTCGCCGGAGGGGCCCCGCATGGAGCCGATGGATGGGGCAGCGGGTGATGCCGGGGAAGCTCCGGCCAGGGTACTGCCAGAGGACGTGCCGTCGGCCCTGGAGCAACCGTCCACCTTCGATGCCACCGTTCACTCCTTGCTCGAGGGATGGCCGGAGGACGTCGGACGAGCGATCGAGGGGTTCCGGTCCCATCAGGGCGGCCGAAGCGTTCAGTACGTGGTGGCGGACGTCGCGGGCCAGGATCCGTCCTCCTTCGGTGAGGGAGTCGAGGTGATCCGCCTCGACGAGGGGACGGGGTGGGGAGCGGCCCGCAATGCCGGTCTGAA
>Ga0184612_10001550_pt1 | contig 11084 bp, 12 predicted proteins | sample PLM3_60_coex_FD_133163 | JGI IMG/M metagenome (GOLD analysis project Ga0184612, IMG submission 133163) | Groundwater sediment microbial communities from an aquifer in East River, Colorado, USA - PLM3_60_coex | ecosystem: Environmental > Terrestrial > Soil > Riparian zone | place: USA: East...
CCAGGACCGCCCCCACCACGAGCCAGAGAAATCCGGGAAGAAACCCGAACTGCGCGGCAAGCACCGGGCCAAGCAAAGGCCCGGCGCCGGCAATCGCGGCGAAGTGATGGCCGAAGAGCACCCACCGATTCGTAGGACAGAAGTCCGCTCCGTCCTGAAGCCGGTGCGCGGGCGTGACGCGACGGTCATCAAGCTGCAACACCTTGCGCGCCAAAAAGCGGCCGTAGAACCGGTATGCCAGGACGTACACACAAGCGGCCGCGACGACCAGCCACAGCCCGTTGACCTTCTCCTCCGGACGAACAATCCCCGTGACAATGCCGAACGCGACGGCACCAAAGCCTGCGAGGATTATCCATCCGAGAGAGGCCAGTACTTTCATGAAGGCGATGCTAACAAGAACAGTTTAGGGGTGTAAAGAATGCGGGCCGATGATCCGGCTGCTTCATCGGCGAATCAATTCCAGCAGTCGGTCCGCCCAGACCCATGGTGACCCCTCATCCTCGTGTTTGAGATACACAAAGCATTCTTTGCCCGCCGTGACGGCTTGTGTCAACCACCCGGCCCATTCGACCAGGGCGGCCTCGCCGTACTCACGTCGCCGTAAACGGGTATAGCAAAAGTCGGCCGTCTCCCGTCGTATGGCTGGCATCTCATCGGTGTCCGCCTCAACCCACGCGACATTGTGATTGCGCAGAATGGTCTCAATCTCTGGGGCATTCCATGACTCATGTCGGAACTCGATCGCCCACTTGACCGTCGGGGAAAGCTGGGCGAAAAAGTCCTGGAGTCGCAGATCGTCACGTCGCAGATTCGGCGGCAGTTGTAACAGAACGGGGCCCAGCCGTCCCGCGGCTGCAAGTGGAGCCAGCCGCTCCAACATGACACGGACCGGCTCCAGAGCTTCCGGCTTCAGCCGACGGAGGTGCGTAATTTGCCGATGCGCTTTCGGCGCAAACAGAAAATGGTCCGGGGTCCGCTCCAGCCAGGCCTGCACCATCTGCTCGGATGGCATGCGATACCAGGTCCCGTCCAACTCAACCGTGTCATACCGGCCGGCATAGTAGTTCAGGAACTGTGTTTGCTTCAGACCTTCCGGATAAAAGCGACCCGGCCCTTGCCAGGGTTTGTAGGAATAGCCTGAAAGTCCAATGCGTACACGTGCCATGAAGGAGCCTCACCCCGAGACAGGTCCCGGATCGGACTGACGAGCGCGGCGGTTCTCGGCAGCCAGCGCCAGCAGACCGAAGATGAGCCACAGAATTTCTCGAAAGCGCCGGACGATGGCAAAGGTCACTCCGGTTGCTGACGTGTAGCCAAAGGCCACAAACAGCATAACGGTTCCTGCTTCCTGGCCTCCCACGCTGCCGGGAATAAACGACGTCCCTCCCTTGACAAACACCGCGAGCGCTTCAATTGCAAAGGCCGTCAGAAAACTCCTCGGCTCGCCGAGGAGGTACAGAATTAAATAGACTTCGGCAGCACCTATAACCCATCCAATGAAGAAATACAGCAACGACGAAATAAAGCCGCGCCGATCGCGGGAGTAGAAATCGCTGATCGCCTCATCCAACGCCTCCAGCTTTTTTTCCCGCTCCTTCAACCAGCGAATTCGTAACCCTATGCGCTCCAGCAGCCTGGATATTCCCACGAAGAGACCGCGCCGCTGGACCGCCATGAACACGCCGATTCCGAAGCCCAACATCATCAGTCCCACCAAGCCCGTCAGGATAAGCTCGCTGGAGCGATTCAGAAGCGCGAACGTCGCTGCCACGCCGATCAGGATGAAGAGGACCTCCGCAAGGGTCATCGTGGTCTTGGCCGTGACGACCGACGCGAGCCCGTCCACCAGCGGCACATTGTAGCGGCTCAAGAGGTAGGCCTTCATCGGCTCCCCGCCGAGGTAGGCAGCCGGGGTGGTGAAGTTCACCGCCTCACCTGCCATCCGGATCATGAAGAGCCGGCCGAATCTGATTCGCTTTGCGTGGCGTCCCAACGTAGCACGCCATCCGAGCGCGTCAAACAGATAGATCGCAACCGACGGCACCAGCACCCAAAGAAGACTGCCGCCAAGTTTCCGGATCTGCTCCACCAGCGTGAGGGGACCGCTATGCAGCACCAGCGCGGCCAGGACGACGATGCCGAGCAGCAAGAGGACGGCGGTCAGCCGTGTCATGCTATCGGGAGGAACGCAGTTGCCAGGCGAGGACCGGCCAGAAAATATTAGAACCGATGGCGGCCAGGAGAAGGAACCAATCAAGATGACCGATTAGAGCCAAGACCAGGATCACGACCGAGAAGTCGCGGCTGGCCAAGCGATTCAGGATGCCGTCTACCAACGCGCGCCCGACGTCGTCTAATCGACCGCGAATCCGCATCGCCCGTTGCACAACGCCGAAGGCCGCGATATTTCCAAAAATCGCAAGACCTCCCAATAGCAAGGCCCAGCGTCCCCAATCGGTGTGATAGGTGGCCCAGGCCATGCCGGCAAAGATCGCGATGTGAACGACATTGTCCAGCACCACATCTAATTGCTCGCCAAAGGGAGACTCCAGGAATTTCAGACGTGCTACCTCTCCGTCACAGCAATCCAGAATCGCGGAAAGCTGAAAGAGGACGGCGCCGAGTATCCCGGCGGCATATCCGCCGTGGGCAAAAGCGACGGCCGCGAGCAGACCGACAAGCGTGGCCAGCACCGTGATGGCATTCGGCGTCAGCGGGGTCTGCAAAAGCCATTGTGTCAGCCAAGGGGAGCATTTGCGGTTGAAGTACCGATCCACAAAACCTTCCAGGCCGCCCTTGAGAGAACGCAGCAGTGTCCGTTCCGCCTGAGCCACAGACTCGTGAGCATCCGCCGTGCCGGGCCCGCCGCGTCGCACTTCCTGATACCAGTCGTCACCCAGCGGCAGAACTTTGACCTGCCCCTGACGGATCCCTCGCTCCAGCGCGGCCTGCAAAGGATGCGGGTGATCATGGGCAGTGGCCCAGCCCACGGATGTGAAATGCTCGGTCATCCATGCGAGCCCCAGGTTCAGCGACGCAGAGATGCCCGCCTCCAAGGTGACGACACCGGTGCCACCGCTAGAAAGGCTCACAGCCCCACCCTCCCCTCCCGGGTCAAGGGGAAGGGCAAGGGACCGAGGCTGTCGTAGCATCGCTTGCGGCATGTAAACTTCACTTCGGGTAACGACGATTGTCTCACCCTTCAGGGCTTCTTCCCTGAGACGAGCGATCAAGCTGACGGGAAAGATCGCGGTGCTGCCCGTCACCAGATAGGACCCGCCAAGCATGCCTGAGAGAATCTCCCACGTTCGGGGATCGCTCACGGGGAATTCACGCACTGGCAACCAGCGCACCTCGGCTGTGACCCGCGGATCTCCATGGAGCTGGTGCTCAAGCAGTTCGATCTGGTCACCACCCAAGACCATGAATCGCGAGATGCCGGCTCTTTGCAACGTCAGGACGGTCCGCTGAAATAGTGATAGGCCGCCGACCATCGTGAGCGGGCCGGCGGGAGGGGACTCCACAGCGCGGTCAAAGATCGAGCTGGTTGTGAGGATTAAGGCCCGGTCCATAGAATCTCAAATATCAATGTGGAGTTCGTCGCCGCACTGAGTCAACGCATAGACCGTCGCATTGCCAGGACGGCCGTGACTATCACCCGTGGCGAGGTCGAACTTCCAGCCATGCATCGGACAGCGGATCGAGCACCCCTTTCCGTTTTCGGATTCGACCATAGTCCCTCGAATTAAAGGACCCTGCCGATGAGGGCACGCATTGTTCAAGGCGTAAAATTGATCGCCTACCCGAAACACCGCCACGTCCACCCCATGGACCTTGATGAGTTTACGTTCACCGACCCGGATTTCAGACGCCTTCGCCAAGAACGTCATGCCGCGTAACCCCAGAGTTTTACAATCGCGGTCGTCACCGGTTGGCTGTAGGCCTTGTACTTGAGCAACGTATCAAGTCCATCGCACGTCCGCTCGAGGTTCGTGTCCATGCCGGGAAAATCCGGCCAGCCATGCTCGCACTTGTGCTTCAAAATCCACTCCAGCCCTCGCTCAATCGCCCGGTCGCACTCCGCCCGGATGCCGAGAATACTTGAGACCAGCATGATGGATCGGGTGCAGTCCATTGTGTGATCCACATTCTCACCGTCCCACGAGCCATCCGCCGCCTGGACCGAGAGCAGTTTCCGCACACCCTTGCGGCAGCAGGTCGTGACATTCAGCTCATTTCCTACCACCAGATCAGCCACGATCGAATCCTGTATAAGATGGGCCGTGATCTCCACCCCAGTGGGATGAAATTCGGGATCGTACCAACCGCCGTCCTCGGCCTGACGCTCGAGCATAAACCGCATGCCTTGACGCCAGCTGGCCCTGACCGCCTGCATCGTGGGCCCATCTATAAGATGGCTGCCTACGGCCATCAAGACATCAAAGAAGCTGATAGGATGGCTGACCGCGTCCAAATCAGCCCAGGAAGGATCAGCCCACCTGCCGTCCTCTTTTTGGGTCTCAAGGAAATAGCGCACACATTTCCGCACCGACTGCGCGATCCCGGGGTGCTTGAGAAGGAGATTGCCGCGAATCAACATCAGGGCGGAGAAGGCGGTCACCCAGGCGGCGCTGCCGGTGTCCGACGACATTTTACCCCAGCCGCCATCCGCATGCTGGCAGTCTACCAGCGCCAGGTACTCGGACAGATGTTGCGGTGTGGTCTTATGATGCAGGAGCACTCGAAGGGCATGGGCCACCAATTCCAGATCCTGATCGCCTTTGGTAAGGCTCCAGCGGGGATGCTCCGACATCAGATAGTCATATTCGCGGTCAATGATGGGCTGGATTTGATCCATGCGGATGCTCATACGCGCTCCTTCAATCTTGGCAGTATCTCTCGTTCCGCCCGCTCCAGATCTTCGGGGAAGTCGATTTCGACCCAAGGCTGGCCGCCGATCTGTTCATAACCGACGGTCGCATTTCTGAAGAAGACCTCCCAGGTATCTTCATATTCCATGTCCAGTTCGCCGCGCCTCACGAACGGCTCCATCGCCTCGAGCATGAGCCGCGTATCGGCCCTCGTGATCTTTAAAAACCCCACGCCTTCGCCGACAAGGTCCGGCGGGTCGGCCGGCAATCTCTTCGTCAAGGCCGCCACACGGCCGCCTTGTATGACCGCCATCCGCTCCTCCGACCGCTGCCGAACCCGTTCATCAATGAGAATCGCGTTGGGATGCGGAGAATGGATCAGCTTGGTGACGAAGGAAGCCGGACAGAGGACATCAGCGTCCATGATCAGCAAATCGTCGTCGAACGCTACGCGGGACAGCCACAGGGAATACAGGCTGCCTCGTTCGTACTGATCGTTGACGATATATTGGATACTCAGGCCGCGATAGGCGTTCCCGACCGCCGCGCGGATCAACTCCTGCTTATGACCGACCACAAGGACGGCATTCTTCACGCCGGCATCAAGTAAAGCATCTAAGTATCGGACCAGGAGGGATCGTCCGGCAAATTCCACCAAGCACTTCGGGTGATCATGTATGACCACCTGCAGGCGCTTCCCGACTCCGGCCGCCAGAATGATCGCTTTCATAAGATGGCAAGGGAGACGGGGATCGTAGTCTGCATCCTCATGCGCCGGTCTTCACCTCGGGCTTGGTTTCCCCAATTGCTCCGGCTGGCGTCTTCGCCGCTTTTGCGGCTGCAGCCTCCAAGGCTTTGGCCTCGGCCTCGGCTTTCTCCGCCACCAAGGCCGCCTCCGCCTCAGCCTGCTCCCGCTCCTCTTTTTCCTTGCGCTCCCGCTGCAAGCGTTCCATCTCCTCCCCCCGCTCGGCACCGATTCTCTTGGCCTCCGGAAGCACCGCCTCGAACGCCGCCAAGAAGCCCTCGATGTCTGTATCCTTGAGCGCCCCCATATTGGCCACGCGAAAGATCTCCTCCACGAGCCGCGCTTGCCCGGCGTAGATCACGTAGTCCCGTTCGCGCAAGAGGTCATGCAGATGATCGTAGTAGACTCCCTCGGGAAGCTCGAATGCGGTCAGCGTGCTGGACCACAACGGCTCGCGGAGGTAGAACTTCACGCGCATAGCGCGCATGTAATTGCGGATAGTGCGCGCCGTCTTTCGGTAGCGTGCCACCCGGTTCGCCACACCCTCTTCCAGCAGTTCATTGAGGGCCTCATCAAAGGCATAGTACAGCTGTACCGCCGGCGTGAACGGGATCGAGCCCTCTTCCTGTTCCTTATAATAGGTCGGCAGATGTAGATACACGGATCGTCGTTCATAGTTCACCATCTGCTCCATCAGGTCGCGCCGCACGATCACGAACCCCACGCCGGGAAATCCTTGGATGCACTTGCCGGAGGAGCCGGCGATCAAGCCGATGTTGTAGGCATTGAAGTCAATATCCTCGCCCGCCAGGCTGCTCACCCCATCCACCAGCAGATAGCGGCCGACTTTTTTCGCGATGGCCCCGATTTCCTTGACAGGGTTCAGCATCCCGGTGGAGGTCTCATGATGCACGACCGCAATGGTCTGGATCGAGGCGTTTTGACGAAGAGCGACGGTGACGGGCTCCACGTCAAAGCGCTGGTCCCATTCGCCGGAAAGCTCGGCCGCCTGGATCTTATGGGCAGCGGCCATGTGCGAGATCCGTTGGGAATAGACCCCGTTCTTGATCACCATCAGCCGCCGGCCGGGCGCGACACAGGAAGAGACCGCCGCCTCCACCGCGGCGGTCCCTGAGCCGGTCACCAAGAGCGCGACATATTCCGAGCTGTAATTCGGGCAAAAGGCTCGGATCAACTTTTCCCGGATCCCTTGCATCAAATCCGCGAACTCGGACTCTCGATGACAGGTATCCGGCCGGATCAACGCTTGACGGACCCGCTCGGTGACATTCACCGGCCCAGGATTCAATAAAATCACGCTGCTGTCCCTCCCATCGCGGCCTTGCGGAACCGCTCAGTCATGGCCGCAGGCTCAATCCCGACGCGCCCTACATCGTCCGCCAACTCCGACACCTTCACCAGCAGAAAACTCGGTCCCTCTTTTTTCAGCATGGTTCTCGCTTCATAGATGAGATCGTCCAACTCGCGCACGCGCTCCACGTGCAGATACCCGGCCGCCTTAGCCACCTGATCTAAACGCACGGTCTGCGAAATCGTGGGTTGATTGCCGGTGCTGCCGTAGACCTCATTATCGAACACGATATGAATGAAATTCTTCGGCTTCAACGCCCCGATCGTCGCCAGCGTTCCCATGCCCATCAACACGTTGCCGTCGCCGTCCAGGACCACGACTTTCCGCCTTGGCTGAGACAGCGCCACACCCAGACCAATAGCCGGCGTCACTCCCATGGAGCCGATCATATAAAAATTCTCGGGACGGTCGCGCAGCGCATAGGCTTCTCGGGACGCGAACCCGTTGCAAACGACGACCAGCTCGTCGGTGAGCAGGTCGAGGACGGCGCCGATTCCCCGGCTCCGGCTGGTCAGCACGCCCTCTTCCGGTCTCACGAAAGCACGCCCTTGATAACCAGTAGGGCGACCGGAATACGTTCTTTCATCAACACTTGCGCGGCCCAATTGAGATCCTCTTGGTACGTGTCGGCGCCAAGCGCGCGATGAGGAATGCGGGCCAGATCCAGAAGCTGCGTCATGACCTGGCCCATAACGAGATGCTCCGGCGCGTCTCCTCCGTCGTGACCCCGCCAGGAAATTACCAGCAGGCACGGCTGCAGGTAGATGAGGTTCAGCGACATAAGGGTGTTCAAGGAGGTCCCCAAACCCGAATTCTGCATGAGGACGACCGGTGTTTTCCCGCCCATGAACGCCCCGGCCGCCATGGCGACCGCTTCATCTTCGCGGACCGCCGGAACATAGGCTCGACGCTCAATGAGCCCAGCAATCACGCCGGCCAGGATGGAATCTGGCACGCCGGTAAAAAAGTCGAATCCGACTTCCTGCAGACGACCGACGAATTTTGCGGCTGGAATGGCCATACAATCGAGGAGGGGTATTATAGCCAAGCCTTCTCGCACATCTCAAGAGCAGCGGACACTACCGAATTCCGGGCAGTCAAGACGTACCCCCCACTTCTTTGGAATGAAAGCCCTACAGAGTAGGGATTGTGATAGGTTCCCAATTTCCGGAAGCTAAGGGAAGGTGATTAGGGGACGTCACCACACCGACAAAAGGAGGAGAGCAATGAAGACGCGTTACGCCATCATGCTGTGCGCCGCCATGCTGCTCGTTGCAGCGGCGGTCACAGTCCCGACGTATGTTTTTGCCGACCAACCAGCAGACAGCACCAAAAAAGCGGTGACAGACTCTTGGATCACGGCGAAAACTAAGATTGCGCTCTTCGCAGATGGGCGGGTGAAAGGCCGTCAGGTCAATGTTGAGACCAAGAAGGGTGACGTGATTTTGCGAGGCAAGGTCGATTCCGCCGAAGCCAAGAGCGCGGCCGAAGAGATCGCGAAAGGGATCGAGGGCGCCAAGAGCGTGAAGAATGAACTTCAGGTCGTCGCGCCCGAAGCGCGGGAAGCGGTTGAGGCAAAGGATGATGACATCACCAAGCGCGTCAAGCAGGACATCGCCAAGGCCAAGCGCCTCAAGGGCGCTGACATTGACGTCAAGACCAACGCCGGGGTCGTCTCATTGGCCGGCGAGGTGAAGGACATCATGACCAGCGCCGAGGCGTCCTGGACCGCCTGGAAAGTACCCGGCGTGAAGTCTGTCAAGAACGATCTCACTGTGAAGAAGAGCTGAATGTTTCCGGAAGGTCTAGTCATGTACACAAGCCAACGTTCTTTCTCATGGCGCCATGTCGCCCTTGCGTTCAGTCTGGCCGGCCTGTTGGCTGGCTGCGCCGTTGAAACATCCCCAGGGCCGGCCGGACCCTCAGGACGGAGGGAGCCGACAACCGGACAGCAGCAGCCGAGCGCGCGGCAGTTAGATCCACGTCAGGCCGAGCGCCTCAAGGCGGTCATGATTCCTTTAATACAAAAGATGAACAGACCGATCCCCGCAAATCAGATTCGGATCGGCATCATGGAAGACCCCCATATCAATGCCGCCAATGCGGGCGGCGGTGAATTCTATGTGACAACGGGCCTGCTTCAGCGAGCCAACGATGAGCAACTGGCCGGCGTGATGGCTCATGAAGTTGCGCACGCCGATCTCGGCCATGTCACGAGACTGCAAACCATTGGGGCAGGTGTCAGCATCGCCACCGTTTTGCTTGAAGCCCTCGGCGTCCCTGGCGCCCAACTCGCACCGCTTGCCGGCGATATGTTAGTGGCTCGGCCGTATAGCAGAGACGCGGAATACGCTGCCGACCGCCAGGGGGCCGAAATCCTTCAACGGACCGGACGTGACGGCAAACGGATCATGGCGGACACGCTGACCTGGCTCATGCGTGAAGAAGGCGGGAGCGGCGGGGGGTTTTTCGCTACGCATCCGGCGACAGAGGACCGCATTCAGCGAGTGCGCGGGTAACGATGACCTGGCGAAACGGGGACAGGCAACTTTTCTGTCTTGCGCGAACCCTTTCCGACAACGGGTTACGCACAGAAAAGTAGCCTGTCCCCCTCATTTTCCTCCAGATCTGCTTTCCGGACACCTTGACAGCCTTCTTCACCAACGATATTCTCCGTTGCCATGTCCAAAGAAATGGAAATCAGTATCCGCCCCATTTTCGCGACCCCGCTGCTGGTGTTCACGATCCCCGACCACGAGCGCATTAACAAGGCACTGCGGACCCGAATTCTTGAACGTGAAGCCAGTCGTCCAGCCGAGGCCGACCATGAAGTGATCGGTTGGTCGTCACCGCACGATATGTCCATGATGGAATGGGCCGGCAAGGTGATGGAAGACCTCTTGGCGCCGGTCATTGAAGTCGCGACGCAGGCGACCGAATTCTCCGAGCGGGCGCCGGCGCTTACCGGATCCCGTCCTCGATGGCAAGTCGTGGAGACCTGGGCGAATGTGCAGCGAAAGGGCGGCATCAATGCGGTCCACCCGCATCCCGGAACTTTCTGGTCAGGTGTGTACTATGTGGACACCGCCGACATCGCCCCAGGGAATGAGTTGGGGGGCGATCTCCAGCTCTTTGACCCGCGAGGCTGCTTGCCGACTATGCTGGCCCCCTACCTACGCTACGCCGTTGCGGAACTTCATGACGCAGGAAAGAGCATCTCCTTCACGCCGGAGGCCGGCAGATGCGTGCTGTTTCCAGGATGGCTCTCTCATTCGGTCGGCCTGTACAAGGGCGACCAGCCGCGCATCAGTGTCGCCTTCAACCTGGATCCCATCATCGAAGAGTTCCCCGACTGGCGTTTCACGAAATCGAAACGCTAGCGAAAAAGGGACAGGCAACTTCTCTGGGTTGCGCGAATTGCGGCCATTAACGGCTGGGACACAGATGTAGCCTGTCCCCCTAACTGTGTCTATTGGCTGGGCGCAATGACCGACGTGGACTGCGTCACGGGCTGAATAGTAATTTCGACTCGACGATTACGGGCCCGCGCCGCGTCGTCTTCATTGGGGACCGCAGGCCGGGTGGGGCCGTATCCGGCGGCCGACAGCGTGGTCGGCTTGAGGCCCTCTTTTTCATGGAGGTATTGCACTACATTGCCCGCGCGTGCGGCAGAGAGCTCCCAGTTGGAGCGGAATCGCGGAGGCGGAGATTTCCGGATTGGAACATCGTCGGTGTGCCCTTCTACTCTGATAATCTTGTCGCCGCCCTCCTTGAGGGAATCCGCAACCCGTTTTAGAACTTTCAATCCCTGCGGACTGATGCTTGCCGAGCCGGAATCGTAGAGGATCTGGTCTGCGAGCTCCACCGTAAACGAATCTTCCCCTCGTCGAACGGTGCCGGCCTTTTGAGCGATTTCGGCCTCTAATGCCTGCTCCATGGATTTGACCGCTTTGTCGAGTTCAGCTTCCCGCGCGGATTTTTGCGAGAGTGCCGCCCGACTGTCCTCGAGCTTCCTGGCCAGATCTTCCTTCTCCTTCTCGAGCGCGCCCTTAGCAGCCAGTTCCGCCCTTGCCGCCGCGAGTTGCTTGCCAAG
>Ga0184612_10001551_pt1 | contig 11081 bp, 10 predicted proteins | sample PLM3_60_coex_FD_133163 | JGI IMG/M metagenome (GOLD analysis project Ga0184612, IMG submission 133163) | Groundwater sediment microbial communities from an aquifer in East River, Colorado, USA - PLM3_60_coex | ecosystem: Environmental > Terrestrial > Soil > Riparian zone | place: USA: East...
CTTCGAGAAGCTCGGGGCATCCGACCGCACGGCCGCGGTGGCCGAGGCACTCCGCCGGCGCCTGATCGAGTAGCTCCGCCGGCGCCTCATCGAGTAGCTCCGCCGGGGTACAGCGCCCACTCGTCCTCCAACCGGCCTAGGCCGGGTCCCCCCCAGCGCCACACCATGCGGGTGATGGAGTCGAGCCCTCCCCCGAGGCAACATAGTGGGCCGATGTCGACCGAAGCGGCCAGCCGCCGCTCGACGTGGCTCGTCTTGGGCGTCCTCGGCGCAGCCATGGCCGGTGTGGTGACCACCCACCTCGTTGGGGGCCCCGCCCTGGTCGACGTGGAGGGCATCCACGACGCGGTCCTGGCCGGGGCATGCGTGCTCTCGGCCGGCGTCATCCTGTGGCGCGTGCGCTCCTCCGGCCTGATCCGGAGCCTGCCGTTCCTTGCCTTCGGGATCCTGGCGATGGCCGCGGTGGCCGTCCTGTTCATGGTCAACGACTTCCGTAACGGCGGTCAGTACTCGCCGAGCCCGTACGACTCGCTGTTCCTGCTGATCGGGGCCATCTTCTTCATCCCCGTCGAGATCGAGTACCGCGAACACTTCAAGAAGGAGATCCGGGGCCAGATCGCCGCTGACGTGGCCCTCGGCGCCGCGTCCATCGCCGTGATCCTGTACCTCGCGCTTCGTCCCGACGTGGCGACGTCGGTCGAATCGCTGTCGACCGCCGTGTTCGCGCTGATGTTGGCGACGGCGATCACGGCGTACGGGGCGCTCGTCCTGTGGGTCCCGTCGCTCGCCCACGTCGGGCAGTTCGCCGTGATCACCGCGTTCTCGGCCGGCGCGGTGGTCTTCGCGGAACAGTGGGTCCGGGGCACCTACACCCCGGGGCGGTCCGCGGTCGAACTCCCGCTCGCGCTTGGTGCCCTGGGCCTCGCGTTCGTCGTGACGGCGGCTCCCCGGCGCATGGGCGAGGGCAAGGTCGCCCGGCACTCGCGATACGGGCGGGCCCTGCTGACCACGGTGGCTGTGGCGACCGCGTGCGCCGCCCTGGGGCTGGTCGCGGCCATGGAGACGAACTCGGTCATCGGCCCGGTCCAGGCCTCCGGCCTCATCTACGTGCTCGGCGTGGCCGTCGCGCTGCGGATCCTCGTGAACCAGCTCCGGAGCAATCAGGCGACCCGCGAAGCCCAGGACGCGCTGGAAGGGAAGGAGGCTGCCCTCCGTGAGACCGACAAGGCGCTGGCGCGCCTCCAACGGGCGAACGAGACGCTGCGGGAATCGGAGGAGCGCCTGCGCCTGGTGTTCGAGGCGGCCGTCGACGGCATCGTGGAGCTCGACCACAAGGACGTGATCGTTCGGGCCAACGAGGCATTCTGCAGCATGCTGGACCTGCCCCAGGCCATGGTCGAGGGCCAGCCCTGGGTCGCGCTCGCCGCCGCGATCGAGGCCGACGAGTCCTTCGCCACGCTCCCCACGACCGGGCAGGGGACGCTGCTCCAGGAAGGGAACGCCAACTACTTCGAGGCGCGGACCTCGGAGATCCCGGGCGCCCCGCCGAGGCGGCTGCTGCTCGTACGTGACGTCACGGCCCAGCGCGTTGCGGACCAGACCATCCGCTCGCTGTTCAAGTTCCTCCAGGACCGCGACGAGGACCGCACCCGGATCATGCGCCGGACGAACGCAGCCATCGAGAGCGAGCGCAACCGCATCGCCCGCGACCTCCACGATGGGCCGGTGCAGGGGGTCTCGGCCGCGTCGCTCTCGCTCGAGGCCGTGTTGCTCATGCTGAAGGTGGGTGAGGGCGAGGAGGGCGTCGAGGTCCTGACCAAGGTCCGCAAGGAGCTGGCCGAGGAGGCCGACAACCTCCGCCGTCTGATGGCCGGCCTCCGGCCTCCGCTCCTGGAGGAACGGGGCCTGGTGCCCGCCCTCCGGGAGACCGTGGAGAAGTTCGGCCGCGAGAACAAGCTGGACGCCGAGTTCGCCGCCCAAGGGGTCGGCGACGTGCCACAGGACCTGGAGACCTTGGCCTACCGGGTGGTGCAGGAGGCCCTGTCGAACGCGGGCAAGCACGCCGAGGCCGTGCGGATCGGGGTCGCCGTGGAGGCCGTCGCCGGCCAGCTCCGGATCGAGGTCACCGACGACGGCGTGGGGTTCGACGCGGCCAGGGCCCGGGAGTTCCTTCGGATGGGACGGGTCGGCCTGGCCTCCATGCGCGAGCGCGTCGAGCTGGCCAACGGGACCTTCATGGTGCACTCGACGCCGGGGCGGGGGACGACCGTCGTCGCCACGCTCCCGCTGGAGTCGGTCCCCGGGCCTCGCGAGTTCGCGGTCAACGAGGTCTCGTAGGCCCCGTCCTCATCCTCCCCGGTCCGCTGCCGCAGCAGCGCCCCCCGACGGCGACGGCGTCGGCGTCGGCGTCGGCAGCAGCGTCGGGCTGGGCGGAAGGGAGACGCTTGGCGAGGGGCTGGGGATCGGCGATGGGGAGGGCGACGGGGTCGGCGACGGTGTGGGCTCCGGAGTCGTCGATGGCGAGGGCGCGGGCGGCGGCGTCGGAGCCTCGACCGTGTAGCCCTCGAACGACGGCGTGGGGAACTCTTGGATGGACATCCGTTCGGTCGCCTTCAGCATGAAGTCGTGCCAGATGAGGGCGGGGATGGTGCCGCCGAACACGGCCGAGTAGCCCTCCACGTTCTCGAGCGGGATCTCGCCTTCCGGGTATCCGACCCAGACGCAGGTCGCCAGCCGCGGCACGTAGCCACAGAACCACGCGTCCACGTAGTCCTGGGCAGTGCCGGTCTTGCCGGCCGCCGGCCTGCCGATGCTCGCGTTCGTGCCGGTCCCGTACCGGATCACGTTCTGGAGCGCGTAGGTCACCAGGTCCGCGTCGTTGGTCGCGACGACCTGCTTCCCCTTGCTGCTCGTCGTCCGTTCGAGGACCGCGCCGCTCGCGTCCCTGACGACGTGGACCGGCGTGGCCCACCGCCGGACCCCCCGGGCCGCCAGGGTGGCGTAGCCGTTCGTCATCTCGAGGGGCGAGACCGCCTGTGTGCCGAGGGTGATGGAGCACACGGGCTCCAGGCGCGAGCGGATGCCCATCCGATGGGCGACGTCCACCACTGCATCGGGGCCGACCAGTGACGCGACCTGGGCGAAGACCGTGTTCACCGAGTAGGCGGTGGCGGTGGCCAGGCTGAACGTGCCGCTCTCCTCGTCGCTGGCGTTGGACAGGGTCCAGGGCCGCCCGTCCGTGTAGCAGCGGGGGTCCTGGATGGTGATGGTCCCCGGGCCGTACCACCGGGAGGACAGCGAGACCCGGGCCTCCATGGCCGCGGTCAGCGTGAACGGCTTGAAGGCCGAGCCGGCCTGCCGCCCCGAGCCGCCAACGCCCGTCGCCAGGTTCACCTGCGACTTCCCCCAGTTGGTGCCGCCGTACATGGCCCGGACCTCCCCGGTCGCCGGGTCGATGGCCACCACGGCCGCTTGTGGGTCGCCGGGGGTGTTCAGCCGGGCGGCCACCGCCTCCTCCGCCGCCGCCTGCATCCGGGGATCGAGGCCCGTGGTGACCTTCAGGCCGCCGCCGAACACCTGGGCCTCGTTGTACTTCGCGATCAGCGTCCACTTCGTGTAGTCGAGGAAGTACCCGAGCTTGGGGGGGAAGCTGAGGTTGCCGTCGGAGGGATGGGTCCTGACGTCCTGGAGCTTCAGCCGCCCCGCGCGCTCCGGCGAGATGACGCCGAGCGCGGCCATCCGGTCCAGGACGTAGTTCCGGCGGATCCTGGCGTCGGCGGGGTGGTCGATCGGATCGAACAGCGAGGGGTTGGAGATCAGGCCGGCGAGCGTGGCCGAGCGGATCAGGTTGAGCTCGTTCGCGTGGATGCCCCAGTACGCCTCGGCCGCCGCCTCCACGCCGTAGGCGCCGTGCCCGAAGTAGATCGTGTTCAGGTACGTGGCCAGGATCTCGTTCTTGGTGTACGTCCGCTCCAGCTTGACCGCGAGGAGGGCCTCCCGGACCTTCTGGGTGAACGTCCGCGGCGGGATCACGTACGTGGTCTGGCCCGTCTTGCGATCGGTCTCGTAGTGGCCAGCGTAGACGTTCTTCACCAGCTGCATGGTGATGGTGGACCCGCCCTGGACCACCTTGTGGGCGATCAGGTCGTTCCAGGCCGCCCGGGCGATCCCCAAGGGGTCGATGCCGGAGTGGCGGTAGAAGCCCTGGTCCTCGGCGGCGAGCACGGCGTCCCGGAGGCTCTGGGACATCTGGTTGAACGGGATGATCGTTCGGTCCACCGAGGCGTGGAAGGTCCCCAGGACGTTGCCGTCGCGGTCGAGGATGTAGGTGGTCTGGAGCGGCGGCGGGGTGGCCGGAAGGTCGAGCCGGGAGTAGACGAACAGGAGCGTGGCGAAGAGCAGGAACAGCAGGACGAAGGGCGCGGCGACGAAGGCCCACCAATACCGGCGGAGGAACCCTCGCTTCTTCGGGGGCTGCCGGGGGGGACGCTTGCGGCTCTTGGGAGCCTTGTCAGGCGCAGTCGCCAAGCCAGGCCGATTCTACCCAGGGGGTTCGCATCTCATTCCAGGTAGACGTGGCTTTTCGGTGTGAGGTTTCTGTTCGCAGGTCGCTACCCGGCCTGGCGGGCCACGAAGGCCTCGGTCAGGTGGTTCCAGGAGCAGTCCCGGCACACCTCCACCACGTAGCACCAGGCGTTCCGGTGCCGCGTGGCCAGCGTGAGGCCCTGGTCCAAGGTCCAAACCCGGCCGTTGTTCGCCCGGAGGTCGTCGGCGTAGACGTAGGCCAGCAGGACGAGCTTGGACCGGGCGCACACCGGGCAGTCCCGGTGGGTCTCCTCCCCCACGTGCTTGGCGGCCCGCATCAGCTCGGGGTGGGCGTCGCAGATGTCCGCCCTGGACCGCAGGCCGACCCGGACCTCCCGGAGGAGGGCCCGCTTGGCCAGCGTGTAGTCCACGACCCCCAGGAGGGCCCGCCGGCCCCTGGCCACCTGCCGTGGGTTCTGCATGGCTCGGCATTCTACGCCGGGCCACCGACGCGAGCGTCATGGGGTCAAGCGCCGGTTCCGACGACGGCACGGGCCCTGCCTTCGACCATTCGGTCGCCCGGCAGCGTCGCGAGGTGGCCCACCGGGAGCCGTACCAGGACCGTCGCCTCCAGCGTCCCCGCCTGGCATCGGCACTCGATGAGCTCCGCGCCGTTCAGCGCGGCGTATTCGGCAGCGGCGTCGGCCGGTTCGCGGCCGGCGGGCAACGCCAGCTCCTGCGCCGCCGCCAGAGCCGCTGCGTCGGCCGCAGATTGAGCTCTCGACACGGCGACGAGCGCCTTGGCCAGGTCCGCGGCCCCCAGCCCGAGGACCAGGATCATCGCCACAAGGGCCGCGACCACGACGGAGACCGACCCTGCCTCCCGGGTCATGGGAACTCCTGGCGCATGGCGGTGGAGGCTTCCAACCGGACCTCCGACGGGAAGAACAGGCCCGCCAACGGGACCGCGATCCGGGCGCCGTAGCCGACGGTCACCTCGACAGGCTGACCGAGACCACCGGCCCGAACCACCGTGACCTCGACCCGCGCTGGATCGAGGCCGGCCGCGGCATCGAGCGCGGCCGACCGAACGGCACCGTCATCCGGATCGACCACGGCTTGTCGCGAGCCCGCCCGGGCCGCTTGCACGAGGAGCAGCTGATCCCGGGCAAGCAAGCCGATCTGGACGAGAGCAAGGCAGAGCAGGAGCAGGATGGGGAGGACGAGCGCGAACTCCACAACCGCCGAGCCACGCTCGCGCCCTGGTCCCGGGCCGTTACTGCCCACTCCCCGCCACCTGGTCGATGATGTTGTCAAAGAAGGCCGGGAGCTTGCCCGACGAGCGTGCCCAGGCGATCAGCACGACGGCGATCGCGGCCGCGGCCAGGATCACGAGGGCATACTCCGCGGTGGTCTGGCCGGCCTCCCGGGCGATTCGCGTGCGGATGCGCACGTACAGCGCGAGCAACATGGTTTCACCTCCCTCAGCGGATCGACTGCAAGGCGCTTATCAGGACCGGCACCACCGTCAGGAGGAGGAACGCCGGCAGCACCAGGAACACCAGCGGGAACAGCATCTTCACCGGCGCCTTCCGGGCTCGTTCGTTCGCGGCCAATCGCCGGGCGTCACGGACCTCGGTCGCCAGCTCCGAGAGCGCGTCGGACAGGGAGGAACCCAAGGACTCGGCTCGAGTCATCGTGGCAACCGCTCTCCGCAGGTCCGGGAGAGCAAGTCGCTCGGCGGCGCCGCGGAGCTCGTCCCGCCACCGCGCGCCCAGGTCAACAGAATGGATCACGGAGGACAGCTCCTCGGAGAGGGGACCCTCGGTGGTCTCGACAGCCCGGCGCAGGGCGAGCTGGCCCGAGAGCCCGGCCGAGGAGGCCGCGGCGAGGAGATCGAGCAGGAGCGGCATCTCTTGGTCGGCTCGCTCGAGCCGGCGACGAGCGAGCCGAGCGAGCAGAAGGTCGGGAAGCAGGAAGCCGCACCCCGCCAGCACGGGAGCGAGCAACGTCGCGGGCCAGGGCGCGGACAGGGCGACCAGCGCCAGCAGGCCGCCGGAGAGGACCTTCGTCCCCATGGCCTCGTCGTCCGTGATCGCCACGCGGGCCGTGGCGATCCGCTGGGCGGTGGCCGCCCTGCCCGGAAGACGACCAACGGGGCGGACGGCGCCCAGACGTCCGATCGCCCGCCGAAGCGTCCCGCCTCGAACGCTGGGGGGCGAAGCTCCCAGCCGGGAGAGGAGCGCTCGGTCCACCGTCGTGGTGGCGGCCGCGGCGGCCAGCAGGGCGGCCGCGGCGGCCACAACGGGAGCCAGGTACGCCTCCATCACCCCTCGACTCGAAGCAGCCGGCGGATCCACAGGAACGCGACGCCCTGCATGAGGAGGCCAGCCACGATGGCCGTGGCCCCGATCGACGAGTGGTACGCGGCTGCGATGTCCCGCCGCGACGTGATCGACAGGAACAGGAAGAAGCCGATCGGCAGGAAGCCCAGGATTGCGCCCGACAACCTGGCCTGGGCGGTCAGGGATCGGACCTCGCGCGCGGCGGCCTGTCGATCGCGGAGGGTGCGAGCCAGCCGGTCGAGCACGACAGGCAGGTCGCCACCCGTCCGGCGTTGCAGGCGGAGCACTCCCCCGATCAGCCTGGCCTCCGGAACATGCACCTCGTGGACCCAGCGGTCCAACGATCGAGGGAACGGAACGCCTAGCGACACGCGGTCGCCTAGCTCGCGGAGCGTGGGCCCGAGCGGAGCCCCGACGTCATCCGCGGCAAGCGAGATGGCCTGAAGCAACGACAGGCCGGCCCGGAGGCCGGCGGCGATCACCGACACGGCCTCGGCGAGTTGCTCCTGCATCCTCTCGGCCCGACGAGCCTTCGCCTGGCGGGCCCGCACGACCGGGACAATGACGGCCGCGATGCCGCCCGTCGCCGCCCCCGGGAGGCCGGTCATCGAAGCACCAACGGCGATGCCTCCGAGGACGCCGAGCGAACGGAGGGCCGGCCCACGGAGCTGACGTCGCACACCGCCCGACCCCCGTGCTCGCCCCGGGACTCCCGCTCGCGCTCGGACGCGCTCTCGCTCAACCAGATCGGCGGCCGCTGCGGCGAACAGGCCGGGCAAGGAGGCGAGGGCCATGGCGGCAACCTCGGGCCTCATCCGCCCTCCCCGATCCCGGCCTCCGACAACGCGCTCTCATCTGGTCCCGGAGCGAACAGCTCCTCCGGGACTTCCGCCCCAACGTCGGCGAGCTCGAGCGCCAGCTCGGGGACGACACCGGTCGACTCGAACGCGCCCTGTGCGCCGACCCGAGGCCGGAACCGGAACAGCGGCGTGAGGACGGGTTCTCCCTCGTGGACACGGTCGACGGTCGCCACTTCGAGCACGACTCGCCGGCCGTCCGGCAGTCGGGCCATGTGCGCGATGACGTCGACGGCCGAGGCCACCTGCGCGCGCACGTGACCGACCGGCAGCCCGATGTCCGACATCATCGCCATGGTCTCCAGCCGCCAGAGCAGATGGCGGGGTGAGTTCGCGTGGGCGGTCGACAGGGATCCATCGTGGCCGGTGTTCATGGCCTGCAGCATGTCGAGGGCCTCGCCCCCGCGAACCTCGCCCACGATGATCCGGTCGGGCCGCATCCGAAGCGCGTTCCTGACGAGGTCGCGCACCGTCACCTCGCCCCTGCCCTCGACGTTCGCCGGACGCGCTTCCAGCGAGACGACGTGCGGCTTGGCTAGGCGGAGCTCCGCGGCGTCCTCGATGGTCACCAATCGTTCCTCGTCCGGGACGAACGTCGACAGGACGCCGAGCAAGGTCGTCTTGCCTGAGCTCGTCCCGCCCGAGACCATGACGTTCGCGCGGCCCCGGACGCAGGCGGCCAGGAACACCAGCATGCGCGGTCCGAGCGCTCCTCGCGTGAGGAGCTCGTCTGGAGTGAAGGGCACAGGGGAGAACTTGCGGATATTCAGCGTGGGACCGCAGAGCGAAAGGGGCGGGATGATCGCGTGCACCCGACTGCCGTCCGACAGTCGCGCATCCACCCAAGGTGATGACTCATCGACCCGAAGGCCGAGCGGGGCCACGATCCTCTCGATCACGTGAAGGACGGCCTCCTCCCCCTCAAACAGACCGTCCACCACCTTCTCGAGCCGCCCCTTCCGCTCCACGTAGACGTCGTCGGGCCCGTTCACCATCACCTCGGTGACGTCGGGGTCCTTGAGCAGGAACTCGATGGGCCCCAGCCCGACGACCGCATCTGAAACCTCGTTGATGACCTTCGTCAGCACGCCGCGAGGCAGGATGTGCCGCTCCTCGCGGAGGATCGCCAATGCCTCCTCCCGCACCAGCAAGCGGCGCTCCGTTCGCGACACTTCTTCGAGTCCGCGAGCATCGACCCGGCGAAGCAGCCGCTCGTGCAGGCCCCGACGAACCTCCACGAGCGCATCGGCCAGCATCAGGACCCTTCCTCCAGCCGCTCGAGCAGCTTCGCGGCCAACCGATCCACCGAGCGGCCGGCCCGCCCTCGCGGTGGGAGCAGGCGACCTCGGTCCTGCGCGGCCGGAACCCTTCGGTCCACGGGGATCACGGCAACCGGCGCGCGCCCGAAAACCCGTTCCACGTCCTCGGGCGATATCTCCCGCCTGGTGGCTCGGTTCACGACGAACGAACAGCGATCCTCGACACCCGTGGCCTCGACGGCCCGCTTGGCGGCGCGGAACGACATCACGTCGAGTTGGAGCACCATCACGACGAGGTCCGCGACGCTCAATCCAAGCCGCACGGCATCGTCCAATCCGCGGGGGATGTGCAACACCACGACGTCTGCCGTTCCCCGGACGGCATCAAGGACCGGTCCGACCTCGTGGACCGCAACTCGTTCGCCCTGCTGGCCGTCCGCGGACGCGAGCAGCACCCGAAACCCATCAGGGTGGGTCCACAGGATGTCGTCCACGTGTCGCGACGTGAGCTCGTCGCCGATCGGCACGGCGTCGGCGATGGTCCTGGGCGATCCCTCGGTCGGCACCCCGAGCGCCGGTCCGATGTCGGCGAACCCCAAGTCGAGGTCCACCAAGACACATCGCCGGTCCCTTCTGGCGAAACCCGCGGCGAGGTGGGTGGCCAGGAACGTCGCCCCGGCCCCTCCCCTGGGTCCGTACACGGCAACAACCCGCCCCAGCGTTACGCCGACACGGGCATCGGCAGCGAAGACGCGAGCGGTGGCCCGGGCCAGCTCGCCGCGATCGGCCGGCCACAAGAAGAAGCCCTTCGCCCCGGCCTTCAGTGCTCTTCGAAGCGTCTGCACCGACTCCGAGGTGTCCACCGCGAGCAACGCGCTTCCGTTCAGCTCGGTGGAGGCCGCGAGCTGGGGCGAGGCCACGACGGCATCGGGCTCCAATTGCCGCACGGCTTCGGACAGTTGATGCTCGTCGGAAGCGGTCGCCACCACCCGGGCCCGACCCGTTCGGTCGAGGAAGTGCATCACCTGCTCGGCCACGTCGTGCTCCTCGAGCGCGAGGACCACCCGCGCAACCTCTTCCATGCAGGCTCCATCGCATCGTGGGGGAGACCACGCCATCGCGGGGAAGCGAGGGAGAGCCTTGCGGGGGATGCTCGGCCGAACAGCCGTGCAGGGGCGAACACTAGACGCTTCGACCGGCGGCAGCAATCGCCTGCCCGGCGGATTTCACTAGGCGTCTCGGGGGCGGACCAGCTCAGTGGCGGTGGAGCGCGTCCTCCTTCATCCGGGGGAACGGGATGGATGGGTCGGGGGACGCGCTTGTGATGTGGGACACCTTCGCCCGGGACCGTCGCCACCGGATCGCGAACGCGGCGGCGAGCGCCAGCGCGAGCACCGCCGCGATGGCCAAGATCGCCGCCCACGCGGGGATCGCGGACCCGTCCGGTGTCTGCCGGGCCGCAGCGAGTCGCTCCGTCAGGTTCCTCACCTGCCCTTGCAGGGAACGCTGATCGGCGGCGGCCTCCCTCGCTCCAGTATCCAGCACCTCGATCCGCTTCTCGTTGTGCCGCAGGTGCAACCGCGCCGCTCGCAACTCGCTCTTCAATGAGTCTCGCGCGTCGAGCAGCCGGGCCTCGAGCGCCGTGTGGACGATGGTGATGCGGCCGAACCCCAGCCACCCGATCGTGCTGGAGCGGCAGGGGTCGTTGCAGAAGCTGACGGCGTAGTTCGCCGACGCGACATCGGGGACCGTGAACGTCACGGACCCCTTCGAGTACCGGTAGCCGGCGTCCCCTTCCGTGACGGGGCCGAACCGAACGACACCCAGGCGGATGGCGCCGTTGGGGATCCTGGGCGGGTCGATCATGCCGTACAGGCTGCTGCCGGCCAGCAGGTAGGCGTAGTACGGACCGTCCTCGATCCGCCCGGTCCCCTTCAGCCGGTTGACGGCGAAGGCTCCGCGGAGCACGGCGGTCTGCCCCGGCAGGTAATGGTCGTGTTGCGGCTCCAGCGAGTCCCAACCGCCGGCCGAGGCCGCCGGCGCGAGCGTGCCCACCAGCCCACCAGCCAGCGCCAAAACGAGGAGCTTCCCGATCC
>Ga0184612_10001552_pt1 | contig 11076 bp, 7 predicted proteins | sample PLM3_60_coex_FD_133163 | JGI IMG/M metagenome (GOLD analysis project Ga0184612, IMG submission 133163) | Groundwater sediment microbial communities from an aquifer in East River, Colorado, USA - PLM3_60_coex | ecosystem: Environmental > Terrestrial > Soil > Riparian zone | place: USA: East...
ACGCGTCAGCACGAAGGAGCAGACCGAGAACCTCAGTCTGCCAACGCAGCTTCGCGCGTGCGAAGAGTACTGCCGCCGCCAAGGTTACGAGGTCGTCGAACGCTTCCACGAGGAAGGCGAGAGTGCCAAGACCACGGACCGCAGCCAGCTTCAGAAGCTGCTCACGTTCTGCCGCCTGAACAAGGGCCGTGTCCACTTCCTGGTCGTGTTCAACCTGACGCGCTTCGCGCGCGACAAATACGACCACTTCGCGCTCCGTTCCCTGCTGCAGTCGCTCGGCATTTCGCTGCGTTCGGCCACGGAACCGATCGACGACACGTCCACCGGCAAGTTGATGGAAGGCGTGCTCGCGGCGTTTGCGCAATTCGACAACGACTGTCGCTCTGACCGCACGCGCGCCGGCATGAAGGCCGCACTCGAGCTCGGACGCTGGGTGTTTCTAGCGCCGCTCGGCTACATCAACGCCCCGCGAGCCATTGGCAAGAGCCTCATGCCCGACCCGGAACGCGCGCCGATTGTGCGCCGCGTATTCGAGGAGTACGCCAACGGCCGTTTCACCAAGCAGCAAGTGCTCGAACAGGCACGGACCTGGGGCCTCACGAACCGCCGCAATCGTCCGCTGACGTCCCAGGCGATTGGGACGCTGCTGAGAAATCGGCTCTACGCCGGCATCGTCGACGTACCCGAGTACGGCGTCCGCGCGAAGCGTGGTGACTTCGAGCCCTTGATTTCAGAGGAGGTGTTCTACCGCGTGCAGTCGGTGCTGGCGGGTCGCGTCCCGGTCACGACACCACAGCAGAGGGCGCACCCGGACTTTCCCCTACGCGCCTTCGTGCGGTGCGAGTCCTGTGGTCGAGGTCTCACCGGCAGCTGGTCGAAGGGCCGTAGCGAGTACTACGCGTACTACCACTGCCGTCCAGGCTGTCGCGCAAAAGTCAACGTCACGAAGGCGAAGCTGGAAGGGCTGTTCGCTGACGAGCTCTCTCTGCTGCAGCCGACGCCGGGCTACATGCGGCTACTGAAGGAATCCGTGCTGCAAATCTGGAAGGCGCGGAAGGCGGCGGTGCGGGAGGAGATCGACAGCGCCGAGCGAGCAGCGAAGGCCATCCAAAATAAGCTGGACCGTCTGGATGAAGCGTTCCTCTTCGAGCGCTCGATCGACATCGAGACCTACGACCGTCACGCCGAGAAACTGCGCGAGGAGCTCACGCTTGCGCGGATCGACCGTCACTCCGGCCAACTCGATGAGCTCGACGTAGAGGGCATTCTGGCGTTTGCAGAACGCGTTCTGCCGCGGGCCTCAGACCTGTGGGTGCAGGCGTCACTCGAACAGCGTCAGCGGTTCCAACAACTGTTCTTTCCCGACGGAATTGCGTTTGACGGAAAAGGCTTTGTTGGAACCCGCGTAACCGCACCGGCCTTCAGCTACTTGCAGGAACTTGAGACCCAAAATGAAAGGTTGGTGGACCAGATGGGAATCGAACCGCTCTCCCACAAGCACGTTGCCTGCGACTGAATACTCGCGATAAGTCGCTAAGGGACGAGCGATGGTCGACTGGGCAGGCGATCGTCACAACGCCGTAGCTCGGGACTTGTCCCGCGCGCGGTCCCTCTCGCCCATATAATCACGTTACCTCGGATGCTGATGTACCTGCTCGTACTCTCACTCGGCGCTGTCCAGGCGCAGCCGCAGCAGGCCGAGGCTTTGGTGCGTCAGCTCTCCGCGCAGATCGTCGCGCGTCGGCCGCTCGGGATTCCCGACGGAGAGGACAAAGCGGCCATCTGGCCCTTGCTCAGCGGTCGCCTGGTCAGGCAGCTCGAGACCGCGCGGGCGTGCGAGGTCGACGACCTTCGACTGCACGGGACCGATGATGGCAAGCCGGACTTTGGTTGGCTAGAATCGGGCCTGTTCTCCGGCGACAATGAGCGGGCGATTCCAGCCGAGATCGCGATCGAACACGTCGAGCGCTTGAAGAGTGGAGCGTTTCGAGTCGTGGTTCGGTTCACTTACCGGGAAAGCTTCGAGACCTATGGCCGACCACCGGATCCGGCAAACTTCTTCAGCTGGCGGGGCGGGATGATGGTCGTGCCGGAGGCGGGGCAACTCCTCGTAGACGACGTCGTTCTCTTCCGGGATGGTTCGACGAGAGTGGAGTCTCGGCTGTCGGAGGCCTTTGTCGGCTGCGCCGGACCGCGGTGGGTTGGCTACGGCAAGAGAAGGTGACGTGCGGAACCCCATGAGGTTGGGTGCGCTGCTCGTGATCGCGGGCCTCGCCGGCGAAATGGCCGGGCGCCCCAGGCACGGCCGCCACGCAGGACGCTCAGCCCATCCCTCTGCTCCGGCGTTGCGACGATTAGGCCGACCTGCATAACGCGAGGGCAACACGCGGCGTCACGCCGTTTGGTCCCGTGTAGTCGCCAAGGGTCGAGTGATCTGAGGTTCGGCGGATTGGTCGCCAGAACGGCGTTACTGTTGGACAGATGAGGCCCTAGCCGGCTCTCGTTGCTGACGTGAGTGGCCTACTCGTGCCGCAGCGCAGCCAGCGGTGCCACGGTCAACGCCGGCCGTGCCGAGAGAAAGGCCGCGCCCAGGACGGCGCTGGCGAGGACGACGGGCGTCGCGATGAAGACGGCCGGATCGAGCGGCGTCAAATCGAACAACATCTGCTCCAGATAGCGCGTCAACAGAGCGCCACCGGCAACGCCCGCTGCGATGCCGACCGTCGCCAACAGCAACATGTCGCCGACTATCGCAGCAAACACCTGGTATTTCGAGGCGCCCAACGCCATCCGAATGCCGATCTCGCGTGTTCGACGACTGACGGCGAAGGCAATGCCTCCGTAAATGCCGACAACCGCAAGCGTGCCCGCCATCAGCGCAAACAGCCCGAACATTCCCGCGTAGAAGCGCGGCTGGAGAATCGAGTTCGAAATGATCTCTTCCATGGTCGCGATGCGGTCGGGGGCCGTCTGCGGATCCAGCTCGCTGACGATCCTGCGAATCGCCGGGACCAGAGTGGTTGGCGACATGTCGGTCCGCACGGCGAAGTACGCCGAGGAGTGCCCAAACAGCGTGTCGGTCGCACCCGATCGCTCCAGGTTGGCAAAGATCTCAGGGACGGGTGGGTCTGCCAGGCCGGTCTCTCGGATATCTTCGACAATTCCGGTGATGTCCCAGGGAACGTCGCCGCCCGTGTAGACACGTGTTCCGACCGGGTGCTCGCCGAGAAACCCACTGCGCGCCAGCGTTCGGTTGATGAGGAGGCTGTGCGGCCGGCCGACGGGATCCGCGTCGGAGAAGCCGCGGCCCTCGATCACGACGATGCCCAACGCGGCCAGAAAGTCACGACTGACGAGGTGCACGACGGGAAAGTCTGGCTTTCCGATGACACCCGGAGGCGGCGGCGGAGGCGGGACCATCGACTGGCTCGGCTGGGAACGCGTACTGAGTTGCACGTGTCCGAGATTGTTGCGAGTGAGTGGCAAGTGGTCAGCGTACCCGGCGGCCCGCACGCCCGGGAGCCCCTGGATGCGCGCGATCAGATCCGCGGAGAACCTCAGAGCTGACTGATTGGGCGACAGGGCGACTTGAAACGTGAGGAGCCGCGCCGTCGCGTAGCCGGGGTTGACGTTCGACAGCTTGAGGAAGCTCCGGATCAGTAGTCCACTGCCCAGGAGCAAGACGACCGCCAGGCCGATCTGCACGACGACAAGTAGCGCGCGCCCCCGCGAGCGACGGAACAAGTTGAACCCCAGCGCGGACACGCCCGCCTCGCGCGCCAACTCGCCACGCGCCTCGACGCGCGACTGCCACATCGCCGGCGCCAGCCCGCAAGCCAACCCAGCGACGACTGAAACGCCGAGGGCAAAGAGCAGCACCGTCCCGTCGATGCCGACTTCGTGGAGACGCGGCACGATAGATGACGTACCGAGGTCCTGTCGCGGCATCGCGGCGCCGAGCACCCGAAACCATCGCACCCCGGTCACCGCCAGCCAGACTCCAGCGAATCCGCCCACAAGCGTCAGAAGCATGCTCTCGGTCACGAGTTGTCGCACCACCCGGCTTCGGCCCGCACCGAGCGCCAGCCGAACCCAGATCTCGCGTTCGCGCCTGATTCCTCGCGCGAGCAACAACCCGCCGACGTTGACGCACGCAATGAGGAGTACGAACCCGACCGCGCCCGACAGGATCACGAGCGGCGTCTTGGCCCCGGCGATCAACTCACCTTGCAGGCTGACGACGATGAACCGCGGCCGGACCGGCGCCGATTGCGGAGCCCCGGCGGCCTTGGCCGCGTCCCCGCTCGGTGGAGGTGGCGGGCCCGCACGTGGTCCTGGCGGAGGTGGCGGGCCCCCACCCGGTCCTGACGGAGGCGGAGGTCCCGGTGGTGGGGGGGGGCCGGACGTGGCGGCGCCCGGAGAAGTGAGAGGCCCGGTCGGCGTTGGCCCGGCGGCGGAGCGATGCCCCTCCTGCGCGAGCCGCATTAGATCGTTTACTTCCGTGCTTGCCGTCAGGAAAGAGGCGCCGGCGTTCATCCGCCCGACGACCACCGGCTGAACCCGAGGCCCCCAGACGAACGGCGTCCAGAACTCCGCGTCGGCGTTCGGAAACTGAAAGCCGGGACGCATGACGCCGACGACCTCGTATTGAATGCCGTCGAGTACGATCGCCTTTCCAAGAATGGCGTCGTCACCACCGAGGCGGCGTCGCCACATGGAGTAACTGATGACCGTGACGCGGTCAAGGCCGCGCGCCTCTTCGCGGGGCTCCAGCAACCGGCCCATCAGCGGCGTCGCTTCAAGCATCGCCATGACCTGGGGCGATATCCGAACGCCGCTCAGATGGACCGCCTCCCCTCGTCCGCTCAGCGTGACAGCCATCGGGGTGTACGTACCCAGATTCGAGACCGTCTGAGAGCGAGACCGAAGAAGCTCCACATCCTGAAAGCTCACCGGAGCGGCAAACGTCTTCGTGCCGCTCCCATCGTCTGGATCGAACTGGATGGCGATTCGGATGAACCGATCCGCACCGGGATACGGCAGCGAGCGGAGCAGCACGGCATGGACGACGCTGAAGATGGCTGTGTTGGCGCCGATGCCGAGCGCGAGCGTGCCGATCACGACAGCGGCGAACCCCGGCGCGCGCACGAGCGAGCGCGCCGCGAACCGGGTGTCCTGCCGGAGATCGTTGAGCCAACGGAACGACCGCGCATCGCGATGAAGTTCCTTGGCCTGCGCAACCCCGCCGAACGCGCGTCGAGCCGCCAGGCGGGCCTCAGCGTCGGTCAACCCCCGACGCTTGTACTCGTCCTCCAGGACACCGAGGTGTGCCGCCAGCTCGCGTTCGAGCTCGGACTCAGCGCGGTGCGGTTGGAAGAAATGGACGAGACGAAGCAGGAATCGTCGAAAAGTAGCCATCGTTACGGCTCGTTGGGCTCAGTTTCCTTCGCGAGCGCGCGTGCCTGCCGTGAGCTGTACTTCGCGTTCAGCGATTGTTCTCGGTCTTGCGCCAGCTGCCCTTGATTCAGCCGTTCTGCTCGAGCCGAACCAGCGCTGAAGACCGCGTGCCCTGATTCAGCGTGAGGCGGCGCTTGGACACTTGTTCCAGACGAGCGGCGAGACTGTAGGCGTGCGGGGGACCCATCGCCTCCAGCGCGCGCAACAGAATGAGGTCCAAAGCGCCCTGTAAGAGCTCGACTTCGCTAGACATTCAAGTGAACCAAGGTGCAGACAATGCCATTGAATTACTAGGCTGTCAAGTGGAGTGACCGGCCGTGGAGTGACTGGCCGCGGCGTCCCGGAGCTTTCTCGTCAGGCCCCAAGGCACACAGCGTCGTGGCCTAAGAGAGCAGCGATCCCGGATGGGTCCTGATAAGTCGCCTACCGTTTGCCGATTCGGGCCGGCGGCCATCGCGGATCACTGCGGCGTTACACGAGACCTATACTCACTGCAACCCCTTCAAATATCTTCAAGGCAACCCCTTCGATGCCGGGCTCGTGAACAGGTGCGTAGACAGAACCCGCGGGCCTGCCCGTCATTCGGCGCGGAGAGTGCCAGCCGGGTCGATACGCACCGCGCGACGTGCCGGAATCCAGCTCGCCAGTGCGGCCGCAACTCCCAACAACATCGCCGTCGCACCAAAGACGATGGGATCGGACGGTCGCACATCGAAGACGAGCGACTTCAACAGTGAGGAGAGCCAGAACGCTCCCAACAGTCCGCTCGCGACACCGATCGCTGTCAGGCCCAGACTTTCACGCATGACCAACTGGAAGATGTCGTGCCGGGTCGCTCCAAGCGCCAACCGGATACCTATCTCGCGTGTCCGCTGGGTCACCATGAACGACACCACGCCGTACACCCCGACGAGTGTCAACGCGAGCGCCATAGCCGCCAGGGCGGCGAGACTCACGGCGCTTTGCCGCGATCGCGCAGTCGCCCGCGCGATGCGTGCGGACATCGTTTGCACGTCGAACTGGGGATAGCGCGGCGCCACTTCACGGATCACGAGACGCGCCGGCCCGGCGAGCGCGCCGGGATCGCCCGACGTTCGCAGGAAGATAATCATGTTCGAGCGCGGGGCTTGGTTGAACGCAAGGTAGGTCTCCGCCACGGGCGCGGCCTCAATCGAGCCGCGGACATCGCCCACGACGCCGACGACTTCAGCGATATCGCCCGGTCCGCCCTGCCCCATCCCCATGTGTTTGCCGACCGCATCCTCCTTTGGCCAGAACTGAGCCGCCGCCGTTTCGTTGACGACCACGACCGAGGGCGCGCCCCTTCGATCGCCGGCGTCGAATACGCGGCCGCGTTTGAGAGGAATCCGGAGCGCGCTGAACCAGTCCGCCGTGACCCAGCGCACGCCGATCTCCGGCCGCGGCACGGAGCCAGCCGGACGGTCGGGGAATGTGGCGCGGGTGCCCGAACATCGCTCACCGAGTGGCTGGCAATCACTGATGCCCGCCGCTGACACGCCCGGCAGGGCCCCGAGTCGATCGAGCATTTGCGAAGCGAACACAGGCACGGCGTCCTGAGGCATCGCGCCTGACGGGAGATTCAGGCGAAGCGTGAGCACGTGGCTCGCCTCAAACCCTGGATCGATCGAAACGAGCTCGGCGACACTCCTTATCATCACGCCCGCCGCAGCCAGGAGGACCATCGCGACCGCCACTTCCACAACGATGAGGAGACGATGGCTTGGCAGGCGGCCGGGCCGGCGCACGTGTGACGCATCGGCACCGCGCAGGCTCGCGGCCGTGACCAGGGACCCCTTGGTTGCCTTCAAGGCCGGTAACGCGCCGAAGAACGCCCCGACGAGCAAGGCCATCCCGATCGTCACCGCGATGGCGACGCTGTCGAGACGAATCGACGAGAGCCTTGCGACGTTCAGCTCGGCAGACATGGGCAGGCCGAGAACAGCGAGGGGGTTCAAGTCAGCGACTCGGAGAATTCCCCACGCCAGCAGGAGCCCAGCTGCGCCTCCGAGGATCGAGAGGAGGAGGCTCTCGGTTAGAAACAGGGCGGCGATTCGCCGGGGGGAGGCGCCCAGCGCGAGGCGAATCGTGCTCTCGCGTTGGCGTGCGCCGGTCCGACCAAGCGACAGCGCCGCCAGATTGACGCAGGCGATCAGCAACACGCACGCGCCGGCCCCCAGCAGAATGAGCAGCGAGCGCCGAGCGATGGGTGACGTCCGCACCTCGTCGAGCGGACGCGCGACAGCGCCCCATCTCTTCGTCCCTGAAGGAAACTCGGCGGCGATGCTCGCGCCAAGGGCGGTGACGGCGGCTTGCGCCTGCTCCACAGTGACGTCCGCCCGACGGCGCACGACGAGACTGTACTCATGCAGTTGGGGATGATTGAGGGCCGCTGCATTCTTGCTCGCAATCGGCGCGAACACGTCGGTCTCACCGGTGAGGCCGCCGAATCCTGGTGGTGCGATGCCGACGACGTCGTACGAGACGCGATCCAGTTCGAGCGTTGTGCCGACGACCGCCCGGTCAGCGCCGAAGCGACGGCGCCAAAAGGCGTCCGAGATGAGGATTTCCCGGGCCGCGTCCGGCTGGCCGTCGGGACCACGCGCGAGATCCCGACCAGCGGAGGGCGTCAAGCCGAGCGTGGACAGATAGCTCGCACTCACCCATTCGCCGAGAATCCGCTCGGGCTCGCCCTCGGTCACATTCAGCTGGCCCCTGTGGTAGAGCGACAGACTCCCGAACACGTCCTGCGCCCGTTGGAACGACAAAAACTTGGGATACGACCAGGGCAGCTCGTCGCCGTCGACTGACACCTTTACGAACATCAAAGCACCTGGCGAGCGAAACGGCAGCGGGCGCCACATCAGGGCATCGACGGCGCAGAAGACCACCGCCATGGCACCAAGGCCGAGCGCGAGGGTCGCCACAACGACCATGGTGAAGGCCCTGTGGTGGAGCAGCACGCGCGTCGCGTAGGTGAGGTCCTTGAGCGGTTGATCAAGGAACGGGCGCGGTGACATGGGCATCTCTCCTGTTATGGCACGGCCGGGCCGGCCGCTGCCGGCCTCCAGAGTCATTGACCCCTGGCGCCGAAGCGCCTCAGCGCGCGCGTCTTCGGCCGACAGTCCTCTTTCGACCAAGTAGTCAATTCGAGCGTCGATCAGCGTCTGACGCTCCTCGTCGAGGTCGGCGCGAACCTCGTCCGCCCTCCGTCGCTGGCTGAGCCATTTGCGAAAGCGTTCCCACATCGACATGAGACAGCGCTCAGGAACGCGAGGGGACGCGTGAGGCCAGAATCAGCGACAGGGCCTCCACATAGTCGGCAAGCTTTGATGACTCGGCTCGAAGGCGAGACTTCCCCAGAACCGTCAGGCGGTAGTACCTGGCGCGGCGGCCATGTTTTGTGGTCCGCCACTCGGCGGTCAGCAGGCCTCGCACCTCCATGCGACGAAGGGCCTGGAGGAGCGCGGCGTCTTCAACGGACACACGTCCATCCGACCGCTGTTCGAGCCAGTTCGCGACCTCGAAGGCGTGCATCGGGCCCCCGGACAGCGTCTTCAGCACCAACACATCGAGCGTGCCTTTCAGAATCGCCACAAGCTTGCCGTCCCTTCTGTCTCACCCAAGAGTCTAACCTAAGACTCTTGGGGCACAGACGATGATGAGACGATGGCATCGCAAGAATGGTTGGCTGGGACTTGCCTGAATGTTGAGCCGTAAGGATCGAACCAATTCCTGCGCGCCCTTCGCCGTTACTCGAATCAGTCCTGACAAGTCGCCTTGTGGCGATCGATGGACGATACAGGGCTTTCGGTCGTCACAACGGCGTTGATCGAGATTTATGCAATGCGGCAGGCCGCGGGGGGTCATCGGAGCGTGCTGTAGAACCTCTTGATCTCGGCAAGCACATCGGCGCTGCGATCGAGATAGAAGTAGTGACTGGCATCCCGATAGGTAATCACTCTCGCATGCAGCACTTGACGTCGAAAGGTGGCCAACCACCGCTCCTTAGTGGGAACGGCGGCCGTCCGCCAGTAGGCATCGGCTCGCTCACGGATCTCGATGGTCGCATCCGGCGGGATGCCAGGGTGTCGTCTTTGGATCGCACTGATCGACAGCGTGGGCGCCTCCACGCCCGAGAAATCGACGGAGTATCCGTTCCACCAACGACTGATTTGCGTCCAGACGGCGCCAGTTGCTGGTGCGGAGCTAAGCGGGTCCTTCTGCAACACAGCATAAGCGGTCGCGGGATCGGCGATCGCATCCAAGTACACCAGCGAGCGTACGCGTCGGGGCCAGCGCGAGGCGATCTGCGTAAGCTCGAGCCCTGCCAGCGAGTGGCCGACCAAATGCACTCTCAGCAGGTCCTTGGCGTCCAGGAATGCCATGATGTCAGCGACCAGGGTTGCGAGTTCATATCCCGAGGCCGGCGTCTGCGACGGTGGGAAACCACGGCGTGTCAGCGCGTACACATGGAAGCGGTCGCGAAGGCCAACAGCCAAGTCGTTGAAAGTAGCCGCGGGTGTGCCGAAGCCAGTCAGAAACACGACCGGCTCGCCCTGGCCACCCCAGTCCAGGTAGTGCAGGCTGATTCCGTTAGCCTCGACGAAGTGTTCGGAGAATGAGCGACTGGATTCTGTCTGGCCGGAAACGCCGGCGAGCGCCAGGTACGCGAGCATGAACGCCGACATCACGGAACCCTCCCCGATTGGTGTCAGTTTACCGATTCCTCCCGGTAAGTCGCCAAGGGTTTAGCAATGCTGGTGGCCGAGGCGGTGGTAGGACCGAGACGCTCGAACGCTGTCGCGCCGCGACAAGTACAGGTATCGGTTTCGTCAGCCCGCGCGTGTTGCAACGACCTCGTCGCCTCGAGTCACCGTCGCACCCGTGCGTTCATTCGTAGCGCAGCACGGCCAGCGGATCGAGTTTCGCCGCCTTTCGAGCAGGCAGAAAGCAGGCGGCTACTGACACGACAGCGAGCAGCAGTGTAATGAACAGGAGCGTCACGGGATCCGTAGGGCTCGTCTGGATCAACAGACCCTGCAGTAGCCGCCCGACACCGAAAGCACCAACCAGACCGATCGCGAGACCGATTCCCAGCGGCAGCATCCCTCGTCTCACAAAAAGCGCTACCACTTGAGATCGTTGCGCCCCAAGCGCCATTCGGACGCCAATCTCGTGCGTCCGCTGCTGCACGGCATACGCCGTGAACGCATACAATCCGACAACGGAGAGCAGCAGGGCGATGCTGGCGAACGCGGCGATTACCGTTCCGATCAACCGGGGCTGCAAGCGCGTGTCGTCCAGCAACTCAGTCAAAGGCCGAACGTTGAAGAGGGTCACGTCGGGATCAGCGGCGGCGATCTCTCGGCGCAGTAAAGGTACGATTCCGGTCGGATCGGAGAGGTGCCCCACAATGATCGATGCTCGTGAACCCCCGTGCGATGCCAGCGGGAGGTAGACGACCGGCCGCGTTCCCGGGGGATGTCCCGTCCGCTGTTGAAAATCAGCGGCGGCTCGGGTGACATTCTACGCGACGTTCGCGACTGACTCTGAGAGCCCCAGTTGTTGATCGCGCGCACGAAGCGCGGCGATCAGCGT
>Ga0184612_10001553_pt1 | contig 11074 bp, 15 predicted proteins | sample PLM3_60_coex_FD_133163 | JGI IMG/M metagenome (GOLD analysis project Ga0184612, IMG submission 133163) | Groundwater sediment microbial communities from an aquifer in East River, Colorado, USA - PLM3_60_coex | ecosystem: Environmental > Terrestrial > Soil > Riparian zone | place: USA: East...
AGCGGGCAGGTCTCGTCGAGCACCTCCTCGAACCGCTGGATCTCGCCCTCGTTCTTCTCCAGCAGCCGCTCGAACGGGCCGTAGAACTCGTCGAGCACCTGGACCCATCGCAGCGTCCCCTCGGCGATCTCGTCCAGGTCCTCCTCCATCTTGGCCGTGAAGTTCACGTCGACGATGTCGGGGAAGAACTCCTTCAGCAGGTCGGTTACGACCTCGCCGACGTCCTCGGGGAAGAACCGCCGCTCCTCCAGCCGCACGTATCCCCGGTCCTGGAGCGTCGAGATGATCGAGGCGTAGGTCGAGGGCCGGCCGATCCCGAGCTCCTCCAGTGTCTTGACCAAGGAGGCCTCCGTGAATCTGGGCGGCGGTTGCGTGAAGTGCTGCTCCGGCAGCACCTCGAGCAGCCGCAGGACCTGTTCGGCGGTCAGGCGCGGGAGCGCGGACTCGGCGTCCTCGTCGGCCGCGTCGTCGCGCCCTTCGAAGTACACGCGGCGGAACCCGTCGAACTTCAGGGTCTGGCCGGTAGCGCGGAGCAGGTACCGGTCGTCGCCCGCGACGGCCTCGATGTCCACCGACACCTGGTCGAACCGGGCCTCGGCCATCTGCGACGCGACGGTGCGCTGCCAGATCAGCCGGTACAGCGCGAGCTGGCCCTTGTCCAACGCGCCGGCCACCCGGTCCGGCGTCCGCGTGGCCGAGGTCGGCCGGATGGCCTCGTGTGCCTCCTGGGCCCCTCGCTGCTTGGTCTTGTACCGTCGCGGCTGCTTCAGCGCGTACTCGGGGCCGAACTCGGTCCGCACGACCTCAGCGATCTCTCGAAGGGCCGACTCCGCGATGGTCGTCGAGTCGGTTCGCATGTAAGTGATCAGCCCCACCTGGCCCTCGCCAGGGAGCTCGATCCCCTCGTACAGCTGCTGGGCCAGGCGCATGGTCCTCCTGGCCCCGAACCCGAGCTTGCGAGCGGCCTCCTGCTGGAGGGTGGAGGTGGTGAACGGCGCGGCCGGGTTCCGCTTGATCTCCTTCTCCCGGACCTCCCGCACCCGGTACGCGGCCTCCCGCAGACGGTCCGCGTGGAGAGCGGCGTCCGCCTCGGCGGAGAGGGTGATGCCCTTCTTGTCCGGCGAGGTCGCCAGCTTGCCTTTGGGGACCTCGATCAGTCGGGCCAGGAAGGGGACCTCCTCCGCCTCCGGGGTCAGGCGAACGTCCACGCTCCAGTACTCGACCGGGACGAAGGCGGCGATCTCCCGATCCCGGTCAACGATGAGTCGCAGGGCCACCGACTGCACCCTCCCGGCCGAGAGGCCCGGACGCACCTTCTTCCACAGGACCGGCGAGAGCCGGTATCCGACCAGCCGGTCCAGGATCCGGCGGGCCTGCTGGGCCTCCACCAGGCGGAGGTCGATGGCCCGGGGACTCTGGAAGGCCTCGAGGATCGCATCCTTGGTGATCTCGGTGAACGTGACCCGCTTGGCCACGGCGGGGTCGACCTTCAGGACCTCGGCCACGTGATAGGCGATGGCCTCACCCTCCCGGTCGAAGTCGGTGGCCAGCACCAGCTCGTCGGCCTTCTTGAGGGCGGCCCGAAGCGCTTTGACGTGCTTCTCCGAGTCCTCCGGGACCACGTACTCGGGCTCGAACTCACGCTCGGTGTCCACGCCGAGCTTGCTCTTGGGGAGGTCACGGATGTGCCCATAGGAGGCCCGGACCGTGTAGTCGGGCCCCAGGTAGCGCTCCAAGGTCTTTGCCTTGGTGGGCGATTCCACGACCACCAGCGTCTTTGTCATAGCGGCAACCATCTCTTCATCGTCGTAAGGGGAGGAGGCACGGCGGACGGAGGCCGCCTCCGGGCGCAGGGTACCAGCCGCCACCCTCTGGCTGGGGATTCTCCCGCCCGGGGCGCCCGGGCCGGAGGCGGCTCCCCCCACCGGCCCCTTGGAACGCGGTGATACCCTCGCTGCATGAGAACCATGTCGGACCGCCGCGTATTCCCGCAGGTAGTGGGCCTATTCGGGGCGGCCTCTTGTAATCCGGGTACCGACTGGGTAACATGGGGCTCCGACCGAGGAGGCCACATGGCCAGCATCGTGAAGCGCCAGGGAGCCAGGGGCATCGCGTACAGGGTCCAGTACCGGGACCAGGCCGGGCACCAGGCCGTGAAGACGCTTCACAGGCTCGAAGACGCCCGCCGATTCAAGGCCCAGGTGGAGTCCTCCAGGCCGGACGACATCGTGGCCGGGCGCGTCACCCTGGCTGAAGTCCTGGACGAGATGCGGGGCAAGGTCGGTACCTGGAGCGAGAGCACTCTCCGGGAGCAGGGCGTCTACCGCCGGGCGCTGGAGCGGGTGGACCCCGACCTGTTCGGGATCGACGTGGGGAAGCTCACAGGCGCTCGCCTGGACCGTGCCGTCGGCGGGATCGAGGCTCCGTCGATGCTCAAGCGGTGCCGGGTGTTCCTGAATCAACTCCTGAAGCACGCCGGGCGGCCAATCATCCCCGCTCGCGGTGTGCACACCCGTGCCGACCGGATGTCGGAACGCGGGAAATCCCGCACCGAACGGCCCCTGGAGACGCACGAAGTCGAGGCCATCCTGCGGGAAATCCCGCACCGCTACCGGACCATGCTGACCCTCATGGCCTACGTGGGCCTGCGTCCAGGCGAGGCCTACGGGCTGCAGGTCCAGGACTTCGACACAGTGACCGGCAAGCTCAAGGTCCAGAGGGCTGTCTCACGTGGCCGAGTCGGGCTGACCAAGACGGGGGAATCCAGGGAACTCCCCATCGGCGCTCTGGGCGATCTGGTCGTCGGGCACGTCAAGGAGTACGCGCTGTCGGACCCGACGGCGCAGCTATTCACCAACGGCCAGGGACGCGTCATCCACGAGAACACCTTCGGAGCGGTGTTCAAGCGTGCCGTCAAGGCGGCCGACGTCGCCAACAACGTCTCCCCCAACAGCCTGAGGCACCATGCGGCAGCCTGGATGATCGGACATGGGGCCAACGTCCTTCAGGTGTCCCGGATGCTTGGTCACAGCAAGCCGTCGATCACCCTGGACGTGTATGCCTACCTGTTCTCGGACAGCCTGGATGCGGTGGCCGCGATTCTGCCCCCTAAGAGGGCTCCAGAATCTTCAGCACTCGGCGCCTGACGGCCTCGGTGGTCAGCCCCATCTCTCGAGCGGTCACCGAGTAGCCCAGGGACTTCGCCAGCAAGGCCCACCGAACCTCGGCCTTCTCGATACCTGCCAGGGCGGCCTGGAGCCGCTTGCGCTCGGTGGGCGTCAGTCGCCGCTGGGGCGGACCTGGCATCCGGCGGAGCGTGCCTGGCTGATGGTCTGAGGGCAAATATCCTCCCGTAACTCTGCGAATAGTACTTGACGGGTTACGGGAGCAGGGTTCAGGATGCCCCCATGGACACCTACCAGTGCTGGTTCTGCCTGGAGAGACATCCGGGGGCCGGATCGAACGGCATCGTGGTTCACGTCCTCGAACGGCATCCCGCTTCAAACGTCGCCCGCTACATCATGCGGGCCGTAACGCTGGAAGGAGGCCCGGCCCTTCCCCCCGAGCTTCCCCGACTACGGCCCACTGTTCCGCGTCCGCTCCTCCCTGCCTCTACAGACGATGTGTCGGACGCGGTTCGGGAGGGCGGCCGGTCCATCACGCCGGCCCCCTCCCACCACCATTCCGGGGGGCGGTGAGGCCCCTGGACGAACCGCAAGTGCATAGGGGCCTTACGGGAGCCCCTGGGGGCGTGGCAGCCCCAGGGACTCTCTATCGGGAGGAGGAGTCATGGACGACGCATTTGCATACGGGCCGCGGAAGCGGTCGCACCGCAGCAAGGTCATTGGGGCGGTCCTCGGGTTCGTGATGGCCGCATCACTGGTTGCCATCGCGGCGTGGATTGTGATTCCTGATAGCCCCGGGTTCGGGTACGGGAAAGGGAGAAACGCAACCCAGGGGCTGGTGCTGGAATCGGTGGTCCTCACCGGGGCCGACCTCACCTCCGACGTGATCGGACCCGGGGAGACGGGGACGATCTTGGCGAAGTGGAGCAACCCGAACGTCGTGGCGGTCAGCGTGATCCAGCTGGCGCACGTGGCGGGGACGCCAATCGAGAAGGTCGGCGACCCGAGCTGCACCGCGCCGGCGAGCACGTTCACGATCACGACCCAGAACGTGCCGCCCGGCACGTGGACGGCGACGGGGTCCGGTGGGACGGTCGTGACGAGCGCACCGATCAGTACGACAGCCGCCTTCCCGGCCTGCCTCGCTTCGTCCGAGTTCCGGATGCAGGTGGTTGCGAAGGCCGTCGTCTAGATGAATGTCCGAAGCGCCGCCTACGGCTTGGCTCGGTGGATCGGGGACTACCAGGCCATCCGTGGGCGGCGTCTAGGACGCCGGCTGGTGAACCGCGTCATCGGGCGGAACGTGGTGCGCCGGATCTGGTGGCGCTAGGCTTGAGCGGTGCCGCAGATCATCGCGTACTCCCGCGACGCGTCGGAGGAAGAGATCGCGGCGATGCGGAAGGACATCGAAGCCTCGGGGATGCGGGTCCTTGGGGAGCCCGACATCGAGCTGGTCCCGAACGACGGCTACATCATCGTGCCGGACGAGCCCGACCCATCCATCACTTGGAGGAAGACGATCACCGAGGTTTACCGAGTGACGTTCCAGGTCGAGGCGGCTAGGGGAACTACAGGGCCGTAATTAGGCCTCTGTAAGGCCCCGGGACGGCCGTGGGGGGTAGGGGCTAGGTGTCGGTGCCTAAGGAATCTTGAGGCCCCCAGGCGAGCCGCCGGCAGAGCTCCGCCACCTCATCCAGGTCGTCAATCGACATCTTCAACCGGACGAGACGTAGCCGGGTCCGGTCCAGGAGGTCCAGGGCTTGGTCGGCGATCTGCCAGGGATCCGCGTTGGCCGAGACGGGCTCCATCGGCCGGACACGCTCGCGGAGGCGATGCTCTCGCTGCCTTGCTGCGAGCGCATCCGGCATCTCGCTACGTGCCCTCAACCAGGCTCCTTCACGTGAAGCTCCAGGGCGGGGGAGAGAGTGCCCCCGCCCTTGAAGCCTTTGCGCGACGGGCTAATTCAAGGCCGGCCATTGGCCCCCCAGGGGACCCGTTCGCGCGGAACCCCCCGAGTCTTATGCGGTGATCCTAAGTGCCTTGACCGCAGCGTTGGCGGCGTCGTTCAGAACCTGCTTCGCATCAGTGCGAAGTACCGCCCGGAAGGCAACTTCATCGTTTGCGAATCTGTAATCGTCCGAACGGTCGAGGCGCAAGCCCGCCACGTCGCGGATGGCGTAGTACTCCTCGAAGTTGCCGAACAAAATCCTCGTGCCAGTGCCGGCACCCGTCGCGAACGTCGGGTCAGTGATGACGGGACGTCCGAAGATCTGCTCAGTCGGCGAAATGGTGAGGTTGGACTGCACCAAATATTCGTTCGTTGTCGACTTGAGCTTCCGGAGAGCCGCGAGCGTGGCGTCGTTCATCATCCACGTCGCGTTCGCCCTGTAGGGAGCATTGATGCTGTGGTACAGGTCGGTGAGCAAGTCCGGACCCGTCGCGCCGGCGACCAAAATCGCCCAGGTCGAAACCGAACCATCGACCGGGGTAAGAGCCACGCCGGCGGGCTGGCCGGAGCCTGTGCCGGTGACGAGGTGCGCCCCGTTGGCCGTTCCGATGGCCCGTCCCAGCAGCCGAGCCAGGATGCCCTCGATGTCCACGGCACTGTCCTGGACGAGCTCCTTGCTGACGAAGACCATGCTCTTGTAGCCGAAGGCACCCAGTGTCGCGTCGGCGAAGGCTGGGTCGTTCGCAGTGATGGCACCACCCTCGGCGATGATGGCCGCCGTTGAGTCCGTAACGGACTTCGGCAGCACCATCGGTGACCCGTCGGCGGTCGTGTAGACCTGCGCGTTCGTTCTGCGTACGCCCGCCGTCGCTAGTAAATGCTGGTAAAACTTGCCGACGAACCCCAGCGGGACCATGTCCCCGGCGGAGGCACCGCCCGTGGTCAGGTCGTGTCGCTCCAGTTGGGAAAGGTCGACCTCGTGGACCAGATCGCCGGTCTGGCCGCGTGCCCAGGCCAGGAACTCAGTTCGGTTTTCGTTCATGTTGGAACCTCCAAGTGCGTGGTTAAAGCGGCTGCGCTGGGAGTCGAGATCCTTCTCGGACTCCGCAGCGGTGAGTAGTTGGTCGATGCGCTCGCCGAGGCCGTGTTGTTCGCTGTCCAGCTCTTCCCACTCGGCCTTGAGTGAGGGTTGGGCGGAATGGAACTGGCGATTGGACATCGCTTCGGCCTTGGCGTGCAGTTCGCGCATCTGCTCCACCAGGTTCACGCGCCTGTCGTGGAGCTGTTGGACTAGGGCCTGTGTTGGGTCTTCACCCATGTGGATGCCACCCTTCGCAGAGTCGTATTCACCTGCGGCCTGGGTGGCACGGCCGCCAATCCTTCGGCGGTGTACCGGACCTTGCCGGTAGTTGGGGCGGGCGCTCTAGAAGCGGTGCACCGGACTACATGGAACAGAATGGCTACGGGGTCACGGGCGCTGGGGACCGGGGATGCTAGTTGTCGTCGGCCTGGTCGTCGTCGGGCAAGAGCTCCGCGGGGCTGCTGAGGTCGGCCTCCAAACCACGCCAAAGCGCCTTGCGCCGGTCCAGTTCGCCTGCGGCAGCGGCGGAGATAGCGTTCCAGAGGTCCGACTCGGCCTCGGGAACCAGCGGCGGGTCTTTGAGAGCCCAGAGGGGCTCGATACCCTCCATCTCATCCCATCCCATCGTCCCCCGGAAAGACGCGGCCATCCGCTTGAGGGGAACGAGGTCGTCGTCCTCCAGGAGCTCGATGGACCAGCTTCGGCGGGCCAGGGTGGCCATGGCCAGGATCTGCAGATTCTCGAACCAGTGGGCCATCGTGGGACGATGTTTCGCCAGATGCAGACAGGTGCTGGCGAGGGACCGTGCGGCATGGTCCAACTGCTCATCGGTCAGGGCCTCAAACTCGGCCAGGATCTCCTGATCGAACTCGCTATCTGTGGTCATGGCTTCCTCCTTCGCGTCTGGTTGCCGAGTTGGACACCGCGACGGTGGTTCTCGGAGTTGTGAATCGCCCGCAGGTTCTCGTACTCAGATCCGCCGCCCTGGGAGACCGGGCGAATGTGGTCGGCCACGAGCGGGTCCTCAGGCGTCCCTGGGCCGCCACAGAGGGCACAGCGGCCCCCGAGGCCGGTCTTACCGATGCAGCCGGCCTCTCTGAGCAGCCTGACGCGGTTCAACTGGTGGCCGTAGCCATAGGCCGCCGCATCTCTGGCCGGTGGTTTACGGTCCCAGGACGAACCGTGCTGCGGGCACCGGGAACGGCCTGGGAGGCACAGCTCCACGCAGCGGTCGGTGAGGCATTGTCGGCGGCTCATTGGCTCCTCCCTAGGATGTCGCGGAAACGCGTAGGGGCTGCGTTCGCCCATCGAGCCCGGTACTCCTCACGGCGGGCTTGCTCCTCGGCCCGCACCTTGGCCGAGTAGGTACGCCGCTGGTTCTCCAAGCGGCACTTGTCGGTGCAGTACGTCCGTGGCCGGCCAGGGCCTGGTGGGCGGGCTGGAAGCGGCCCTTGGCAGATCGGGCAGGTATCGGTGCGGATCTGCACGTCCTGGCTCATTTCGACCTCCAATTTGATTTCACCGATAAAAACTCGCCGTCTATGGTGGGCATGCTGTGGGGGTCGTTCCTGAGGTTTTTGGGTTCCCCGGTTCCTCGAGCTCGAGCCGACCGTCCGAGTCGAGCCAGCGTTCGTAGTGCTCGACGAGGTGTCGTTGCCAGCGCTCCTCGGCCTCTCGGGCGCGTTCCTCATCGAGCTCGGGGAGTCGGAGGCCGTAGTCGTCCAGGAGCTGCTGGGCGTTCATGACCCTTGATCGTCGGGGACGGTGACATCGGGGTGCATGGCCGCAAGGTCGGGGTGCTGGATGAAGCCGATGAGCATCGGGTAGGCCTGCCGATTGACCGCAACGAGGCCGGCTTGCTCGAGCGCGTAGATGTCCCCATACAGGGCGGCCGAGACCCATGGCGTGCCATGGGCCAGCTCCGCGATGGTGAGGCCGTAGGTCGGCGAGGGAAGATCGGCGAGCCGCAGCAGGATGGTCAGGCGCTTGTTCATGCGTCCTTCCCCCCTTCCACCTCGGCCAACCTGGTGAGGTGCTCGGCGAAAGTGGATGCCCCCGTCGGGTAGGTCAGGGAGCCGCCTTGTGGCAGCGCTTGCTTGGCCGCTGCCTTTCGCTCCCGGTCGTAGCTCTCGACCAGCGCCCGAGCCTCTACCGGAGTCAGGGTCTCGTCCATGTCTCCTCCTTCGGTGCGCTCTTGGTCTTGGCCCTCTGCTTCTTCTTCAACGAGGGGGTAGTTCTTATGGACGTTCAAGGACGTTAGGTATGCCACGCTAGGCACGGACGTGGACCCCTGCCCAGTCCACCCATGGTGAACCCCTGCCCCCCCCGATTTGGACTCCTGCCCCCCTACCAGGGGTCCATCTATGGTGAACCCCTGCTTCAGGGGGACCGTGGAGAGATCCACCCGGTAGACATTGGGGTTCTGGCGGCCTCCCACGTTCTTGCCTGTCTCGGTCTTCACCAGAATCCCCCGGTTCTCCAGGGTGACTCGGTGACGCTTGACCGTGCTAACCGAGCAGCCGGCCTCCAAGGCGATGGTGGTGAGCTTCGGGAAGCTGTTGCTACCATCGGGCTTGGCGTGATTAGCGAAGCTGAGCAGGACATCCCGCAGCTTGCCAGCCGGGATATCGGCCACAAGGACGGCCCCCATCACCTTGCCGCTCATGCCGCGCCACCGGATGCTTGATCAGCCAGCCATGCATCTATAGCTGCGGGATCGAAGCGGAGAGTCTTCTTGCCGAGTCGGAGGCAGGGAAGGCCCCTCTCGAGCAAGTAGTAGACGCCACGACGGGAGATGGCCAGTCGCTTGGCGACATCTGTAACGGTGAGCAGTGGTTCGGACGACACGACAAGGCCCCCTTTCGGGGAGGCTCTTGCCGCGATCTCGGCCCCTCTACGCTGGCCGCGCTTTCGTCCTGGCTAGTGGACTCACTGACGCTTGCTTGCCTTCGGCGTCGTCTCGCAGCGCCTGGCTAATTAGGAGCATGGTAGCAGTGGGCGGCACATCGACAACCCTCCGCACAGTCCGTCCCATCCGGGCACGGGTTCTAGGTAACCGACGCGGTAACGAACATGCAGCGCCAACCCATGCCATGCGTGCCCACTAGTGCGAGGTATCCCTAAGGCATGCGTGCGTGGTGATACCCTCGCTGCATTCCCGGGCCTTCGGAGTCCGACCGTGCTCGCCCTGTTCGGCCAGCTCGTCACCGAGGGGATCGCCAAGTACGGCTATGCCGCGATCTTCCTGCTCATGGTGCTGGAATCGGCCTGCGTGCCCATCCCCAGCGAGGTCACGATGCTCTTCGGGGGGGCCCTGGTGAGCGCGCCGTTCCTGGCTCCCGAGCAACAGCTGAACCTGGTGGCCGTAGCCCTGGTCGGGGCCTTCGCCAACCTGGCCGGATCCTGGCTGGCCTACTGGGCCGGGTACGTGGGGGGCCGGCCCCTCGTGGACCGGTGGGGCCGATACCTCCTATTGAGGCCCCACGAGATCGACCGGGCCCACGCCTGGTTCGACCGATACGGGCATGAGGCCGTCTTCTTCGGCCGGCTCCTGCCGGTGGTTCGCACGTTCATCAGCCTCCCCGCCGGCGTGGCCCGCATGAACTTCTGGAAGTTCAGCCTGTACACGCTGTTGGGCTGCCTGCCATGGACCTTCGGCCTGGCCTTCCTCGGCTACAAGCTGGGGGAACGGTGGGAGCAGGTGGAGCGGTTCATCCAGCCCTTCTCCTGGCTGATCGCCGTGCTCGTGGTGGCCGGCGTCGCCTGGTGGGTGTGGCGCCGGGTTCGCTACCTGCGGGCGCACCCGCTTCCGCCGGCGGTCGAACCCGAGGGGCGAGCAGAGGAGCAGGAGCCGGCGCCCCGGTGAGGGAAGGCGCCCTCTCAGGGCGCCAGCTGGATCTCGGGCGCCACCGACTGGAGCCCCTCGATCCCGACCGACAGGAACTCTTCGAGGGGAAGGCCGATCGACCCCTCGACCGAGGTGACCTCGTCGCGGTTCACGCCGGGGGCGAAGGCCTTCTCCTTCAGCTTCTTCTTGACCGAGGACACCTTCATGCCCACGGCCTTCTCCGGCCGCACCAGGGCAGCGGCCACCAGCAGCCCGGCCACCGCGTCCGCGTGGACCACGGCCCTGGACATGAGGTCGGTGCGGTACTGCTCGTGGGCGTGCGCCAGGACGCCGTTCACCACCCGGTCGTCCACCCCGGCCTCCCGGAGCCACTCGGCGGCGAGGTACGCATGGCGGTCCGGGTCGTCCTGGGTCTGGTCCTGGTCCAGGTCGTGGAAAAGCCCGGTCAGGGCCCACAGGTCCTCGTCCTCCCCGAACCGGCGGGCCAGGGCCCGCATCACGCCCTCGACCGAGATCAGGTGGCGGACGGTCGTCTCCTTCTCGGCCTTGTTCCTGCACAGCTCGATGGCGGCATCGCGGTTCATCACGACTCCTCCAGGGCGAAGGGTACGCTCGACAGGATCACCCGGGGCTCGTACAGGAGCAGCCGCTTGACGAACAGCGCCGCCTGGTTGTGCAGCAGCCAGTGGCGCCACTTGCGGACGACGAACTCAGGGAGGACCACGATCACCAAGGTGTCGGGGCGCGCCGTGAACCGGCGGACCTCCTCCAGGATGGGGCCGGTGAGGTCCCGGAACGGCGCCTCGACGATGTCGAGCGGGATCTGGCAACCCCGCTCGCCCCAATCCTCCTGCATCCGGTGGGCCGCCTCCGGATCGAGGTCGAAGTACACGGCCCGGGTCTCCGAGGCCTCGAGCGACGACGCGTAGTTGAGGGCCCGGATCGTCCCGTCGTGCACCCCCGAGACGAACACGAGCGCCACGGTACGGGTGGGGATCAGCGGCCGGCCGTCGACGCCGACCGGCCGTCCATCCTCCACGTACACCGGCACGTCGGTGACCACGATGTTGGGC
>Ga0184612_10001555_pt1 | contig 11073 bp, 8 predicted proteins | sample PLM3_60_coex_FD_133163 | JGI IMG/M metagenome (GOLD analysis project Ga0184612, IMG submission 133163) | Groundwater sediment microbial communities from an aquifer in East River, Colorado, USA - PLM3_60_coex | ecosystem: Environmental > Terrestrial > Soil > Riparian zone | place: USA: East...
ATTCTCCTCGCCCATCCAGCGGAAGCTTTCCGCCGGCCCCAGCAGCACGTCCTTCAGCTTTCCCGCTTCCGACTTCATCACCCAGTCGGTCATGCGCGGCGTGCCGCCGCTCTCCACCCGCGCCCGCAGCGGCGGCTGTCCGGCGGCTCCATTTCTAGCCATTTCCATTCTCCCGTTCGTTGATTCTTGTTGCGCTCAGACTAGTCGCCGGAAGGCCGGTTCGACAATGCCGCGCGGCGCCGGCTGTCTGGTTCTTCAGGCGCCGCTGCGCTAGAATTTGGCGCTAGGAAACGGGAGATCGCCATGGAACAGACCGCATTGCCCCACCGCCGGACGATGAAGCCGCTGGCTGCGGAGCCGGCCAAGTCCTACACCCTGCCCGGCTGGGCCTATACCGATGCCCTGCAGTTCGAGCGGGAGCGCGAGGCGATCTTCAACCGCGCCTGGCACTATGCCGGTCCGCTGTCGGCACTGGCCAAGCCCGGCGACTATCTGACCGCCGGCATCCTCGATCAGAACATCATCATCATCAGAGGCAAGGATGGGGAGCTGCGGGGCTTCTACAATGTCTGCCAGCATCGCGCCCATGAGCTGCTGAAAGGCCGCGGCTGCGCCAAGGTGATCACCTGCCCCTACCATGCCTGGTCCTATCATGCCGACGGCCAGCTGCGCACGGCGCGGGGCACGGAGAAGGTCGCGGATTTCCGCGCCGATGAATTCCATTTAAAGCCGGTGCGGGCCGAAGTATTCGCCGATCACTTCGTTTTCTTCAATCTCGATGAGGATGCCGCGCCGCTGGCGGAACAGGCCGGGGAACTGGCGCAGGAACTGAAGGAAGAAGTACTCAACGGCGACGGCTACGAGGCGACGCCCTATGCGAGCGGCACGATCGCCTGCAATTGGAAGGTGGCGGTCGACAACTATCTCGAATGCTATCACTGCGCGCCGGCCCATCCGGCCTTTGCCGATCTGGTGTCGATGGATGATTACAAGACCCAGGCCCGCGGCCTCTGGTCGAGCCAGAAGGGCACCGTCGGCCGTTACGACAACAAGGCCTATCCGCTGCGCCGCAATGCGCCGGAGCAGCGGGCGCTATTCTGGTGGCTCTGGCCGACGACGACGTTCAACGTCCTGCCGGGCTCGCCGGCGCTCGGCGTGTTCAGTTTCCTGCCCGGCGGGCCGGCACTCACCGTCACCCGCGGCGACCGCTATGCCGTGCCCGGCAGCGAGTCGCCGGAGGAAGACGCCGCCCGCGTGGAGTACAGCCGCACCGTGTTGGGCCCGGAGGACAACGCGCTCTGTGAATCCGTGCAGCGCGGCTTGGCGTCAAAAGGCTACAGCCAGGGCCGCTTCATCGCCGATCCCGACGGCAGCGTCATCACCGAGCAGGCGGTGCACCATTTCCACCGCCTGGTGGCGCAGGCGGTGGAGCTCTGACGTTCGGGCCTACGCGGCCGCGCGCTTCAGCCCCACATCCGGCAGTTTCGGCCGCGCCGCCAGCGCCTTCTTCATGATGGCTTCCACCTCGGCCTTCTCCGCACCTTCCAGCGCCAGCCGTGGCGGGCGGGTCAGATGCGTGCCGCGCCCGGCGATGAACTCGCACAGCTTGATGCACTGCACGAGGTCGGAGCGCGCGTCGAGATGGAGCAAAGGCATGAACCACTCATAGAGCGGCATCGCTTCTTCCAGACGCCCCTGGCGCGCCAGGCGGAACAGCGTCTCACCCTCGATCGGGAAGGCGTTCGACAGGCCGGATACCCAGCCGACAGCACCCATCACCACCGACTCCACCACCACGTCGTCGAGGCCGCAGAACGGAATGAAGCGGTCGCCGGTCATCGCCTTGAGATCGATGAAGCGCCGCGTATCGCCGGAAGATTCCTTGAAACAGACGATGGTGTCCACATCGGCCAGGGACGCCAGCATCTCCGGCGTCACGTCGGTGCGATAGATCGGCGGATTGTTATAGACCATGATCGGCAGGTCGGTCGTCTTGGCGACGCCGCGGAAATGGGCCAGCGTTTCGCGGGGCTTGGCGGAGTAGACCATGGGCGGCAGCAGCATGAGGCCATCGAGGCCGACGCGCGCGACTTCCTTGGCGATGCCGGCGGCGAGTTCGGTGGTGTATTCGGCGACGCCCACCACCACCGGAACGCGGCCCTTCGCGGCCGACTTCGCCATCTCCATCATCTTGATCTTCTCGTCGCGGGAGAGGGAGTTGTTCTCGCCCACCGTGCCGCAGAGGATCAGGCCGGAGACACCGTCGCGGATCAGCGCGTCGATAACCTTGGCCGTCGCGTCATAGTCGATGCTGAAATCGCTGCGGAACTGGGTGGTGACGGCGGGGAAGACGCCTTCCCAGGCGACGTGCTTGGCCATGTTTTTGCTCCTTGAGTCCCTTGATGGATTGACAAGTCCGGGTGAATGGATATTGTATACAATATAATCTCAGCGAATGCAAGTAGGGTCGTGGGCGCAAGGCATGCCGGAACCGGCACCGCAGAAGTTCCAATTAGGCCACCGGACCCGCGTGGAAGCGGCGGCGGAGGAACTGCGCCGCCGCATCCTCGACGGCGAATTCCCGGAAGGATTCCAGCTTCGCCAGGACGCGCTGGCGGCGGAATTCGGCATCAGCCGCATCCCCATCCGCGAGGCGCTGTTCCAGCTGGAGGCCGAAGGGCTGGTGAACATCCATCCCCATCGCGGCGCCATCGTCTCCGCCCTCTCGGCGACGGAGGTCGAGGAGATCTACACGCTGCGCGCCCTGCTGGAGCCGCGCCTGCTCGCCGCCTCGGCGCCGAAACTTACGCCCGACGACTACCGCGCCATCGACGCCATCCTCGACGAATACAGCGCCGAGCTGCGCGCCGATCACGTGGGCCGCTGGGGCGAGCTCAACACTGCGCTGCACAGCCTGCTCTACCGCCATGCCGATCAGCCGCGCACCGCGGCCATCGTCGCGTCGCTGCTGCAGAACGCCGACCGCTACACCCGTATGCATATCTCCTTCACCCAGGGACGCAGCCGGGCGGAGCGGGAGCATGGGGAAATCGTCAAGCTCTGCCGCAAGGGCGATGTGAAGGGCGCTAGCCGTGTGCTCGAAGAGCACATCCGCAATGCTGGCGTGCAGCTCGGCGCGGTCATCCGCCGCCGCGAATCGCCGCCGCAACCGGCCAGCAAGAAAAAGCGCGCCTGATCTCAAGGCGCGCCCAGGGAATCAACAGAATGAAAATCACCAAGATCACCGCCTATCAGGTGGATCTGCCGCTGAAGGAGGGCCGCTACGCCTGGTCCAACGACAACGCCGTCGAGGTCTTCGACGCCACGGTCGTGGCGGTGGAAACCGATGCCGGCATTACCGGCTATGGCGAATGCTGCCCGCTCGGCCCCGCCTACCTGCCGGCCTATGCCGCCGGCGTGCGCGCGGGGCTCAAGGAGATCGCGCCGAAGCTGCTCGGCCTCGATCCCACGCATCTGGGGGTGTTGAACCGCCGCATGGACGAAGCGATCCGTGGACACCCCTATGTGAAGGCACCGGTCGACATCGCCTGCTGGGATATCCTGGGCAAGGTGGCGGGCCTTCCCGTCTACGCGCTGCTCGGCGGCGCGCAGCAGGCCGAAGTCAAGCTCTACCGCGCCATCTCCCAGGACACGCCGCAGAAGATGGCCGACAGCGTCACGCGCTATCGCCGCGAGGGCTATACGAAGTTTCAGCTCAAGGTCGGCGGCAATGCCGACGTGGATATCGAGCGCATCCGCGCCTGCCGCGCGATGCTGAAACCTGGCGACGTGCTGATCGCCGACAGCAACACCGGCTGGACCATGCATGAGGCGGCGCGGGTGGTGCAGGCGGTGCGCGATCTCGATGTCTATATCGAGCAGCCTTGCCGCACCTATGAAGAATGTCTGACCGTGCGCCGCCGCACTGCGCTGCCCTTCATCCTCGACGAGAATATCGACGGCATCGGTATCCTGCTGCGCGCCATAGCCGACGGCGCCATGGATGTGATCAATCTCAAGATCTCCAAGGTCGGCGGCCTGACGCGGGCGCGGGAGATGCGCGATCTCTGCCTCAATGCCGGCGTCGCCATGACCATCGAGGATACCTGGGGCGGCGACATCGTCACTTCAGCCATTGCGCACTTGGCGCGTTCCACGCCCGACGAGTTCCTATTCTCGGCGACCGACTTCAACAGCTACGGCACCAAGGACATCGCCAAGGGCGCGCCGAAGCGCAAGGACGGCAAGATGACCGCGCCTGACCGGCCGGGCCTCGGCATCGAGCCGATTTTCGATGTTCTCGGCAAGCCCGTGCTGAGCGTGGGCTAACAATGCCTCTTGTCACCGCCCAACGAGCGCATCTCTTGCACCACCCACGATTGTCTCCGCCGCGAAAGCGGGGGTCCAGGGGTTGCAGAGCGCCCTGCTTCTCCTGAGCCCCCGCTGTCGCGGGGGAAGCAAATAAGGGAGATCAAGTCGAATACTCGACTTGTTTCCGCGCCCTCACTGCGCGGCGTGCGCCCGCTCCGCAAATGCGAGTATCCCCGCCGCGGTCGTCTCATCGGTGATCAGCACATCCACCAATCCGCCGGCCAGCGCGCCATGCAGCGCCGCGACCTTGTGCTGTCCGCCGGAGGCCAGCATGACGCAGGGGATGTTGCGCAGGTCCGCCGGCGACAGGGCAACGGCTCGCCGGTTCAGCGGATGCTTCACCACCTGGCCTTCGGCATCGATCCAATGGGCGCAGAGATCGCCGACGGCGCCGGCCTGGCGCAGGGATTTGATATCCTCGGCGCCGATCAATCCCAGCTTCACCATGGTCGCGCTGCTGTCGGGCGCGCCCACGGACAGGAACGCCAGATCCACTTTCTGACCTTGCGCCAGTACCTCCTGCAGCATCGGCTGGCCGATCAGCATGTCCCGCGTGGCCTCGGAATCCGTATAGACGGGCGCCGCGACATAGTGGCATTGCGCGCCCAAAAGGTCCGCCAGGCGTGTCGCCGTCTCATGGGGATTGATCGCGGAGCCGCGGGTCAGGCCGCCCAGCAGCGACACCACGCGCAGCCGCTTGGTCGGCCGCCGCGCCACCGATTGCAGGCTCATATGCAGCGTGCGGCCCCAGCCGACGCCCACGGACATGCCGTCGCGGATGCGGTCCGACAGCGCCGCGCCGGCGGCGACCGCGATCACCTGCGAGATGGCGTCGGCCTGCGGTGGTGTCGGCACCACAATGGCCTCTTTCAGGCCGAAGCGGTGCGCCAGCTCATGCTCCAGCGCCACGCAATTCGCCAGCTTGGTGTTGATGCGGATCTGCACCATGCCTTGCTCCCGCGCCTGCGCCAGCATACGGGTGACGCGGATACGGTTCAGGCCCAGCTGCTTGGCGATCTGCGCCTGGGTCAGGCCGGCGATGTAGTAGAGCCAGGCCGCGCGCGTCGCCTGCTGCTCCTGCCGGTCGACAATATCCGCCGCGGCAATCGTGGCGCCGCTTTCTTTCCGGCGCGGTCGCGTGCGTTTACCCATGATGCAGCGCTTTGCCGTCGGACGCATCGAACAGATGGATGCGATCCAGCCGCGGTACCAATCGCACGGACGCGCCGACGGCGAATTCGATGCGATCGTCGCTGATGGCGCAGAGTTCGGTGCCGCCAATATCGCCATAGACATGGATCTCCGGCCCCGTCGGCTCGACGACATTGACCTGCGCCGGAATACCCGCGCCGTCGCGCGCCACCGCCAGATGCTCCGGCCGCACGCCATAGACCACCTTGCGCCCGGCTTCGACGGCGATCTGCGCCGGCAGCGGCAGCAGGACGCCGCTCTCGGTGCGCACGACAGGCGCGCCGCCATCGCTGCCGATTTCGCCCGGCAGCAGGTTCATGGCGGGCGAGCCGATGAATTCCGCGACGAACAGATTGGCCGGGCGGTCATAGACCTGCAGCGGCCGGCCGATCTGCTCCACCACGCCATCGCGCAGGATGACGATGATGTCGGCCATGGTCATGGCCTCGATCTGATCGTGGGTGACATAGACGGTCGTGGTCTTCAGCCGCTGATGCAGTTCCTTGATCTCCGTGCGCATCTGCACCCGCAGCTTGGCGTCCAGGTTGGACAGCGGCTCGTCGAACAGGAATACCTGGGGATCGCGCACCAGCGCCCGACCCATCGCCACCCGCTGCCGCTGGCCGCCGGACAGCTCGCGGGGATAGCGCTTCAGATAGGTCTGCAGCCCCAGGATCGTCGCCGCCGCTTCCACCTTCTCGCGGATCTGCACCTTCGGCACGCCTTTGAGCTGCATGGAAAACGCCATGTTGTCGAAGACGTTCATATGGGCGTAGAGCGCGTAGTTCTGGAACACCATGGCGATGTTCCGGTCCTTGGGCGGCAGCTTGTTCACCACCTGCCCGCCGATGCGGATCTCGCCGGCGGTGATCGCCTCCAGACCGGCGATCATGCGCAGCAGGGTGGACTTGCCGCAGCCCGACGGCCCCAGCAGCACGACGAAGGAACCGTCGGCGATCTCCAGGCTCACCCCATGCACAACCTCCATGTCGGCGTAGGTCTTGCGCACATTGTCGATGGTGACGGAGGCCATGTTGCTGCGATCGTTCTTTTGCTGCCGTTGACCGCGGGGCTCAGCGGCTTTCCTGGTTGACGAAATCTTCCAGCAGACCGGCGTCCGCCGCAAGGTCCAGGAAACTCCAGCGGTTGCGGATCTCCCGGGCATAGAGCAGCGCCTCGCGCCAGATGTCCAAGTCCAATCCAAGCTCTGCCGCCGTGGTCGGTCCGCCCGCCGCCCTCAACGCCGATTCCATTGCTTTGACCGGCAGCAGCATCGCCCGCAGCTGGCCGCACAGCTCCGGCCACATCACCTTCAGCTTGGCATTGAGGTTTTCCGTCCCCGCCCCATCCAGCGCTTTGCGGCGGAACTCGTCGATGCAGCGCGGGCCGATCCCCGGCCCATAGCGCTTCAGCATCGCCGGTTCGTCGATCATTGTCGGCTTCACCTCCGGCGGCGTATCGAGCGCCAGCAGCCGGTGCTGCAGCCGCGCCATGGCCAGCGACGCGACGCCAACCTGTTGCCCGTGAGTGGTCCCGGGGTGGCGGTCGCCGGCGAACATGTCGATATAGTGCGAGATCGAATGCTCGCCCATGGAGCCGTGATGGGACACGCCGGTGAAGGCGATGCCCAGGCCGCACAGCGTCAGCACCCGGTGCAGCCAGCCTACCGAAGCCACTTCGCCGCGCGCCAGCCCTGGCGCGGAGTCGATCATGCGCGGTTCGTCCCGCTCCTGCAGGATGTAGGGCGTGTTGGAATAGTAGGTGCCGAACAGGCGGTGGGAGGCCCACCAATCCACCTGCGCCGTCGGTCGGCAAAGGGAGTCCCCCAGCCCCGCCGCCGCCAGCCAGCGCGGCGCCGACGCCGAAACCTTGAGGTCGAGGAAGATCCCGCGCGGCGCATGGGCCGGCAGCGATGTTTTTAGTCCGCTAGCCAAGGTGATCGATGCGGTCGAGGCGGCATAGCCGTTCATGGATGCCGCCGTGCCGAAGGTGGCATAGCGCCGCCCGTCCTTGAAGGTGGCGTATTTGCAGGAATCGGAAAGCGCGCCGGAGCCGACGGCGATGAGTCCGTCGGCATGACGGGTCAGCTGGTGAATGCGTTCGACAATCGCTTCATCGGCATCGAACTCGGGCGGCAGCACGATCTCGTCGACGGTGGCAATGCTGCGCAGCGCCTTGGCGACGCGGCGGCCCATGGCCTCCACCGTATGTTCGTCGGAAACCACCGCCAGCCGGCTGCCCAGCTTCAGCGGCGCCACCAGTTCCGCCTCGCGCCCGTCGAGATCCTCCGCCAGCACAATGGTGTCGAACGGCAGCTTCGCGCTCTTACCGGTCTCCGGGCTGACCCAGCGGCCTTCGACGACCTCGCCGATCAGTTCGTTCCAATCCATGGGATTATCGGGACGGTCAGGCATGGGTGGACTCCGCAAATGAGGCGAGCCGCCGGTTCCAGTCGGATACCGCCGGCCAAAGATCCTTGTAGATGTCGAGAAGCTGCCGATAGCGCGCTGCGCGCTTGCCGTCGGGGCCGAAGCTGCGCACCGGCTTGCCGGCCATGGCGGCGGCTGCCTCGGCGACAGACTTGTGCCATCCGGCGCCGACCGATGCTGCCATCGCCGCGCCGAGCGACGAAGCCTCCACCGTCGCCAGCCGATGCACCGGCCGCTGCGACGCATTGGCCAGGATATCGCACCAGAGATCCGACGAGGCGCCGCCGCCAATGGCGACGTAATGCTCGATGGGCAGCTTCGTCGCGACGGCGATGCGGTCGGTGACCATGGCCTGGTCCAGGGCGATGCCCTCCAGCAGCGCGCGATAGACATCGCCGCGCCGATGGGCCGAGGTGAATCCGGCGAACAGGCCCCGCGCGCCCGTGTCCCAATAGGGCGTCATGCAGCCGGACCAGTAGGGCACGAGGACCAGGCCATTGGCGCCAATAGGCGCGGCTGCTGCCTCCGCCTCCAGGGTCTTGAAGATCGCGGGGTCGTTCTTGGGATCGATCTGGAACAGCTCGCGCACGATCCAGTCGATCAGGAAGGTACCGGTGCGCAGGCAGGATTCGTAGATATAACCGCTCTCTGCCACCGCCGACATGGTGCGGAAGGCGGGATCGTGGGCATAGGCCTCGCCGAAATTGCCGGACACCAGCGCGGTGCCCAGATTCACATAGGCGCGGCCGCGCTTCAGGGCGTTGGTGCCGGTGCCCGCGCATTGTCCGTCGCCACCGGCGGCGACCACCGGCGTTCCCGCGATCAGGCCGGTCTCGCGGGCTGCCGATGCCTGCACCTCGCCGGTCACGCTGCCTGGCCGCTGCAGTTTGCAAAGCTGTTCGCGCTTCAGGCCGATGGCGCCCAAAAGCTCGTCCGACCAATCCATCCGGCCCATATCCAGGATACCCTGGGGATCGGCCGAGGCGGTCGAGGTGATCCAGTTTCTGGTCAGCTTGAAGGTGAGAAAGCCATGCACATCGGCGATGCGCGGCGCGCGGCGCCAGATGTCGGGCTCATTCTCCTTGAGCCAAATGTATTTATAGAGCGCCGGCGTTACGTCCGGCGGCTTGCCGCTGATGGCGCGAATGCGCTCGGCGCCGAACGACGCGGCAAAATCCCGCACCTGTGCCTTGGCGCGCTCATCCAGCCACAGCATCCCCGGCCGGATCGCCTCACCGCGCTCGTCAAAGAAGCCGCAGGTCTCCCGCTGATTGGAAATGCCGATGGCGGCGATGCGCGCAGGATCGGCCGCCGCCGTCACCTGCTTCAGCGCGGTCACCGCGGCGCTCCACCAATCGGCAGGATTCTGCTCGAAGAATCCCGGATGCGGATTTAACAACGGCACCGGCGCCCGCCCTTCGGCGATGGCTTCGCCAGCGGCATTCCAGGCGATGGCCTTGGTTGCCGTGGTCGAGGAGTCGATGCCGATCACCAGATCCTTGGGCATGGATGCTCTGCGCGATGCCGCCTATGCGCCGGATTGCAGGAGAGGAAGGCGCAAGGACGCCCGGGGAGGTCCGGCCCGGGCGTCCTCCGCACCGCGGACGCCTAGGTCTTGCGGAACGGCTCGGCGAGCTTGTCCGCCTGCTCGGCGATCGCGTCCATGCACTCCTTGCCGGAGCCATACTGTCCGGCAAGCAGCTTGCCCAGCTCCACCGGGACCACGTTGTTGGAGATCTCCGCCCAGGCCGGCATATCCGGTTCCGAACCCATGGCATTGTCGATCGTCCATTGCACCGCCGGGAAATGGCGCGTCGTGCCCGGGCCGGGCTTCGCCATCTCCAGCACGCGGGGATCGCTGAAGGAGGAGATGCGCATCGGCGATGCGCCGCCGCCCAGGGTGGACACCCGCGCCATCACGTCCTTCGAGCAGGCCCACTGCATGAAGATCCAGGCCGCTTCCTGGTTCTTCGAGTAGCGGGAAAGCGCGATGGCCGAGCCGCCCTGGTGGCCGACATTGGGAATCTCGCCGAAGCCCGCATCAGCCGGCGCCCGCAGCTTCGTCGCGGCGGGCGGATGGGCCGCCTCCATCAGGCCGGCAACCTTGGAATCTTTGCCGTCCCAACCGGGGAAGAACTCGCCCCAGGAGATCACCATCGCCGCCTGGGCCTGGGCCACGGACTGGCCTTCGCCGTCCCAGGTCCAGGTGGTCGCGGCCGGCGGCATGTACTTCACCAGCTCCTGCATATAGTCGAGGCCGGCCAGGCCCTCGGCGTCGCCGCCGGAGAACATGCCGTCCTTGTTGAAGATCGAGCCGCCCTGCGACCAGAGCCACGCCGTCCAATCGCAATTCAGCGAATAGTGGCCCGACTTGAGCTGGCCGGTGGTGCCGTGGATGCCGTTGCCGATCTCGGCTTCGTGGATCGCCTTCACCGCCGTCATGTACTCGTCCATGGTGGTGGGCACGGCGACGCCATGCTTGTCCAGCAGGTCCTTGCGGTACATCAGGATGAAGATGGGGATATCGAACGGAATGCCCACCATCTTGCCTTCGTACATGGAGATGCCGTCCACCAGCGGCTTGGAGAAATCGTCCCAGTCGAAGTCCGGCATCGCCAGTTCCGCGTTGGATTGATAGTACTCGCGCGGATCCACCGTGTCCTGTGAGAAGGTCGCCATCCAGGACTGGTCGAGATAATAGAGATCGTAGGTGCCGAGCTGGCCCTGCACGTCGAGCGTGGCCTTCTGCAGCACCTGCTCCAGCGGCACGATCTCCACTTCCACCTCGATGCCCGTCAGGCTGGTGAACTCTTCCTTCGCCAGCTGGTTGACGACGATCGACGGCGGCGTGGCCTCGGTCGAATAGCGGATCTTGGTGCCCGAGAATTTGCCGCCGACATCCTTCAGCCATTTGTTGATGTCGTCGGTCGTCGCCGCCTGGGCCGCGCTGCCGCCCAGATTGGTCAGGCCGCGGAACGGCCGCTGCCCGCCGAGAAAGGTGCTGGCGAAGGCCGAGAAGCCGAGGCCGGCCATGCCCATCTTGCGCAGGAATTCCCGCTTGGAGATGCGCCGTTCGGCATAG
>Ga0184612_10001557_pt1 | contig 11071 bp, 9 predicted proteins | sample PLM3_60_coex_FD_133163 | JGI IMG/M metagenome (GOLD analysis project Ga0184612, IMG submission 133163) | Groundwater sediment microbial communities from an aquifer in East River, Colorado, USA - PLM3_60_coex | ecosystem: Environmental > Terrestrial > Soil > Riparian zone | place: USA: East...
GCGTGGCCAGCATGGACGAGGCGATCGAGCTGGCCAACGCCGTGTCGTACGGGCTCGGCGGCTCGGTGTTCGGCAAGGCCCGCGCGCTCGCGCTCGCCCGGCGCCTACGGGGCGGCATGGTCTCGATCAATGGCACCCTCTCCTTCGCCGGCCTGCCGTCGCTGCCCTTTGGTGGTGTTGGCGACTCGGGCTTCGGCCGGATCCACGGCGACGACGGGCTGCGGGAGTTCGCCCGGTCCAAGGCGATCGCCCGGCGCCGCCTGCCGACGCTGATACCTTCGACGACCTTCGAGCGCAAACCCAGGCACATCAGGCTGATCATGAGAATGGCCCGGCTTGTGCATGGCCGCGGCCGCTGAGGGGCGGGGCAGCCGACGAGATCGGTGAATGTCGCCCATGGGGTATGGGCTCGACAAAGCACCCAGTATGGTGTCCCGATGACAGCGGTCGAGCCGGTTGAGGGCCAGACGCTTCGCCACAGCCCGACCACGGTGTGGCTGCCGTCGCTATCCGGCCTGCGCTTCGGCGCCGTCATTGTCGTATTCGGCTTCCACGTCTCTGTTGCTGGTGTGTTCAACAGTGGCGGTGTCAAGACTTTGCTCGCGTGGATCTTCGGTGCGGGCGCGGGCGGTGTCTCGCTCTTCTTCATCATCAGCGGTTTCGTTCTGACTTGGTCGGCCCAGCCCGACGAGACACCCGCACGGTTCTGGTGGCGGCGCTTCGCCAAGATCTATCCAAACCATGCCGCAACGTCGCTCGTGGCGCTCGTCGCGATCGCCGTCGCCGGAGCCGGCGTCAGTGCGGCGGTCGTGCTGCCGAACCTTCTCCTGATCCACGTGTGGATTCCGGACCAGCGGATCTTCTTCGGCCTGAACGCCGTGAGTTGGTTCATCGCCTGCGAGGCGTTCTTCTACGCCGTGTTTCCCGCGCTGTACCGCTGGCTGGATCGGCTACCGTCGCGCGCCCTGTGGCCGGGCACACTCGCCATTTTCGCAACCACCTGGGCGATACCGCTAGCCGCACAGCACCTTCCGGGACTGGCCAAGTACTGGGTGATCTGGATCCTTCCGCTGTCGCGACTGCCAGAGTTTGTCGCCGGCATGTTGCTTGCCCGAATCGTCCAGACAGCTCGATGGCCGTCGCTGGGTGTGGCGCCGCTGGCGGTCATCGCCGGGGCTGCCTATTTCGCGTCCAGCCTGCTGCCCGTCGACTTCCGCTACGTGGCCGCCACGGCGGCCCCGCTTGCCCTCCTCGTCGCCGCACTCGGCGCCGCCGATGCGGCCGCGGCCAACGCCGTTGATCGGGCCCACACCTCCAGCCCCGCGAACGTCGCCGACGCAGCCAAGGACGCGAGCGTGGACAGCCGCGCGACCCCATCGCGGTTCCGGTGGATGGTGCGCCTGGGCGAATACGCGTTCGCTTTCTTCCTGGTACACCAACTGGCGTTGCGCTTTGTCGTGAAGGTGGCTGGCCCCGCAGACTCAGAGCTGGCGGCGATGGCAGTCGTGCTGAGCGCATTCGCGGTCGCGGTGCTGGGAAGCTGGCTGCTCCACCACTTTGTGGAGCTCCCCGCCGCGCGGCTGCTCACGCGCGCGAGGTCGCCGGCCTGAGGACCGCCCGATCAGAAGAGGCGCAGGTCGCCCCGATCGATGCCGCGCAGGGCGTCGTAGTCCAGCACCACGCACCGGATGCCGCGGTCCTCGGCGAGCACCCGGGCCTGAGCTTTGATCTCCTGCGCGGCCAACACGCCCGCCACTGGCGCCAGCAGCGGGTCGCGCCCGAGCAGGTCGAGGTAGCGCGTCAGCTGCTCCACGCCGTCGATCTCCCCACGCCGCTTCACCTCGACCGCGACGGTGCCACCCCGCGCGTCGCGGCACAGCAGGTCCACCGGACCGATCGCGGTGGGGTACTCACGCCGTACCAGCGTGAAGCCCTCGCCCAACATCTGCGGGGCGGCCGCGAGCAGCTCCTGCAGGTGGGCCTCGACACCGTCCTTGACCAAGCCGGGATCCGGGCCGAGATCGTACGAGGAGTCTCCGAAGATCTCCTCCAGCGTTATACGCAGCTCCTCGCCGGCCTTGTTGACCACCCGCCACACGCTGGGCGCCTCCTCGATCCGGCACGGCGGGCTCATCCAGTTGAGGGGCTTGTAGGCGCGGTCGTCGGCGTGTATCGAGACCGAGCCATCGGCCTTGATCATGACGAGCCGGACCGCGGGCGGCAGGTGGGCCGTCAGGCGGCCCACGTAGTCCACCGAGCACCGGGCTATAACGAGGCGCACCGGGACAGGCTAGACCGGCACGGGTCAGGCCGACGCGGCCAGGCCGGAACGCCGCTGGTCGACCCGTGCCCAGGGGGCCGGCGAACATGCGCAGCCGTGGCGCGACGGTGTCATTCTGGAACCGTGCTGGAAACGTTGACGGGGATCGGGCTTGCCACGTCCGCCGGGCTCAATGCCTACATTCCTCTGCTGATGCTCGGCCTGCTGGGCCGCTACACAAACCTGATCACGCTGCCCGGACCGTGGCAATGGCTCGAGAACGGCTGGGTGATAGGTATTCTCCTCCTGCTGTTTGCCATCGAGTTCGTGGCGGACAAGATCCCGATCATCGACCATGTCAACGACGTCGTCCAGACGATCGTCCGCCCGACCTCGGGTGGCCTCGCCTTCGGCGCGGCCTCGATGTCGCAGACGACCACCGTCTCCGACCCCGGGAACTTCTTTGGCAGCAACCAATGGGTGCCCATCGCTGCCGGCATCGTCATCTCGTTCCTCGTGCACGCGCTGAAGGCGACCGCCCGCCCGGTCATCAATACCACGACCGCCGGGATGGGCGCTCCGGTCGCCAGCACGGCGGAGGACCTTTTCAGCGCCACGATGTCGATCGTCGCGATCGTGCTGCCCGTCTTGATCATCTTCTTCCTCGCCGGGCTGGCCTGGTTCCTCGTCATGATCCGTCGGCAGCGCCGGCGCCGCAGGGAGCTGAAGGCCGCCCGCCGGGCCGCCGAGCTGGCCGCGCGCCAAGGTCCGCACGACGGGCAGACCCTCGACCTCTGGCGCTAGCCGCCAAATGCACTGACCGGGCATTGACCCAGGCGTTGATAGCGCGCTACGCCCGCTTGGCGTCGATGAACTTGGCCAGGCTGCCGAGCGTCTCGAACGCCTCCGACGTGATCTCGTCCTCGTTGATATGGATACCGAAGCGCTGTTCGAGTGCGACCACAACCTCGACCACTGCCATCGAGTCAAACTCGGGCAGACCGCCGAGCAGCGGCGTCGACGCGACAAGTGTCGCCGCTCGGTCTTCGATCCCCAGGATCGTGATTAACACCTGCTTGACTTCGTCGAGTGTAGTGACGCTGGTTATGTCCATCGGCATCCTTTCGGTCGGGCACAGAGCCTATACGAGCACCTCGGCCGGATGCGGATGGCCGAGAAAGGCGGTCGGGCTGGCCGTGAGCCCATAGGCGCCGGCCTGGAACACGACCACCAGATCACCGATCTTGGCCGGGGGAAGCTGAACCTTTTCGCCGAGGAGGTCGAGCGGAGTACACAGGCACCCGACAACGGAGACGGTCTCGGTGGGATCCTCGTCCATCCGGTTCCCAATCGCGAGCGGGTAGTTGCGCCGAATGACCTGGCCGAAATTGCCGGACGCGGCGAGCTGGTGGTGCAGCCCACCATCGACAATGAGGAATGTTTTGCCGCGAGACTCCTTGCGGTCGATGATCCGGGTCACGTACACGCCGCACTCGCCCACGATGAAGCGGCCGAGCTCGACCACTACCCGGGCCTCGGGCAGCCTCGGCCGGATCGAATCGGTCAGCAGCTTGGCGAGGTTCGCCCCGATGGCCGGCAGGTCGAGCGGGATGTCCGCGTCGAAGTAAGGGATGCCGAAACCGCCACCGATGTTGAGATAGCGGACGGGCATCGGCGCCGCCTCGGCCAGCCGGAGCGCGAGGTCCACGGTCTTGCGCTGGGCGTCGCAGAGAATCTCGGCGCGCAGGTTCTGCGAGCCGGCGAAGACGTGGAAGCCAAGCACCTCGAGGTCGGCCAGGGCGAGCTCCTTGAGCAAAGCGGGTACGCGCTCGGCGTCGACGCCGAACTGCTGCGGGCCGACACCCATGCGCATGCCGGAGCCCTTGATCTCGAAGTCGGGGTTGACCCGGACCGCGACCCGCGGCCTGAGGCCCAGGCGGTCACCGATGGCGATTACCCGCTCGGCCTCGGTCTCGGACTCCATCTCGATCGTGACGCCAGCCGCCACGGCCTGGGACAGCTCGGCAGGCGTCTTGCCGGGGCCGGCGAAACTGATGCGCTCGGGTCGCATCGGCGTGTCCAGCGCGATGCGCATCTCCAGCGCCGAGGCGACGTCCAAGGAGTCGACCAGGACGCTAAGGTGCTGTGCGACGGCGGGCATGGGGTTGGCCTTGACCGCGTAGCTCAGGTCGATCCCGTACGGCAGCGTCGCACGCAGAAGCTCGATCCGGGCCGTCAGAAGCCTGCGGTCGTAGGCGAAAAACGGTGTACTGCCTACCCGCTCGACGAGCCGGTCAAGCGGCAACCCACCCACGCTGAGGCAGCCCGACGCACGCCCGAACGCCGCGATAGCGGGCCTGTCGATCACGGCGACAGCTCCCGACGCAGGAGGCTCCGGTCGAACTTTCCGTTCGGTGACCGGGGGATCTCGGCCCGCACTACGACCTCCTTCGGCACCATGTACAGCGGAAGTGCACGCTTGAGCGCCGCCAGCAGTGCGGCGCGATCCATAGCGTCACCGCTCGCGGGGCTAACCACGACCACGATGTGCTGGCCGAGCCGGGGATCCTCAACGCCGACCGCGACAGCGTCGCGAACCAGGCCCGTGTCGTATACAGCCTCCTCGATTTCGGTCGGGCTCACCCGGTATCCGGAGGTTTTGATCATCTCGTCCTTGCGGCCTACGAAGTACAGAAAGCCGTCCTGGTCGCGCACGACAGCGTCGCCCGACCACACCGCGATCTCGTTGATGCAGAGGCCGCTCTCCCGGCTCGGCGCCGGCCGGAACCGCTCGGCGGTTCGTTCGGGGTCATTCCAGTAGCCCATCGCCACTAAGGCACCCCGGTGGACCAGCTCACCCTCCTCGCCGGCGTCGCAGACCGAGCCGTCCGGCCGGACAACAACGATCTCGGCATTCGGTATCGCCTTGCCGATCGAGTCCGGCCGCCGATCGACCTCCGCCGGGTCGAGGTACGTGGACCGGAAGGCCTCCGTCAGGCCGTACATCAGGTAGGGCCTGGCCTGTGGGAATATCGCCCGCAGCCGGACCAGCGTGGCCCTGGGCATGCGCCCGCCGGTGTTGGCGATGTAGCGCATGCTCTCCGTCGCCTCATCGGGCCAGTCCTGATCCGCGAGCTGGATCCACAGCGGCGGCACGCAGGTGAGCCCGGTAACTCTGTGGCGTGCGCATAGTCGGACTACGTCCGCGGGCAGCAGGTAGTTCACGAGCACTACGTGCGCCCCGACGGTGAATGCGGTGGTGAGCTGGCTGAAGCCGGCGTCGAAGCTCAGGGGCAGCGCGGCCAAGAGGACGTCCTCGTCTGTGTTCGCAAGGTACTGGCTCACGCTCTCGCCGCCCACGACAAGGTTGCGGTGCGTCAACACGACGCCCTTGGGCTTGCCGGTGCTGCCGGACGTGTAGAAGATCGCCGCCATGTCGATGTCGATCCCGCCCACCGACTGGAGTGGGGCCGATTGCGCCTCAGCGCGGAAGTCGTCCCAGCAGATGACGGTGTAGCGAGTCTCGCCGACCCCATCCGGGCGCGGCCCAACGAGCACAACCTGCTCGACCGACTTGCACTCCTCGAGCTCGTCGCGGAGCAGCTCGAACCGCTCGGTCGACGTGATCAGAACCCGCACGCCGCAGTCGCCGAGGATGTGACCGACCTGTCTGGCCCGCAACAGCGGGTTGATTGGAACAAACACGGCGCCTGCCGCGGACGATCCGAAGATCGCCGTTACCGTCTCGATCCGCTTGTCCAGGTAGACGCCGACCCGCTGGCCGCGTTTCAGACCGACGCCGGCCAGCCCCCGCCCCACGACGTCGATCTCGCGCCATAGTTCGGCGTAGCTAAACGCCGAGTCCTTGTACGTGAGGGCGGTGGCGCTGCCGCACCGGGCCGCGGCCTCGGCGACGAGGTCGTGCAGCTGGGTTCGCATTGAGGGTCCCTTCCTTCGGTCGGCCGCTGTCACCAGGCCACGCAGACGAGCTCGCTGTAGAGATAGTCGATCTGGTCTGCCTTGAGGGACGGGCTTTTGAACATTTTGCGGCGTGGGGACCGGAGCAGCACTGAGGGGTGGGGTCTGCACTGAACTACTCGCAGTTCGGCCAGCGTGGCCGGAACACGATGCCGGATCAGGAGGTGCCGGGCGAAGGGGCGCGCCATACGGGCGAAGAGATCGGGGTTGCTCACGTGCAGGACCGAGGCGAACAGTGGCAGGTTCTTGCGCCGGTCCCTACGAAACAGGACGTAGCAGGACTCCGTGCCGCGCACGAGCACGACGTGTCGGGTGGCGGCCGTCATGGCATGGTCGCGATAGATCTCCAGATCTGACCCGGTGAGCGTCCGTTCGATGAGCGCCGGATCTGAGCTGATCACGTCCCGCCCTGGTCGGGTCGGCCACGGAAGATTCGGCACGAGTGCGGTGGCCGTATCGAAGAACTCGAACTTCAGTCGTTCGTTGAGAGGAACCACGGAGCCGCTCGGTGAGAAGTCCGTGAAGTGGTAGCCGTCCTGGGCGAGCAGCGCCTTCAGCAGGCGAATGCCGTGAAACCGGTGCGACGGAAGCACGCACCAGGCGCCGAGGTTGCAGAATCGCTCCACCCTGCCGTCGATCGGGCGCTGCGAATAGAACGCGAGGTACGCCCCGACGACCGCGCCGTTGTCGGTCAGCATGAACCCGTGGTTGGGTGTGTCCACTGTCCAGGGAACGCGAACAGACCGCTCCCAGGCGTCGGCGGGCACCCGTGTGTTGAGGTGCTCGTGCAGGAAATTGGCGACGGCGGGCACGTCAAACCCCGTGATAGGCCTGACCTCCACCGCCACGGTGCCTTCCCCCTCGCTTGGTACGGGTCGTTCGATAATTCGCCGTCCGGACAGCCGATGACAAGGAAGATGGCGGAAAGTCATTGTCCGGTTTCCGTCACCCGTCATGATCGCGTCGATCTAGGGCTCGTGCTCGTGTTCGAAGATCAAACCACGAGCACAAACCCTAGCTCGGCGCGGAGGGGTTTGGATCGGCGCAGAGGGGGGTCAGCGCCGCCGACTCAGGGCAGGCCGTTCGCCTCGCGCACCACCGTGACCAGCTCGTCAATGATCTCGGTCAGGGCGAAGTCCTTCGGGGTGAAGACTCGCGCGACTCCAGCCGATCGCAACGACTCCGCGTCGGCCGGCGGGATGATGCCACCGACGACGACGGGGACCTCGGCTCCGGCCTCTCGAAGTCCATTGAGGACGGCGGGTACGGCGCGCAGGTGCGAGCCCGACAGTACCGACAGCCCGACGAGGTCCACCCCCTCCTGCACGGCGGCGGTAACGATCTCCTCTGGCGTGAGCCTGATGCCCTGATAGATGACCTCGAATCCGGCGTCCCGCGCTCGCACCGCGATCTGCTCCGCGCCGTTGGAGTGCCCGTCCAGCCCCGGCTTGCCCACGAGCAGGCGCAGCCGTGACGCCCCTAAGGCGGCGGCCGTCGCGCGTACCCTCTCGCGCAGGGCACCCAGCGGCGAGCCGGAAGCCGCGTCCCCCGGTCCATTCGCGACGGAGGCCGCGCCGAGGCCCGTGGGCGCTCGATACTCCCCGAACTCCTCGCGCAACGCGCCGGCCCACTCACCCGTGGTGACCCCGGCCCGTGCGCAGGCGAGCGTGGCCTGCATGAGGTTCTCGGCGGTACCGGCGGCCGAGCGCAGCCGCCCCAACGCCGCTTCGACCGCCGCGGAGTCGCGCCGGGCCCGCCAGGTCTGGATGCGCGCGACCGCGGCCGCCTCGACGGCGGGGTCGACCTGCTCCACCGCGATGGCGCCGGCCCCGGTCAACGGCGACGGTTCGGTCTCCGTGAAGCGGTTGACCCCGACCACGACGTCCTCGCCGGACTCCACCCTCGCACGGCGCTGCGCCAGAGACGCCACCAAAGCACTCTTTAGGTAGCCGGACTCGACCGCGACGACGACGCCGCCCATCCGGAGCACCTGGTCCAGCTCGGCTCGCGCGCCATCCACAATGGACGACGTTAGCGATTCGACGACGCGCGAGCCTTCGAACAGGTCGGGATACTCGAGGAGGTCGGACTCGTAGGCGAGCACCTGTTGGATCCGCAGCGACCATTGCTGGTCCCACGGCCTCGGCAGGCCGAGCGCCTCGTTCCAGGCGGGCAGCTGAACCGCCCTCGCCCGCACGTCACGGGAAAGCGTGACGCCGAGGGTTTCCAGCACGATGCGCTGAAGGTTGTTCTCCGGCTGCGCCTCGGTGAGGCCGAGTGAATTCACCTGGACGCCGTATCGGAAACGGCGGGCGGCGTCGCTGCTCACGCCGTAACGGCTCGACGTCAGCTCGTCCCAGAGCGTCGCGAACGCGCGCATTTTGCACATCTCCTCGATGAAGCGCACGCCGGCGTTGACGAAGAAGGAGATGCGGGCCACGACGTCCTCCATGCGGTCCGGATCGACCTGGCCCGAGTCTCGCACCGCGTCGAGCACAGCGACGGCCGTCGCGAGCGCGAATCCGACCTCCTGCACGGGCGTTGCCCCCGCCTCCTGAAGGTGGTACGAGCAGATGTTGACCGGGTTCCACTTGGGACAGTTGGCGACCGCCCAGGCGATGGTGTCCGTCGTGAGGCGGAGCGACGGCCCCGGTGGAAAAATGTATGTGCCTCGGGAGAGGTACTCCTTGACGATGTCGTTCTGCGTCGTGCCGGCCAGCGCATCGAGCGGGGCGCCCTGCTCCTGCGCGACGGCAACGTAGAGAGCGAAAAGCCACATGGCCGTCGCGTTGATCGTCATCGACGTGTTCGCGGCGCCGAGGTCGAGACCTTCGAAGAGCGCATGGGCGTCGCCCAGATGGGAGACCGGCACGCCCACGCGGCCCACCTCGCCGCGCGCCAGGTCGTGGTCGGGGTCGTAGCCCGTCTGAGTAGGTAGGTCGAAGGCGACGCTCAGTCCCGTCTGTCCCTTTGCGAGGTTCCGCCGGAACAGCGCGTTGCTCGCTACCGCAGAGGAGTGGCCGGCGTAGGTCCGCATAACCCACGCCCGATCACGCTCCGGCAGCCTCGCGTTCGTCGGCGTCGACACCGCAGCCTCCTGGTCCACCTTAACGCTCGGTCAGCTCCGTCGGTGGCCAGAGTCTACTGCCGGGTAACTCGGGTGTAGCCGGTGAATACCTCACGCCCTCTGTCGTTGATCTAGGACTTGTTCGCGTTAGTCGATCTCCGATCACGAGTACAAGTCCTAGATCAACCTGAAATGGGGGGCGGGTCAGTAGGTGGGGCGCGTCGCACCCGTGCCGGCCCCTCGCCGGCCAAAGAGACGGGCGACGAACCAGATGGCGAGGATGGCCAGGACGATCTGGATCCCGTGCTTGATCCAGTCGACGCCGCTGGTTTCGCCGACGCCCAACCAGCCCGCGATGAGCCCGCCCAAGAGCGCGGCGGCGACGCCGGCTCCGATGGTCGCCCAGGCGGGGATGTTCTGCCGGCCGGGCAGCAACAGCTTGCCCAGGTAGCCGAGTACCACACCGGCGATGAGAGCCCACAGAATCGTACCGATCATGGTTTGCCCCTTCTGCCACCATTCTCAGATCATTTAACGCCGGGTTACGGCGAAAGGCCAGGATTGATCCGGGTTGCCACGCGACGTCAAACGCTGTCACAGTGACGTCACACAGACGTCCCCGGAGGCGAACCGTGCCGAAGCCGTTGCGACAGCGCGACTTCGCCCTACTCTGGTGGGCCGGTCTAAATCTCAGTCACCGGCAACTGGACGCTGCGGGTGGCGCTGCCGATCTACGTATTGAAGCTCACCGGCTCGGCCGCTGCCACGAGCGGCGTGGTGGCGGCCGCCGTGGCGCCGTCGCTCCTCCTCGGCCTCGTCGCCGGTGTCTTCGTCGACCGGTGGGACCGGCGGCGGCTCATGGTTGTCACGAACATGCTCCAGGGCGTGGCCCTGCTCCCCCTGGTCGTCGTGGACTCGGCGAACCGGCTGTGGATCGTCTACGCCGTCGTCTTCATCTCCTCGGCGTTGGCACAGTTCTTCGCGCCGGCCGAGAACGCCCTCCTGCCCCGGCTCGTCGACGAGTCAGAGCTGCCGGCCGCCAACTCGCTCAACGCGCTCAACAACAACATCGCCCGGCTAATCGGTCCGACGATCGGCGGCGTGCTGGCGACTACAGTGGGTCTCGTCGGAGTGTCCCTAGTGGACGCAGCGTCGTTCGTCGCGGCAGCGGGGTTGATCGCGTTGATCAGGGGTCGCTTCATCGCCGTGCCGGAGACGGCACCGCCCGTGCGCCGGGCGCTGTTCCAAGAGCTCGGCGAAGGGTTTGGCGCGATCGCACGATCCCGGGTGACGCAGGCCATCCTGCTCATGCTCGCCATCGCGGCAATCGGGGAGGGCGTCATTGGCAGCGTGTTCCCCATCTTCGTGACCGGACCGCTGAAGGGCGACGCCCCGGAGCTGGGCTGGCTCATGTCCGCGCAGGCCGTCGGCGGCATCCTGGGCGGACTCACTGGCGCCGCTGTTGGTCGACGACTCACGCCCGCGCGCATGGTCACCCTGTCCGTGATTGCCTTCGGCACGATCGATCTGATCATCTTCAACTATCCGCGTTGGTTCTCCGCCATCGGACCCGAGTTGGTGCTCTTCGCGGTTGTGGGCGTGCCGGGCGCTCTCGCCTTCGCGGGGCTGATGACGCTGCTCCAGACGGAGGTGAGCGATGCGGTGCTCGGCCGCGTGTTCGCCGCGGCGCTTGTCATCGAGGCCCTCGCCACCCTGGCCGGCGCGGGACTCGCCGCCGCGTTCACCGCCCGCGTGGGCGTGCTCAA
>Ga0184612_10001559_pt1 | contig 11067 bp, 9 predicted proteins | sample PLM3_60_coex_FD_133163 | JGI IMG/M metagenome (GOLD analysis project Ga0184612, IMG submission 133163) | Groundwater sediment microbial communities from an aquifer in East River, Colorado, USA - PLM3_60_coex | ecosystem: Environmental > Terrestrial > Soil > Riparian zone | place: USA: East...
GAAACGAACGAGTGCATGGTTGAGATCGTGTGGCACCGTCGGGAAACCAGACGGCAACAGAGAAAACAAACATCAACCTGAAACGCTCGGAGAAACCGGTCTACTCACCGCAGGCAGGTCAAGAGGCACAGACCTTCCCTTGGAATTTTTCTTATTCCTTTTTGTTACTCGCGCGGCTCTCTGACTTTCAGTTACGCGCCCTTGTTTTCAGTCATTCGGTGTCGGACCGCTGGTCCGCACCAGTATTGCAGAGAGCAGGTGCAGAGAGCAGGGTCGGACCAGTGCAAGATCTTGATTCCTTAATATAAGTTTGCAAAATAGGCGTCGTTTAGAGGCTTAGTTGTCATTTTTTGAAGTTGAAACGCCTACTCTAAGAGACAGCGATGCCGCGCGCCGGCCGCCATTTTGTCCCTGGTTACGTTTGGCACATCACTCACCGCGGCCATCAAAAGAAATTTCTACTGAAGTTTGCGCGTGACCGTCGCCGTTACTTGCACTGGGTTTTCGAGGCCAAGAAACGCTTCGGTCTGTCAGTGCTCAATTATACGGTGACATCCAACCACATCCACCTTTTGGTCAAAGACACGGGGCCGAGTGTTATTGCTCAGAGCATGCAGTTAATTGCCGGTCGTACCGCGCAGGAATACAATCAGCGCAAAGGGCGTCAGGGAGCGTTCTGGGAGGACCGTTACCATGCTACGGCCATTGAGGCCGACGAACACCTGCATCGGTGTCTGGCCTACATCGACTTAAACCTGGTGCGCGCCGGCGTGGTGAATCATCCCGTACAGTGGAAGCAGAGCGGTTTTTATGAGATCCAAGAACCACCCAAGCGTTATGCGGTAGTTGATTTACAGAGCTTGACCGCGTTGAGTGGCTTTGTGGAACTGGCAGATTTTCAGAGAGCACAGCGGCAATGGATAGAGGAAGCGCTAGAGGGCGAGCTCGCGAGGCGGGATGATCGCTGGTCCGAAGCAATCGCAGTTGGCAGTTTGGCTTTCGTAGAGAAGGTCAAAAACGATCTTGGCGTCAAAGCCATGTATCGTGAAGTGGTGGAAGTAGATGCAACCTATGCACTGCGCGAGCCGACGGAAGCTTACGCGGGCAAATTTACCGGCAAAAATGAGGTTCTAAGTTCGGAAAACACTGTCCTGTGGGATGAAAACGCCGAAAATGCAGGGACATAACCTGGTCCGACCCCGTGGAAGCGTGCCGTGGAAGCGTGGAAAAGCCACCTACAACTCGCGGTGAAGAGAGATAGCTTTTCCGATGGCCGAAACGACGCCGGGATAGACCCGCCTCGCGGCGTCGAAAAGTATTTTTGCTTCCGGCATTTCGCAGTGAATTTCTACTATGCGCTCGTAGTGGCTCCCGTTGGGAGCGCGAATTATCGGACCCATTCTGAGAATCTCGGACTCACGACACGCCGGGTCACACCGCTCCATGAAGCGGTCGTAGTGATCGAGCGATATTTCGATGAGTGTCTTCATTTGGCCGAGCTTAGTTCGCCCGGCGGAAAATCGCAACTGGAAATCACAAATGGGTGACCCCTTACTTCTCACGGCGACGGTCAAATCAGAGCATTGACCCAGCCGAATCAACTACGATACAGCAACGATTCATGTGTACCCATTTCACTCCGTCATTCGAGTTCCGCCCTGTTTTTTGGACAAGAAATCCTGTTAAAAAACGCCACTTGTAACTGATCAACGTGTTAGCTATGGTGTCTTCCCCGCGTCGTAGAGCGTTCATTAACGACTAACCGTTGCCGGTAAACGGGAGGCAGCCCGATGAAAACAAAACTTCTTGATTCACTGAGGTTGGCATTTCGTCGATTTCTTTTGGGGGCCGTGGGCATAGGGTGCAGCGTCGGGCCTATCATACTTTTGATCGGTTCCGGTAGTCGGGGACTAACGGCCGTGTTGGTCCTCCTACTCCTCCTCTGTTACGCCGTCGTGTTTGTCATCTGCTTACGCGCTAAATGGGACACTCTGAAGAGGCTTGTCTCGGAAACCACGCTGGCGATGTGCTTTATGATTATCGGCTTACTAACAAACGAAATGACGGGCATTTTCATAGCAATAAAAGACAAGCTGGTAATCGTGTATGCCTTCGTCGGCTTTTTCATAGCCGAACTTATAAAACCAAAAGCGCCTATCAAAGCGTTGGACGAATTTAAACGCAAGCAACCTGCCAATCCCACTAAACCAGCCGCCGAGGGTGAGCGCTCTGAAGAGCATTCGTCAGCGGAGTTGATCACTCAAAACGACGAACTCGCGAAAGAGATAGCCGCGCTTTCAAGCCGGCTAGCAGAAAGCCAAAGGACATTAGCCGAGTACGAGAAGGAGCAACGTCGTCTGGTGAGGGCGCAAACTGAGAACCAGCAACTGCAAGGGAAGATTGACAACCTCGGAAACCAGCTCGAAACCAGCGAAACCCAGCTCAGAGAATCGATGGGCCGAATTCAAGAGGCCGTCGATTTCAGTGCGACATTGCAAAGCGAAATTGCGGGATTGAAACAACAGATGGTGGAAAGAGAAAATGCGATAGAAACGCTTCAGAGCGCGGCACAACGCGCGGCTAAGATACAATCTGAAAGCCAAGAGCTCTGCTTTGAAAACCAGCGCTTGCAAGAAGAACTTAAAAACCACCGAGTCCAACTCAACGCGAGCGAAACCCGATTGCACGAATCGGCCCGCCGAAATCAGCAGGTTTCCGATCGTTGCGAGCGTCTTGAAGCGGAAGTTGCCGATCTCAACCGACAGCTTGAAAACAGCCAATCGAAGGCTCGCGAAGTAGAGAGCGCGCAACAACAACTAGCAAACGTGGAATCCCGCGAGATGATCCATCGGCAGCAGCAACAGCAGTTGGAAGCACTAATCATCGACTTGGACCGCCAACTCTCCAAAGGAAAGATCCAGGTCCAAGTGCTCGATGATACTCACCAACGTTTGCGGGAAACCGAGCGCGTCTGTCAGGAGTTAGCCGAGGAGAATCGCCGGCTTGGGGAGGAGGTTTCTGTTTGGCAGGAACGCCTCGCCGCCAGCGAGGAAAGCCAGCGACAGGTGAGTATACTGCGGCGCCAGCTCGAAGAATTACAAACCGAACATGCACGACTCATCAATGGAAAACGCCAAGCGCAAGAGGAACTCGCCGCCAGTGGTGAACCTATCGCGGTTTCGCGACTGCTATCTGATTCCGATGGCGCTAAGGTTATTCAAACCACGGCAAATGTCGGCGCTGAATTGTCGTTGGATCGGGGTAGGTTGTCAGCCGCCAAAGTCCACCAACGAATGCCGTCCGCGATTGCAATCTCAGAAGCAAAATCACTGAACAACGACTCACAAACCCGCGGCGATCAATCGCATCTCAGTACAGGTGATTTGGCAGCGGGAATCCATCTGGAAAAGGAAGAACAAGCGAGTTGGGTTGTTTGGACTTCGGTCAAACGACAATGGGGCTTCGGAGCGGTTGCCGCCACTATTGTTGTGATTGCGGGCGCAGTCGCCACGGGAGTCCTGGGAACCAAATTTTCAGCGCCGAAAGAGGTAGCAGTCGTGCCTGAAACCAGTTTCCAGGAATATAAAGTCGAAGCTGTGTCAAAACCACAGAAAAAACCAGCGCCGCGCCTGCGCGGCACATTTGAAACAGTTCGTCCGACCCAAGTTTACAGCGGGCCAAGTGAAAACTCAGTGTTTATTGCCGATATCGGGAGGGGAATGAAACTCAATGTTGTGGACTCTAGCTACGGCTGGTTGGAGATTCGCTCCAGGCACGGCCGGCCGCCGGGTTTTATACGCCAAGACGCGGCCGTGAGTATTGCCCGGAACTGACGGGTCCGCATTATCAAGCACTGACGTACTGAGGTTCCGCACGACAGTTTCTTCTGACCGCAAACGAAGAAAATATCCTGATCGGAAGTCTTTTACGGATTACTCGTGGGCTGAGTAGAAGAGTCACTTCGTCTGTTCAGTACGCCTAGGTTTCCTCGATAGATCGTGCCAAGATCGGTACGGTCTTCCGCTTTACAGAAATTAAGAATCGATAGATCCGACGCTGCGCTCCGCCGCGCGAATTTTCCACCGTGCTCAAGGTCGTATGCGGGATCGGTCTGCGCTTGCATGCAACGGCTGCGGATGCTTAGGCGAGTGGTAGAAAAATTGCAGATCAAAGATGAAGCTACGCTCCCGTTTGTTCTTACGACTGAATTGAAGCGTCGTACAGTTCAATGCTGGAACCGCCTACTGATTTAGTTTTTCCCAGGTATATGGAATATCGGCGCGTTTGCGGTCCTACTTTCCCTAAGCTTCCTAAGAGCCCCATTACCGATAATAGTTTTTCGTATGCATAGTCCGTCATTGTCAGGTAGAATTAGCGTATGGTGGCAAGAGCAGACGATCATATTAGGGCGAAGTGTTTCCATCCGTCTGGAAATTTCGTTGAGTTTCCTAGAGAGGACGTCGAGACGTCAATTCCCGAAAGGTTTGAGAAGGTTGTTAGGATTTACCCCGACCGGCTAGCAGTCAAGATGGCAGATCGGGCGCTCACGTATGAAGAGTTGAATAAGACGGCTAACCGGATCGCCCATGCGATCATTCTTCAAGTTGGCACGAGCCAGCGGCCTATCGCTTTGTTTTTCGAACCAGGAATTGAAGCCGTTGCCGCAATGCTTGGAGCGTTAAAAGCGGGAAAGTGCTACGTGCCTTTAGATCCGTCATTTCCTGTCTCAAGAATACGCTCCATGCTGGAGGACTCCCAAGCCGATCTCATTGTTACGGACACTGAAAATAGCGCAATGGTCGCAAAGGCAATTAGTAGCGGCGTCCGTGTGCTCAACGTTGACGATTGTCCGCCGGGTCTTTGCGAGGAGCATTCAAAGATGTTTTCCTCACCCCACATGCCGTCTTTTATTATTTACACATCGGGAACGACTGGACGACCGAAGGGGGTGCTGCATACTCATCGCACTGCACTATACGCCGCCATGTCGCTAACCAATCTCGTGCACGTATGTGCTGAGGACCGTATCGCCCTGCTTTTGTCCCATAGCTTCAGCGCGTCTATTCGGCAACTATTCGGGGCGTTGCTCAACGGAGGGATGCTATTGCCTTTTAATACGAAAAGAGAAGGGATTGCGCGTTTGATTGATTGGCTGGATCAGGAACGCGTTACCCTATGTGGCTTTACTGGGAGTATGTTTCGGCAGTTTTTGTCTCAATTAGTCGATACTAACAGGGCCTGCCCATCCCTTCGTTTATGCTTTGCGGGGAGTGAGTCTGTCTCGAAAAACGATGTGGATCTTTATAAAAAGTGCTTACCCGATCACACGGTACTCGCAACGAATATGGGAATCAATGAGGCTGGCGCAATCGGCACTCTTCTCATCGACAAAAGCACAGAGATATGCGGAAGTATTGTTCCCGCTGGTTATACTGACGAAGACAAGGAAATTTTTTTGCTAAACGATGCAGGGGTTAAAGTCGGATTCGATACCACCGGCGAAATTGCGGTAAGAAGTGACTACCTTTCACCGGGGTATTGGAGACAGCCCGAACTGACAGCAACTAAGTTTATCACCGATGACTCTAACGCCACGAAGCGTATCTATCTCACGGGTGATTTAGGCCGTATGTCACCGGACGGATGTCTTCATTACTTGGGGAGGAAAGATCTCACCGTAAAAATCCGAGGCTACAATGTCGAAACTCCCAAGGTTGAGATGGCGTTGCTCGAACACCCTGGTGTTAAACAAGCTGCTGTGGTGTCCCGGCAAAATCTCGATGGAGACATAAAGTTGGCGGCGTATATCGTTCCGACGAGTCAGCCCCGGCCGAGCAGTGATCAATTGAGACGTTTGTTAAAAGAGACGCTCCCCGATTACATGATTCCATCGATCTATGTTGAGTTAGAGGCGTTGCCCGTCACGCCCACCGGTAAGATTGACCGAAAGGCCCTACCGGAGCCCAGCGATACTAGACCGCAGTTGGAGGTCTCTTATGTCTCGTTCCGAAACGAGACCGAAAAGCAACTTATTGGGATATGGGAAAAAGTTCTCGATGTTCGTCCGATCGGCATCCATGACAATTTTTTCGATCTTGGCGGTCACTCACTCAGTGCTAGCCGAATCGTGTCTTCCGTTATGCAGCACTTTCAGCTAGAGATCCCACTCCAAGCCCTATTTCAATCGCCTACGGTGGCAGAGATGGCCATTGTGATTGCCGAGCATCAAAGCGAGCAATTAGGCAACGAAAAGTTGGATAATATATTAAACGAACTTGAATCGCTGTCGGATGAGGAAGCAAAGCGGCTTGTCAACGAAGGACGTTCAATGTATTCCAAAAAATGACTTTGTAGTCAATGGCCGTTTTCTGTCCGTGATACCTCCTTAGAATCCGCAACCCAACATAGCGTATGAGAAAAATAGTAGCGGCGGCCCGATGTGGGCCGGCGCTGTGGTTCGGTTCCTCAGCAGCCTATGATTCAACTGATTTCTCCATCAATCCATTCTTAATGCTGCTTCTCACGTCGGCATTCTGCCGAGAACCGCTCGCATGCGCGGGTGAAAAGGGGACAGGCTACTTTTTGATTGAAAGTTCGACGGACGGTGTGTTAGAAGCGTCCGTGCCGAGAATTCCCCGAGGACAGCAAGGCGGCTACGCCTACCACGTCATTAACCGCGGCAATGGTCGCGCCACGGTGTTCCACAAAGCTCAAGACTACGAAGCGTTTTTATCTCTGCTGAGTGATGCGAAAAGACGTCATCGGGTGAAATGTTTTGGGTTCTGCTTGATGCCGAACCATTTCCACCTCGTTGTCGAACCAGCGCACCAAACCGCATTGAGTCAATTCATGCAGTGGCTACTGACGAGTCACGTGCGGCGTTATCACAAACATTACGGAGGCAGCGGTCATATTTGGCAAGGGCGATTTGAAAGTTTTCCCGTTCAGCGTGATGAACATCTGATAACGGTGCTGCGCTACGTGCTACAGAACCCAATTCGTGCCGGCTTGTCTGGTACGGCGCGGGAATGGAACTGGAGCAGCTTGCGAAAGCCGCAGCTTGTGGACCCCTGTCCCGTGGATCACGAGGGTCAATGGTTAGAGCAATTGGAAGAACCGATGCGAGAAGAGCAATTGGTCACTGTTCGCGAGTCTCTGAACCGGCAACGGCCATTCGGAAAGACGGACTGGCAATCAGAGATGGCATCCATGTTCGGACTTGGAAGCACATTGCGGCCGCGCGGCCGGCCAAGGAACGAAAAGAAAAGTAGCCTGTCCCCTTTTTGAACCATTTATGACCAGTCCCCTGATTTCGTTGCTTACGAGTTTCACTTCGCGACGAGTAGCCGAAACCGTCACGCCGCAGTGGACATTGGCCGATGTCGTACTCCCGCCTCAAACCCGGCGCACGCTGGAGCAGGCGCTGGCCCAAGTTCACCATTACACCTTGATCTTCGACCGCTGGGGTCTAGGCGAGCGCCATGCGTCGGGACGTGGATTAGCGTTTAACTTTGCGGGGCCGCCCGGGACCGGAAAGACGATTTGCGCCGAGGCTATTGCGCATGCGCTCGGCAAGAAACTTCTCGTGGTCGACTATGCCGAGGCAGAGTCGATGTGGATAGGCCAGACTCCGAAGAACATCGTCGCAACATTTCGCGCGGCGGTCGAGCATAACGCAGTCCTCTTCTTCGACGAAGCTGATGCCATCGCGACGCGCCGCTCGACTGGCGCCATTTTGCCACATGACCGTGAGAGCAACTTGACCATTAACGTTCTCCTTCGCGAATTGGAGGCGTTTAACGGCATAGTGATCTTTGCGACCAATCTAGCGGCTAACTTTGACCCGGCATTTAAACGCCGCATCCGAACTCACGTGCTCTTTGAGATGCCGGGAGTGGAAGAGCGTGAGCGGATCTGGCAGTTGCAGATTCATCCGAAAAAGACGCCGCTAGCGCCGGATGTCGATTTTCGGCGGCTCGCCGAGCGGTACGTGGCGAGCGGTGGCGATATCAAGAATGCAGTCATCAAGGCGGCGGCGGCCGCTGCGGCGGAGCCAGGTCCAGACTTGAGCAAGCGTATATGCCAGCGGCATTTCGAATGCGCCACCGAAGACGTACTCTCGGCAAAGGCAATAATGCAGCAGTCGCTCTTCGCCGAAGGCGGTCTTGCAGCAGCCGATCCCGTTAGTGGCTGGCGAATGGTCGAGGCGCCGTGGCGGACGGCAATAATCGTGGCGCTGGCGCTAGCCGGCACTGCATTCGTTGCCGCGGTCGTGGCAGTCGCGTTGGTACTTCTGTGTTAAGTGCGTTGAGCGTCAAAGGTCAGGTTACGTTGATCAATGGACTCTATCGACATGGACGTCGCACTCAAAGTTTAAAGACTTACCGAAAGCCGGATGCCGATCAGTGCCACTGTTAGAGCACCACATGGACGAAAGCGGGGGGCAGGGTTTGTCAGGTTTGGGGTCAGTCTAGAGCCCCAGAGGCCGGATCTCGAGTCGTCCTGAGATAATGATTTCAGTGCTGCCGTATTTCTTGCTGATGGGATACCAGCGCGGCTTCAAACTGTCGTAGAAGTTCGTTGTATGTGTCGAATGAAAGTGGAAGCAAAATTTTTCGTCCCTCTTCAGATGAAAACACTAAAATCCGTAGATTGCGACCACGTTGCAAATGTCCCTCGAAACGGGGAAGGACCGGCAGTTCGTACGCATCGGCCGGTTTCGCAAGATCGATCGAAGATGATGTTGAAAGTGTCGCCTTATCTAACGGCATCGACCGATGGTCGTTTACGAGTTGTGCTACGGCCCGGTACGACATCCCTGCAAAAATTCGCCTCCCGTCCTCCGACCGAAATTCCGCGATGAGTCGATCTTTTCCCTTGGGAACTAGCCAGTTCAGCTGAGTTAGCAATGGCAGCTGGAAGGGTCCCGGCCCGTTTAGTTCGATCGCAACAGTAGCGGTCATCGCCTGTATAGAATCCAGGCGTTGCCCAAGCTCGTCGACTTCGGCTCTTAGTCTTTGAATTTCCGATTTTCGCTTTACTCTAGTCTTGATTAGGACATAAGCAATTGAGACGCTGAAAATTAAAAGAGCAATCGCGTAAAGGATAGGGATGAGTAGATGTTCCCACCCGGTCCACAGAACTACTACGATTAAATTCCATAAGTCCATAATGTCACGGGACTATAGACCAAAAAGGAAGTCTAATAACTCTGGTATCTCCTTGCCATGCCGCGCCATCCCAGAGTCCACGTTGAAGGACTGCTCTATCATGTCATGGCCCGCGGCAATAATGAGCAAACGATCTTTGTCAGTCAACCTGATTATGAAAGCTTTCTGGAAGCACCGCGAGTTGTCCGTAAACGCCACCCGTTTTACCTTTATGCCTACGTCTTGATGTCCAACCATTTCCATTTGCTTTCGCTCTCCAACAGCTCGTATCCTGCAATTGCTTCTGACCGGCTACGTCAGGCGCTTTAACCGCACCCACCGCCATCAGGGGCATTTATTTCAAGGGCGCTACAGCGAGAGAAAAGGTCTCATCCTGGGAGATCGAAAAATTAGGCACGGCTTTGAGCACCGGCGAAAATCCATTGCCGCTCGGTATCGCGCTGAAGAGTTCCCATTAGAACTCAGCAAAGAGCTACATCACACTGAGGTGCCGCATCGGCACCTCAGTGTTAAACCTAAATCCGGCGTGAAAGGTTAAATGAAGACTGCATCTCAAGGACACTTTGTGCTGCGAAAATTGGTTTTCGCTGTCTCCGGTGAAAGCTACCTAATAGGTAGGGTTCACCGGAATGGCCACGAGAGCCCCAAAACCCTCCATCACTCTCGGGAGCAACGACGTCATACATCATGAAACCATCACGACTCACGCAGGATTTAGGTTAAATTCTTTTCAACACTGTCCACTATTAGACAGCAAACTCTGCCGAGTAAGATTACGTTGATCGTACAAGGAGGACGAATCTATGTTTACTGCGATTGGGAGAACGGTATTCGCAAGCGCGCTTTTCTTGACCCTGGCTGTGTCCGCTTGGGCGGCGGAGGTAAAGCAAGCGCCGCCGGCTAAAGCGGAGAAGATGGGGGAGATGGAGAAGAAGCCGGAGATGGGAAAGATGACGACCGGCGGGAAAGACAACAGAGAGGTTCAAGAGGCTTTGAAGGCCAAGGGCAACGATCCCGGACCTATCGACGGCAGAATGGGTCCCAAAACCCGGGCCGCGCTGAAGGCATTTCAAGAGGCCAACGGCTTGAAGGGGACCGGACAATTGGATAACCAGACAGCCGAGAAGCTCGGGATCGCCAAAATGGCTACGCCCATGGATAAGGAGATGAAGGCCATGAAAAAAGAGAAGATGGAACCCATGAGCAAAGAACCGACGAGCAAAGAAAAGAAGTAATCGCCAGGAGCTTTGGCTTTCTTTTTATTCGCTCGTTCACGCGTAGGACTTCGTTAGGATAAAGCGCGTCATCGATGGCGACACCATCCAGCTTGAGAGCGGCGAGTTGCGTCCCAGCTCACGTAAGAAATGCCGACGTATCGTTACACCGGGGACATGAGCGGGATAGGTCATTTGCCATTGCTTTGGGCTCGGCGCGCTCTAGAACAGCCCCCAACCCTGTCCAGCCTCATACCGTTTACGGGACGGGCCACACTCATAACGAACCACCGGCAGTTGCCAGAGCGATTTGTCGTCCGGTCGCGCCCTCAATTTTCGCTTCCGCTCGTCTTCCCAATTGCCTTGTCTCCGAAAACGCCAAAGTTCACACTCGAATTTGTGCTGATAGAACTCCACAAACTCCCAATTGGGGTCATTTTTCAGGGATGACCAGTTTTTCACGCTAGTGGGAGAAGCTAGAGCCTTTTCATAAAGGGCAAAGCCGTAAACGATGGTTCCCTCTTTGTTTTGACGAGCGCGGAACACTCTCAGCCCTTCATCGACAATGGCCAATGTTAAGCCCACAACAAACAAAACCAAAAGAAACCGTTTGAGGTTAACGAAGATTTGCCGTCGAGACACTGTCATGTCTAGAGCTTCAGCGATCAAACCAGAGCAGAATA
>Ga0184612_10001560_pt1 | contig 11066 bp, 13 predicted proteins | sample PLM3_60_coex_FD_133163 | JGI IMG/M metagenome (GOLD analysis project Ga0184612, IMG submission 133163) | Groundwater sediment microbial communities from an aquifer in East River, Colorado, USA - PLM3_60_coex | ecosystem: Environmental > Terrestrial > Soil > Riparian zone | place: USA: East...
GTTCAACCAGAGGTTCGGCTCAGCGAAGTTCACCGGCCTGTCGGTCGAGATGCAGGACGTAGGCTGTGAACAGGTGGGCTGATCTCAAGCCGGGATGAGCGCGGGCAATCCTGGCAGGCGCGACCGGCCCAAAAGGGTGCCGCCGTCGTCCGGCTAGATGACGGCCCATCGCGTCAGCACGCGGGTCAACAGCCCGAAGAACAATGACGCGGAGATCATCGAGCCGCTATAGCAGCGGGCATCTAGGAGCGGGAGGCAGCGCCGACGCGATCCTTTCGGCTTCCGTTTCATGGCCTTTGGCGAACGCGGAGACCGCGATAGACCCCATCCGCCGCTCGTGGTCGGACAAGACCGCGAACCATCGCTGGCACGCCTCGACATAGGACGCGGGCAAATCCTTGTCGGAGTCGTGCCGGTCGTGATTGAGCATCGCCTGTAGCTTGTGCGCGCTGCTGTTTGAAAGGTCATCGGCCATGCTGGTATCGAAGCACGGGGCGAATTTGCCAGCAAGGCCCAGCCAGGTACGCCGGCCCCATCCACCGCCACAGGCCCGCCGTCAATCCGTGCCGATGCAACTGATTACGTGTTACGGGTCAACCGGCACACCGCCCCGCGGTTGCCGAATTCCAATTCCGGTACAATAATCGCCAGAAGGAAAGCATTTTCGGAACGGCGGTCAAGGGATGAAAAGCAAAGAGAGAAAAGATTTCCTTTGGACAGTGGGGGCACTAGCTGTCCTGATATTTGTGGCGATGTTTGGGGCTTATTCAGGATCGCATACGGCTCCAAACGCTGAATGCACCAAAGCCCAGAGCGCCCAGCCTTGGCGCACCATCCAGGCGTCACTTGGCGATCAAGCTGTTAATCGTCTGCAGTATGCTGACGGAAGTGAAGGGCTTGTGAATAGTTGGCCTTCCCCCGTGCCGAAAGGGCACAACGTTATCGTCAAAGCCCGTCAAGAAAGCGAAAGGCACATGGCGATGTGATAACGCATCAGCAACCGCGAATGCATATTCGCCGGCCAGCTTAATATCGAGGATCGCACAATCAATCTGGGTTTGAACGATTAGGCGCAGAGCTTCCGCCACGGTTTGCACCGGGCCAACTACTTTGGCGCCCTGGTCTTCAAGAATCGTTACGAGCTCAAGCGCAATAAGCGCTTCATCCTCGACTACCAGAATACGCCGGTTCGATAGCACGCTGTGCCCTCGCGCCCCGGGTGGACTCTATCAGCATTCGGCGGGGAGAAGGCAGTTAAGAAGAACTGGGGTTCTCTATGTCAGAGTGAGCTAGCCCCGGTTTTCGGCAGGATCCCGAGCCCTACCATTTCGCCCATTGGCCGCTTCTTGCTTGTGGCACCAAGGGCGAATGCCGAGCCGAAGTTGGAACGCCGGATGTCCGGCCACGGACTATAATGCCGGAGAGTCTAGGAAACTGCCGGCGCCAGCCGTCGCATCCGTTCGCTGGGCAGCCGCCCGGCAAATGGGCCGGAATTGAACTGAAACAGGACGAGCACTGTATCGACGAATCGCCCGTCGTCTGACAGCGGCAGCATCAGACAATCCACCTCGTAGGCCGTTTCGGAAATGAAGTTGGTGAACGGTTCGAGCGAATAGAACGGCTCGCGCGTTGCGACCACCGTCTCATACTGCTCCAGCACCACAGGGTGTTCCCTGAAGAACTTGACCTCATCGAAGGAGCGGCCGGTGCGATCCTCTCCGGTGGCGTTGACGACGTTTGTTCCGACCAGCCGATACCGAAAGCCGCGCGGATTGTGGAGGACATCAATCAGCATGATGTTCGGTAGAAAGCCGCGAGGCATCAGCAAAGGGTCGATATCTTTGCGCGCGGGCAGCTGGCGATCGCCACGGAGAGCCATCCAATAGTCGTAGAAGCGGATCAGGCCCGGACCGCTCAATGCGTTTCGGAAGTCTGGCATCGTTAAGGATCGCTTTAGGTTGGAGGGGGACGCCAGCGATAATACCGTAACACCGTTAACGACCGATGATCGCCCGAATGCCCCGCCAGCCAGGGGCTTGCCATGAGGATGGTGATCGTTGGTGCCAAGCCGCTCCCACCAGCGACAATTGGCCCTTCGTCCAATATCACTCCGATCGGCCCGGTGCCATTTTGCCGGACAGGATTGCTCCGGCGCCGACTGTCCAAAGCGAACAATGGGAGGAGCCGATGCGCGCAGTAGCAACGCTTTTGATCCTTCTGGCGGCTGCGGTCGCAGGCAGTCTTGCGGCTGCGCACCAGCCGGAGACGCTCCAGCCACCTCAAGACTGCGGCAGCGTGCCGGCCGATGCGATCCTGCAACTGCCGGCGCCCGCCGGGTATTGGATGCGTATCGTCTGCACTGATACTGGCCACGCGCTGGCGCCGGCGTCCGGCGATGCGTGGGAGATCCACCAGGATTCGCGCTGGAGCGGTATCCCCGCCGGCGACGGCGTGGCCGGCGGACCGAACGATTGGTATTTCGTGAAAGCCGCGGTCAGGGAAACGACCGGCACGGATGACAGCTGGGCGCAACAGCTGTTCGCGCAGCGCGCCGGCTTCTCTGTGCCGGCCGATGTGCGGCAGACCTATGCTCTCGACCTCACCGACAATCGCGGCAACATGAACCGAATCTACATCTTTCTTGACGAGGAAGGACCGGTCGCCGGCGTTGCTTGCCTGCGCTCCTGCGAGAGGACGGTCACGGTCATGGTCATTCACCCGGAGGCGGTTCCCATGGAGTGAGGCGCCCCCGCCGGCTATTTGACAGGATAATATTCCATTGCACTTCCCGGAAAACTATCCTATGATGGCGTTCGCCGCGCATGTGAGCCGCGCGGCCTTGATGTTGGACATTGTGTATCGGATTACCGGATGCGCCCCGCCATAGCGGCGGCGGGCGAGGGGGCTTGGGCTGCACGGGCGCAGCTTCGCCGATCCGCCGGCGCCGGTGGCCTCCGCCTTCTTTGGGCGCTTCCTTGGACCAGCCGGCGGGCCTAGGGCTTCCTTTGCATAGCATCGACCCGCGAAAATCACTTTTTCCAGAATCGTATTTTTCGCCGAATTCCGAAAGCGGATCAGCGGCTTAGGCGCGCGGAAAATAGCGCAAAATGCACAGATTGCGGGGGAGGCCGGCATGCGGCGGCCCATGAGGATCTGCCGGCGGCGGCCCGGCGGCGCCGCGAAATCGCGTCACCTGGCCGCACTTCGGAACTATTCCGCCAGCCGGCGTTCGAATAATGAGCGCGATGGCTCCTCTTCCTCTGAGGACTGCCAATACCAACCTTTCGGCTTCGGCCGCCCTATGACGTTTGATGGATTCCGCTTGCACTCTCAGGGATGGCAGAGGGGCAGCAAATGACAGAAGCAACGCAGAGCCGTTCGCGCTTTCCCGATCCGAAGGAAAGAATACCGGCTATCCTGGTGGTCGAAGACGAGGTGCTGCTCCGTCTCGTCATCTCCGCATATCTGCAGGAATGCGGTTTCCGCGTCTACGAAGCCGGAAATGCCGCGGAAGCCATCGAGATTCTCGAGGCTGACAGGACGGCCATCGATCTGGTGTTCAGCGACATCCGCATGCCCGGCGAGATGGACGGTTTTGCCCTTGCCCGGTGGATCAGGATGAATCACCCCAGGCTTCCGATCCTCCTCACCTCCGGCGACGAGAAGAAATCCGCAACCGCCAAGGAGCTTTGCGAGAACGAACCATTCTTCGCCAAGCCCTATGACGTCGGCCAGGTCGTCGCCCATATTCGCACGCTGATCGAGGCGAAAACGCCCGCGAACAAGGCTTAGAACGCTATTTCCGCTTGCGGCCGGTTTCCGCTTCCGGCGCGCCCAGCATCCCGAAATCCTGTGACTTGGAGCCGGCTTCCGCGACCATGAAGCCTTCCGCTTTGAGGCCCCGGTGCAGGAGTTCGCGCACCGCGGCGGCCCGGCTCGGCATCCGCCGAGAGAACCGCCAATCATCCAGAGCCTTCAATTCGCCCTGCGTCAGCATGATCTGCAGACGCTCACCTCGTGAGAGTTGCATGGATTAGGCCCTTCCCAGGATTAGAGTTTTCTTATGCCGACCGGAAATTAGGCCATGTCCTAAAAGATGTCAATTGCCAATATGATGCAAAAAGCAAAAAAAACATCACTTACTCATTGTCCGCTCTGTGGCGGAGAGGCAGTATTTGAGCGGTTATACCAAAGTACTTCCATAATGTACTTGGCGGATTTTGTGGCAAATTCTACAGCTTGTAATAATGAATACAATATTTTCCTTTGATTCCTCTATGATTGATCTTAGGATCATCACTCGAATTTATTAGGAGGATGACGCCATGCGCTCGACTCCGCCATTCATTAGACTGCATAACGTTGCCAGTTCCCCCTCGACCGGCAGCGACGCCGATTTGATAAGAGCGGCTGGGAAGCGACGCGCGGCGAACGAGCGCGGCGACGTCTCGCACGAATCTCCGGGTGGGGCGTTGGAAATCGGCGCGCTTCTGCGGCAGATCTGCACCGCGTTGGTTGACACTCCTGCATGCGTCGGCCGCGTCGAACTCATGCAGACCGCTGTCGACACCGTTTTCATGCGCTCGGACTGCGTCGGACCCGTCGTCTTGATTGTCAGCGAGGCGGTGACCAATGCGGTCAAATACGCCCATCCCGCGGGCGTGCCCGGCAGGATCAAGGTCGACTGCAGGCGGGACAAGGACGGCGCCATCTTGATCGAAGTAGCCGATGATGGCGTCGGGTTGCCGGAAGGATTCGACCCGACCATGGACGGCAATTTCGGCTTCCGGCAGATCCGAGGATTGAGCAAGAAGCTCGGAGCAACGCTGACATTCAACTCGGAGAGCCTCGGACTTAGCATGCTATTGCGCCTGCCGCCGGACGTGTGCAGCATTTCTGCCATGGCCGACACCGGAGCATCGCATCCTGGGGTGGAACCCGCAGGGGAAGCGAGTCAAACAGAGGGGGAAATTTCGAGCGTCGTGGATGACGCCATCCAATCTACCCAACTTATGCAAGCCCTGCCGGCCGCGATCTACACAACTGACGCCGCCGGCCGGATAACCTTCTACAATGATGCCGCTGCCGCCCTTTGGGGTTGCCGTCCGGAAATCGGCAAGAGCGAATTTTGCGGCTCCTGGAAGCTGTATTGGATGGACGGCACGCCGATGCCGCATGACGAATGTCCGATGGCTGTGGCCCTGAAGGAACAGCGGCCGATCCGGGGTATGACGGCGGTGGCCGAGCGTCCCGACGGCACGCGCGTGACCTTTGTTCCCTATCCGACGCCGCTATTTGACGCCGCGGGCAATTTGGTCGGCGGGATTAACATGCTGGTCGATGTTACCGAAACCAATCGGGCCGACTGGAACCAGCAAAGATTGGCCTCGATTGTCGAATCTTCCGATGACGCGATCATCAGCAAGGATCTGAACGGGATCTTCACCAGCTGGAATGCGGGGGCAGAGCGTCTCTTCGGCTATACGGCGGCCGAAGCGATCGGCAAACCGGCGACGATGCTGATTCCGCCGGATCGCGAAGACGAGGAGCCGAGGATTCTCGACAGTATTCGCCGCGGTGATAAGATCGACCACTATGAAACCGTGCGGCGTCGCAAGGATGGAAGTTTGATTGATATCTCGCTGACGGTTTCGCCCATCAGGAACCTCCAGGACAAGATCGTCGGCGCGTCAAAGATCGCCCGGGATATCAGCGAGCGCCGGCGGGCGCAAGAACAGCAGAAACTCATTCTCGGAGAGATAAAGCACCGCATCAGAAATACCCTGTCGACGGTGCAGGCCATCGCCATGCAAACCTGGCGCAGCGCCACCGCCGAGGAGCGCGCAGCATTTGGCGCCCGGCTCCGGACACTCGCAGAAGCTCACGATCTGCTGACGCTTGAGAATTGGGATCGCGCCTCGCTGCACAACATCGTGAGCCGCGCCCTTGAACCGTTCAATGAGAAGCACCGCGAGCGGTTCCAGATCGACGGCCCGAACGCGCAGCTTAGCGCGAACAAAGCGCTGCTGCTGACGATGGCGCTGCACGAGCTTGCGACGAATGCCGTCAAGTATGGCGCGTTGAGCAACGGCAGCGGCCAGGTGAGCATCGCATGGGAGGTGCCGCTGAGCGAAAAGCCGCAGTTGCGGTTGGTCTGGCGGGAGAGCGGCGGTCCGCTCGTCAAGCCGCCCGAAAGGAAGGGATTCGGTTCGACGCTCATTGGCCGGGCCTTTGAGGATGAGCGGAGCGACGCGCGCATCGCATTTGATCCGCAGGGCGTCATCTGCACATTGCGGCTAGGTCTCTAGCACAAGCATCGTCCGTAAGGCCGGCTCTTGCCGGCCGACCTCATTCCTTATTCCTTACGCTCGCTCCTTCCCGTCAGCTCCGCGAGCTTATGGACAAGCGTGATGCTCTTCACAGGCTTCTGCAGGGTTAGCATCGGCGCACTGCCACCGATGGCCCGATACAGCCGTTCACTCTCCCGGATGAAGTCAATCGGCCGCGGCGGGTCTACCACTGTCGCGTCGGCTGGGTGCCTGCCGAAGCTGATTCTTGAGGTTGACTTGCCCATCCGGCGGCTTGCCCCCGATCCGGTTGGGATAAACCGGCAATAGTCATGAAGGTTCCAATATCGATACAATTTTTCACTTGCTAGAGGCCAGCCACCCCGGCCCCTATCCGCGCTCCGGAAGGCTCGGAGCCTCGGGTTCCCATCTAAAGGAACCTTTGTGATGGTAGACCGATTGATACGGCAACGAGGTCGGTCACGCCGCTCCATTGGCAGGGGTAACTGCGATGGGCGATGCACGAGAGTTGGGCGTTTGCAGCTATTCGCAGCGCGACCATGAGCGCGCGAAACTACGTCAGGGCCCGGCATCATCCCCGGTGCGAGCCAAAGCGCACGCCAGCGGATGATGCCGTGAGCAGGATCAGCGAAGCGACTAAGTGCAGCCGGAGCGCAGCGCATGACACAGGCCAGACCTTTCAGACGATTGCTGAACAGCATCCCATATTCACGGCGCTGGCCGCGCAGGGCCTTGCCTGGGCGGCGCTGTTCCTTTGGACGTGATGCGTTCGGCGCGACCGGGGCGATGCGCCCCAGCGCCCCATATTGCGCGTTAGCGCGTTCCCCGACTGGGCTGCAATCCTGAAATCGAGGCGGCAACGGAAGAGGTGAAAGCGAATGACAAAAAGTGAATTGATGCAGCAGAAAGCCGAAGTCGCCGATGTCTACACGGGCATCAAGCGACAGGATCGCAAGAAGCTGGCGTTGGCGCTGTCGCGCGCTCTGTCTGAAACCTACGTCCTCTATGCCAAAACCCAGGGTTTCCACTGTAACGTGGTAGGACCGCTGTTTTACGGGCTGCATAAGCTGACCGAAGAACAGTATGAGAATCTGGCGGCGGCCGTTGACGAACTGGCCGAGCGCATACGCGCCCTCGGTTATCCGACTCCTGCGACGCTCGCGGAGTTCATCGCTATGAGCTCGATCAAAGAAAGCCCGGGCGTTGCCAACGCCGAAGAGGCCATTCGGCAGCTGAACAGCGATCACGAAGCGATCTGCCGTACCTTTCGCGAGACCGCCTCCGTTGCCGGCGAATTCAGTGACCAGGTCACAGCCGACATGTTGACGGATCGGTTGAAAGCCCACGAACAGATGGCATGGATGCTGCGGTCACTCATGGTATCGTAGGACCGGTCCGCGTCGGCAGATCAATTGCCTCAAGGTCGACGGGAACCAATCATTATCGGCCGGGTTTGATTCCTGCGTCATTGGCAATCCCCCGATGCCATCGCCAGTGGCGCAAATGTCCAAAGAGGCGGCCCCGCCCCCGGGCCGCCTCTTTTCCTTGAGTAAATTCGGACCGGGCTCCACATGCGGACCGGCTATTCGGACCGGCCCGAAACCCGAGGTTCCAGAAGCGTTTCGGAGTCGAGGTTGGATATGGCCGCGGATTCACTTCGGCTCATCTTCAAGCGATCCTCCGAAAGCAGCCGGACCAGCTCATTTCGCGCGCGTGACACACGGCTCTTTATGGTGCCAACGGCGCAGTTACAGACTTGAGCGGCTTCCTCGTAGCTGAGCCCGCTTGCACCCACCAGAATCAGAACTTCGCGATGATCGTCGCCCAATTGCAGGAAGGCGCGGCGAAAATCGCAGAATTCCAGAGCGGCTTGCTGGGAGGGCGGAACTGACAACAGGCTGGTCTCCGTGTCGTCGATCGGGACCATGCTGCGATTCTTGCGGCCTTGGTTGTAGTAGAGGTTGCGAAGGATCATGAACATCCAGGCTCTGAAGTTCGTGCCGGGATGAAACTGCTCTGCCGCGGATAATGCGCGCACCACCGTGTCGTTGACCAGATCGTCGGCCTGCTCGCGGCGGCGAGTGAGATATCGGGCGAAGGCGCGCAAATGTGGCAGCACCTCGACCAAGGCAGCTTGAAACTCCGGCGTGTCGCTTGGACTATTGGGTTGCGCCATCTTTTTGATTTCGACCTGTGAAAGAGGCTTGTCGCTGAAGCAGAGCTCAACCGCCTATGGGGTATTCTTTTTCTTCTCTCTGAACTTTTCGAGCAGATCGAGCAGATCCTTCGGCAATGGCTCGCTCACAACTTCTGCATACATCTGCATCAGTTGCGAGTTGAACCAATAGTCCAATTTGGCGGGCGCCTCGAAACCGAGGGGACTTCCCTCAGGCAATTGTCGTCGCTGTTCCAATGTCATTTCGGCCTTTGCGGCAATCGCATTTGTTTTTGTGGTATCCGGGTCTTTCTTGCTCTCTGTCATGATTTTCTCCCCGCACCGTCAAACTGCGCATGCAGGAGGAGTTGAATGTTCGACACTTGCTTCCTAAACTCCATGGGCTGGATGTAGGTTCCGACTTGCACGACCTTAAACCCCATCGTCTGGATAAAAGGGCACCTTTCCCTCCTGCGGTTTTGCCGCCGGACAAATCGCTGCCACACAATGGAACTCATATCGTCCGCGTGTGTTCCTCCGGAGGGAAATAATATTCGCAAACGTTCCCTGTTTGTTCATTGACGATTCGATCCGGGAGAAACCATGGCAGATCTGGCACAAAAAATCGCAGCTCAACTGCCTTACCTGCGCCGCTACGCACGAGCGCTCGGCGGGTCCCAGGCGCGGGGAGATGAATACATCCGCACCTGCCTGGAAGTGCTGATCGAGGAGCCGCAGCGGATCTCCGACGGCAGCGACTTGCGCATGCAGCTCTATCGTCTTTTCCACGATATTTGGCTTCCCATCGCAAAAATGCAGCCGGTAGCCGAGGCGCCGAGCGGCTCATCCGTTGTTTCGCGACTCGAGGCATTGCCGCCGCGGGAGCGCCAGATTTTGCTGCTTACCGCATTGGAGGGCTTTCCTCTTGAGGCGGCGGCGGCGGTGATGCGGATAGCGTCTGCGGAGGCAAATTCACTGCTCGAGGGAGCCTGGGCGGAAGTCAATCGACAGATGGCGACCACGGTGCTGGTAATCGAGGACGAGTCCGTGATCGCTATCGATATCGCGGGAATAGTTCGGGAGTTGGGCCACTCGGTCGTCGGGATTGCCGGCAGCGAGCGGGAAGCGGTTTCCATTGCCAGGGCGAAGAAGCCGGGCTTGGTGCTTGCCGATATCAATCTGGGCGCCGGCGGTTCCGGGATCGACGCTGTAGGGAAAATACTGCAATCGATGACTGTGCCTGTTATCTTCGTGACGGCATTTCCAGAACGTTTGCTTACGGGAGAGCGCCCGGAGCCGACATATCTGGTTACCAAGCCATTCACGCCGGACACGCTTAAGGCGGCAATTTCACAGGCGCTTTCCAATGCCAGCGAGGAAAGAATAGAGCGTCAATCCGCCTAAGCCTTCTCGGGGGCATCTTGAGACTACTTAGGCATCGACTGATGCTGGTGTTCGCGCTGGTCGCGCTCCCGCCGACATTGTTGGGCGTGTTTGATGCGATTGAAGCATCGCGAGTTCAGCGCGAGCGATTGCGAGATTCCGTGCGGAACTACGCTGCGATGGCGTCGACCTATCAGCATGCGCTCATTCAGAACTCGGCCAGCCTGCTGTTGGATATCGCGGAAAGCAGCGACATATTTCCCGCATCGGGCCGGCCCGAAGAGAGCATCTGCACGCAAACGCTGAAGCGGACCATCCGGCCATTCCCTGCGTATGTCTCCCTGAACGTGTTTGCAGTAGACGGCTCTGTCATTTGCGGAAGCGACCCCGAGTACTTGCTGCGAAACCGAAATGACCCGGACTATGTTCAGCAGGCGGTGGCGACCAAAGTCCGCTTTCTGAGCGGCTACGTGAGCGGATCGGAACCGGGGACTCCGATCCTGATTCTGGCTCAACCGGTCTTGACCGAAGCCGAAGGCGTGCGAGCCGTCTTGGCCCTGTCAATCCGGCTCGATCGCCTGGAAGCAAGAGAGCGATTCCTCAGCCTGCCAAAAGACGGCGTCTTATACGTCCTGGATCGAAATGGTCTGGCACTGCTTGGTGTAACCGTCCCCGCAAGTCTCGGATCTGGCGGTCTGCCGCCGGCGTCGGCGATTGCCGATCTGCGCCTGGGGCGCGCCCGCGCATTTGAATCGCGAGGCCAGGATGGGATGAGGCGCGTCTATGCGGCATCCGTCATCGAGTCCGGCGGATTGCTGGTGCTTGTAGGCGTACCGAAGGGAGCGGGCTTGGCTTGGGGCGATCGCGATCTGATAACTCAGATTCTGTTGGTCCTGGCAATCTGGCTGTCCGGCGTGTTCGCGGCCTGGCTCGGTACGCAATTGCTCGTAACGCGTTGGACGGAACGGCTCTTTGAAACGACATCCGCGTTCAGCAAGGGCGACCTTACGGCACGAGCCGACCTGGGCGGCGCGCCGGCCGAGATCCGGCAACTGGGCGACACATTGGCGGAAATGGCGGCCAGCCTCAATGTACGCCAGATGGAGCTGAGATTCGCGATCGATCAAAAGGATCTGATGCTGCGAGAGATTCATCATCGGATAAAGAACAATCTGCAGATGGTCACCAGCCTGCTCAATCTCTATGCCCGGAACGCTGAA
>Ga0184612_10001562_pt1 | contig 11063 bp, 11 predicted proteins | sample PLM3_60_coex_FD_133163 | JGI IMG/M metagenome (GOLD analysis project Ga0184612, IMG submission 133163) | Groundwater sediment microbial communities from an aquifer in East River, Colorado, USA - PLM3_60_coex | ecosystem: Environmental > Terrestrial > Soil > Riparian zone | place: USA: East...
CTCGAAGAAGGACTCGAAGCCCAAGGGTTCAGCCACCGAACCCTCCGATCACTTCCTGGGTGAGGCCCGAAACTGCATCGTGCTGCATGAACACGCGAGGGGCTAGAGTCGCTTACGCAACGCTGGAGAAATCTGAGGTGGTTGAGCCTAGATCGTCGGCTCGCCGTGTGGCGCGGGCTCCCCGATGCGCCTATCGCGGTCGGTCAGCCTCCCACAGCATGCCGACCAGAACCGCCCGGAGCGCCCGATCCTCCTCGCAGTCGATCAGGAGTTCGGCGAAGGCGCGACTCTCCGGGTAGCTCCAGGAACTCGCCGATCCGGTCGGCTCGCTCGAAGTCGGGCAGCATGAGGACGTGGAGAAGCTCCCCGCGGCGAGCCGGGCCGAGTGCGTCCAGGCGGGCTCGGAGCCGGCGCTCGAGCTCGTCATCCACACAACAGCGGTCACGACGATGAGTCCGGCGTGGCCCAGCGTCGTCACGAGTTGCCGGGCGTCGCTTGCCTCGGCCTCACTCAGCGTGACGATGCCTCCGGCGTGGACGCGGGAGAGCAGACCGATCTGATGCGCCGTGGACATGATCGCCAGCAGGATCGCGATCGAGGTCACGCTAAGGAAACCAACGACCCACAGGGCTCGCCGGTGCTGCGAATCGAAGCGCGCGCTCGCAATCCCAGCGGTCCCGCCCGGAGGAGGAGGCAACTCCGGGATGTCGCCGGCCACCGATCCCCTCCCCCGCTGTCACCAGTCTCGTCGGGCCACGAGATACAAGCACAGCATCAGAGACCCCAGCAACAGACTGCGATCGCCCGTGAGCGAGCACTGCGACATGCCGGCCTCTGGTTGACCTCCTTCGAAGGCACCTGAGATCGAGTGTCGCTTCGGCGGGAGATGACACAATTCAGCGCCCTAACTCTTCGCCCGTTTGCCGAGCTCGTCGATGCACATCGACCCACACCTTGTCAGAGGTGGTCTTGGAACACGCGGTCAGATGCGCTACGCCATCCAACGGGATCTGGATCGGTGGCCGGAGTTGACGCTACGAGGGTCCGCACTTCAGTTTCTCGCCCGCGATGCAGACGTCGGTCCCGCTCCAGTAGTTGTAGAGATGATCACGGCCGGGTCCCCCGTCGAGGTGGTCGAGACCCTCGTACCCGTACAGGTAGTCGTTGCCGTCGCCTGAAGGGCACAGAAACTCTGATCACGCCCGCGACCTGCCCATTCACGAATCGGTCCTTATACGGACCGCGCACGGCCGCAGGGAATCGAGCATGCCCGAGACTCCCCTCAACGGGCCGGTTCATTGAGTTTCAAGCACTCAAGTCTTGGATAGCGAGCCTCGCCGCAGACGCGATGTGGAACCAGTCAGATCGTGAGACAGGGGTGCCTGTCCATAACGGGCAGAAGGAACGAATCCCAGGTCAGCGGCATGATCTGAATAAATGCGCCCTTCACCCTCTTCGGCGGTCGCGAACCCGAACCGACAAATCGAAAGCCAGGCACGCAGCCAGTCACAAAGGAGAGTCAGGCCCAGGCCGCGATCGCCGCCCGCATCATCGCAGTCACGAAACGACTGCCAGCGCGTACGCGCCGAGCGTCCTAATACCAATCCCCCGCGGGACCCTTGTACTCCTGGATCGTGTTGCCGCCATCGACTACAAGCGTCTGACCGGTCACGTAGCTCGCGCCCTCGGAGGCAAGGAACGCGATCGCTTGCGCGACCTCGTCGGGCCGACCACTCCTGCCAAGTGGTGTGTGACGGCCGGCGATCGCTTCCTCCGGTGTCTGCGGCGACCGGGTTTCGATCCAGCCGGGCTGGACCGAGTTGCAAGTGATTCCGCTCGAGCCGGTCTCGATCGCGATCGTGCGCATCAGCCCGTCAATCGCGGCCTTGGCAGCCCCGTACCCGGCGCTCTCGGGATCCGTGACGAGTGGGCCCGTAACTGAGGACACCATCACGATCCTGCCGTACCCGCGCTCGAGCATGCCAGGGAGCACAGCTCTGGTCACCTGGAACGCGGTCAATAGGTTCAACTCGAGGTGGAGGCGGAAGGCGTCGGTCTGCAGTTCAACGAACCGAGCCCAGGGAGTCTCGATGCCGGTCTGCCTCATCCCCGCGCTGTTCACAAGGACGTCGATCCGCCCGAACCGTTCGAGCACCCCGTCGACCACCTCTCGCACGCGAGCTTCGTCGGTGAGATCGCCGACATCGCCCTGGGCATCCCCCAGCTCCTGGGCGCGTTCGTGGATCCGTTCGGTGGGTCGAGGTGATCGCTAGGAAAGCTCCCTCGCCTGCGAGGAGCCGGGCGGTCGCGAAACCTATGCCCAGGGGGCTACCCGCCCCCGTCACGAGCGCGACCCGCCCATCGAACCGACCCATCGCCCGCGCTAGTGACGTATCACGCTCGGAGATCGAGCCGCGAAGGACGTGGCCGGTGGCTGTCTTCCACGTCCGAGGACAATACCGCGACCGCTTGGCCGATGGCTCTTCCGGCGGGAAGCGACACTTCGTGCGCTATGCGTGCAGCCAGGAAGACGGGCGTTGAGAAATGCGGGCTGCAGCCGCGAGCCGTCCGTCGGAGCCGACCAGTTGCAGCCTGGTCTTCTCCGAGGAGGGTTTCGAGCGTGTGGAACCCGCGGATCCGCTATGCGTGGAACGCCAGCGGCCAGACCGCACGGTCCAGACCAGTACCCTAGGGATTCCTGCGAGCACAAGCTCAAGGGCATTCCTGAGCGTTGGCGGTCACACGGAGCGTTGCTGGGATGAAGCCAGACGTCCACTACGTTCGAAACGCGGGCGTGGCCCTGGCCTACCAGGTGATCGGTGACGGTCCGACTGATTTGTTCGTGGCGATCGGCTATCTGTCGAACCTCGAGTACGCCTGGGAGGTTCCGTCGAATGCGGGTTTCTTTCGCCGACTCGCGGCGCCCAGGCGACTCATTCTGATGGATCGGCGGGGCTCGGGTCTTTCCGATCGCTTCTCGCCCGCTGACGCACCGCCGCAGGAGACGCTGGTCGAAGACGTTCGCGCGGTGCTGGACGCCGCGGGCTCGGCCCGAACCGCGATTCTCGGACTGTGGGACGGGTGCATGACCGCGACGCTGTTCGCCGCAGCCTACCCGGAGCGCGTCACGTCGCTGATTCTTTTCAGCGCGTATCCCGCGGGATTGGGTCCGGAGGACCTCCCCGGCGGCTGGGACGAGGAGCAGTGGGAGGAGTGGTTGACGAGCATTCGGCTCGGGTGGGGGACGCGTGCCTGGACCGTTCAGAACCTTCGCTGGCAATGCCCAACTGTGCTCGAGGATCCCGACATGATCGAGCAGTGGATCGCCTTCGCGCGATTATCTGCGAGCCCGTCCTCAGCCGAGGCGGTGCTTCGGATCGAGAAAGATACCGACATCCGGCATATCCTTCCGACCGTCCGTGTGCCGACGCTCGTTCTTACCCGGACGGGAGACCAGGCGCAGCCCATCGAGGGGGGGCGGTACATAGCCTCGAAGATCTCGGGGGCTCGGTTCGTCGAGCTACCAGGCAACGACGCAGCGCCGTGGGTGGGCGATGCCGAGTCTGTGCTGAGCGAGATCGAGCGATACCTCGACAAGAGCCCGGGCCAGGCGTCGAGTTCCGAGCGCAGGCTCGGAACGGTCCTGTTCACCGACATCGTCAGCTCGACCGAGCGATCGGCTGAGCTCGGCGACCTTGTGTGGAAGCAGATGCTCGAGGAGCACCACGTCATCCTTCGCAGGGCGATCCAGCGCCACGGCGGACGGGAGATCGGCACGTGGGGAGACGGCTTCTTCGCGACCTTCGACGGCCCGGCTGCGGCGGCGCGGTGTGCAGTCACAGCGGCTCGTGAGGTGCGGCCTCTCGGTCTCGAGTTACGCGCTGGAGTCCATACCGGGGAGGTTGAGACGATCGATGAGGAGATCGGCGGTATCGGAGTGACGATCGGAGCCCGCATCGCCGCGCTCGCGGGGCCTTCCGAGGTCTTGGTCTCCTCGACCGTGAAGGATCTCACCGCCGGGTCGCAGCTCATCTTCGAAGACGCCGGCGAACATGGCCTTAAGGGCGTCCCCGACCGCTGGCGGCTCTACAGGGTGGTCAGCGAGTCAACGTAAGGGGCCAAACGCTCAGCAGCGTCACGGTCGAGCGATAATTGGGTTCTAAGAAAGTTGGTCTGCACCCGGCTGCCGTCCGACAGTCGAGCATCCGCCCATGGCGATGACTCGTCGACCCGAAGGCCAAGCGGGGCCACGATGCGTTCGATCACGTGAAGGACCGCCTCCTCCCCCTCAAACAGACGGCCCGCCACCCTCTCGATCCGCCTACAACGGCCCTTATTCGTACACCCGACCGTGCTGGTCGGGACGAGGCCCCTGCCTAGCGAGCAGCTTCCAGCAGCTTGATGACCTCGGCAGCTACTCCTTCAGGGTCGTCCTCATAGATGTTGTGCCCGCCCTGCAGTTCAACCTGGGTGGTCTGCGGACTCAGCTCCAGCCAGATGCTCTGATCTTCGACGCTTGATTGGCCTTCCGAAGCCGTGATCACGGTCAGCGGTGCCTCGAACGGGAGGCGCTTGCGCGCGAACCGGTTCTCGAACTCCGGAACGACATTGACGTGCTCCGGGTTAGTCGGGTGATCCCACGCCAGCTCAGGGGCCTCAGCGAGCGACAGGGTGGCACTGGGCGCCGGGACGTCCAGAAGGACAACCGCGGCGACGTCGTCGGGGAAGCGCGCGGCGTAGTAGGTGACAATCATGCCTCCAAACGAGGCACCGACGAGTACGTAGGGACCGTCGATGTTGGCCATCGTAAGCAACGCGTGAAGGTCATTCACCACGTCGTCCGCATCTCGCGGTTCGTCGGGAGCGGGATCACTCCTTCCATTTCCGGCTCGATCGTAGGCGCAGACCCGAGTGTGTCCCACTAGTTCCCCAACGAACGCGCGTCCGTATGTACCGAACTGCTGAATCCCGGCCGACGGGTGCCCCGCCTCCAGCACGACCGTGGGGCTGCCTTCGCCCCAACAGATCATCGCCAGCTCCCGCCCGTCGTCCGCAACGACGAACTTGCCTTCAACGGTCGGGTTGGCCAAGGGGTCAGGGATAGAGGACGCTACCGCACCAGGCGATGAGTCGCCGTCGGCGGGAGACGGCTGCGAGGGACCACAGGCCCCAATCGTTATCACTGTGACGACACCCAGCAGCGCGTGCCAAGTTCGTCGGCGGCCCAACTTCGGAACTCGCGCTTCCGTCAGGGTTCTCATCGTCTGGCTGTGAGCCTATCGCCGACCTCCTACGCCTGCTAGCAGGGCAATTGCTCGGGTTAGCTTCTGTGACGGACTGCAAACGTACGTGACGGCACAGGGCGGACTGGGCGGCGGCACAGAACGGCACGACCGATGCCCATTTCCGCACGTCGCGGGATGGGCGGTACCAGACGGGGAACTGCTGAACTCGGTGTGCGGGTCTAGTCATGGAATCCGGGAGCCTAACTCGCCCACACCTCTCGATCGGCCGACTACGTTCCACGTAGACCGCCTTTCTCGGCGACAGCGCCCAGGGTTAACGTGCTGATCGAGGAGGTGATGCCGGACAAGTCTTCACGGGCCGCCGGACAAGTCTTCGAGCCGCATCGGCCTCACAAGTCTTTGCACGTTCTGGGACGGCGCCTGAGGACAAAGGTGCTGGTCACAGGCCTGGAGGTAACCAGAAGGCCGGACATGCCTTCAAAATCGGTGGGCGGGCGAAAGCTCGCCGGCGGGTTCGATTCCCGTCCGCCTCCGCTACTGAAATGGCCCCCTTGACCAGCGGCGTTCCGTCGAGCCGGGCTAGAGGGGGTCGCGGGAAGGGCCTGATCCGAGCCCGAACGACCGTGTTCAGCACACAAGCCTTTCGGTGTTTCCTCCGCCCCGCGCCGGCCAAGTCTTCCGACCGCCCGCAGGAGGACCGGACAAGTCTCGATCCGCCGAGGACGGTCGAGTCCGTCAACGTGGTGTAACTCCACAGCGTCATCCTGATCCTCAGCTCGCTGCGACGAGCTCGCCTCTCACCTCCTCGGTCGCCTGGCCGTCGATCACCTCAAGCCTCGCCTTGGCGAGCGACTCGGCGCTCATGTAGCGGCGGGCGACGCGCACTCGTCATGTTGCTCGGCCAGGACCATCCCGACGAGTCGGATCACCGATGCACGGTCGGGGAAGATGCCAACGACGTCTGACCGCCGCGCGCGTCCGTGCCGCCCACCGTTGGTTCGGCCCCCTCGGCGAGCACGACAAGGAACTCGGCGCCGCTCGGAACGGAGGCGTCGAGGACCTCGCCGAGCGTGGCCCGGTCGCCATCCACGAAAGACTCGATCACGCCGCGTAGGTTCAGGCGGCCCGGTGAGGCTCAGGTCACGAGCCGAGCGTGCGTGCCTTGCAAGCAGGGGGGCCGGCGGTTCGAGTCCGCTCGTCTCCACTGTTGATCGTCGTTGAGACGGCTCGGTCTGTTGGCGTAAAGCGCCTTACTGGGTATCCGGAGTGCTCATCGCAGCGCTGCGTCATGCAGCTCGGCGAGTCGTGCCCGAACGCGCTCGGCCATGACGAGGTTGCCCTCGCGGTCGAAGCGATCGAGTGACTTCTCCAGAGCAGCAGCCGCCTCGTCGGGTTTCCCGCCGAGCCGGAGCACCTCGGCGAGGTCGGCGTATGCGTATCCCTGCCGGTCGAGCAGCTCGGTCTGGTCGCCGAGCGTCACCGCCTCGCGAGCGAGCCGCAGCGCGTCCGCGTGCTCGCCGCGGCGCGCGAGCACCTTCCCTCTGACGCCGCGCCAGGCCATCTGCCACCAATTGTCGTTGCGAACGAGCTCGGCAGCGCGGCCGGCCAACGCGTCCGCCTCGTCGAGGCGATCGAGCTCGTAAAGGGCCTGCGCGAGGCTTGCCGTGGCGCCGGCGAGGAACTCGCGTTCACGCAGCTCCTCGTGCATCTTGCAGCCCTCTGCTCCGAACTCGGCCGCCGCGGCGGGGTCACCGGCCAGGAGCTCCACCGAGACGGACTCGAAGGCGACGAGGTTGGCCAGCAGCGCTCCTCCGCCGCGCTCCGCCTGCTGGGCGCGGGCGACGGTGAGGATGGCACGGGCCTCGTCGAAGCGACCGAGCTTCGCCAGCGACCAGGCCCGGTACGCGCGGAAGAACTGGTCCGGCCCTGCGCGTGCCTCGTTCTCGTCGAGCCAGGCGAGGAGCGCCGGGACCGGGGTCGTGCCGGCGAAGCGGCACCAGGCCAGGGCACCCAGCAGCCATGACGGCTCGTGGCCCGCGCGGCGGGCGTGGGCGAGGGCGCGCTCGTACGCGTGCAGCGCGGCGTCGGGGCGTCCCTCCTCGTCGGCCGCCTCCGCGAGCCCGGTGTAGCCCACGTACAGGGCCATGTCGTCGCCTGCTGCTTCGAGCTCGGGGAGCGCCTCCGCGAGGAACGCGGCGAGCCGCACGTTGCCGACCCCCGGCTCGAGGGCGAGGCGGACGACTCCCGCCTGGATCCTGCCGCACAGCTCGCCAAGGCGATTGCCCGCCGCGGCAGCCCGTTCGGTCAGGGCTTCTGCGCGTCGGAGCGCGTCGGCAGCCCGGCCGGTCCATGCCAGGACCTGGCTGAGCTCGCTCTCGAGGGCGACGTCGATCTCGTCGGCCGGAACCAGCGCGGCGGCGCGCTCGAGCAGGCGGGCTGCGGCCAGGTAGTCCTGGCGGCGGGCCGCTCGCTGACCGGCGGCCGTCAGGCGCCCCCGCGCCGCGGCGGCCAGCGCCGCGTCGTCACGCAGCCCGACCTCCGCGCGATACTGCACGGCCTGCTCGAGGTGGTAGCCGACGAGCTCGTCTTGCTCGACGAGAGCGGCACCGTTCAGCTCCAGCCACCTCGCGAGGCGCTCGTGAAGATCTGCCCGCGCGCTCTTCGGCAAGGCCTCGTAGGCGGTGTCGCGGATCAGGAGGTGGCGAAAGCGGAAACCGTCCTCGCCGGCGAGCTGTGGTCGTTCCGGGCGGATCAGCTCCTTCCGTACGAGGGCCGCGAGGCGGGGCGTCACCGGAGCCCCGTCGGGGGCGAGCGCCTGCACGGCACCGCGGTGGAAGACCTCCCCCTCGATCGCGGCGTGCTCGAGCACGCTCCGCTCGTCGGGCTCGAGCTGGTCGAGGCGCGCCGCGAGCAGAGCCTGCAGCGTTGGCGGGACCGCGACGTCGCCGTCGGCCTCGTCCGTCATGGCCAGCATCTCGGCGATGAACAGCGGGTTGCCGGCGGCGGCGCGGGCGATCCGCTCGCGCAGGTCGGCCTCGATCTCTTCGGGAATCAACTCGTCGACGGCGTCCGCCACGAGAGGCCCGAGCGGGAGCGCCACGGGCCATGTGGGCCGGCGCTCCACGAGCTCGGGACGTGCCATGCAGAGGAGCAGGATCGGGACGCCGGTCGAGAGCAGCGCTACGTGCTCGATCAGGTCCCGGAACGTGTCCTCGCCCCACTGGATGTCGTCGAACACGACGATCAGCGGCCGTAGCGAGGCCGCGTGCTCGAGCGTCTTGCGGAACGCCCAGGCGATCTCCTCCGGCGAGGACATGGCCTCCGTCTCACCGAGGAGGGCGCCGATCGCCTTCGCCGCAGCCTCGTCCGGTGGCGACACACCGAGTTGCTTCAGCACCTCGACGGCCGGCCAGTACGTGATGCCCTCGCCGTACGGCAGACAGCGTCCTCGCACGACTGTCGCGTCGAGCGACGCGAGGGACTCGCCGACGAGCCGCGACTTGCCGACGCCGGCTTCGCCGACGACGGTCACCAGCTCGCAGCGGCGCTCGGCCCGAACGCGCTCCCAGACCTCTCGGAGGATCCCGAGCTCTCGGGCACGGCCGACGAAGCGCATGTCGTGGCGCCGCTCGGGTGCGTCTCGTACGCCGAGGAGGCGGTACGCGGCGACCAGGTCTGATTTGCCCTTGAGCTGCAGCGGCTCGACGGTCTCGACCTCGACGGCGTCGCGGACCAGATGCAGGGTCGGCTGCCCGATCAGCACCTCGCCTGGTGGGGCCGCCTGCTCCAATCGTGCAGCGACGTTGACCGCGTCACCGGTCGCCAGCCGCTCCTCGGTTCCGGTCACGACCTCGCCGGTCGTCACGCCAATTCGCCCCTCGAGGCCCAGCTCTGGAAGCGCGTCGCGCATCTCGGCCGCCGCGCGAACCGCACGCAGGGCGTCGTCCTCGTGCGCGACGGGAACGCCGAACACGGCCATGACGGCGTCGCCGATGAACTTCTCGACGGTGCCGCCGTGCCGCTCGACGACCTCCTTCATCCGCTCGAAGTAGCGCGCGAGCAGCGTTCGGAGCCGCTCGGGGTCGACCGTCTCGCCCAGCGCCGTCGAGTTGGCCAGATCGCAGAACAGCGCCGTCACGGTCCGGCGCTGCTGCATCGCCTGCGTGGAGACCGACGCGAGCCCCGAGCCGCACTCCTCGCAGAACTTGGCGCCCTCGCGATTCGCGTGACTACAGCTCGGGCAAATGAGCACGCCACGAGGCTAAACCGCACTCGTACCGGCAACAACCCAGGCCACGGCTCGCCGAAAGCGCATCGAAGCGCCTGACACGCCGCCGCCAGAGAACCCGCCTCAAGGACACGTGAAGGGCAAGGAACCCCCGATCCGGTGCTCAGCAGCGAGTTCGTATTCATGGATGAGCCCGCCGAGCACGTCGCGCGTTCGAACGCGTGCGCCGTCGGGCGGCCATGGAGCGGGGTCGGGCAATATATCCGGCGTCTTGAGCTCAAGCCTCGGTGGGGCCTCTTGGCGTTGTAGTGGGCGGCGTAGATTCGAAGGACCCGCTCCAGGTGGCGACGACCGAGCACCAGCATCCAGTCCAGGCACTCGGACCTGACGGTGCGGACCGAAACCCACATCGAAGATCGACGGAAAGGCTTCCTCGCAGACCCCCGGGACAGGTCGGGGAACGAGATCTTCCATTGGGACGACCTCCACGACCTCTCCAGCGATCGTCGGGCGTCCCGAGCTTCGTAAGCTTCTCCCCTTCACGAGCCTTCACCGATTCTCCGTCCAACGAACTCTGGGTCCAGCGATCGGAAGTATCGTGGCGATCGAGGAGGTGGTGGCCGGACAAGTCTTCACAGGCCGCCGGACAAGTCTTCGAGCCGGAGCGGCCTCACAAGTCTCTTCACGTTCTGGGACGGCGTCCGAAGGCGAAGACGCTGGTCGCAGGCCTGAAGGCAGCGCGAGCGTCGGACATACCTTCAAAATCGGTGTGCGGGCGAAAGCCCGCAGGCAGGTTCGATTCCCGTCCGCCTCCGCTACTGAACGTGACGCCTGGCCAGCGGCGTTGCACGGGGAACGCGTGAGGCGGACGCGAGAGGGGCTCGGTTGGAGCCCGACAGACCGCGTCTACCACACAAGTGTTTCGGGGTTCCATCGGCCCGCTGCCGGACAAGTCTTCTGACCACCGTCAGGAGACCGGACAAGTCTTCAGCCGCCGACGGCGCAGCGTCGAACAACGGACAGGACATGCTCGAGACCATGAAGTTCGCCCCCCTGATCCACCCCGCCGTCGGCGCCGGGATCCTGTCGTCCGAGCGGATCCTCGAGATGGCGACGATCGACGGTGCCCGCGCACTCGGCCTCGACGACGAGGTCGGATCGCTCGAGGCCGGCAAGAAGGCGGACGTCATGGTCATCGGCCGCCGCGGCAAGCCGCATCTGTCGCCCGGGCTAAAGCCGGTCTCCGATGTGGTGTTCTGCGCGAACGGATCGGACGTCGACACGGTCGTCGTCGGCGACGGCTGCGGCGACGAACGAAGGCCCTGGACTCTCAGGTCGCTTCGGTCGATGATCGGATAGTGCGGCGCGTGGTCATACTCCTTGCCCTGATATCGCTCGCATTGGTGGTCATGGTGACGATCACGCTCCGAGGCCGGAACGCGCCGACGGCAAATGTCGTGTCGGTGCAGCTCCCGGCGTCCGGCAACGCCGTCGCAACGTTCCTCCCCGACGGCCAGCCCGTGTTCGTCGTAACGTCCCGGGGCGGAGTAACGTCGGTCGTCGATGGCGTGTCGACACATCGCCCGTAC
>Ga0184612_10001563_pt1 | contig 11063 bp, 12 predicted proteins | sample PLM3_60_coex_FD_133163 | JGI IMG/M metagenome (GOLD analysis project Ga0184612, IMG submission 133163) | Groundwater sediment microbial communities from an aquifer in East River, Colorado, USA - PLM3_60_coex | ecosystem: Environmental > Terrestrial > Soil > Riparian zone | place: USA: East...
AGCAGGCTGCTGGAGGAGGGGGTGGATTAGTACTTCCGCCGCCACTTTTACTGCATGACACAATTAAAATGCTAAATGCAATCGCTGTAGAAACATTAACAATAACTTTCTTTTTCATTGGGGTACTTTTTTTATTGTCGCAATATTCAGATATCGAATGTTGTTTCTATTAAATCGAAACCATTCAAAAAAAGTTGCCTCTGAAAAGATGGTCGGTGAATAAAAATTATTTACTTTTTAGAAAAGGTTTGAAATCAACGGTAAATAATATACCAGCGCTGTTGAGTTTTACTTTTCCAACGCCAATACCACTTGCTGGAATTTTTAGATAGGGCTCAGTCAGAATAGAGAAGCGATCTGATATATCATAATGATAGCCGCCCGAAATATTGATAACAGAAAACAGGTGTGAGTTTTCATTACGATAAGTCCTTTTGTAATATTGTGGTTGCCCCCATGCATTTTTATAATAGTAGCCATAAGTTTCTTTTTTCATCAGGTAAGAAGAAAGCCCTCCCGAAATAAACCAACTGTGTTTTTTTGTTGGACTAAAATTATATACCATGGTCAATGGTATTTCATACACAAAACAATTGGCATCTATCTTTTGCAGGTTATTAATAGTATAAGTGGGATGATAATCTGCAGAGTCAGCAGTATATTTTTTATAACCAGCAAAAAATCCTGTTCTGATATTTAATTTATTCGACAATGCAAAGTTGACTCCTAATCCAAATTGCGTTTTCAATTTACCTGGCTTATTAACACCAACACTGCTGATATCAGGGCCAAATGAAATGTTTAAACTTAATTTATTCAAGGAAGCATGCTTCTCTTTTTCCGGGTTGCTTACAGGCATATCTGCTTTGGTTTGAGCTGTATCTTTCTGTTTTTTTCCTGCAGTGTCAATCGTATTTTTAGTTGAAAAGCTATCAGTAGCAAATGGGGTTGAAGTAATATTCGTTAATTCGTTAGTAGCATTTGATAATTCATCAGGTGTAACAGGATTGTTTCTGACAAAATCATTATACACTTCATCTGTTTTTTTAACAGGTATTTTTTCCAGGAAGGAAGGTGGTTGTCCATACTTCTGCCTGAGTTGATATTGCTTTCCATTTTTCCCGGCTATGTATTGGGGGATAAACTGGTTTTGTGATCTTGTTTCGGATAATGAATTTTCTGTTGTTGCCTTAACGGGGCTTTGTTGGAGGGCATTAGTAACAATTTTTGGAGGGAATATTATCCTATTGTCATTATCAATTAATTTATCGGATGACGTAGATGGCTGAACAGGTATATTTTTTTGTTTATGGATAAGATTTTTGCTTTTATCACCTTTTTGCAGAATGAAAATAGCTGTAGTAACTGCCAGCAGAAGTGGAAATAATAAAAGAATAAACCATCTCCGCTTCTTTTTCAATGGAAGATGTTTGTCAAGGAGCAATTCCATATTTTCCCATCCTTTCTCGTTGTAAGCGGGGTTGTTGCTTTTATCAGCTTCTTCTATTTTTTTATTTAGATCGTCAGACCACATCTTTCCGGACTATTTCGTTTTGATGAAACAATATTTTTTGTAATTGCTTTCTGGCTTTTGCCAGGTTCGATTTGGAGGTTCCAACAGAAATTCCAATTTCTTTGGCTATTTCATCATGGCTATAGCCTTCAATAATAAACAGGTTGAGAACCATTCTGTATCCTGGGGTCAGAAATTTTATTGCGCTTATTATTTCTTCATAAGAGAGTTTAGCAATAGAATCTTCTTCTGAAGAGGGCAGATGCATATAGGTTTCATTTAGCTCCCTGGTCACACTATGCTTTTGATTTTTCCTGAAATGATCAATTGCAGTATAGATCATGATCTTTCTTAACCAGCCTTTGAATGAGCTCACGGTGTCTGTATATGCTGGTTTGAACCGGTATATTTCAACAAATACTTTCAGGAAGCCGTCATTGAGGATTTCGGTGGCATCTTCTTCATGGTTTGTATATCGGTGGCAGATAGACATGGCATACCCGTAGAAAGAGCTATAGATTTTTTTTTGGCTCTCCCTGTTATTCAGGGCACATCCCCTGATATGTATTTCCAATTCCTGCTCGGACAGCAATTACGGTTGGTTTATAGTTTAATCGTAAAAAAAAAGTACAAGTTGCCTCAAAAATTACATTATTTTATTGACTAGTCTGCTTTAATAACCCATTCTATTTCGCCAAATCCAAACCGTTCTTCTATTGCATGTTGTACTATCAATTCGCCTTTTGGTGATACTGATTTAATAACGGCTATAAATACACGGTTGTCTTTTTTGAGTTTAACAGATTCATTCTTTTTATAGAGATGAGACAGGTAGGAAGCATAAATATCTTCAAAACCCTTAGTAATTAGCTTTTTAAAATTCTTATCCATCAAAAAGCATAGCTCTTTTGCCAACTTAACCGGGTCATATTTACTGCCTGTTATCTGTGCCAGTGAAACGGGATTGATTAATTCATTGGAAAAAATAGTTTGGTTGATATTAATGCCAATGCCAGCAACAGCCCATAGCCATTTAGATGACGGTTCATCATTATTCTTATAACGATGAGCAAAGGACGATGACGGGTTATCTCCTGACCTTTGACTATTGACTTTAGACCTTTGATTGCCGGCTTCCAGTTTCCAGTTTCTGTTATGATAGATACCGGTATCCTGCTTCGGGCTTCCTATTATATTCTCAATCAAAATCCCCCCTGCCTTTCTGTCGTACCAGTATAGGTCATTAGGCCATTTTATGGTTGTTGCCTCAGCAGTATAAAAGCTGAAAAATTCACAAACGGATAAAGCTATACAAGCACTCAATTGGAATTGTTGCATTAATTGTAATGGCTCTGGGTTGATCACAACACTTATGATAATACTGGAGCCTTTTGGGGTTGTCCATATTTTCCCTCTTTGTCCTTTGCCAGATAACTGTTCATGAGCAAAAAAAGCTGTACCATGCTGTGTCAAACCCGCATGTAGCTGAGTCAGGGCATAATTGTTGGTACTGTCAACTGATGGTAACTCAATAAATGGCAAACCCAGGGAATTGTATAAGGAAGGTTTTGGCAATTAATTGCTATTTTTGAGCAAAGTAAATGTGTTTCGGGGTAAGGGTGAAGAGTTTAGATATGTAAATCTTTGTAAACTTCAAGCCCGCCAAAACATGAAACGGTAAACTAAAATAATTTCATTATTGGAACAACTTGCAGTATTATCTACCCGTAAAATAAAAAGAGCAAACCGGTTAACTCATCGTTCAAAGATCATTAAAACCATCGTTGCAGCTATCCAGCAAAAGAAAGGGGAGAATATCGTTTCCCTTGATCTTCGCAAGATCAATGAAGCCGTTGCAGATTTTTTTATCATTTGCGAAGCCGGTAACCAGCCACAGATCAAAGCAATTGCTGATAATATAGAGGAGCAGGTAAGAATACATTGTGAAGAAGACCCGTACCACCACGAAGGATACCAGTCGCTTCAATGGGTGTTGGTTGACTATGTGAATGTGGTAGTGCATGTAATGCTTAAAGAGAACAGGAAATTTTATAAACTGGAAGAAATGTGGAGCGATGCAGTATCAGAGCAGCACGATGAACGTTAAATGTTATATAGATCGAACTTTTTCTATCAAAAATTATTAATTAGCAGGAATACAGAAATAATATGTCGCAGGAACCATCCTATAATAAAAAAGAAAAAAACAGCACACCCCGTTTTGGTAATCGCCCACCCGCAGAAGACCCTAATCAGGCACCGCGAAAAGGACCCAAATTCAGTATTTACTGGATTTACGCTATCATCTTTGCTGTCCTTATTGGGTTCCAGTTGTTTGGAGGGCCTTTTTCTTCCAATACCGCCTCTGTTGACCAGGAATATTTTCAGCAGGTATTAAAAGCAGGCGATGTTGAAAAATATGTTGTTATTTCCAACCGCAATCTTGTGAAAATCTATTTGAAAAAGGCATCACTTCCTAAGTATAACGATAAGCTTGAAAAAGGAATAAGTGGTAAATCAAGCACTGAAGGCCCCCACCTTATTTTTAAGATCGTGTCTGGCGATTCATTTAAAGATGATATGAGGGCATTTTATGCTGATAACCCTGACATAAAAAATGTAGGCAGCGTTGATACAGAAAGCGACTGGTTTAGTAAATCCATTTCCTTCTTATTGCCAATTTTACTTTTTGTTGGGCTTTGGATATTGCTGATGCGTAAAATGGGTGGCGGAGGAGGTGGTGGTGCAGGTCCAGGTGGTATTTTTAATATCGGTAAATCAAAAGCTACTTTATTTGATAAAGGGACGAAAGTGAACATCACTTTTGCCGATGTAGCCGGGCTGGATGAAGCGAAAGTGGAAGTGATGGAAATAGTTGATTTCTTAAAAAACCCCAAAAAATATACAGCATTAGGAGGCAAAATCCCCAAAGGAGCATTGCTGATAGGCCCACCAGGAACAGGTAAAACTTTGCTGGCTAAAGCTATGGCCGGTGAAGCGCAGGTACCATTCTTTAGCTTAAGTGGTTCTGATTTTGTAGAAATGTTTGTGGGTGTAGGCGCCAGTCGGGTAAGAGATTTATTTAAGCAGGCAAGAGAAAAAGCTCCCTGTATCATTTTCATTGATGAGATTGACGCCATCGGCCGGGCAAGAGGAAAGAATGCGATGATGAGCAACGACGAGAGAGAAAGTACACTGAATCAATTGTTGGTTGAAATGGATGGGTTTGGAACAGATACAGGTATTATTGTCCTGGCAGCTACTAACCGCCCTGATGTACTGGATACAGCCCTTCTTCGCCCCGGTCGTTTCGACAGGCAAATATCGATTGACAAACCTGATGTGAAAGGTCGTGAAGCCATTTTTAAAGTTCATTTGAAACCAATCAAAATATCTGAAAAATTAGATGTACATAAACTGGCTGAACAAACACCTGGTTTTGCAGGGGCAGATATAGCTAATGTATGTAATGAAGCAGCTTTAATAGCGGCCAGAAAAGGTAAAGAAGCTGTTGACATGCAGGACTTTCAGGATGCTGTGGACAGGGTGATAGGGGGATTGGAAAAGAAGAATAAGATCATATCACCGGATGAAAAAAGGATCATTGCTTACCACGAAGCCGGCCACGCCATTTGTGGATGGTATCTTGAGCATGCTTACCCATTGTTGAAAGTGACCATTGTACCCAGGGGTACAGCAGCGCTGGGTTATGCTCAATATACTCCCAAAGAACAATACCTCTACAATACTGACCAGTTGAATGACCAGATATGTATGACATTAGGCGGCCGGGCCAGTGAAGATATCTTTTTCGGCAAAATTTCTACCGGAGCACAAAATGATTTGCAGCAAATAACAAGGATTGGTTATGCCATGGTTACTGTATATGGTATGAATGAAAAAGTTGGGAATGTAAGTTTCTATGATCCCCAGCAGGAAACCACTTTCACCAAGCCCTATTCGGAAGAAACATCCAAGCTGATAGATGAAGAGGTGAGAAAGCTGATTGATATTTCTTACGTAAGAACAAAGAAATTACTGGAGGAAAAAAGAGAACAAGTTATAAAACTGGCCGAAGCCTTATTAGATAAAGAAGTTTTATTTCAGAGTGATGTGGAAGTATTGATTGGCAAACGTCCTTATGAAGAGAAAAAAACATTAGATGTGGATGATGATGTAGTGGCAGCGGAAACAGGCGAAATATCTGCCGGTGTACCGCCATATGATAGCGGTGTGACTAATAAGTCAATGCCATAAAAAGGGTAAAGGTTTAAAAAAGTTCAATAAGTTTAGATTTACTGTATTGCTAAGTAACTTTTGAACTCTTAAACTATTCAGCTTGTAAACTTTTCTTTCATGAACATTTCTCCTTCCAAAGAGAATATTCTTAAAAAGATACGAAAGGCGTTGAGTCAATCAACGCCTCTTCCTTTTCCAAAAAGCGAAGGAAATGATTCCGTTTTTCAACCAGCACAACAGGAAAAGGAAATAGAATTTGCCGAACAATTCACTAAACTCCAGGGAAGGTTTGTCTATTGTATCAATCAACAGGAACTCGCTTTTCAATTAAACAGTTTAGTGAAAAAAATGGATTGGCATAAAGTGTATTGCCTCGAGGATGAATTGCTGAATGCAGCCGGACCCCAGCTTTCAGACCGCATTGTCAAAGCCGGGCTTTCTGACTGCGATGTGTCTATTACTGGTTGTGAATGCCTGGTGGCAAGAACTGGAACAATTGTGATGAGCTCGGCACAACAGAGCGGAAGATCAACCAGTGTGTATGCGCCTGTTCATATTTGCATTGCTTATTCCAATCAACTGGTATTTGATGTAAAAGATGCTCTGCAGATGGTAAAGGATAAATATAATAACACAATGCCTTCACTTATCACTTTTGCCACAGGGCCCAGCCGTACTGCTGATATTGAAAAAACACTGGTAGTAGGTGTGCATGGACCAAAAGAAGTGTATTTATTCCTTGTAGAATCCTGAGCTAATAGCTGTCCTTCGGCGAGCTCAGGAGATAAAAAGATAAGGCATCCCCTTTTTTTTATTGTCAATCGTTTCTTTTTCATCTGATCAGGCGATTCTGTATAAAAGTGTATTCTCACTTTCATCTCTTTTTCTCTTTTGAACTCTTAGCCTATCTTTAGGACATGAAAAATCATGCTTCCTATTATGTATTTGTATATGGATCATTGTTAAGCGGCTTTCAAAGTGATGCATATGAATACATCACCCAATATTTTAATCTTTTTGGACAAGCGAAAGTAAAAGGAAAGCTTTTTGATACGGGCGAATATCCTGCCGCTGTTCCTGTGCTGGATGATTCTTTCATTATAGGTGAGTTATATCTTGTAAAAAATGAGAAAGAGTTTTCATGGGCCATTGCGCAGTTGGATGATTACGAAGGTGTGCTGGTAGAAAAGCATGAGCAGCCTTTGTACCGGCGTGAAATTGCTGATATATATATTAATGATGCCATCGTACCTGCCTGGATATATTGGTATAATGGTGATGTGAGTGGAAAGCCGTTAATAGCTTCGGGGGATTTGATGCAATATTTGCAGCAAAAGAAATAGCTTATCTTATTCTCACCACGCCTTCTTTCACTTTAGTGAACTTCTCAAATATTTTTGAATCGTGACCCGGGATAATGAGATCAGGGTTTACCAATGTTTTCATTCTTTGCATTGTTTTTACATAAGCCTTCGGATCGAAAGTCAGGGGAATAGAAATCATATTGTTTAAATTGTAGTAAAACCAGATATTATCGGAAGCAACCAGTACTTTATCAGTTGAGGTAGTCACTACAGCGTACTGCGACTCGTAAGTGTGTTTTGAACCAATATATACTTTTATTCCTGGAATGATTTCTACATCATCACCATAGACCAGTTGTATTTTCCCTTTCGCATTCAAGTCAGCTATTTTGGGAACATCTGAAGAATCGAATCCAACAGTGTTACCCCTTTCTGCCATACATCAGTCACAAAATAACTATAGTCATTTTTCTGCATCCAGATGGTGGCATTTGGAAAAAGATCCACGCCATCGATATGATCCCAGTGCGGATGCGTAATGATGATATCGGTAATTTCTTCAGGCTTCAGGGCCATCTTCTGTAAAGAGGAATCCGGGCGAACAAAATCCTGTAACCAATTACCAAAAAATTTACTTTCTCTGTGAAAACCGGCATCAACAAGAATAATTCTGCCATTATTACCCTTTAGCAACCAGGTCATAAAAACCCCTTTTACACTGTCATTAATGGTTGGATTGATAGCTATTTCTTTTGCAGGTCAGAAATCAGATCCTTTGGCAAATTCAATAGCATATACTTCGTATGTGTTGCTTTTTTGAGCAAAAATTGATGAGGCAAAAAAAACAACAAAGAAAAAAAAGATCGGCCATTTCATAACAGATGGATTTGGTTAATCAATCAGCTAAATAATAAACAAATGTATTTATCAAAAGTAATAAGGAATAATGATCTTCAACTTTGATTTGACAAGACTCAGGCTAGTTTATAAATTACAAATCTTTCTTCTGCCTATATTTGTTCAATGCAAATTCCTTCCGGGAAAAAAATATTCTTTATCTCCGATTTTCATCTCGGCGCACCCAACTATGCAGCCAGCCTGGAAAGAGAAAAGATCATTGTTCAATTTTTAGACGAAATAAAAAACGATGCGGCCGAAATATTTATAGTAGGGGATATATTTGATTTTTGGTATGAATACCGTCAGGTAGTTCCAAAAGGATATGTTAGATTATTGGGGAAGCTTGCTGAACTTACTGATGCAGGCATCCCCATGCATTTTTTTGTTGGCAACCACGATATGTGGATGAAGGATTATTTTAAAAAAGAATTAAACATCCCTGTTTATTATAAGGCTATGGAATTTGAAAGAAACGGCAAGAAATTTTTGATTGGGCATGGCGATGGCCTGGGTCCGGGTGATCATGGTTACAAGCGGTTAAAGAAAATATTTCGCAATCCGGCCTGCAAATGGATATTTGGCATATTACCACCTATAATGGGCATGGGGCTGGCAAATTATCTTAGCCGCCGTAGCCGGATCAAAACTGGTTCATCCGAAGAGGTATTCCTGGGGGAAGAAAAAGAATGGCTTATCAGTTATTGCAAAGAAGTATTACAACAAAAAAATATTGATTTTTTTGTCTTCGGCCATAGACATTTGCCGATTGATTATCGTCTATCTCCCATCTCCGGGTATGGGTCCCGGTATATTAACCTCGGCGATTGGATACGTTACTATACCTATGCTATATTTAATGGAAGTGATATGATACTTAAATCTTTTAAAGGAAATGAAAATAAAATTATTCGTAACTAATGAATAAGGTGCCTGTTATACTGTTGTTTATTTTTTTCTTCTGTTCAATAGCTAATGCACAAACAGATACTTCTTTTAAATTAGTAGAAGTTGTAAAAGGGGATATTGTTGCTTTCACCGTTGACAATCTTGATAATATTTACCTGCTAAGCAGCACCAACCAGGTAAAAAAATTAAATGCAAATGGTGATTCGGTGGCTGTATTCAACGATGTAAAAAAATTCGGGCAAGCCAGCCTGATTGATGTTTCCAATCCGCTGAAAGTGCTTTTGTATTATCGTGATTTTGCTACCATCGTTGTACTGGATCGTTTATTGAATGTCCGCAATATCATTGATCTCAGGAAACAGAATATTCTCGAGGTACGTGCCATCGGCCAATCTTATGACAATAAAATATGGTTGTATGATGAAGTAGAGAACAAGCTAAAAAAAATTGATGAGGATGGGAAGCTTTTACTGGAAACACCGGATTTTCGTCAACTATTTGGGGAAGCCCCTTCACCACAAAAAATATTCGATCAGGACCAGTTTGTGTATCTCTACGATTCTGCTAAAGCTGTATTTGTATTTGATTATTATGGGGCATTAAAAAACAAAATATTGATCGCCGGCTGGCACAATTTTAAAGTAGCAGGAAAATATATTTTCGGTTCTGCAAATAATAAATTGTTTCGCTACGACATTAAAAGTTTCCGGGTAGATGAGTGGAACATGCCCGATGAGCTATACTGGAGCCAGTCTTTCAACTTTAGTTCTTCCCGTTTGTATGCATTGAAAAAGGATAGTATTGAAATTTACAGCTTTCGCTAACTGAATGCTATCAGTATTCGATAATTTCGCAGCTAAATTTGTTTTTTTACTATGAATGAATTCCTTGACCAGGTTTGGTTAGACAATACATTAAGGAGCTATCTTATTATTACCGGAATCATATTGTTTATCGTCCTGGTTCAAAAATATGTAGCACATTATATTGCAGGATTTCTTTTTCATTTCATTAAAAGGGTTTGGAAGGATGTAGACAAAAAATCTTTTACAAGTCTTGTATCCAAACCATTAGGCTCTTTCCTGGCAATATTTGTTTCAATAGTCACTCTTTATAAACTGAAGTTTCCTCATCAGTTGGAAGTAGATATTTACCTGATTACCTTAAAAGAGCTTTTTCATACCATCGCTTCACTTGTATTAATCATTTCATTTATCAGGCTATTACTCAGGATCATAGATTTTATTGCCATTATACTGCATATAAAAGCAGATCGTACACATGATACTACCGACAATCAATTGGTTGTTTTTTTCAAAGACTTCTTTAAAGTAATAATATGCATTATAGGATTTATGATGATATTGAAATTTACGTTTGGATATAACATCACTAATCTCCTGACCGGGCTTAGCATCGTGGGTGCGGCTATAGCGTTGGCGCTAAGGGAAAGCCTGGAAAACCTGATCGCATCCTTTATTATTTTCTTTGACAAGCCTTTTAGTATGGGCGATGTAGTCAGGATTCAAAATTTTACGGGTACTGTTGAAAAAATAGGATTAAGAAGTACCCGTATCCGTACAGATCAAAAAACATACATTACTGTTCCAAATAAACAAATGGTAGATAGTATCCTTGACAATCTTTCATTGCGTACGCAACGAAAAGGCGAGCTGCGGCTGGAAGCAGGTTTATCAACGCCTTCAGAAATCCTTGATCAATTGATAGCAGGCATAAGGAAAATAACGGACAGGAAAGAAATTGAAAGCGCCACTGTTTTACTGAATGATATTACTTCATCTGCCTTTGTAATACTGATAGATTATTTTACCGGACCTATTACAATGGCAGAGTTTAACACCATAAAAGAACAGGTGAATTTTGAAATATTGAAGCTGATGGAAGAGTTGCAGGTAGAACTTGCCGGGGCCGGCATAGATGCCCGGAAAAATAATCCAATCCGGTCCTGATACGATTAGCTATCTGTCTGCCGGCAGCCAGGACCGGACTTACTTTATCAACGATCTCCGGCAATTCAGTTCAGGGATGGGGCTTCAAATACTTGCTTTTAATTCCAGCAGGAATGTCTTGATCTTTTCCAGTGATTGTATGAGGGCAAACTTCTCTTCAGCTTTTTTATTCTTTTTTAAATAATCTTTTGCGCCTTCGATGGTGAATTTTCTGCGGCGAAGCAGGTCATA
>Ga0184612_10001564_pt1 | contig 11060 bp, 9 predicted proteins | sample PLM3_60_coex_FD_133163 | JGI IMG/M metagenome (GOLD analysis project Ga0184612, IMG submission 133163) | Groundwater sediment microbial communities from an aquifer in East River, Colorado, USA - PLM3_60_coex | ecosystem: Environmental > Terrestrial > Soil > Riparian zone | place: USA: East...
CCGACGCCGCTCACGAACTTCCTGGGGATGTTCGGCATCTTCGCGATCCCCTCCGGCCTTACGTACACGCTCGGCTCGATGACCAGGTCGCGGCGACATGGTTGGGCCGTGTGGGGCGCGATGGCCTTCCTGTTTCTCGCGGGCGTCACCGTGGCGTATTGGGCCGAAGCGCGCGGCAACCCGATGCTGACCGCAGTCGGCGCCGATCAAACGGTGACGGCGACGTCGCCCGGCGGCAACATGGAAGGCAAGGAGGTCCGGTTCGGCATCGCCAACACGGCACTCTTCGCCACCGCGACCACCGACGCGAGCTGCGGCGCAATCAATGGCGGGCACGACTCGTTCACGCCGCTCGGAGGGCTCGTGCCGCTGGCGAACATCCAGTTGAGCGAGGTCGTCTTCGGCGGTGTCGGGGCAGGCATGTACGGCGTGCTGGTCTACATCATCCTGTCGGTCTTCATCGCGGGCCTGATGGTCGGCCGCACCCCCGAGTATCTCGGCAAGAAGATTCAGGCGTTCGAGGTGCAGATGGCCATGTTGACCGTGCTCATCTTCTCGCTGCTCATCCTGACATTCACGGCGATATCGTCGGTCTCGCCAGACTTCGGTACGTCGAGCATCTTCAATCCTGGTCCGCACGGGTTGTCCGAGATGCTCTACGCCTACTCATCGGCAGCGGCCAACAACGGCTCCGCGTTCGGCGGCATCACCGTGAACACGAAGTGGTACAACTCGACGCTCGGCTTGACGATGCTCTTCGGGCGGTTCTTCATGATCATCCCGCCGCTCGCGATTGCCGGAAGCCTCAGCCGCAAGAAGCGGATTCCGGCGTCGCTCGGCACGTTCCCGGTGACGACACCGCTCTTTGCCGCGCTGCTCGTGGGCGTGATTCTGATTGTCGGAGCCTTGACGTTCTTTCCCGCACTCAGCCTGGGACCGATCGTCGAGCATTTCATGATGAATAACGGACAGGTGTTCTAATGGCGACGACGCAGGCACATACCAGGTCCCTCTGGGATTGGCAGATCGTCCAGCGCGCGATCCGGGATTCGTTGGTCAAGCTGCATCCTCGCACGATGGCCAGGAGTCCGGTCATGTTCGTCGTGGAAATCGGCAGCGTGTTGACGACGTGGCGACTGTTGCAGGACGCCGTCACCGGCGGGGGCGATCTGTTCTTCGAGTTCCAGATCACGTTCTGGCTCTGGCTGACCGTCCTCTTCGCCAACTTCGCCGAGGCGATGGCTGAAGGGCGAGGTAAAGCGCAGGCGGACACTTTGCGGCGCGCGAAGACCGAGACGGTCGCCAGGCGCGAGCGCCGGGACGGGACCTACGAGGTCGTGCCGGCGCCGTCGCTCCGCAAAGGCGACATCGTCCGCGTGTCGGCGGGGGAGGTGATCCCCGCCGACGGCGACATCATCGAGGGCGTCGCATCAGTGGATGAAAGCGCCATCACCGGCGAATCGGCCCCGGTCATTCGCGAGTCCGGTGGTGACCGCTCGGCGGTGACGGGCGGCACGAAGGTGCTGTCCGACTGGATTCGCGTGCAGGTGTCGGCCAATCCGGGCGAGACCTTTCTCGACCGAATGATCGCGCTCGTCGAAGGCGCCGAGCGGCAGAAGACACCGAACGAGATCGCGCTCAATATCCTGCTGGCGGGGCTGACGATCGTCTTTTTGATCGCCGTAGTGACGCTGCAGCCGTTCGCGATCTACTCGGGCGCGCCGCAGTCCTTGTTCGTCCTGGTGTCCCTGCTGGTGTGCCTCATCCCGACGACTATCGGCGGTCTGCTGTCGGCGATCGGCATCGCCGGCATGGATCGCCTGGTGCAGCACAACGTCCTGGCCATGTCCGGGCGCGCCGTCGAAGCGGCCGGAGACGTCCACACGTTGCTGCTCGACAAGACGGGGACCATCACGCTCGGCAACCGTCATGCGACCGAGTTCGTTCCGCTTCCTGGCGTCAGCGACGCGGCGCTCGCCGACGCGGCCCAGCTGGCATCCCTGCCGGATGAGACGCCGGAGGGTCGATCGATCGTCGTGCTGGCGAAGGAGAAGCACGGCCTGCGCGGCCGCGAGCTGTCGCCGCAGCACGCGACGTTCGTGCCGTTCGCCGCGCAAACGCGGATGTCCGGCGTGAACTTGCACGTGCAGCGGCCCGCGTTGGTCACGCCGGCGGCCTCGTCGGCGAGCCCGGATGGTGACCTCCGTGAGATCCGGAAGGGCGCCGCGGACGCCATCGAGAAATGGATCGTCTCGAAGGGCGGCACGGTGCCCGGGGCGCTGGCCGACATCGTGCAGCGCATCGCCCGCGCCGGCGGTACGCCGCTTGTCGTGGCCGAGGGCCGGCAGGCGCTCGGCGTCATTCACCTGAAGGACATCGTCAAGGGCGGGATCAAGGAGCGCTTCGCTCACCTCAGGGCGATGGGGATCAAGACGGTCATGATTACGGGCGACAACCCCCTCACTGCCGCCGCCATCGCGTCGGAAGCCGGTGTGGACGATTTCCTGGCTGAGGCGAAGCCCGAGGACAAAATGGCGCTCATCAAACGGGAGCAGGCCGACGGGAAGCTCGTGGCGATGACGGGCGACGGCACCAACGACGCCCCGGCGCTCGCGCAGGCCGACGTCGGCGTCGCGATGAACACCGGCACGCAGGCGGCGAAGGAAGCGGGCAACATGGTCGATCTCGATTCGAACCCGACCAAGCTCATCGAGGTCGTGGAAATCGGCAAGCAGTTGCTCATTACCCGCGGGGCGTTGACGACGTTCTCCATTGCCAATGACGTGGCGAAGTACTTCGCGATCATTCCGGCGATGTTTCTCGCGACGTTTCCGCTGCTCGGCGCGCTCAACATCATGGGCCTGCGCACGCCCCAATCGGCCATCCTGTCGGCGGTGATCTTCAACGCGCTCATCATCGTCGCACTGGTGCCGCTGGCGCTGCGAGGCATCAGGTATCGTTCCGAGGGCGCCGCGGCGCTGCTCAGGCGCAATCTCCTCGTTTACGGTGTCGGCGGCATCGTCGTCCCGTTCATCGGCATCAAAATCATCGACGTCGTAATCACAGCGCTTCGACTGGCCTGATCGCAGAGCGGGTCCCGCCCGAGGAACCGCCGGAGAGTATGTATGAACATCACGCGCAACCTTATTGCCGCCGTGCGAATGACGATCGTCACCACTCTGATCCTGGGCATTGTCTATCCACTGGCGATCACGGCGATCGCGCAGGTGGCGTTTCCGAGCCAGGCCAATGGTCAATTGATCGACCGAAACGGGACGGTGGTCGGCTCGAGCATCATCGGACAGGGATTCTCCTCGCCGGGCTACTTCCGTCCACGACCGTCGGCCGCCGGAGCGGGCTATGATGCGGCCAACTCGGCAGGCACTCAGCTCGGCCCCACGAACAAGAAGCTCGTGGACGCCGTCAAGGCCAACGTCGAGGCGGCGCGCAAGGAGAATCCGAGCGCGCCCGTGCCGATTGACCTCGTCACGACGTCGGCCTCGGGGTTCGATCCGCATATCTCGCCGGCCGCAGCGGACTTCCAGGTGCCGCGCGTGGCCCGCGAGCGCGGCATCTCGGACGCCGACGTCCGGCGTCTCGTTGAGGCGCATACGGAGGTACGACAGCTCGGCTTCTTTGGCGAGCCGCGCGTGAACGTCCTCGAGCTCAACATGGCGCTCGATGCACAGCACCCCGTCAAGAAGTAGAGACCGGAACGCTTGAGACCGATGCCTGCACATGATGCCGGAACAACGACCGACTGCTGACGCACTGTTGGCGCGCATCAAAGACCAGGAGCGGGCGCGCCTGCGAGTCTACATCGGCGCCGCGCCAGGGGTCGGCAAGACGTACGAGATGTTGCAGGAAGCGCATGCGCTCTGCGCCCGTGGCCTCGATGTCGTGGTCGGTTATGTCGAGACCTACGACCGCCGCGATACCCAGGCGCAGCTCAAAGATCTCGAGGTGATCCCGCGCCGCAGGATTGAGTATCGCGGTGTGACGATGGAGGAGATGGATGTTGATGCCATCGTTCATCGCAGACCACAAGTGTGTGTCGTCGACGAGCTGGCCCACACGAATGTGCCCGGCAGCCGGAACGCGAAGCGCTACGACGACGTACTGCAGCTTCTCGACGCGGGCATGCATGTGATGACGGCGGTGAACATCCAGCACCTGGAGACGCTCAATGACGCTGTCGCCAGGGCAACCGGCGTGCGTGTGAGGGAAACGGTGCCCGATACGTTCCTCGACCGCGCGGACGAAGTCATCAACGTCGATGTAACCGTGGAAGAGCTGCGGAACCGGCTCCGCGAGGGCAAGATCTACCGCCCTGACAAGGTCGAGCAGGCGCTCACGAACTTCTTTCGAAAAGGCAATCTGTCAACGCTTCGTGAGCTGGCGCTGCGCGCCGTGGCCGACGAAGTCGGCGAGAAAGCCGCGAGCTATCGAGCCCGGGAGGGTCTGGAGCCCGCGCTGATTCCGGAACGGGTCATGGTGTGCATGAGCTCGAATGCGCTCGCCCCGAGGGTCATCAGGACCGGCGCGCGCATCGCCGGCCGATTGGGGTCGAAGTGGTACGCCGTGTATGTGGAAACACCGCGAGAGAAGCCCGATCGCATCAACCCGCTGGATTCCGACGCCCTGCAGCAGAATATCCGGCTCGCGGAAAGCCTGGGCGCGACGGTGGTGCGAGTCAAGGCCGCTCGGCCGGCGGATGGGCTCATCGCATTTGCCCAGCGCGAGGGAGTCACGCACGTCATCTTCGGCCAGAGCGCACGCTCTCGTCTGGAGCTCGTGTGGCGGGGATCGACGCTGGACAAGTTCCTCAGCGCCGTTCCAGATGCCGCCGTGCAGGTCGTTCCGTTGACCGAAGTCAGTGGCTAGACCATTCTCCGCGGTGCGCTATCGAGCGCGATGCTGAAGACACCTCGGCGTCATCGTCCGATCTCAGGCTGAAGGACTACCATGCAATCCCGTAGTCCTCGCCGTGATTGCTCGAGCCTCCCCAGAACGAGCCGTTCTTCCAGTCGAAGAAGATCGCGTTGGTCGGGCCCGACGTCAGCCGCTGGAAGTCGAGGCGGTAGCCCATGCGCTGGAGCTCTTCCCGCACCCAGGCGGGCATGGCCTCGTTGAGAGTAATGCGCCCGGGCTCGGACCGGTGGTCGTCGAACGAGCTGCGCATCTGGTAGCTGTTGAAGTTGGCCGCCTCGACCGCCTGCTGGACGGTCATGCCGAATTCGACGACGTTGAGGAAGAACTGGAGGAGGTTCTGCTCCTGTCCGTCGCCACCCTGGACGGAGAAGCTCAGATAGGGCCGTCCGTCCTTGAGCGCAAGGCTCGGCGTGAGCGTGACACGGGGACGCTTCCCGGGCTCGAGCACGTTGAATGGCCCCTCGGCGCGATCGAGCACGAAGCTCTGCATGCGCTGGCTCATGCCGATGCCGGTGCGGCCGGCAATCGCGGCGGGGATCCAGCCGCCGCTCGGCGTCACCGACACGACCCACCCTTCCTTGTCGGCAGCCTGAATCGACGTCGTTCCGGCCGCGAAGCCCTCGTCGAACGGGCGATCGCCCGCGCGGTTCTGGCCTGGCTCGGTGGCCGGCGTGCCCCACTTCTGCAAAAGATCCTGGAATGGGTTGGTGCCGCCCTGAAACGGGTAGGGATCGCCGGGTCTGGCACCGGGGTCGTTCTTCGACCAGTCGATTTGCTTCGCGCGGGCTTTGGCGTAGTCCTTGGAGAGGAGGCCTTTGACCGGCTCCTCCGGCGCGACGTACGTGTCGCCATAGTAGAAGTCGCGGTCGGCAAACGCGAGGTTCATCGCCTGATAGAGGGCATGGATGTACTTTGCGCTGTTGTACCCCATCGACTTGACGTCGACGTTTTCGAGGATGTTGAGCGACTGCAGCAGCGCGGGGCCCTGTGTCCACGCGTTCAGCTTGTAGACCTGCACGCCTTTGTAGTCGGTCATCACCGGCTCTTCGACGTGGACCTTCCACTTGTCGAGGTCCTCGACCGTGTGGAGGCCGCCGAGCTCGCGGGAACCGCGGACGAATTCCCGGCCGATGTCTCCCCGGTAGAACCGGTCGTAGGCAGCGTAGATGGCGTCCTTCCGGCTCTTGCCGACCTTGAGCGCCTGGCGCTCGGCGTCGACGAGCTTGCGCAGCGTGGCGGCAAGGTCCGCCTGCTTGAAGATCTCTCCCGCGCGCGGTGCTTCGCGATCCTGTCCCGCATGGGGGAGGAAGACGTCCTTCGAGTACGACCACTTCTTGATTTCGCCCTTTTGCCGCTCGATGGCGTTGGCCGCCTGCGCTTCGATCGGATAGCCGTCAGCCATCTCGATCGCGGGCGCGAGCACGTCGGAGAGGCTCAGCGTGCCGAACTCGGCGAGCATCACCATCAGGCCGCCGGGCGTTCCCGGGGTGACGGCGGCGAGCGGTCCGTACTCCGGCGGATACTTCATGCCCTTCTGGCGATAGAACTCGGGCGTGGCGCCCGTCGGGGCGACCCCGAGGGCGTTGATGCCGACGACCTTCTTCGTCTTCGGGTTGTAGATGAGGGCCTGGGTCTCGCCGCCCCATCCGAGCGAGTCCCACATGGTGGCCACAGCGCCGAGCATGGCGCACGCCGCATCGACGGCGTTGCCGCCCTTCTGGAAAATCATGGCGCCGGCGGTGGCCCCGAGGGGCTTGCCGGTGATGGCGACCCAGTGCCGTCCGTGCAGCGGCGGTTTGACCGTGCGCTGGGCGGACGGGACGGTCGCGGTCACGAGCAGCACGGCGATCGTCAACGGCAGTATTCGACGCATAGCGAGCCTCCCGACGCGGGGTTTACTCGAGCATCTCGATTTCGCGGACGTCTTCCGCCGACGGGCGCAGATTGGGGTGGCGGTCGAGGAACCGCGCGCAGGCGTTCCATCGAAGCCGCGCGTCGTCGTTGCCGGACGGGCGCAGCCATTCCGCCCGTTCGAAATGCCGCATGGCTTCGGCGATCCAGTCGTACGCGCCGACGCTCGACCCGGGGCCGCCGTGCGCGAGCTGCGCCTTCGCGCGGCGCTCGGCGATAATCCCGGCGTAGTAGGCCTTGTCGTACTCGCTCTGGAGCGCGGCGAGGGTGGCGCGCGCCCGCCGGTGCGCGTCGGCGACACCGCCGAACTGATCGGTGAGCGCGAGGAGCAGCGTGATGAGCGCGGGCTGATTGGTGGCGTCGACGGCCAGGATGTCGAGGCAGATGCTTTCAGCTTCGCCGGGCTCGTTGAGGAAGCGGTACCGCTCGGCCTTCGCCAGGGCGGCGTCGACGGCGTCTCGCGAGAGCGGCTTGAGTTCGCGCATCATTGCTTCCTTCTTCGCTTCCTTCTTCCCCCCGCTCGCACACTATATCCGCATCCGCTGCGGCCGAAAAGCACGCCGAGTTATAATCTCGCCACGCTGTGGGCACACTGAACGTCGTCGTCCTCTATGACCGGTGGGAGGAGCCGGAAGACTCCGGCACCAATGCCTCCGACAAGGCGCCGCTGACACGGACACTCGACAAGAAAGAAGTCGAGGACGAAGTCGCGGAAGCGCTCGTCAAGCTGGGACACGAGGCGACGCTCCACGTCCTCGACGGCTCGACGAAAGGGCTGCATGCGCTCGCGCGCATGGAGTGCGATCTTGTCTTCAACCTCGCCGAGTCCTTCGCGGGCAACGACACCGCCGATTACGCGATCGCCGCCTATCTGGAGCTCGTCGACAAGCGCATTACGGGCACCGGCTCCCACGGATTGCTCTACGCGCAGGACAAGGCCGTCGCCAAGAAGATTCTCGAGTTCCACGGCCTCCATACACCGGTGTTCGCGAAGTCGTTCCGGGGACGGCTCGATTTCTCGCACGACCTCGAGTTTCCCGTCATCGTGAAGCCGGCGCGCGAAGATGGGTCGATCGGCATCGAGTTCAACGCCGTCGTCTCGTCCATCCGCGAGCTGATGGAGCGGATCGACTGGCTCCATGCGAACTTCGATTCGCCGGTGCTCATCGAGGAGTATGTCGAGGGCCGCGAGATGTACGTGGGCGTGCTCGGCAACGACAATCCGATCGCGCTGCCGGTCGTCGAGCTCGACCTCTCGAAGTTGCCCGAAGGGACGCCGCGCATCGCCGGCGCCGAGGTGAAGTGGGGCAAGGGAACGGCGGCCTACAAAGACACGAAGTCGGCCATTGCCGAAGACCTCCCGGAAGAAACAGCGACGCTCCTGCAGACGACGGCCGTCGCCGTTTTTCAGGCGCTCGAGCTGCGCGACTACGCCAGGATCGACATGCGCCTGCGTGCCGACGGTCGCGTGGCCGTCATCGAAGCCAATCCGAACCCCTGGCTGGCGTCCAAGGCCGAGTTCGCCATGGCCGCCAGAAAGTCCGGCCGGAACTACCCGCAGCTGGTCGGGGAAATCGTCGATCTGGCTCTCGGCCGGTACGGCGGGTAGGACCTACTCGCGTACCTTGCCATCCGCCTTCCAGAAATAGAGCGTCACCTCATCACCCCTGGCGCTCCTGAACTGGTCGACCTTGTCGGCCGGCCAGGTGGGGCCCATGCTGAACGCGTGGGACACGATTCGGGCGCCGGGGCGAAGCTGACGCGTCAGCACCGGCCGCAGCGCCGCGTTGCCCGACCCCAGCATGTAAAGCGTCACGACCGTGGCGGGGGAGACGTCGGCGACCAGCGCGTCTCCGAGTCGAAACTCGACCAGATGCTCGACACCAGCGGCCCTGGCGTTGGCGCGCGATTCTTCAATACGCCTGGGGTCGATATCGATGCCGACTCCTCGGGCGCCGTAGGTCTTCGCAGCGGCGATGGGAATCCGGCCGTCCCCGCACCCGAGGTCATACACGAGGTCACCTTTGGCCGTTCCGGCCAGCAAGAGCATCCGATCCACGACGTCTTCCGGCGTCGGCACGTAGGGAGCCAGGCTCTGGCCGAGGATCGGCTTCACGGGGAGGAGAAACAGCACGAAGCCGAGGGCGCCAAGGGCGCCGAGCGTTGTGAAGAAGGGCGGTACCATCGTCCTGATCATACGCTGCTGGCGTCCCGCGCTGTGGGGTGTCCGACCGCAAACCATTCCCGCATATGGCCTTTAAGAGGGGTACCTTCACCGGCGATAAACGCCGCGGAGAGCTCATCGGGACTCGAGCGCAAGAATCGTGAAAAGTGGCCGTTTTTGGCCGATTTTCCGTTGCCAGCGGTCAGGTGATCCGTTATACTTAAGGGACTGCTCGTCGCTCGCACACCTAACCTACTCAACCTACTCTGTGGGGGACATGTGACATTTCAGGTTGGTGACAAGGTCATTTACCCAAATCATGGACTCGGCGTCGTGCAAGGCATCGAAACCAAAACAATCCTCGGCACCACCTGTGGGTTTTATCACCTCCGAATGGTTGCGAACGAGACAACCGTCCTCGTACCGGTCGACAACGTGGATGGCGTGGGCCTGCGACGCGCCATTGAAGACCAGGAAATCGAGCGGCTCTTCTCGCTGCTCGGCGATGGCAAGATCGACAACCATCAGAACTGGAAGGGACGCTTCAAGGACAATTCGGATCGGATGCGCACGGGCTCGATCTACGACGTCGTCGAGGTGCTGAAGAGCCTGACGTTCCTCGCGCGTTCGAAGAACCTCTCGTTCCGCGAGAAGCGCATGCTCGACCGTGCGAAGTTCCTCGTGGTATCCGAGATCTCCGAAGTGTCGCGCGAAGTGACCATCATGGTCGAAGAGAAGGTCGATCGCGCGCTCGAGCGTTGCTTCACGATGAAGAACCGCTCGATCGCTCGCGCCAAGGCCGCAAAAGCGACGACCACGACGCGCATTCCGGCGCGCCGGACCGCCCGGGCGTCCTGACGTCGCGCCCGACAGGGTCAGCCATTTCCTTCGTCTTCTTTTTCCGGGGGCCGGAAGCGTCACACGCGCTTCCGGCCTTTTCTTTGTCTCACCGCTTTTCCTTCACGGCTGCTGCCGGCCTGACTTCTCCTCGTTTTCTTTCCGTGGTCTGATTGGCCGTGCGTTCTGTCGTTCCAGCCATACGCTCGCTCGCCGCCTTCGTGTCGGTCACGCTTTACGTCGTGCTCATCGGCTCGCCGTTTATCCTGTTTGCGCTCGTGATGAGGAACCCGGCGATCCTCTACACGGTTGGACGCCTCGGCGTGCGGATTGGCCTCCTGCTGAGCGGCATCACCTACCGCGTCGAAGGCGGCGAGCACATCCAGCGCCACCGCGCCGCGGTGTACGCGGTGAACCACGCGAGCAATGTCGAGCCGCCGATCCTCTTCGACGCCCTGCACGAGCTCTTCCCGCGGCTGCGGATTCTCTACAAAGCGGAGCTCCGGAAGCTGCCTGTGCTCGTTCGCGGCTTCGACCTCGCTGGCTTCGTGCCGCTCGAGCGAGGCAACCCGGAGCAGAGCCTGCCGGCCATCGATGGCGCCGCCGAGGCGCTCCGCGCCGGCAACTCGTTCCTCATCTTTCCCGAAGGCACGCGCAGCCGTACCGGCGCACTGCTGCCCTTCAAGAAGGGAGGTTTCATCATGGCGCTGAAGGCCCAGGCCCCCATCGTCCCGGTTGCAATTACCGGCGCACGCAACGCGATGCGGAAAGGCAGCCCCATTATCTACCCTGTTGAGGTGCGGGTCCGGTTCGGCGAGCCCGTCGAAACGACAGGTGTCGCGGTAGAAGACCGCGACCGCCTCATCGCCGAAGTCAGGCGCAAGGTGGAAGAGATGCTGAAGTAGACAGAAGGTAGGAGGCAGGAGGCAGGAGGCAGGAGGCAGGAGGCACAGACAAGACGTGCTCCAAGCAGGCTGTCGTCTCGAGCCACCGGCGCGAGCGAAGCGAGCGCTGGCAGGTCGTGGGGGTGGGGCCCCACGACAAACTAAGAAAAGTGGGGCCCCGCGAGCATTGAGGAGCGCCTGCGGCCCGAGCGCGGCGCGAAGTCGCCGCGCGAGAAGCCCCTGGGGGTGGGGCCCCAGGGGCATTGATAAGTGCGGACACAACCGCTGAAGCCAAGGCACCGCGCCGCGCGAAGTCCAAGGACGCCCCGCGC
>Ga0184612_10001566_pt1 | contig 11050 bp, 11 predicted proteins | sample PLM3_60_coex_FD_133163 | JGI IMG/M metagenome (GOLD analysis project Ga0184612, IMG submission 133163) | Groundwater sediment microbial communities from an aquifer in East River, Colorado, USA - PLM3_60_coex | ecosystem: Environmental > Terrestrial > Soil > Riparian zone | place: USA: East...
CACCCTGGACCGAGAGGTCGACAGGCTTGTCCGCCGCTTTCTCGTCGATCCGGTCGTGCACTCCGTCGACCCACCTTCCGCGTCGGTGACCACCATGGCACATCACCTGTTGCAGGTGGAGCTGGCCGACAAACAGACCACCGTCACGGAGATCGCCGCGCGCGAGGGCCGGGTCATCATGTTTGTGGACACCAAACACGGCGCCGACCGGCTCACCCGCCACCTGCTCCAACACGGGGTACGGGCGGCCGCGTTGCACGGCGGCAAATCCCAGGACCAGCGCACACGGGCACTGGCCGAGTTCCGCGCCGGAGTCGTGGGCGCGTTGGTCTCGACGAACGTCGCGGCGCGCGGCATCCACGTCGACGACCTCGACCTCGTGGTCAATGTGGACCCACCGGCCGACGGGAAGGGCTACGTGCACCGCGGCGGTCGCACCGCCCGGGCCGGACGGCCGGGCACGGTCGTCACCCTTGTTCTCCCCCACCAGCGGCGCGAGGTGTCCCGTCTGATGGCCCAGGCTGGAATACGCCCGGGCTTCGCGGACGTCCACCCGGGCCACCCCGAGTTGGCCAGGCTCACCGGCGCACGCACTCCGTCCGGTGTGCCGATCGCGACCGGACCTACTCCAACGACCGCGAGACCGCCGACGGGCAGAGTCAGCGGCCGATACGGCCGGAGGCCGCGATGACTTCGTTCACTCTATCGATGGCGATGCCCGCCACCTCCGACGACCGGCGCGTGCCGCAGGCGCGCAGCGGTCGGGGTAGCGACTACGCCGAGTTGTCCCGTCGCATCAAGGCCGCCGGGTTGATGGACAGACGGCCCGGCTACTACGCCACGCGGATCGCTATCCTGGGGCTTCTCTTCGTTGCCGGCTGGGCCGCCGTCGTTGTGATCGGGGACTCCTGGTACCAACTAGTCGTCGCGGCGTTCCTGGCGGTCGTGTTCACACAGATCGGTTTCCTCGGGCATGACGCCGGACACGGGCAGATCTTCCGGTCGGCCCGAGCCAACCGCGTGATCGGCCTGATGCACGGAAACCTGGCCATCGGCCTGAGCTACGGCTGGTGGGTCGGCAAGCATACGCGTCATCACGCCCATCCCAACGACGTGGATAAGGATCCCGACGTCGGCGCGGGCGCGCTGGTATTCACCAAGGGTGAGGCGGCGCGCCGTCGGGGCGTCGCAGCCGTGTGGACGCGGTCGCAGGCCTACTTCTTCTTCCCGCTGTTGCTTCTTGAAGGACTTCACCTGCACGTCGCCAGCGTGCGCGAGCTGATGCGACCGTCACGAAAGTCCCGATGGCTGGAGCTCGCGCTGCTGACTGTCCACCTGGTTGGCTATCTCACTGTCCTCCTGCTTGTGATGTCGCCGTGGCAGGCGGTCGCCTTCGTCGCGGTGCAGCAGGGCCTTTTCGGCCTGTACATGGGATGCAGTTTCGCGCCGAATCACAAGGGCATGCCCGTGCTCGGATCTGCGGACAGCGCCGATTTCCTGCGTCGACAGGTCCTCACATCCCGCAACGTCCGCGGTGGACCGGTCGTCGACTTCGTCTTCGGTGGACTGAATTATCAGGTCGAACATCATCTGTTCCCGAGCATGCCCCGGCCGAGCCTGCGTCGCGCCCAGTCGCTTGTCCGCGACTTCTGCGCGCACCGCGGCGTGCCGTACCACGAGACCGGCGTCGTAGGGTCCTACGCCGAGGCGTTGCGGCACCTCAACGACGTCGGGGCAGCTGCCAGGGCGTAGGGTGGCCGTAACGGCCGGCGGTCCGTGGGTCTCCCGCGACATGTCGCACCGCTAACCGGAAGGTGGCCTTTGTGCCAACGTCCTATGGGTTCCTCAGCACCTATCCCCCGACCCAGTGCGGCCTGGCTACGTTCACGTCCGCGTTGCTGCGGAGCCTGACCGCGCCGGGGTCCGGAGATCGCGCCGGCGTGGTGCGGGTGGTCGACACGCCGGTCACGTCAGAGGCATCTGAGGTCGTGGGCTATCTGCAGACTCGGGCCCAGGGCGCCTATCGAGGGGCGGCCGAGGCACTCAACGCCTTCGACGTGGCTGTCATCCAGCACGAGTACGGCATCTTCGGCGGACAGGACGGCGATCAACTGCTCGCCGTTCTCGACGAAGTGCGGGTGCCCGTTGTCGTCGTCGCCCATACGGTGCTCGCGGGGCCGACGCCCCACCAGCGTTACGTCCTGGAACAAGTCCTTAGCGCGAGCGACTCCGTGGTGACAATGTCGGAGGCGGCTCGCGACCGCCTCGTGGCCGGATATGACGTCGATCCCGCGAAGATCGTCGTGATCCCCCACGGAGCGGCTCGACGCGGGGCCGGTGATCTCGCTACGCCTGGGGGAAAGCAGCTCATCCTGACGTGGGGTCTGCTCGGCCCGGGCAAGGGCATCGAGTGGGCGATCGACGGTCTGCAGCGGCTCCGACGCATGCATCCACTGCCCGCGTACATCATTGCCGGCCAGACCCACCCCCGCGTTCGGCAACAGCAGGGGGAGGCCTACCGCCTGCACCTGCGGGAGCGCGCCCGGGCCGTGGGAGTGTCCCATTTTGTCCGGTTCGCCGGCTCGTATCTCGACGAAGCGGCCCTCACCCGGCTGGTCCGCCGGGCCGACATCGTGTTGTTGCCGTATGACTCGCGGGAGCAGGTCACGTCGGGCGTGCTGGTCGAGGCGATCGCCGCGGGGAAACCGATCGTGGCGACGGCGTTCCCGCATGCGGTCGAGATGCTCGCCGGTGGTGCCGGAGTGCTGGTGCCGCAGTGCGACGGGGCAGCGATCGGTGCCGCTCTCTACCGGGTGCTCACCGATCCGGACAAGGCTCGACGGATGGCGACCGAGGCCGGCCGGCTTTCCCCTCCACTGCTGTGGCCAACCGTGGCCGAACGCTACCGGTCGCTCATATCCGAACTGCTCGCGAATCGAACACCGGTGCTCGGATGACATTGTCCAGCAATCCAAGGCAGCCGCATGTCCGATGAACTAGCCGTGCGTACGGGCCATCGACTGAACCCGAACCCACGTCGCGTCATCACGAAGCTGTTCGTGCCCGGCGAGGAGATGCCGCGCAGCCGCTCGCGCGCCAGCGCCGTCATCACCCGTATCTTGGCGCTGAGTGAGGCGGAGGTCGCCGCGTTGGCCGATGCGGTCATCGCGGATTTCCGCGGCCGCCACCGCGACCTGACCCAGACTTTCTCCAGCCATTTCGCCGTCGTGGCGCACGAGATCCCGGGGCACCGGCGGCTCTCGGCCGAACGCCGAATGCTCATCGGCGCCTGCTTCACGCACGAGTACGCGCCGGAAGCCGCGGCGCTGTTCAACCCGTCGATGGCCGCGCACCCGGACCAGTCCGGTCTGGCCGACGGGCAGCTCAGGTTCGTCATGACCGTGCGATGCGTCGGCGAGGGGCACCTGTCCTCCATCGGGTTCCGGACGGGAGTCATCGGACCGCGCGACGCGTTGGTCGTCGACGAGCCCGAACCGCTCCTGGTAACCGGGACAAGCAGGCCCGCCACCTACCAGCTGAGCGTGTTCCGGAGCAGGCTGGCTGACCTCGGCGACGACGACGAGACCACCCACCTGCTTCTCGGCGGGCTGCCTGAGTCCTTCAGCGCATACCAACTCGGCGACGCGCTGGCCGGGATTCACGAACACACATATAACCGGGAGAGAGTGCAGCGCATCATCGAGCACATCCACCTGGTCGCCGCCGCCACCTACGACCTCGAGTTTCCCCCTGAGACCGGCCTGACGGAGCGGCTGCTGTGGCCGACGGCTCCGATGGAGAGCCACGGTATGGAGGATGCCCGCCTCGTCCGGTTCGAAGAGGACGACGCCACGGTGACCTATTACGCGACCTATACCGCCTACGACGGTGCCCAGGTCGGACCACACCTACTGGCGACCAAGGACTTCCAGAACTTCCACGTGTCGCCGATGGCCGGCAAGGCCGCCCAGAGCAAGGGCCTGGCGTTGTTTCCGCGACTGATAGGCGGACGCTACTTCGCCCTTTCCCGGTGGGACCGGGAGAGCATCGCGCTGGTTGACTCCGACAACTGCCGGATCTGGAGCGAGCCGGCGACGCTGCACGCACCCAGTCGTGGCTGGGAGCTGATCCAGGTCGGCAACTGCGGCTCACCGATCGAGACCTCGGCCGGCTGGCTGGTCCTTACGCACGGAGTGGGGCCGATGCGCGTGTACGGGCTAGGCGCCATGCTGCTCGATCTCGCCGACCCGTCAATCGTTCGGGCTGTATTACCCGAACCTCTGCTCACCCCGACCGCCGACGAGCGCGACGGCTATGTCCCGAACGTGGTCTACTCCTGTGGTTCGCTCGTTCACGATGAGGTGCTGACCATTCCTTACGGCATCAGCGATGGTGCGATCGGCTTCGCGCAGGTTCAACTGCCGCATCTGTTGAGCCGAATGATCGACGGCAGCCAATCACCCAGCAGATCCGCCAATGGAGCGCGGCCGCGGCTGAACGGCGAGACCGGGTTGCCATGATCTCCGTCGAGCCAAGACGCGGCGTATAGGTTCGAGGCCATGGCAAAGATTGTGCTACGCGTCCGGCTCACCGGCGGCGATCATTTGGACGTCACGTACGAGGGACCCGACACCGTTGACGAAGACCACGTCATTGAGCACATAGTTTCGACGCTGTCTCAGAACTCCGGTGTTCTTCGCAGCAAGCACGGCGACCGGCTCGTGGTGCTCTTCGGCCGGGGGGTTGCCGCCCTTGAGGTGGCACCCCGCGGCGCGGTCCTCTAAGGGGATGTCGGCAAGCTGGTTTCAGGGCCAGCCAGGCAGCCATTCCCCATGGGATGTACGGTGCCTGTGTGGGGCAACGTCGAGCGCAACCGACGGCACACGGCGCCGCCCATATGGGCGGGGACCCGGACGGCGTCCACGCGCGGGCGGTGGACGAGCTGCGAGCGGCCTATGCCGACATGCCGGGCGGTATGCCCGTACGGCTCGCCAAACGGACGTCGAACCTGTTTCGGTTCCGGGCGTCGGAGCGCGTGCCGGGACTGGATGTGAGCGCGTTCGACCACGTGCTCGCGGTCGATCCGCAGGCCCGGACCGCTGATGTGCAGGGCATGGTGACCTACGAACGTCTCGTCGATGCGACGTTACCGTACGGTCTGATGCCGCTCGTGGTCCCCCAGCTCAAGACGATCACGCTCGGTGGCGCGGTCGCCGGGCTCGGCATCGAGTCGTCGTCGTTCCGCAACGGGCTGCCGCATGAGTCGGTCCGCGAGCTGGAGATTCTCTCCGGGGACGGGCGGGTGGTGCTCGCACGAGCCGACAACGAACACGCCGACCTGTTTCGCGGATTCCCCAACTCGTACGGCACCCTCGGCTACGCGCTCCGCCTGACGATCGATCTGGAGCCGGTCCGGCCCTATGTCCGGCTCCGGCATATTCGATTCGGCACCGCCGAGGCCTGCCTCGAGACGATGGCCGCCGTGTGCGCTGACGCCTCGTACGGCGGCGACCGGGTTGATTTCGTGGACGGCACGGTCTTTGGGCCGGACGAGCAATACCTCACCATCGGCACGTTCGTCAGCGAGGCGCCCGCGATCAGCGACTACACAGGCATGGCCGTGTACTACCGCTCCATCCAGCGGCGTGAGGTCGATCACCTGACCGTGCGGGACTACCTGTGGCGATGGGACACCGACTGGTTCTGGTGTTCGCGCGCGTTCGGAGTCCAGCGACCACTGGTGCGGCGGCTGTGGCCACGCCGGTACCGCCGGTCCGATGTGTACCGACGCCTCGTGGCCTTCGACCGCCGGCACCGGCTCAGTGCGACGCTTGCGCGCTGGCGAGGGTTGCCACCGGAGGAGGCGGTGGTCCAGGACGTCGAGCTACCGGTACAGCACGCATCGAAGTTCCTTGACATTTTCCATCGCGATGTCGGGATATCGCCAGTGTGGCTGTGTCCATTGAAGTTACGGGCGTCTCATGTCTGGCCGCTGTATCCGCTCGAGCCGGACGAGCTCTACGTCAACGTCGGGTTCTGGTCCAGCGTGCCGCTTCGCCCCGGGCAGCCCGATGGGTCCTATAACCGGCTGATAGAGGACGCGGTGAGCGCACTCGGCGGCCACAAGTCTTTGTACTCCACTGTGCACTACGAGCCGGAAGAGTTCTGGCAGCGGTACAACGGCACTGCGTACGCCGCCGTGAAAAGGGCCTATGATCCCGATGGGCGGCTGCCTGATCTATTCGACAAGGTGCGAGGCGGCTGAGGGGGTTTGACGTGGGACGCGCCCAAGCGCTCGAACGGGTACTCGGAAGTGGCACGGGCCTGGTGAGGTTACGGGTGTTCGATGGCAGCGAAGCGGGACCGGCCGACGCGCCTGTGCGGGTCGACATCCGCTCTCCGCGGGCTCTGGCGTATGTGGTCACGGGTCGGGGTGACCTGGGCCTGGCCCGGGCCTATGTCACCGGCGAAATCGCGGTCGACGGAGACCTCTACACCGCGTTGGCCCACTTCAAGCGCCTCGACCTCGAGGTTTCGCTGGTCGCGCGCCTGCGTCTGCTGAAAGACCTGGGGGGAGTGCGTCTGTTACGGAGGCCACCCAGGCCGGCGCAGGAGGTGCGCCTGCGAGGTCGCCGTCACTCCAAGACCCGCGATGCCCGTGCCATCGCTCATCACTACGACGTCTCCAACCTCTTCTACAGTTGGATCCTGGGCCCCTCGATGGCCTACACGTGCGCGGTGTACCCGACTGCCGACGCCAGCCTCGAGGAGGCCCAGTTCGGCAAGCATGATCTGGTGGCCCGCAAGCTCGCGCTGAAGCCGGGCATGCGCCTGCTCGACGTCGGCTGCGGCTGGGGCGGCATGGTCATTCACGCTGCCCGGGAGTACGGCGTGCGCACGCTGGGAGTGACGTTGTCACGGCAGCAGGCCGAGTGGGCACAGAAGGCGATCGCCGAGGCCGGACTGGGCGAGCTGGCGGAGGTGCGCCACCTCGACTACCGCGACGTCGTCGAGTCCGACTTCGACGCGGTCAGCTCGATCGGTCTGACGGAGCACATTGGACTTTCTCACCTGCCGCAGTACTTCCGGTTCCTGCATGACAAGCTGCGGCCGGGCGGTCGACTCCTCAACCACTGCATCACGCTCCCGCGCAACGAGGACACCGTGCGCCGGGGCTGGTTTATCAGCCGATATGTTTTTCCCGACGGCGAGCTGACCGGCGTGGGACGGTTGGCGTCGGTCATGCAGGACACCGGCTTCGAGGTACGGCACGAGGAGAACCTCCGCGAGCACTACGCGCGGACGACGGCGGCCTGGTCAGCCAACCTCGACGCGCATTGGGACGAAGCGGTCGCCGAGGTCGGTATCGGCACCGCGAGGGTCTGGCACCTCTACCTGGCTGGGGTGAGCCTCGCCTTCGAGCAGAACCAGATCCAGCTCCACCAGATCCTGGGCGCCAAGCCCCACGCTGACGGCCGGTCGGGGATGCCGCTGCGCCCCACGTGGGAAACGCCGCCGGCCGAGGCCCACCGCTAGCCCGGCCAACGCCGCTCGATCGGAGGGCGAGCGACTGCCGGGATGGATTCGAGCGAGACGGGCCTATGCTGCGAGACGGGCCTATGCTGACGGTGTGACCGAAACCGTCCTTCTCCGCTTGGTGGGTGCACCCGAGGTGCTACACCGTGGCGATGGCTATACCCTCTGGCACGGCGGCATCACCGACGGACCACACGGGCTGTCCCTGATCGTCGAGGTGCTCGACGAGAGTGGCGCGCGACGTATGACAGGCGACGAGTGGCAATCCAACACCCAGCGGCGGTGGCCGGTCGAGCTGACCGCGACTCTGCCGGACGAGCATAAGGCTCGCCCCCACGAAATCATCGAAGCGCGGTCGCCGCACTATTACCGCCTGATCTGCACATTCGGCAAGTTCGGCCGCAGCCTGGGTCCCCGACCCGGACCGGAGAGCCTGCAACTCGAGTTCGTCGTGCACCCCCTGGATATTCGCGTCGTGCGCCCCGTCATCGGAGCGGACCTCGACCGCGTCGGCCTGAACACCTAACCGTCACGCGCATTCGCGACCGCCACGCGCATTCGCGACCGTCACGCGCATTCGCGGCAGACGTCCTCGCCGTTCAGCTGGTGGGCCAGCTGGCTACGATGATGCACCAGGAAGCACCGCGAGCACCGGAACTCATCGACCTTCATCGGTACGACCGCGACCGTCAGGTCCTCGTCGGACGGCTCGGCGACGGGCAGGTCGAAACCCTCGACCTCGTCGAGGTCCACCACGGGCGCTTGCGACGGCGGCCGACCGGCCTTGAGTTCCTCGACGCCATCGTCGTCAAAGTCGACCACAGGCCGGCGCGGTGCGTCGTAGTCAGCGGTGTTGGCCATCGGTATATCCCCTCCCCCGACTCGGTCTGGTGGTGTACCTATCGGTGTAACGAGCACCAAGGAGGTACGGGCGTTTCCAGCGCTCGTAGTACACGGCGATCCGTTGGTCGCACTCGCCGTTTCGCGCAGAACTCCGCTGCGCCGCTCGAACACCCCTCAGCCGCTGCAGGGCCGAGCGAGCACCGCGGGCCCGCGACCCCTTCTACGTCTCTCTCGTGGCGGGCAGTCCTACGCTACTCGGTCGCGATCGCGGGTCATCGTCGGTAGCTGCCTTTTGCTACCCGATCGACGTACCTCACCTGCTGACATTGCTCGAGGCCGTGGACCTGATGTCCTATGACGCGCTATTCGAGAATCTGCTTCAGGGTGCCCAGGTTTTCGGCCACGGCCGCCTTGACCCGGGACGTCGCCAGCGGTGCGACCAGGCTCAGCAGACCCGACGGCGCCAGGTCCATAGTGTTGCTGAGCCTAGTGACGTCACCTGTCTGCTCGAGCACATAGGTGGCCTCGGCGTGGAATGGCCCAAGTGACCCTTTGATCGACAGCTTCCGATCGGGCTCATACTCGGTGATCTCGAACGCCTCCTCGCTCCGCCGGGGCACGGTCCGGGACTGCACGTACCTCGTGCCAACCCCAACGGGACCGTCGGAGACCTTTCGTGTCTCGCTGATCGCGTAGTTCCAGCGTGGCACGTTCTCGAACCGCGCCAGGAAGGTGAACACGTCGGCGGCCGGACGCCGAATCGTGATCGTGTTGGTAAACCGCATCGTTTCTCCCTTCGCCTGATGCGTCAACTCTCGAGCAGGCGTCGCGCGGAGCACGGGTCGTGTGCCGGCAGGATGACCAGGCCCGGCATCGTCTCCTTGAGTGCTAGAACCATTCTTGTCGACTCCATTAGCTGACTTCGAACGCCCACGCCGGGGATACGACCGCCCTCAAGCAGCTCGGCCGCGTAGGTGAGGTCGCTGACGAGCAGTAGAGGAACCCTGTCGCGCCTGCGGATCAACAACGACATGGAACCCGCCGTGTGACCGGGCGTCGGCAGCAGGACGAGCGACCCATCGCCCATCATGTCCAACGAGCCCGTGAATGGCGCCAATTTCGTATCCGTCGTCGAGTCGAGGGTGACCTGGCGCCAGTTCAGCCCAGGAAGGTTGATGTGCTTGCGGAGGAACCCACGAAGCTCCGGATAGAGCCCGTCCAGCGCCTTCCACTCGGCAGCATTGACAAGAAGCTCCGCGCCCTGCAGTTCACGAAGGCCGCCGATGTGATCCTCATGGAGGTGCGACAGGATCGCCGTGTCGACATCGGACGGCGCGTAGCCAAGTGTCGCAAGCTGGGAGGTCAGCGTGTCCTCCTCGCCGACGTGGAAGCGGGCCAGGCGGTCGTAGACCAGGCCCGTGAAGCCTCGTGGGAAGTAGGACTCGTCGGTCACCGAGGCGCGGTCCTGTCCGGTGTCGAACATGACGAGTCCCTTGTCGTGCTCGATGACGTACGCGTTGATCGGCCGCGGTGACGTCCACTTGCGGGACGTCAGCAGCCACCAGTACAGCGGCTTCCGCGTGCCGTACGGGTGTTCCGGATGGATCTCGACGGTGCCCGTGCTGACGACCGACACGGCCCTGACGGGGTCCGCGGTTCCACTCCGCGTCCGCGAGACTGCAGTTGCTCCCAGCATGGTGTGCCCCTTCCGATGGTTCCGATTCCTATGGGGCTAGCGTCCGTCCGGAGGCGGGGCCGTGTCAGTGACCTGAGTAGCGAACTCGCGTAACTGAGGTCACTCGACGGTCGGTGAATAAGACTCGTCGTGGAGCCGAACGGCATCCAGGATCACGACGCTGTCGGGTCCCGTGGCCACGAGTCCGGCCAGCCGGAACTCGCGGAGCACCCGGGCCACGACCTCCCGGACCGATCCGACGGCGTCCGCGAGCTCCTGCTGGGAGACCTTCGCCACAAGGCGTGTCCGAGGTCGCTGCTGAGTCGACGCGAGGTCCAACAGGTGTGCGGCGACGCGTTGCCTGACCGTGCCGAATGTGTTGATGGCGGTCTGGTCGAGCGTGGCGTAGAGCCGCCGATTCAGCTCCTCGGCGATGGCCCAGGCGACTCGCGCATCGCTCCTCGCGGCCTCCAGGAGGACCGCGGCCCGAAGACTGAACAGACTCGACGGCGCCAGTGTCTGAACGCTCACGTGGACGGGGCCGCCGACGAGGACCGCGATGCCAAGGACGTCCCGGTCCCGCGCATAGCGGACGGTCACCTGCCGGCCCTCCGGGGACGTCATGTAGACGCGGACCAGGCCGTACACGACGAGCACGGACCTAGGGGCCGAGCCTTCGCGATAGATCGTGGTGCCGGCCGGGTAGTCGGTGCGCTCCCCCTCCGCCATGAGTCGGTCGACGACTTCCTTGGGTAGCTTGCCGAGGAAACTCCCCGCCATCGCGTACTCGACGTCGTGGTCAGTCATCGCCGTCAACGCCTGGTGCGCAGGGCGAGCGCTGCAGTTTGGTGCGCACGACGCCGAGTCTATGTCGCACCCCGATCGTGGACACGACTAACGGTAGTCCCCACCTCGGACAGCAGAAGCCTTCATTGTCTGGTGTGGACGGTCGCCATTCTTGGGACGCTTCCGGCGCGCCATGCGGGGAATTGTCGG
>Ga0184612_10001567_pt1 | contig 11044 bp, 7 predicted proteins | sample PLM3_60_coex_FD_133163 | JGI IMG/M metagenome (GOLD analysis project Ga0184612, IMG submission 133163) | Groundwater sediment microbial communities from an aquifer in East River, Colorado, USA - PLM3_60_coex | ecosystem: Environmental > Terrestrial > Soil > Riparian zone | place: USA: East...
AGGGTCGGAAACTTCTTGACGGTGTCCTCAAACTGGGCCAGCGCCGCGTCGACGGTAGCCTGATCGTAGGGCTTCTCCCCCTTGACTATCGCTCCCAAAGCGCCCGCGTTCTTGCCGTTGCCCTTCATCACGGCCTGGGCCTGTTTGACCAGATCCTGCTGGGCTGCCACCATGCCAACCCCGAGCAACAACGTTCCCACTACAACGACAGTTCGAAGCATCGGCCAGTCTCCATTTCCCAAGCGTTTCCAGATACCGCCGCAGATGCGCTTGTCGCGCTTTGCGGCTAGTCATTCCGACACCGCAGCCGGCATTTCATTCCGCGCCACGGTGCGAAATATCAGAGGCTATGTTGCCGCTGATGCTCGCGGATCGCGATCCAGACCCGTTCCGCGGTCGCCGGCATGTCGATGTGATCGATTTTGTATTCGCGCCACAGCCCCTCGATAATCGCGTTGACGACCGCCGGACAGGACCCGATCGCCCCGGCCTCGCCCGCGCCCTTGACGCCGAGCGGATTGGTCTTGCAGGGGACGTTATGGGTCTCGAACACGAACGACGGACCGTCGGCCGCGCGCGGCAGCGCATAATCCATGAACGTTCCGGTGACGAGCTGGCCATCCTTCGGGTCGTACACCGCCTGCTCCATCAAGGCCTGGCCGATCCCCTGCATCGCGCCGCCATGAACCTGACCGGCGAGCAGCAGCGGATTCAGCGTCACCCCGAAATCGTCGACGATGACATAGTTGACGATTTTGATGATGCCGGTGGCGGGATCGATTTCGACTTCGGCAAGGTGCGTGCCGTTCGGGAAGGTGCCGTCAGCGCTGGTGAAGGTCGCACTCGCGTTCAGCTTCGAAGGATCGACACCCGGGCGTTTTGCCAGATCGGCAAAAGTGACCGACCGATCGGTCCCGGCGATCCGCACGGTCCCTTCGTTGAATTCCAGGTCGCTCGCGCTGGTTTCCAGCGCTTCGGCGGCGATCTCCCGCAAGTTCTTGCCGAGTTCGCGCGTCGCCCGCTCGACGCTGACGCCGCCGGTCGGAATCGACGCCGAGCCGCCGGTGCCGAGACCGGTGGCGATCTGATCGGTGTCACCCTGAAAGATATGAACGCGCTCGGGCGCGATACCGAATTGCTCGGCGACCAGTTGCGCGTAAGCGGTCTGGTGGCCCTGCCCGCTCGACTGGGTGCCGATCAGGATTGAAACATCACCGTTGGGATCGAGCCGGACGTTGGCGGTCTCCTCGCCCATCGTGCCGCAAACTTCGACATAGGTTGCAAGTCCGATTCCGCGCACAAGACCCTGCTTCTTCGCGGCCTTGACGCGCTTCGGGAATTCTTTCCAGTTCGCTATTTCCATCGCCCGCTTCATATGCGCCGTGAAGTCACCGGAATCGTAGATCTTCCCGGTGGCGGTCTTGTAAGGCATCGCGCGCGGCGCGATGAAGTTCTTGCGCCGGATTGCATCCGGCGTCATGCCGAGCTTGCGTGCAGCCGCTTCGACGAGCCGCTCGACCACATAGGCAGCCTCCGGACGTCCGGCTCCGCGATAGGCATCGACCGGCACGGTGTTGGTGAACACCGTGCGGACGCGGCAGTGAAAGTTCTGGATATCGTAGAGACCGGGCAACATTCCGGCGCCGCCATGAGGAATGTAAGGCCCGAATGTCGACAGATAGGCGCCCATGTCGCCGATCAGATCGACGTCCATCCCGAGGAACTTGCCGTCCTCGGCCAGCGCCATCCGCGCCGTGGTGACGTTGTCGCGGCCTTGCGCGTCGCCCATGAAGTGATCGGCACGGTCGGCGGTCCACTTGACGGTCTTGCGCAGTTTTCGCGCGGCCACCGCGATCAATGCGTATTCGCGATAGGGAAACAGCTTGGTGCCGAACCCGCCGCCGACATCCGGGCAGATTACCCGCATCTTTTCCATCGGCATCTTCAGGACCATCCCGCACAGAATTTCGCGCAGCCGATGGCTGCCCTGGCTGCCGATCGTAAGCGTCAGATGGTCGCGCTTGGCGTCATACTCGCAAACGGCCGCGCGCGTTTCCATGAAATTGGTAATAACCCGCGGATTGACGATCGATATTTCGGCGACGGCATGGGCCTTCGCGAACGCAGCCTCTGTCGAATGCTTGTCGCCGATCGGCACGTCGAACAACACGTTGCCGGGGTGATCGGGCCAGACCTGCGGGGCGCCCTTCTTCACCGCATTGGCGACGCCGATCGCCGCGGGCAGCGGGGTCCATTCGACCTCGATGGCCTCGATCGCATCGCGGGCCTGATCGATGGTTTCCGCCACGACGAAGGCAACGGCATCGCCGACATGGCGCACCACGCCGTGCGCCAGGATCGCATAGGGCGGGCCGGTGAACGGATTTACTTCCAGGTTGAACAGGCACGGAAGACCGCCGAGGTCTTTAACGTCCTCTGCCGTCAGGACCGTGGCCACGCCCGGCAGGCCGCGGGCGCGGCTGGCGTTGATGGTGAATTTCGCATGCGCATGCGGCGAGCGCAGCACCAGCGCGTGCATCGCGGGCGACGGCGCATGGTCGTCGGTGTAGCGACCCTTGCCGCGAATCAGCGCATCGTCTTCCTTGCGAAGGACGCTTTGACCGACGCCAAATTTGATGGGAGCCATCGTATCTCCGTTTCCTCGTGATTATTTCTGGCCATACTGCAGCGGATCGCAAGGCAGCGCAAACCCACTTTCGGCCCGAAAGCCGGATCGCTCACCGAACGGGAATGCCTGATTTCATTGGATTTGCGGCGCAACAAAAAGCCCCGGTCGATGCCGGGGCTTTGATTGATGAGAGTGGCGGTTGCGCGGAGATCAATACCTCGCGACGGCCGGACCCCCGAACTTGTAGTTGAGGCCGACGCGCAGAATGTGGTCCCGGAAGGTCGAGTGGACATCGGCCCTAATCGCGCTAGCCGGCGCGAGCGTGAACGATCCGGCATTGTAACTTCCAAGATCCATGTAGAGATACTCAAGCTTGGCCGTCCAATTCTGCGTGATCATGCCCTCAACGCCTGCGCCGACTGTCCAGCCAACGCGGGTCTCAGTGTTTGACCCCAAGGAAGTGACCGCGACACCCGCCGGGGTGGCACCGACCAGCGCGGCACTGGTCTTAAGCGAACCGTAGGCAAGACCTCCCGTTCCGTACAGAAGCACACGCGGGGAAACCAGGATGCCGCCTCGCAGGCGTGCTGTGCCGAACCATTCAAGCTTCTGGTCCAGCGTGAGGCTGGTGCCGGTCACGCCGGCCGGCAGGAAGGTCAGGCCGGGAAGGCACGGGCCGCCAATGAGCGTCGCGGCGCAGTTATAGATTCCGCGTCCTTTTTCGTCCGACCACTGAATGTCAGCCTCGACGCCCCAGACCCAATTGTTGTTTTGCCAATTGTAGCCGGCCTGACCGCCGGCAATGGCGCCGTTCATGTCGTAGCTGCTGCCGAGGATCGAACCTGCGGGCGGAACGATCGGCAGCCCGGTGACCGTGTTGAAATAGGAAACGTCGGTGCTCGAGCGTCCCCAGCTGTATCCGGCGTTGCCGCCGATATAAAAGCCGGTCCAGTTGTAGATCTCCACCATCGCCGGCGCCTTGGTGTACGGCCGGGCGGCGAGATCCGCGGCTGAGGCTGAGTGCATCACAGCTATCGAGGTGAACGCCGCGGTCGCGATCGCTTTAAATGTCGAAGCACGCATGGGAGCCCCTGTTCAAAAAGATCAAATCAAATAACGACACCACCTTAACCGGGAATCGCCATGAAATGGACGCACTCCTTCCGCCGCGCAGCATTTTGCGCGCGAATGTTGCAAATTAGGTTCAGTGCTGCGGCCAGCCGCATAGTCCCGGCATTCTCCCTATGTCACAGAATTCGCGACGAAATTTCTTAACTAGCGAACCAGCGACGCGATCCAGCGACGGCCAAACAGCAGCAGGATGGAAGTGGAATAGACAACCGCGCCGACCGCAACCAGGAGCGTGAGTGCAGCCTCGTCGCGCAATGCACTCAATTGCGCGAAATGAGCGGTTGCGAATCGTGCGGCAAGCCACAGCGCGGCGGCCAGGACGACTCCGGACACTAGAAATTTTGCCAGCGATCGCATCAGCGCGCGATCGAGATCGAGGTACCCTGCCCGCACCGCAAACCCGAGCACCAGCAGCAGATTGATCCAGGCGCCGACCGCGGTCGCGAGCGCAAGGCCGACCTGGGCCAGCGAACCCATCAGCAGAATCTTCAGCGCGACGTTGACGGCTACACCGGTCAGCGCCGCCTTGACCGGCGTCGCGGTATCCTTGCGGGCATAAAAGGTCGCGACCGCGCTGCGGATCAGCACGAACGGGATTAGTCCGACGGCATAAGCCGCGAGCGTGGCGCCCGCGGCCGCCGCATCGGCTTTCGAAAACGCGCCACGCGCGAACATCGCGCGCATGATGACGTCGGGCACGATCATGAAGGCGGCCATGAACGGCACCGAAAACAGCAGTGTAAAATCGAACGCCCGCCGCTGCGACGCCATCGCGCCGGCCTGGTCACCCGACGTCAGCCGTCGCGACATCTCGGGCAGCAGGACGGTGCCGATCGCGATGCCGATCACGCCGATCGGCAGTTGATTGAGACGGTCGGCATAATACAGCGCCGCCAGCGCGCCGGCGGGCAGGAACGTCGCGATGATGGTGTCGGCGAACATTGCGAGCTGCACCCCCATCGAACCTACGGTCGCGGGCCCGAGCGCGCGAAAGAACGCACGGACATCCTCGTCGAGCCTTGGGATTGCAAACCGCGGCAGGATGCCGTTCTTCGCCGCGTCTCCGGCCAGCAGCAGGAATTCGAGGATGCCTGCGATCAACACGCCCCACGCGGCGGCGTAACCGGCGCCCGGAAAGAAGGCGGCCAGCGCCAGCGTCGCCATCATCGACAGGTTGAGAAAAATCGGCGCGGCCGCGGCGCTGGCGAAGCGGTGCATGACGTTGAGCATACCGCCGTAAAGCGTCACCAGCGTGATCAGCAGCAGATACGGAAACGTGATCCGCGTCAGCGCGATCGCGAGTTCGCCGCGGGCCGGGTCATCGGAAAATCCCGGCGCCAGAATGCCGATCACCTGCGGCATGAACAGCCACGCCGCGACAAGCAATACGATCTGGGCGCCGAACAGCAGCGTGAAGATGCGGTTGGCGAACAGTTTCGCAGACGTTTCGTTATGGCCGTAAAGGTGGGCATAGGCCGGCACGAACGCCGCATTGAACGCGCCTTCCGCGAAGATGGCGCGGAAGTGGTTGGGCAGGCGCAAGGCCACGAAGAACGCGTCGGCCACGGGCCCGGCGCCGAGGATCGCCGCAAGCATGATGTCGCGCGCGAAGCCGGTCAGCCGCGAAAGGAACGTGTAGCCGCCGACGGTAAAGATACGACCGAGCATGCGCCGCTTCTACAGCATGCGGCGGCGCTTCAAAACGGCGAAATCAGGTTGATCACCGTTTGAACGCGATCCTCCTCGAAAGGCAGCGGATTTCAAGCTGGCCGGGCCACCCAAACCAGTCCATGCCAGATCCCGACTCCTTCGTAATTCGCGGTAAAGTCGCGTGATGGATCGCGCTGCAAGTGCAGGCGCTTCATCACCGCCTGTGACCTGAGATTGTCGGACGCTGTGTAGCTGACGACCTCGCTCATGCCCACACGCGCGAAGGCGTCATGGAGCGCCGCTCCGGCGGCCTCCGTGGCATACCCTTGGCCCCAGGCGTTCCGCATGAGCCGCCAGCCGATCTCGAAATGGGGGCCGAGCGGATGGTTTTCGTCCGAGGGCATGACACCCGCATAGCCCAGGAACTCGCCAGCTCTATTCTCAATAGCCCAACGACAGAAGCTGTGCCGATCGAATGCCGCCACATAGCGGTCAAGCTTCGCGTCGCTCATCGCCCGGCTGATCGGCCCACCGAGGTCGAGCATCACCTCGGGGTGCGCGTTCATTGCCGCGAACGTCTCCCGGTCGGCCTCCTGCCAACAACGAAGGCGTGTGCGAGGCGTGTCGATCACCATCAAAGCAAGCCCGGTTTCGTCCCGGTCATGGACAGGGGTGCCGGCGTTGCCCGGCATCGCACGATCTACCCCAACGATGAGGTGTCGGAAACGCCAAAAGTCAGACCGAGACGTTGCCCGTTTTCCGGATCACGCCCCCAGCGCGCCACGCACAACGCTGATGATGCGCTCCTGCGTCGGCTCGTCGAGATAAGCATGCATCGGCAGGCTGATGACGTCGTCCGAGAGCGCCTCGCTGATCGGCAAGCCGCCGTCGGCGACCGGATAATCCCGATAGGCGGTCTGCTGATGCATCGATTTCGGATAGTAGATCGCGGTCGGAATGCCCTGCGCCTTCAGCGCCGCCGCGAAACCATCGCGGTCGGTGCCATCGGGCAGACGAATGGTATATTGCGCCCAGATCGAGGTGCAGCCGCTGGCGAGACGCGGAACCGACACCACATTGCCGAGGCCTCGCGCATAGCGCTCCGCGACCTTGTTGCGCGCGGCAATTTCGTCCTCGAAGATTTTCAGTTTCTCGATCAGGATCGCTGCCTGCATGGTGTCGAGCCGCGCGGTAAGCCCGAGACGAACATTGTCGTACTTGTCAGACCCCTGGCCATGCACGCGGATGCTGCGCAGCGTCTCAGCGAGTTCGGCGTCGTCGGTGAAAATCGCCCCGCCATCGCCAAAGCAGCCGAGCGGCTTGGCCGGGAAAAAGCTGGTCGCGGTGACGAGACCGAAGGTGCCGAGACGTCGGCCCTTGTAGCTGGCGCCAAAGGCCTGCGCGGCGTCATCGAGCACGAACATGCCTTCGACTTCCGCGATCGCACCGATGCCGTCATGGTCGGCGCTTTGCCCGAACAGGTCGACGGGAATCACCGCCCTCGGCTTGAGGCCGAGCTTGATCGCGGTCGCAATGCCGCGCTTCAGCGAATTCAGGTCCATGTTGAAGGTCGCTTCATCGACATCAACGAACACCGGTGTCGCGCCGGTGAGCGCCACCGCCTCACCGGTCGCGCAAAACGTAAACGACGGACAGAACACCGCATCGCCACGGCCGACACCCTTCGCCATCAGCACCATCAGCAGCGCGTCCGTGCCGCTCGCACAGGTCACGACATGCTTGGCTCCGCTGAAGTCAGCGAGCACCGCCTCGAGCTGCGCGACTTCCGGACCGTTGATAAACTGGCAATGGTCGAGTACCCGGGAAACCGCCTCATCGACGGACTTGCCGAGCCGGCGACGCTGCGCGGCAAGGTCGATGAAGGGTACGGGTTCGGGACGCAGGTGCTGGTTCATGGTGCCTTGCAAGGGTTGATAAGGGGACATTTGCGCGTGATCGCTTTGCATTGAATCATGGTCACGGCCGGCATCTTTGCGTGATCAATCGGGAAAGCCGGCTCCAACTTTTCCGGACCATGCCCTAGCCGACCACGCGCCGCGGCCCTTTGCGAGCGGAAGAGGCCGCGGCGAGCTTGGCGGGAATTTCCAGGCAGCGGATCGCAATTTCAAGGCTGGCCACGCCTTCGTCGCCGGTCACCGCCGGCTCGCCGCCGGAGCGCACGGCGCCGAGGAACGCGATCAATTCGGCGCGCAACGGCTCGTCATGGCCAACGGGCAGGTGACGCATCGAATAGCTGCCGTCCGGCTTGAAACCGAAACATTCGGTCACCTGGCGGGTGAGAAGATCGCCCATGACGTACTTGCCGCGGGTGGCGACGGTGACGTTACGCGCCTTGAACGGCGTCAGCCAGTTGGTGTTGATATGCGCAAGCACGCCGGAGGCGGTGCGAAACTGCAGCAGCGCGATATCCTCGCGCTCGGCGACGGCGCTGGAGAGCTGCGGCTGCACCTCCACAATGTCCGACTCGGTGAACCAGCGGATCAGATCGATGTCGTGCACGGCGAGGTCAATGACCACGCCGACGTTCGACATTCGCGGCGGAAACGGTCCCACGCGCGTGATCGCGATCGAAAGAATATCTTCGCCCGATATCGCCGCTTTGATGGCGGCGACGGCCGGGTTGAACCGTTCGACATGACCCACCATCAGCGTCACGCCGGCGCGGCGGGCGGTGTCGACAATGTCCCGTCCCTCCTCGACCGAGGACGCGATCGGCTTCTCGACCAGGACGTGAATCTCGCGGGCGATGCAGGCGAGCGCAATCTCATGATGAAGGTGCGTCGGCGCGGCGACGGTCACGGCATCGATACCTTCCGCGATCAACTCGTCCAGGCTTGCGAAGCTGCGGCAGCCGGTCAATTCGGTGACGCGCGCTCGATGCGCCGGCAGCGGATCGACTACCCCGACCAGCGTCGTATCCGGCAAACCGGCCAGCACGCGGGCATGGTTGCTGCCCATCACGCCTGCGCCGATGACCCCGACGCGAAGCGAACGTTTCGCCTCGCCCATCACGCCCGAATCGAACCCCTTGGAACTCATATCGTCAAACCTCGACAGTGCTTCGACGCGAACATCACGGTGTTCTCCTAGCACACCGCCACAAATGTGGCGAATACCGAGCCCGGACACTTTTTGAGACAGAAAATTACACAGTGATGCTTTCCGGCTAAGCACCTAACATAGCTCAAAAGCCGTGATTCGTGGCCAAACGATCGATCGCTCACGAACGCTGGTAATCATCCTCGATGCGGATGATATCGTCCTCGCCGAGATAGCTGCCGGTCTGGACCTCGATCAATTCCAGCAGAATCTTGCCGGGATTTTCCAGCCGGTGGACGGCGCCGATCGGGATGTAGATCGACTCGTTCTCGTGCACGATCTGGACCAGATCGTTGACGGTGACGCGCGCCGTGCCGCGCACCACGATCCAGTGCTCGGATCGATGGTGATGTTTCTGCAGCGAGAGCCGGCTTCCCGGCTTCACGACGATACGCTTGACCTGGTGACGATCTCCGGCGTCGATCGATTGATAATTTCCCCAGGGACGGTGCACCTTGAGATGATCCTCGGTCACCTGAGGTGCCACGGTCTTCAGTTTCGCGACCAGCCGCTTCAAGCCGTTGGCATCCTTCTGGCGTGACACCAGCACGGCATCCTGCGTAGCCACGATCACGAGATCGTCGACGCCTTCCAGCGCCACCAGCGCCCTGTCAGTCGAAACGTTGCAGTTCCGCGAATCCTCGAACACCGCGGCGCCCTGCGCGGCGTTGCCGTCGGCATCCTTGTCCGACAGTTCCCACACCGCAAGCCAGGAGCCGACATCGGACCAGCCGCACGCCACCGGCACCACCGCGGTGCGCGAGGTCTTTTCCATCACCGCGTAGTCGATGGAGATCGATTTCGCAGATCCGAATGCGCCGGGGTCCAGCGTGACAAATCCAAGATCGCGCCCGGCCTTGACGACGGAATCGGTGACGGCCTGCACGCTTTCTGCATCGACGCTGCGGTATTCATCGAGCAGAACCGACGCGCGAAACATGAAGTTGCCGCTGTTCCAGAGGTAACCGGCCTTGATGTAACCGGCGGCCGTCACTGGATCGGGTTTTTCGACAAACTTGACGACCGAGCGGACCTCGCCCGAAATGACTTCGCCGGGACTGATATAGCCGTACTCGGTTGCGGCTCGCTCGGGCTGGACGCCGAAGGTCACGATGCGTCCCGCATCGGCAGCTATCAGACCTTGGCGACAGGCGGCGACAAAAGCGTCGGTGTCACGGACGACGTGATCGGCGGCGAGCGCCAGAACCACGGCATCCTGGTCGCGCATCTGCGCGAAGGCCGCACCCGCGGCAATCGCCGGACCGGAATCCCGCCGGATCGGCTCCAGCAGGACGTCGGCCTCAAGCCCGATCTCGGCCAGTTGCTCGATCACCATGAAGCGATACGCCATGTTGGTGATCACGATCGCACGTTCGAACAGCGCCGCCTCAGAGACGCGCAGCAGCGTGTCCTGAAACGTCGAACGCGGCCCGAACAAAGGCAGGAACTGCTTCGGGCGCACTTCGCGCGAGGCGGGCCACAGCCGTGTTCCGGCGCCGCCGCACATGATCAGTGGAATGATTCGCCTGTTCATCGAGGCCTCAAATTTTCGTCGTTAAACCGTAGTGGTCGCGATACCACGCCACGAACTCGCGAATGCCGTCTTCGATTGAAGTCCGCGGCGTGAAGCCGACGTCGCGCGTCAGATCGTCGATATCGGCGTAGGTTTCCATGACGTCTCCGGGCTGCATCGGCAGCATCTGCGCTACCGCCTCGCGTCCCAGTTCCTTCTCCAGAACCGCGACCACATGCATAAGGTCTTCCGGGCGATTGTTGCCGACATTATAAATCCGCGCCGGTGCGCTGCCGCCCTCCGCCTCGCTGCCTCGTAGGTCGCCTTGGGGAACGCGATCGATCAGCTTCAATACGACACGCGCAACGTCATCGATATAGGTAAAGTCGCGGCGCATCTTGCCATGGTTAAAGAGCTTGATCGGGGTGCCCTCAATGATCGCCTTGGTGAACGAAAAGATCGCCATATCCGGCCGCCCCCACGGCCCGTACACGGTAAAGAACCTCAGTCCGGTTGTCGGCAGGCGGTAAAGATGGCTGTAGGAATGGGCCATCAATTCGTTGGCCTTCTTGGTCGCGGCATACAGGCTGATCGGACGATCGACGTTGTCCGTTACCGAAAACGGCAGTTTGGTGTTGGCGCCGTACACCGACGAAGACGACGCATAAACCAGATGCCGGCATTGATGATGCCGGCATCCTTCCAGAACATTGAGAAAACCTTCGAGAGTGGCATCGGCGTAGGCATGAGGATGACCGATCGAATGGCGCACGCCCGCTTGCGCCGCCAGATGGACCACCGCCGGAAACCGATGCTTCGCAAACAGCTGATCCATTGACCGACGATCGGCGAGATCGATCTGCGCGAAACTGAAGCGTGAATCATCGCGCAGGATATTCAGGCGCGACCGCTTGAGCGCCGGCTCATAGTAACTGTTGAGGCTGTCCAGACCGACAACATCGCGGCCTTCCGCCAGCAGCAGGCGGGCGACATGAAAGCCG
>Ga0184612_10001568_pt1 | contig 11043 bp, 2 predicted proteins | sample PLM3_60_coex_FD_133163 | JGI IMG/M metagenome (GOLD analysis project Ga0184612, IMG submission 133163) | Groundwater sediment microbial communities from an aquifer in East River, Colorado, USA - PLM3_60_coex | ecosystem: Environmental > Terrestrial > Soil > Riparian zone | place: USA: East...
CGGGCTCTTTGGCACGGTGTCCGCCTCATTGCTGCGTCTGGATCCGGTTTCCACTCACTTCGCGGTTCTTGCCGAGTCGGGTGAGATGAACGCCGCGTTTGGCAAGCACATGCGTCTGGCTGGAACGACTGAGATCGTCCGTCTCGCCGTCCGCAAACGTCAGCCCCTGGCCAGCACTAGCGTTCTGGTCGAGACACGCCTGGCGCGGCAATTTAAAGATAAGGCTGTGTCTGAGGGCACATCGTACCGTTCAGTGCTGGCGATTCCTCTCATTCATCAGGATCGGGTCATCGGCGCCCTCGCTATTATTGACCACCCCGGACGGATATTCTCCCAGGAGGAGATTAGACTGGCGCAGGCGTTTGCCGATCAAGCAGCCACCGCTCTGGAAAATGCGCACCTCTACCAAGAGCTCCAGCGCGCCTATGACAAACTGGCGTATACTCAGGACCAACTCATCGAAGCACAGAAAATGGAAGCTATTGGGCGTTTGGCCGGAGGCATCGCGCACGACTTCAACAATCTGCTCACGGTGATTATGGGCCGCGCCGACCTCGTGCTCTCGCGTCTTCGTGGTCGAGATCAGCTGCGGCGTCACGTTGGTCTGATCCTGAGCGCGGCCGACACGGCCGCATCATTGACGCGGCAGCTCTTAGCCTTTAGCCGTCGGCAAGTGCTGCAGCCGGCAGTGATTGACCTCAATCTCGTGGTGCTCGATGTGAGCACCATGTTGCGCTGGCTTATCGGGGAGGATATCGAGGTGATTATCCGTCTCTCCCCAGAATTGGATCATATCAAGGCGGATCCTGGACAACTGGAACAGGTCTTGATGAATCTGGCGGTCAATGCTCGGGATGCCATGCCGCACGGAGGACGTCTGACCATTGAAACTGCCAACGTGGCGCTGGATGCAACCTATGCGCACATGCACCTTGGGGTGCAAGCCGGTCACTACGTCAGACTCACGGTGCAGGATTCGGGCTGTGGGATGAACATCGAAACGCAAACCCATATCTTCGAGCCGTTCTTTACCACCAAAGGGCCGGGAAAGGGTACAGGGCTAGGACTTTCTACCGTGTATGGCATCGTCACACAAAGCGGCGGCTACATCGGCGTCAGCAGCGCCCATGGGCAGGGGACTACGGTGACCATTGACCTCCCGCGTGTCGAAGAGCCTCTGAGCGCTCCGACTCCTAACTTACCGCAAACGTCCCCACCTCAAGGCACAGAGACCGTCCTGTTGGTTGAGGACGAAGGCACGGTGCGGAGTGTGGCGCGCGAGGTGTTGCAGATGGTCGGCTATACGGTCCTAGAAGCAGCCAGCGGAGAGGAGGCATTACAGCGGGTGGAGCAACACTCCGGTGCCATTCACCTGCTGGTGACGGATGTGGTCATGCCTGGCATCAATGGCCGGGAATTGGCCGCGCGACTGATGGTCAATTACCCAGCCGCGCAAGTGCTGTACCTCTCGGGCTATACGGATGAAGCCATCGCGCATCACGGCGTGCTGCAGGCGGGAATCGAGTTGTTGCACAAACCCTTTACCCCAGATGTGCTGGCTCGACGGGTGCGCGAAGTTCTCGATCAACCCACGACACACTAAATCGAACCACACGACATTGGTCTTACACCGCCTTTCGAATCGCCATCACGCCAGAGCATGCAATAGCCTGCTGATGGGACTGTTCGGGCCGGTCGCACTGATTGGCACGTCATTGCTGGTAGTAGTGTGACGAGCCACTCTCATGCGAGCGTCGCTATTTCAATCTCGCTGTCCACAGAGGATTTTGGTAAACTCCTAACGGGACTTTCGAAGGCGGCGCTATCGGTAGAGCAACCCAATCTGGAGAAGGGACGTCCGTGATATCTGGGGCCAGCTTTTTCAACCTTTATAATCATGGCTTCATCCGCGTGGCCGTGGGTGTGCCCGAGGTACAGGTGGCGGACCCAGGCTTCAATGCGGCGAAGACCGTTGCGCTCATGCAGCAAGCGGCGGCTGAGAGGGCAATCCTGGTGTTGTTCCCCGAGCTTGGCCTGTCAGCCTATTCGTGCGAGGACCTGTTTCACCAGCAAGCCCTGCTGGATGGCTCCCTTGAGGCCCTGAAACGCGTGCTCACAGCGTCCGAGGATTGGAATCTGATCACCGTGGTTGGGATGCCGCTGCAGATCCAGCATCTCTTGTTCAACTGCGCCGTCGCGCTCTACCGGGGCCGGATTCTGGGCGTTGTGCCGAAGGGATATCCGCCCAACTACCGGGAATTTTATGAGTTGCGCCAGTTTGCTCCGGCCTCCGCGGCAACCCAGAACGCTATCACGTTATGCGGGCAGGATGAAATTCCCTTTGGTGAGCGGCTGCTCTTCCAAGCAGGCAAAGACCCCCGATTTACCTTCTTTGTAGAGATCTGTGAGGATCTCTGGGTCCCTATAGCCCCCTCCTCATATGCCGCCTTGGCAGGGGCGACGGTTCTCTTAAACCTGTCAGCCTCCAATGTCACGATCGGCAAGGCCGAGTATCGCCATAGTCTCGCCGCCAATCAGTCAGCACGCTGTTTAGCTGCCTATCTCTATACCGCCGCGGGAACCGGAGAGTCCACAACAGATTTAGCCTGGGATGGTCAGGCGATGGTGTACGAGAACGGCACCTTGCTCGCGGAGGCCGAGCGATTTTCGTACACCTCGCAACTGGTGACGGCCGACCTGGACCTGGAGCGGCTCTCCCAGGAGCGCATGCGACAGACCAGCTTCGCCCAAAGCATGCAGCACTCCCGTGAAGAACTGCGCCAATTCCGCACCATTCACTTCCCGGTCACATTGCCCACGACGGACCGATTGCTCTGCGACCGGGAATACGATCGCTTCCCGTATGTGCCCGCAGATCCCACCGTGCGCGATCAACGCTGCTACGAGGCGTACAATATCCAGGTTCAGGGATTGGTGAAACGGCTCAAGAGCTCGCGTGTCCCCAAACTGGTGCTGGGCATCTCCGGAGGGCTTGATTCGACGCATGCCCTGATCGTCGCGGCGCGTGCCATGGATCTGCTAGGCTATCCACGCACGCACATCAAAGCCTATACTATGCCCGGTTTTGCCACCAGCAAGCGGACGCTCGCCAATGCCTGGGCGCTAATGCAGGCCATCGGCTGTGAGGCGAACGAATTGGATATCCGGCCAAGCGCTGAACAGATGCTTCGCGACCTCGACCATCCCTATGCACGGGGGGAACCGGTCTACGACATTACGTTTGAGAACGTTCAGGCAGGAGAACGTACCAGCCATCTGTTCCGATTGGCGAATTATCATCATGCCCTGGTTCTGGGCACGAGCGACCTGAGCGAGCTCGCCTTAGGCTGGTCGACGTACGGCGTCGGGGACCATATGTCTCACTATAATGTTAACGCCAGCGTGCCCAAGACCTTGATCCAGTATCTTATCCGCTGGGTTGCCGACACGGGACAGCTAGGATCAGAGGCGAGTCGGGTGTTACGCGCCATCATGGAGACGGAATTCAGCCCCGAACTCATCCCCGGCGATATCGATGGCGATCAGCCCAGCCAGCGGACGGAAGCGATAGTCGGGCCATACGAGCTGCAGGATTTCCACCTCTACTACACCCTCCGGCTGGGGTATTTGCCGACGAAAGTGGCTTTTTTGGCCTACTGCAGCTGGCGGGATCGCAGACGGGGTCGTTGGCCGGATATACCGCAGGAGGGCCGACATCAATATACCATTGGGGAGATCAAGCAGTGGCTGGGCGTCTTCCTGTGGCGTTTCTTTCAGGTCAGTCAATTCAAGCGCAGCTGTGTGCCCAATGCCCCCAAAGTCGGTTCGGGTGGCTCGCTCTCGCCTCGTGGCGATTACCGGGCGCCCAGCGATAGCGAAGCGACCGTCTGGCTTGAACAGCTCAAACACGTCCCGGACGTGGACCCTGCCGGTTTGGCATCGGTCAATGCTTCTGAGACGGTGGTGAGTCGACCCTCGTGAGCCCCGGACGCACCTCGAAGCTCACCGTATCGAGGGCTCGTCGTTGGTCATCGACCAGAGACAAGGTGTGCTGTCCGGGCACAGGTTCCCACAGCAGCAGACCCGTCGCAGGGCCGATCTCCTGGCCATTGAGTAGACAACGCTGCCCCGCGTTCGTGCTATCCCCTGCAAAGACGACACGTTGGTGTGCCGGTGGGATGTCTGGATCGAGCCCAATGACCTCCCCCGACACCGGCATGCGGATGCGCGCCAGACCTCCGGCCAGACGCTCTACCGGCGATTGCCGCTCCGTTCCCTGCAGAAACCACTCGTTCCGTCCTGGCTCAACGTTGTCGGGAAAGCTCACCTGTTGCTGCAGCACTCCAGCCGGTGGCTCTATGGGTGGGCTCGGAGTGGTACGATGCAACCAAGCCATGATTTCCCCCCAGATGGGTGCTGCTCCCGTGACACCGCTGACATTACGCATGGGCTCGCCTGAGAGATTGCCTACCCAGACGCCGACAGTAAATTGGCGGCTGTATCCGATGCACCAGTTGTCGCGCATCTCTTTGCTGGTGCCGGTTTTCACGGCACTCCAGAAGCGCGTCGCAAGAGGGTTTTCGAGCCCGAATGTGACGCTACGGCTGCCTCGGTCGGCGAGGATGTGCGACACCAGAAAGGCGGTAGCCTCGGAATAGACTCGCCGGCTGCCCTGGCTGTTTGGCTCCCCTCGTGTCAGGCGCAGCGGGCTCCACACTCCACCCCTGGCAAGCGTCCGATAGGCATGTACCAGCTCCCAGAGGCTCGCATCGACGGAGCCCAGAGCCAGCGAGGGTCCGTAATACTCTCCCGACTCGATGGCACCCTCGAGGCCAAGGCGTCGGAGCTGCTGTACGAAGGCCTCTGCCCCGACCAGTTCTATTGTCCGCACAGCAGGAATATTCAATGACGCGGCCAACGCCGTCCGCACCGTCACCAGGCCGCGAAATTGCGCATCGTAGTTCCTGGGACGATAGACTCCACCCAGAACCGGTACCTCCAAGGGCGCATCTTCAAGCAGCGACGCGGGTGTGAGAATCTTCCGCTCAAAGGCCATACCATATAGGAAGGGTTTGAGGATGGAGCCTGTCTGGCGTCGGCCCTGGACGCCATCAACATGCCTGGCGCTGGAGAGATTTGCACTACCGCCAACATAGGCCAATACCTCACCGCTATCGTTCTCCACGACCAGGACCGCTGCATCATAAACGTGCTGTGTTCGCATCGCCATCAGGTGGCGCCGCAGGGTGTCGGCAGCCAACTCTTGCAATCGGCGATCGAGCGTCGACCGCACAGCGCTAGCGACGGAGGGTGTCCGAAGCAAGCGCTGCGCCACGTGCGGTGCCAGGGAAATTCTGGGGTCGCTGTTCGCATCAGGGGTGAGTGCCCGTTGGACTGACGCAGCGATGTGCTCAGGCCTTGCCGGCCCGCCCAGGTTCTGCTGCAAAGCCACTGCCCGCCGAGCTACTGTCGTGGGTTCAGCATTAGGGCCCCGCAGCAACACTACGAGGATTAACGCTTCGCTATCACTAATCCCGTGCGGGGCTTTGCCAAACAGCACACGCGCTGCGGCTGTAATGCCTTGAAGCTCGCCCCGATAGCTCACGAGGTTGAGATAGGCTTCAAGGATCTGGTGTTTCGACCAGCCGCGCTCCAGTGCCCAAGCGAGCTGCATCTGCCGCAACTTTTGCGAGATCGTTCGTGGGGTTCCACGATGGCGTACCATCGGGTCAATGAGGGTGACCAGTTGCATGGTAATCGTGCTGGCACCGCGCAGCGGCTGGCCCACGAGCCGATGGGCGATGGATCCCAGTATTGCCTGGCTATCGACGCCGCCGTGGCGGTAAAAACGCCGGTCCTCGGAGGCAATTACTGCCGCCTGCAGAGCGGGGGAGATATCTGCCAGTGAGGTCCAGGCCAGCCGGCGCCCGTAGAAATCGACACGCCGTTCGTGCAGGATCTCGCCATGACGGTCCAGCAGGTTCATGTCGGAGGGACGAAACGATTCACGGACCTCTGCAAATGATGGGAGTGCCACGCTGGTCCCGCTGCCTGTAAGCCAGAGAGCCACGGCGGCAGCACAGATCAAGCAGCCCAGTATGATGAGGCATAGACGCCGCCTCATGGATGCACCTCAATGACGTCGTTTGGCAGCTCCCCGAACATTTCCGGAAAATACAGGGCCTCGACCCGTGTCGGCGGCAGGTTGAAGCGGCCGCTGTGATTCAGTCGCAGGGTATAGTCCAGGCTCAGGCTGCCCTTCGGAACAAACTCGTAATAGGCCCGAAAACCATCGAAAGCTCGCTCTGTGAAGGCCGGTTGTGCTCGAGCCTGATGCGGCTCTGCTTGAACAGCTATCTGTGCATCTCTGCCGAGCCCGGTGCCAAGGTGTGACGCTCCCGCAGGAATCGGGTCATTCACCACCACCCAGGTCACGTCCCGGTCAGCTTCGATCGTCAGTCGGACGCGTACGATGTCGCCACGCGTGAAGCGGTTGGCGGTTGAGGTATCCACCGGTGTGAACGATTTGCGCAGTCGATACCCACTCGCCAACGGTGCCTTCAGCGGAATAGCCGCTTGTGCTTCCAGCGCCACCCATGGCTGTCCAGCCCCGCCATGATCCACAGTCAACGACGTTCCCGTCTCGGGCCAGGGGAAAACGAAGGCATTTCCCTGCGGTGTATTCGCCCATGCCACCTCGCGCACGGCGCTTCCCAGGGAGGCCGTCGTCGTGCCACCGACAGGCGTGTGCTCAAATGCCTGGGAAAATTTCTCGACGGCTAATGCTCCCCAGGCGTTCGCCACTGTCAAATCCCAGGCCCCACGCCGCTGACGAGCCAGCGTGGCGTTAAGGAGTCGGGGTAGATCCTCCTGCCATTGGTGTTGCTCCAAGAGCAGCAGCATGAGCCGGACGGCGTTGGTGTCTGCGGAGGTCATGAGCCACCACAGCCCGTCGAGGCTGGCGCTGGAAAATCCTAGACTTCTGCCCTGTAGATTCAGCCGCGAGCGCACGATGTGTTCGACCTCCCGCAGTTGTGACGGTTGATCGCGGATGCCGGTGACCCGAAAGAGGACACTCCACCAATCCAGCAGCGCGGAGGTCGGCCAAAGATTGGGTTCGATGGTGATGCTGCCGAGTAGTTGGGGCTCTACCGTCGAATAGCGCGACAGCGCCTCGACGGCCGCGAGCTTGCGCAGGGAGAGATCAACCGCCGCGAACGGGGGACGGCGCCCGATCGCCCCTTCGACAAAGCGCTGTAGCCCTTGCATCATGCGCTCTCGGATGTCGGCCGGGATCTGCCATCCGGCCTCATGGACAAGTGATAATGCATAAGAGGTTAATACCTCACTCCCTTCTTCCATGCCCGGGAAATACTTGAGCAGCCCATCAGCGTCGAGATGCGAAGGTAAGGCGGCCGCGATATGTTGCCATTGCCCTTGATCGCGCAGCGCCACGGCCCGCGAAATCTGCTGTTCCAGACATGAGTAGGGATAACGCCGCATCCAGTCGCGCATGCCGTCGAGGCTCTGCACCATGGACGAGCGCACCAGGAGTCGTACGCCACCGCGATCGGGGAAAGCATCGGCTGGGCGCTGGACCGGCTGCCGGATCTGCCCTTGCCACTGGGAGATCGTGGCCTGAAAAGTCCGAATCGGTACGCTGGGTTGTACCTGCTGCATGACGCGGAGGCGATCGCTGGCTCCGCCCGACGATGTGGCTTCCACGTCGTAGCGCAAGGCCTGCACGCCCACCGGTACGGTAATTTCCCAGCCGATGACTTGAGACTGGCTGGGAGCGAGCGATCGCCTCTGCGGCACCAGCGGGGCTGACAGGCCGTCGACCCGCCCCTGCACCAGCACATCCATCGCCTGGTCGGTCGTATTGCGCAGGGTAAATTCAGCGCGGAATTGGTCCCCCTCCCGCACCAGAGGGGCGACGCCCGACAACATCATCAGATCTTGGCTTGACCGAATCGAGGTCGAGCCGGTGCCGAACAGCTCAAGCCCACCGGTGGCTACGGCGACGATATGGAAGCTAGTTAACGAGTCGTTGAGTGGGATTTCCAGGGACGCCTCGCCGTTGGCATCCAGCGGCACGCGTCCTTGCCAGAACAGCAGGGTGTCGAAGAGTTCTCGGGTCGGTTGCTTGCCGCCGCCACCCCCTTGTGGCAATGCTTTCAGGCCATAATGGCGCTTACCAACCACCTCCATCTGCGCGGTGGCAGTTTGTACTCTGTAGCCACGCCGACCCATCATGGCATCGAGCAGGTTCCAGCTTTTGTTGGGCAGCAGTTCGAGAAGCCCTTCATCCACCGCCGCCACCGCCAGCTCGCTGCCGTCTGGAGGGAGCTGGCCATCGGCGGTCCGCACCGCCACATGCAGCAGCGCTCTGTCGCGGACTCGGTAGATCCTGCGGTCGGAGGTGACCCGCACCGTGAGGTCATGTTTGCGCCAGCCCACGCGGATTTCAGCGAGGCCGAGTTTGAATGATGGCTTGCCAAGATCTACCATTGCCGTCGGTTGTATGGCGCCGACTCGCCCTCGAACAGCCAGGACCGAAATAAACATATTCGGCGCAAAATCCTCTCGCACCGGCACCTCGATCACGGGCTCTTGACCCGAGAGAGACACCACAAACGCGTCGAGGACGCCTTCCCGCTCTGTGGTGATCAACGCGGTGGCTTCTCGGAACGGCATACGGACCTGCAAACGAGCCATCTCACCTGGCTCATACTGTCGTTTCTCCGGCAGGACGTCCATCCGATCGTGATCCTGGACGTCGAACCACCACTGTCGAGCCCCCGGCACCCAGACATCCTGGTGCGCCCCAACGATACGGCTGGCGTCATCCATCAGCGACGCTTGCACGATGAGATTGCCGTCCGCCGGCGGTTTCGCTTCGCAGCGTAGCAAGCCTTGCGCATTGGTGACGCCTTGGCACAGTTCTCCCAGCTGCTGGATCTCCTCGACATGCTCATAGGCGTAGAATCCTCCCACCAGACGCTTACGATAGGAATAGAATTTCCGCTGCCAGGTATCCACCTGGACAGGAGCCTCCGGCACGGGTTGTCCGTACACATCGACCACCGCGATTTGAGCGGTGATGGCACTTTTCGAGGCCACCCATGCCTCGGTTTTGACCCCTACCAGCCACTTCGCCGGCCAGAGTGGCACGCTAGTGGCCACGGTCTGGACCTCGCCGTTCGGGTCTTTAAATTCTAGCTCGAGCACCAGGTCTACCGGCTCATCGGGTTTCGGGAGGTGCGTAATGGTCGCTCTCGCCATCCCGGCCTCATCCAATACCAGCTCAAGTCGCTGATGCACTCCACTGCTTGCCGGGATCGACGCCGAGGTGACAGCGTCGTCGCCCTCTTCATCGCTGATCGCTCCAATCCCAGGGCTTCGGCGAACCATTCCTTCTTTGAGGCGGTGATTAGCAAAGGTAAACCCTTCAAACAGGTCGGGGAAGAAAACGCTTTTGGGTCGGATTTGCGCCCGCAGCGTTACCGGGAGATGGCGCGCTCCCCCGCCCGCAAGATATTGCACCGCGAGCTCCACTGGCAGATCGGAAACGCCAATCTGCAGCTCGCCCGGTGGCTGCAAGACTCCCCGCATCAAGGGCACACGGAATTCTTCGACGCGAAATTCGCCCGAACTCCACTGATCCTCGAAGTCAGATGTCTCCCCTCGCTGCTCTGCTGCCTGTCGCAGCAGCACAATCTGGTAGCGACCGAGCTTGGCTCCTTTGGGGATGGCCCAGGCGCTTTCGGCGACGGCCCCAGCCTCCCAGCGGAGCGGTAATTCGTACGTCTCCTCGCTGCCCACGTGGCGAATCGAGACGCGATTGGGAACCTGCTCTTGGGAAACCAGCGCAAAGCCGCCCAGCGTTTGCTCCCGTAGGAGATGTTTCATATGCACCGTATCGCCGGCGCGGAGCAGCGAACGGTCGAGAATCGTATGGGCGATGATGGCCTCACGTTGGTTGGCAAGCGGCAGTTGGAATCTCCAGGGCTCGATGCCTCGATCCCAGCTGCTGTGGGTAAAGCTGAAGTCGTTGTCCAGGCTGGCGATGACGAACAGTCCGCCGTCGAGGCGATTGATGGCCATCGCCTGCCTGTAATCGTAGTGGTACAGGTTGCTGTTGTAGGGACATTCGGCAAGCGCTTCCTGGGATGGGAGCTTGCCCACACGAGCGATTCCCTGCGCATCTGTCTGCCCACTCCACAACACCTTGCCGCGGCAATCATGCACAGCCACCCGGGCCTCGGGTGCAGGACGCCCTTCGTCCAATGTCGTGACCCAGACGAGGGAAGCCTCCTTTCCCCATTTGAAATGCACGGACAGGTTCGTCACCAGGGCTGACGTCGGGACGAACATCGAGTGCGGCTTGCCCAGCAGAGCGGCTCCCAAGCGGGGGCTCTCGAGCTCGACAATATAGAGCCCGGGGGCCTCCAAGGGCATACCCATGACTTCAAGAGGCGATGCGCCATGGGGCTTAGGCAGCTTGAAGCGCTTAATCGCGGTAGAGGCGGGTTGCGATCCAAAGACCGAGCGGTCGCGTGTGGCCGCGGCCACGGTACGCAGCCATGCCAGGAGCTCTTGTGGCTGCTCCGCAGACAGTTTGAGGTGCTTTCCCTGCACTTGGTCCGTTATCTCTGGACCCGAGCTCGATGCTTGGAGACGTACCGCCTCAGCGACCCGCAGCAGGTTGGTCCTCACCTCGGGCTCCAGATTGCGGAGGGTCACCGGCAAAGCGGGATCAGCTTTCCATTCTACGATCCCGAAGCGAGCCGCAAATTTGGCCAGTGGGGGAAACTCCGCGGTTTTCACCTGCAGGGGAAATTTGTTCGCGTTGGCGAGCGGACGCCCCATTTCATCGGTCAGGCCATCGGGGATCTCGATGCGAAAGGTGGAAGCCTCGGGGAATGGACCTTTAAAGCTAATCGTGGTGACGAACTGGGTACCCTCATCGCTCCTATCCGCCGCTGGACTGCGGCGGCCTCCTGGTGCGGCGACCAGGTTGATGCGACGGGCCTGCTCCCA
>Ga0184612_10001569_pt1 | contig 11040 bp, 12 predicted proteins | sample PLM3_60_coex_FD_133163 | JGI IMG/M metagenome (GOLD analysis project Ga0184612, IMG submission 133163) | Groundwater sediment microbial communities from an aquifer in East River, Colorado, USA - PLM3_60_coex | ecosystem: Environmental > Terrestrial > Soil > Riparian zone | place: USA: East...
CATGGCTCAAGCAGAACTTCGTTCAGGCGCTGAAGGGGGACGACCTGGCGGATCGCGCGCACATGAGCCCTTCTACGTTCCGGCAGCATTTCCGCGCGCTCACGGGCGTGAGCCCTTTGCAGTACCAGAAGCAATTGCGACTACAGGAAGCCCGCCAATTGATGCTGAACGAGGACCTCGACGCAGGAAGCGCCGCAGTGCGTGTGGGGTATGAAAGCGCCTCGCAGTTCAGCCGCGAATATAGCCGCCTGTTTGGGGCGCCGCCTCAGCGCGATGTCAGGCGCATGCGGCTGAATGTGAACGTCGTCACGACGAGGACCAGTCGTGCTGCAGCATCAGCATGATCAATGTCACGTCATTTTCCGGGGGCGACTGATTCTCTGGAAGTCAGCTCACGCCGCATAGATGAGCCAGGGTCGAAAATCCTCTCACGCCGCTAAGTAATAGAGGATCAAAGCAAGCGGCGCCCCAAACGCCGTTCCATCGCCCAGCCCGCCGTTTGCCGACTGTTGCCCTCGGTGCAGTAGCTCGCGAATGCGATCCCTATTCCTGCCGCAGTGTGGCGATCGGATCGATTCGAGATGCACGAAGGGCGGGAACGGCGGCCGCGAGGATGCCAACGGCGAGCAGCACCGAGATCGTTGGCAGGAAGACCATCGGATCGGTGGCGGTGACTTTGGCGACGAAGGTCGCGCGCATCGCGAACGCCATCGGCACAGCCAGGGCCAGCCCACACGCCATGCCCGCCAGCACGAGCGTCAGCGCCTGGCGGATCACCAGAGTGATGATACGAGAGGGCGGAGCGCCGATCGCCAGGCGCACGCCGATCTCGCGCCGACGGAGCGTGACGATGTAGGACAGCACGGCATAGAGTCCGGTCGCGGACAGAACCAGTGCCACGGTGCCGGCCGCGCCGACGACGTAGACCACGCCGGCCATCTCCCGCGCCTCGTCCTGGAATCGCATGTCGCCCCGCCGGATCGATGTCCAGGTGATCCGCGGATCGTTCCGGTTGACGAGCGTTTGGAGATCGGCGCGCAGCGCCTCGGGATCGACGGCGCGCACGCGAAGCGTGAACTCGCCGCTCAGCTCCTTCGGGAGGGGCACGTAGATCACCGGGGCTGGCCGCTCGACGGTCGGACGAAGCGGGTTGTCCGCGACGACGCCGACGATGCGAACCTCGCGCGCGGCGCCCGATCCATGGGCGACGCGAAGCACCATGCCGAGCGGCGAGGCCCCGGGCGCGATCATCTCGGCGGCCCTCGCGCTCAGCATGGCGGTCGTGTGGTCGTCGGCATCGGTCAGGCGCCGGCCTGTGAGAAGCCTGACCTCCATGACGTCGACCCAGGCGGCGGTCATGCCGACGAGCGACGCAAAGCGGTCGGTGGTCTGAGGCGCGCCGGGCAAGCCGAACCGGACGCCGTCGTCGACCGAGAGCGCAACGTGTGTCACGCGTCCGTCCGCTGCCGCGCCCGTCGCGAGGGTGTCCGCGAACCGGCGCGCCTCGAGCGGCGTCATCCGGAGCTCGGACGGATCGAAGGTGGCGACTATCTGCTGGCGAAGGGCACTCGGCGCCTCGTCGACCATCGACTGCACGGTTCTGGCGAAGAGCCCCGCGAGCACCATCAGGCCGAGCGACAGTGCGACTTGGCCGACGATCAGTGCGCCCCGCAGTCGCGAGTGGCGAAGGCCGCCGCTCTGTGAGCCCTGTTTGAGTTCGCCGGCCGCCGTGCGGCGGAGCACGATCCATGCGGGTACGAGCCCGGTCGCCAGGGAGACGCCGAGCGCGAGCGAGACCGCGAAGAGCAACACGCGCCAGTCGATGCTCACGAACACCGGGACCATGCTCTGCACCCGCACGAGGGCCAGGAGGATGAGCCCGATCGACAGACCGACGGCGATTAGCGCGCGCGCGAGCGTCTCGAGGGTGAGCAATCGCACGAGCTGGGCGCGGGTCGCCCCGAGCGCCAGCCGAACGGCCAGCTCGCGTGACTGTTCTGCGGCGCGCGCCAGGTGCAGGTTGGCCACGTTCGCGCAGCCGATCGCGAGCACGATGAGCGGCAGCGCCAGTAGCGCGGTCAGGAGTGCGACGATTTGGATCGGGGTGGCATCCGGCCCGAATCCGTGGGCGCGGACGCGCGGCGCGGCGTTGGCGCGCGTGGTGGGCTGCGACGCGGCGATGCGTGCCGCCGAGACGGTCAGCTGGCGCTCGACATCCGCAATCGTGAGGCGGGCTTTCACGCGTCCGACGACGGTGAGCCAGCCGGTGTCGAGCGATGGGCGGGTCGGCCACTGTGGCGCGAGGGCGAGGGGTATCCACGCCTGCACGCCGTTCGAGTCATCCTGGCCGGGGTCGAGGATCTGCATCCCGTGAAAGCGCGGCGGCGCCACTCCGATGACGGTGAACGACGTTCCGCCGAGGAGCACCGGCTGACCGATGGCATCGTCACGGCCGTCGAGATGGGTGCGCCAGAAGTATTCGGTGACGACCGCCACCGGCGCTGCGGCCGGTCGGTCGTCCTCAGGGCTCAGGAATCGCCCGCGCAGCGGCGTCGTGCGAAGGGTCCTGAAGAAATCGCCGGAGACGAAGGCGCCGCTGATCGAGACGGGTCCATGGCTGCCCGCCGCCGTCATCCGCAGGTCGCCTTCCGCGCCGATCGCGTCGAGCACCGAATCCGCCGGTAGTTCCCGCATGATCGCGAAGTCGTTGAACGACAGCGGTGCCGTAACGATACGGCGGCCGCCGCCGGACTCGCTCCCCGTGGGGCTGTCGTAGCGCAGGAAGACTCGAGCGAGCGAGCGACGGCCGGCAATGCCGGGCATGTCTCCGTAAAAGAGCGACGTGATGACCGAGAACATCCCGACAGACGTGACCAGGCCGATGACCAGGCAGGCGATCACGGCGAAAGTGTGCCCGGGTCTGCGCAGCAACTGCCGTGCGACGTATTTCAGATCCATGGCGACTGTACCTGGCAGCCGCGTGGCGGCCGCGAATCCGCGTCGATCGATGCGTTTCTGGAAGGACGCAAGGCTTTCCGCAATCCAATACGCTCGTAGGCGCGAAAAGTTAACCGCCACGATCAGTTCGACGAAAATGGCCGAGACACTGATCGACGATTGGCAAACCGCGTCAGCCCCGCCGCGCTGCCTCGATGGTGGCGATGTCGATCTTCTTCATCGGCATCATCGCCTCGAAGGCACGCTTTGCCTCACCGCCACCAGCCGCAAGCGCCTCAGTCAGCGCGCGCGGCGTAATCTGCCAGGAAAGGCCCCAGCGGTCCTTGCACCAACCGCACTGACTTTCCTTGCCGCCATTGCCGACAATCGCGTTCCAATAGCGGTCCGTCTCTTCCTGATTGTCCGTCGCGATCTGGAAGGAAAAGGCCTCGCTGTGCCTGAACTCCGGGCCGCCGTTGAGACCGAGACAGGGAATACCCAGAACGGTGAACTCCACCGTCAGCACATCGCCCTCCTTGCCGCCCGGGTAGTCACCGGGCGCCTCGTGAACAGCGGTCACTTCACTTTTCGGAAAGGTGGCGGCGTAGAAGCGCGCCGCCTCATGCGCGTCCTTGTCGAACCAGAGGCAGATCGTGTTCTTTGGCGTCATGTTCGTGTGCTCCTTGTGCTCGATCAGGGCGAACACCGCCTGACCTTTTCCAGATCGCTCGATTCGGCACTATGCCCGATCGACGACGAGTTCGCGAACCTCGAGGCGTGCGACCGAAACCTCGTCGAGCAACAAGCTGCGAACGCGGCCGTGCCGGAGTGTGAGCGCGGCAATGGCCAGCCGTCCGATCGCGAGTGCGCCAACCGCGTACGCACCAATTGCCATTGCTCCGGTGGCCATCGCACCAAGCGCCATGCGGCTGGGAATGGATCGGCCACCCCGCACCGCCGCAACCTCGTAGACGTGCGGGTCGACGTTCGTTGCCAGTTCGGTCGCCTCCCTCACGTGCGGCATCGCTGCGGGATGGCGCAGCATCGCCTCGAGATCCGCGCGGCTTCGCCACTGAGCGTAGTTGGTCACACGCACGCCATCGACGCTTCGGTGAATGTTGGCCGAGATGAATCCGGGCATATGACGAACCGTCTCATCGGTCGCACGAGCCAGCAGCGTGACAAGGGCATCTTGCTTCGCTGGCTCAACGGTGAACACATTGATGATTGTGACGACGTTTCCGCGTGTACTGATATTAGTCACGGCCGCTTCCTCCCACTCTAGCGCTCCAGTTCGAGCGCGTGGTCGAGAACGCCCAAAAAGATGCAGGTTACGGGCCAGGACCTTCTGCATGTGCGCTGACTGTTGCGGATGAGCCGCGTATTAAGCTGAAGGATTTCTGTTAGCGGGCCGATTCGAGGATCCATGGGTGATTCCCTCGCTTACGAGTCGAGTACCGGGGCGTTAGGCGATGTACGGGCCGGCAAACGTCGGGTCACATGCGGAGCAGCCTTCGCGTCAAGATGGCGCGCGCCGGCCTGCGGACTTGTCGATTGGCGCTACTCTTCGCCGAACTCCTGAAGACGGACGGTCTGTCCGATGGCCAATCGGCCGATGCGAATGACGGTGCCGTAGATTCCGGCGGTGTTCTGATGCGTACGAACAATCGTCTTCAGCACCTCCGGATCGGCACGACCCGAATCTGGATCAAAGTTGACCATCGAGCAACGAACATCGCGCATCGTGACGCTTACCCGTGGCCCCTCGCCCGGCTCGCCGAACAGGAGGACGCCTCCCAGCCACTTGTCCTCCTCGAAGGGGTTTGGTCGCAGCAGTCGAACCACGATGTTCGGGCGAAATCGTCGCACGTCTAGCGCTCTCCCCGCCAACGTTCCAATCTCCCGAACAGTCTCTGCGGCGATCACGGAGACGCTCGCCTCGTCGAAGATGCCGTCACGCAGGTGCATCATGTGGACAGGCGCCCGATGGCGACGCTCGATCTCCACGGCCAATTCTTCTCCGAAGACCGCCATTTCCTTGCCTTCCGGCGTCCGAACGTGTGTCGGCGGGTCCCTTTCGACATCGTTTTCATGCCGGAGCGGAGTAAACCGCAGCAGATCGGGCAGCTTGGTTGCGGTCAGCCAAGGAAAGCCGCTTCGCTCCCGCGTGCGCCGCAGTGCAAGACGCCTGTCGCCGTCGATCCCGTGCCAGCCCATATCGGCGACTTCAACGCGTTCGCCGGCCATGGATTTCACCGGGTATCGGAAGATTGCTTCTACTTGTCCGATCTCGGTAGTCATGGGCGTCGGCCTTTGTCTTCAGAGAAACGGTCCGAGCAGCGCTCGTCCGATCAATCGGTTGTCGCGAGGCAGGTGGGGTTCGAATCCCAACAGGCGTTTTGCATGCGAACCGCGTCGATTCATGATGACTCCAGGCGGAATAGTAGCCGTAGAATGTCGATACCGATGAACAAGCGCGAGTTCCTCCAGACATCAGCCACGGCCGGCCTCGGCCTCCTGCTCGGCGACCGCGTCTGGGCGCGATTCGCCGAGGTCCAGGCCGCTCGACTGGCTGAGGACGAGCCTTTCTGGGCGGCGATTCGATCCAAGTACCGGCTCAAGCCGGACTACACCAACCTCGAGAGCGGTTATTACAGCATGCAGGCCACGCCGGTGCTGGAGGCCTTCGTCGACAAGGTGCGCGAGATCAATCTCCAGGCCTCCTACTACCTGCGGACGACGCAGGTGCCGGACAAGGCGGCGGCGCGGGACAAGCTCGCGGCGCTCGCGGGATGCTCGCCGGCGGAGCTCTGCATCACCCGCAACACCACCGAATCGATCGCCACCGTCGTCAACGGCTACGACTGGAAGCCGGGTGACGAGGCCGTCCAGGCCGAACAGGACTACGGCCACATGCTCGCGCAGTTCCGCCTCATCGCCCGTCGCTACGGCATGGTCAATCGACTCGTCAGCGTGCCTCCGCATCCGCGCACGGACGATGAGGTCGTGAGCGTGTATGCGAAGGCCATCACGCCGCGCACGCGGCTGCTGATGGTGTCGCACATGATCAACATCACCGGACACATCCTGCCGGTGCGGAAGATCGCGGATATGGCGCACGGGCGCGGCGTGGATGTGCTCGTCGACGGCGCGCACGCATTCGCGCACTTCGACTACAGGATTCCTGACACCGGGGCCGACTACTACGCGGCGTCCCTCCACAAGTGGCTCGGTTGCCCGCTCGGCACCGGCATCCTCTATGTGAGGAAGGACAAGATTCCCGGCCTCTGGCCGATCTACGGCGACTGGCGGATGACCGACGACGCCGACATCATGAAGCTGAATCACACGGGCACGCATCCCGTGCACACCGATCTCACCATCGAGCACGCCATCGCGTTCCACAACGCGATCGGCATTCAACGCAAGGAGGCCAGGCTCCGATACCTGCAGACGTACTGGACCTCGAAGGTCCGTGGGCTGCCGAACGTGATCATGAACACGCCGTCGGATCCCGCGCGCGCCTGTGCGATCGCCAATGTCGGCATCAAGGGCGTCGCGCCAGCCGATCTCGCGAAGACGCTCCTCGACAAGTACAAGATCTGGACGAACGCGATTGACAGCCCAACGATCGGCGTGCAGGGCGTTCGGATAACGCCGCACGTGTTCATCCAGCCGACGGAGCTGGACGTTCTGGTGAAGGCACTCTCCGAGGTCGCGCGCGCCTGAAATCTCAGTCTTTCACACAGCGCACCGAGATCGCCTGGAGCTTCTCGCCACCTTCGTGCCGGCCGAACGACTGCCCGCCTTTGCCGAAGTTGTAGAACCAGGCGCGGTCCGGAGAGGACTCAGTGGCCGACCAGTAGAGTCCGTGCGCCTCGAGCCGCAAGTATTCGCCGCTCTTGTCGGTGCGCCCGCCGCCGTACACGGCGTTGAACCCCGAGCTGCCGCCGGTGATGAGCGCCGTGTATGCCGCCTTGCCGAGGTCAGCCGACTCCTGGCGAATGCCTCCGTAGTGGCTCGCCAGCCGGCGCCATTCCTCGTTCGTCGGCAAGCGCCAGCCGCCGCCGAGCGCGCGGCATGCCTGCTGCGCCGAGTCCCAGGTGTACAAACGCCCGTACCGCCGGCAGTTCTGCTCCGAGTTGTCGTAGCAATAGGATTGCCCGGTGGTCGCGTTCAGGTTCTCCGTGGTCCACTGCTTGCCGTCGAGCATGCGTTTGGACGGCGGCGAAACGGACGGAGACTGCGCCGCGCCAACGGACCCGAACGCGACACCGAGCGCGGCGGCCACGACGCGAGCACGAATCGCTATCATGAGCGCGAACGATAGCACGGCGACCATTCCCTGGCAGCGTCGGACTCCATTCGCGGCTGCCCGGCACGGGCGCCGAGATGTTGACAGCCTACCGCTGCATATGTACCCTGTCAACATATGCAGGACAAGCGCACCGACGTGCTCTACGGCAGCCTCGGTCTCATCATTCTCAAGACCCTCGAAGCGCTCGGCCCGCTTCACGGATACCGCATCGCGAGACGGATCGAGCAGATCAGCGGCGATCACCTGGCGCTCAACCAGGGGACGCTCTATCCGGCCCTGTTGAAGCTGGAGCAGGCGGGCTGGATCACCGCGTCCTGGGGAGAATCCGAGAGCGGCCGCAAGGTCAAGATCTACGCGCTGACCAGAGCCGGCCGGAAGCACCTGAGCAAGGAGGAAGCTGCCTGGCAGCACGCGACCGGCATCGTCGCGCGGTTTTTCAGCATTGAGGACGGACGGCCGTGACGCGTTTCGCATCTTTCTGTCGCGGCTCGTCGGGTGGCTCGGCGGAAAAGCGCGCGACGCCGATCTGCGCGCGGAAATTTCTCCCGGATGCGGCTACTGCCGGGAGGCGGGTGGGCGACCAACAATCAAGTGGCCGTGGGAGATGGTCCCATGCTTCCGGAGGACAACCGGAAACGCGTCTGGAGAAACGCCACAACGCCAGGCTGGTTCGAGACGATGGGTATCCCCCTGCGGGGCGGGCGGGACTTCAATGACCGCGATCGTGTCCGCAGTCTGCCCGTGGCCATCGTCAACGAGGCGTTTGTGCGCCGGTATCTGTCCGGTCAACAGCCAATGGGCCAAATGCTGCGCGTGGATTCTGATGACGGGCCGCGCTACGAGATCGTTGGCGTCGCTGCCGATGCCGTCTACACGACGCCGCGCGACGGCATGCTGCCGACGATGTACGTGCCGCTGGCGCAGCGCGAACCGCGGGAGTGGAGCTCCTGGAGGAACGTCGTCCTTACCATCAAGGCCGTGTCCGGGCAACGTGCGCTGGTCGAGCGCGACGTCGCGACGGCGCTGACGCAGGCCGATCCGACGCTTGTGTTCACATCGGGAACGTTCGACCAGATGCTTGACGCAACGGTGACGCAGGAACGGCTCGTCGCGATGTTGTCCGGATTCTTCGGTGCGCTCGCGCTCCTCCTGGCCGGACTCGGGCTCTACGGCATCGTGGCGCAGGCGGTGAGCGCGCGCCGGACGGAGATCGGGCTGCGCATGGCCCTCGGCGCGCAGCGGGCGGGCATCGTGCGCCTTGCCTTCCGTCGCGTTGGCGTATTCATCGTGGCGGGACTGGCGGTCGGCCTGGCTGGAAGCTGGTGGGCCGCACGGTTCATCGCGCCCCTGCTCTTCCAGGTCGAGGCGCGTGATCCGATGACGTTCTCGGGCACGGCCGCAGTGCTGGTTACCGTAGGCGTGCTGGCTGCGTGGGTGCCCGCAAGGCGCGCAGCGCGGCTCGACCCGGCGACCGTGCTGCGAGAAGGGTAGGACGGCTCACTCCGGTTTCGCGACGGATAGCTTCCAACTCCGCTTCGCACGTCTCCGACTTCCTGGCCCACAGCTCGTCCGCAATCCCGCCGGCTAGCCGGTCCTCGTACGCTTCTGCCGGCCGTTCCTCGCGAGCCTGAAAAACGGGAGCGCGGCGGAGTGCTCCTTGACCAGAGCCGTGCAGACCCCCTCGGCTTGCAGGACGGCCCATCATTCCGCCGTTCGGACCCGTCGCGGGACATCTGGTTCATTTATCGACTTCCAATACGCTACTTGACTACAGTCGATAAATAGGTTATTGATATTCGATATACAAGGTGGTAAATCATGTCAAGGCCTGCCTCGTCCGCCCTGCCGATCGCGTACGTCGTGCTGCGGATCCTCATCGTCGTGAACTGGCTGTTCGGCGCCGCGATCCTCGCTCTGCTGGTTGTCAGCCCGAACGAGCAATGGATCATGAGCGCTTTCAAACTCTCTCCTTCGCCTGAGGCAGAGCGGCTGGTCATGGGCCTGCGCGCGATCGCCGTGCTCGGTCTCGCCGCGATTCCGCTCAATTACGCCGTCCTCAAGCGGCTGCTCGCGATCGTTGAGACGGTTCGCGGCGGCGACCCATTTGTCGCCGCGAACGCGTCACGTTTGCAGGCGATCGCCTGGGCGCTGCTCGCGCTGCAGCTTCTCAGCCTCGTCATCGGCGCGGTCGCTACAGCCATTTCCACACCGGCGCATCCGGTCGATCTCGATGCCGGCTTTTCGATCAACGGCTGGCTCGCCGTACTCCTCACGTTCCTGCTGGCCCGCGTGTTCGCGCAAGGCACGCTCATGCGCGAAGACCTCGAAGGGACGGTGTGACATGGCGATTGCCGTCAAGCTCGACGACGTACTCCACGATCGGCGGATGACGCTGACCGAGCTCGCGGATCGGATCGGAATGGCGCTGGCCAACCTCTCGATCCTCAAGACCGGCAAGGCGCGCGCGATCCGCTTCTCGACGCTCGATGCGATCTGCGAGGCGCTCTCGTGCCAGCCTGGCGACATTCTCCGGTTTGAGCCGGAGCAAGCAGAACGCGAGCGACCGGCAGCGGCGAGCAAACGGAGCGCAGGCCGATAGATCATCTTCCAGTGGCGCGGCAATTGCGGAAGTGGCTCCTGAAGTGGGCATCCGTGGTTCCGCAGAAATCGTTGTTCTCTCCGCCAGTTCAAGGTGATACGTTCCTCAATGGTGTCAACGGAACGACAGAAGATGCTGGCGGGCGAGATGTACGACCCGCTCGATCCTGAGCTGGTAGCAGCGCGGGCGCGCGCACGGGATTTCTGCCGACATCTCAATGCCACGCGCGAGTCAGACGAAGCAGAACGGCGTCGCACACTGCGCGACTTGTTCGGCAAGGGCGGCGACACAGTGTGGATGCAACCGCCGTTCTATTGCGACTACGGGACAAACATCGAACTCGGCGCGCGGGTGTTTTTCAATTTCAACTGCGTCGTTCTCGACGTCTGTCCGGTGCGGATCGGCGACTTCAGTCTGTTTGGACCAGCGGTGCAGATTTACACGCCCCTGCATCCATTCAACGCGGAGCAACGGCGCCGCGAAGAATTCGGTAAGCCGATCGACATTGGGTCCGACGTGTGGGTGGGCGGCGGCGCAATTATTCTTGCCGGCGTACGGATCGGCTCGCGAGCCGTAATAGGAGCCGGCAGCGTCGTGACGCGAGATGTCCCGGAGGCCGTATTCGCCGCAGGCAATCCGTGCCGAGTCATCCGCGCGATCGCGGAGTGAGGCAACGGCATCCAAGTTTGGGACGTCACGCCGACCCGGCATGCCTCATGACGCAGCCTGGATGAGCCAGGGTCGAAAATCGGTCACGCCATGGTCGAGCCGGCGGGCTCGCGACCGGCCTCTCTCTCCTCAGCCTTCTCGGTTCCCGGGACCAACCATAGCGGTCGTTGGCTCGTCTGACGGTATAGTATCTGCTTATGACAGACATCAACCTCCCGGCGCTCGACCGCGAACTGAAGAAGGGTGCCGCCGAACTGCTCCTGCTGTCCGTGCTGGAGGCCAGACCCCGGCATGGCTACGAGCTCGGCAAGCTGATCGAAACGTTGTCCGGCGGGAGGCTGGTGTTCCACATCGACTCGCTCTACCCCCTGCTCTATCGCCTCGAGGAGCGGGGGTGGATCAAAGGCGCATGGGTCGAGAAGGCGGGCGAGCGCCGGCGCCGCTTCTATCGGCTGACGCTTACAGGTCAGCGTGTGCTGTTGCGCCAGCGTCAGACCTGGGACGAGTTCGTCGAGGC